>Ga0194120_10001415_pt1 | contig 43784 bp, 37 predicted proteins | sample TA2MahCa65mmetaG_FD_148642 | JGI IMG/M metagenome (GOLD analysis project Ga0194120, IMG submission 148642) | Freshwater microbial communities from Lake Tanganyika, Tanzania - TA2015019 Mahale Deep Cast 65m | ecosystem: Environmental > Aquatic > Freshwater > Lake | place: Tanzania: Lake...
AGCGTCTGCCGCCTCGCGCTGCAGGCGCTGCACGGTGCGCTCGCGCTCGTCGCGGAGCGCCGCGGCCCGCTGGGCTTCCTGTTGGGCGAGGCCGTCGGCATGCGCCGCCGCCGCCGCCGCGCCCTCAGCGGCCACGACGTCTGCGTGCACGCGCTGCAGCGCGGCGACCGCGCCATCCCGACGCAGGCCGATGCCCTGCAGGTCGGCGCGGAGTTGGAACAGCTCCGCCTTGCGCCGCAGCGGGCCGGCGCCACCACCGCTGCCGGGCAGCCAGACGGCGCCGCGCGCATCAACGAAGGCCGTGCCGCCATCCATGGCGCGCACCTTGCCGAGGAGTGCGCGCACCCACGTGCGCACCGGTCCCTCGGATTGCACACGCGCCGCGAGCTCCTCGGCGTCGGTGCCATCCTCCGCCGAAAGGACCGCGTCGAGCGGCAACAGGAGCAGAGCTCCCGGCGAGGTGCGCGCGTGCCACGCGCGAACCTCATCGGCCGCGGCGCGGTCGCGCACGACGACGGCATGCACCGTGGCGCCGAGGAAGCGTTCCACCTGCGCCGCGGCGGCGGCGTCCGCCCCGATGAAATCGGAGAGCGGGCCGAGGATGGCGCCCGGACCGAACTGGTCGCGTTCGCGCAACAGGCGCGCGGCAGCCGGGGCGAGGCCCACGCGCTCGCGCTCCAGCCCTTCCAGCGCGCTCAGTTTCCCTTGAATGCCAGTGTGCTCCTCCTCCACGCGGCGGAGGTCGGCGCGAGCCGAGGCCTCCTGCTCGCCGAGGCCGCGCGCACGTGCGCGCGCCGCCTCGAGCGCATCGGTCGCCTGTCCCGCGGCGCCCTGCGCAACGGCCAGCGTGTCATTGGCTGCGGCGAGCTCGTGCTCGGCGCGCTGGAGCTGATCGGCCAGCCGCTCGCGCTCTCCGCCGAGCACGGCGCTGCGCTGGGCCACCTCGCCCGCCTCGCGCTCGGCGCCGTCGCGCTCGAGCTGCAGGCGATGGATGCGTTCCCGTGCATCGCGCACGTTCGCCTCGGCGAGCGACAGCGCGTCACGGGCGGCGAGCACACCGCCGCGCATCGCCTCCTCGTCGACGATGGCGCGCTGCAGCGCGTCGGCCGCACTGCGCACGTCGGCTTCGCACTGCGACTCCTCGGCGCGCGCGGCGTCCCACTCGGCGCGCAGGCGGTCGCCGAAGGCCGCGCCCTCGCTGCGCTCCTGCTCGGCGCGCTCGCGGCGCTGCACGGCGTTCTGGTGCCGCTCCTCGGCCACCGCCACCTCGCGCTGCAACTGCTGCTGCGACTCGCGCAACTGCATGGCCACGCGCGTCCGTTCTTGTCGCCCCGTGTCGGCCGCCGCGCGCGCCGCGTGCGCCGCGTCACGCGCCTGCTCGGCGGCGCGCCCCCGCGCTTCGCCTTCAGGGGCCCGCACGCGCAGCCCGCCGAGCTCCTCGCCCAGCCGCGCCAACTCGTCCATCCACGACGCCATCTCGCGCTCGGCGAGCGTCAGCTCGACCGACCGCCGCCGCGCGGTCACCTCGGTGTGGCGCTCCGCCTTCTTCCGCTGACGGGCCAACGAGCGCACCTGGCTCGTCACTTCATTGATCAGGTCGTCGAGCCGCGCGAGGTCAGCGGTTGTCTCCTCCAGCCGGCGCTCGGTCGAGCGGCGGCGGTCGCGATACAGGCCGACCCCCGCGGCCTCCTCGAAGAGCTCGCGCCGGTCGTCGGGCCGGTCGCTGAGCAGCGCGTCGATCATCTTGCTTTCGATGACCACCCCGACGTCGGCGGCGAGGCCCGTGTTGCGCAGCAGATCGTGGATGTCGCGCAGGCGGCACGGCGTGCGGTTGAGGAGGTACTCGCTTTCCCCCGAACGCGAGAGGCGCCGCGTGATGACCACCTCGCGATACGCGATGGGCAGCACGCCCTCTTCGTTGGAGAAGTGCAACGAGACTTCGGCGATGTTCACCGGCTTGCGCGCCGACGAGCCTTGGAAGATCACCTCTTCCATCTTGGCTCCGCGCAGGAGGCGCGCCCGCTGCTCGCCCAGCACCCACCGCACGGCGTCGGACACGTTGGACTTGCCGCATCCGTTGGGGCCCACGATCGCCGTGACGCCCACGTCGAACGACAGGTCGGTGGGGTCCGCGAACGACTTGAAGCCGTGCAGTTCGAGTCTCGTCAATCGCACTTAGAACGTTCTCCCGGTTCGGTACGCGAGCGCCGGATGGAGCCCGGCGCCGCGAAGATCAGCATCCAGCGACACCGCCGCGGCTGGAGTTTCAAACGCGCCCGCGTAGAGGCGCACAGTTCCATCGTCCTGCAGCAGCGCGTAGGCCGGCGCGCCACGCGCCACAAGGGCGGCGAGGCGCGCGACGGCTGCCGCGCGTGACACATCGCTCTCCAGCAACAACGCCATCGGCCTTCGCACCACGACGCCCGCGTTGTGGCGCAAGACCCCGTTGTCCCGCAACGCGCGGAGCAGGGAATCGGCCCCCGCGCGCTCTCGAAACGCGCCAGCGTTCACGCGATGCCAGCGTGCAGACGAAGCCCCCAGCACCACGGGCGTCACGGTAAGCCCCGGCAGGCGGCCCCCGCGCTCACGAACCCACAAATTTGCACCCGCGGCGGTGTTTGTCGCCACAAGCTCCACCGCGAATTGCGCGGCGACCGCGCTGTCGGGGGGATTGACAGGATCGAGCACGCGCACCGTATCGGCGGGCGAATCGCCGGAACGCGCCGGGGCCGCGGCGCGCTTCCCGGCTTGCGACGCAGCCACGCCGGCGACCGCTCCCGGTCGTGGCGCGTTGGACGCCGTCGGCAACGTCGTTGCGGCCTCTGGTCCGCGTCCCGGTAGCCACGGACGCCAGAGCGCGACAGCGCCCCCCAGCACCGTCGCACCGACGGCGAGCCACGCCAGATGTCGGGTGCGCCGACGCGGGCTCCGCGACGCGGGCGAAGGGCCGGGGCTCGCCGGAGCGCTCGCCTGCGCGAGCACGCGCCACGCGATGGGGATGTCGGCGTCCCCGACGGCCAGCACGCCATCGGTGCTGGGGACGAGGCGGTCGAGCCCCGGCTGGTCAATCCGCGCCACGATCAGCAGCAGCGCGCCGGCCTCGGCGAATCCAACCACGAGGCGACGCCACCGTTCATTGGCCAGCACGTCTGGTGAGAGCGGCTCGAGACCATGCGGCAGGAAGAACAGCCCGGGCGTGCCGTCCTCCGCCGGCTTCGCGACCTCATTGAGGGACAGGCCGCGCACAAAGCTGTCGGTGAGGCCCGTTCCCTCGCGCACGCCTCCGATGGGCGCAAACACCTCGGCGGCGCCGACAAGGTCGGCGATCGCCACACGGCGTTCGGACGCGACCGCGCGCGCAACTTCGAGTGCAAGCCGTGCGGCGGCGTCCGCATCTCGCCCGGTGACCACGGCGGCGGAGAGCCCCGACAACTGGGAGGCCAGGCGACGCCCTTCCTCGTGCCAGGGGTTTGACGCCGGCGTGGCGGGACGCCGGCGTCCGATCACGGCGTGACCTCGAAGACCCAGAAGGGCGTGCCACTGCGGCGCCCGGCCGCTTCGGCGGCATCGCGCGTGGCAAACGGCCCCGCGACGACGCGATAGAGCGTGGTGCCATCGCGCTCATTCGCCTGCACGCGCGCCGCCGTGCCGTCGACGCGCAGCCCTGCGGCGAGCGAGCGCGCCCGCTCCTCGGAAAGGACGGCCGCGAAGGAGAGCATCCACCCCGGGTTGCGCGCGTCGCTCGCCGCGCGCTCCGCCGCTGGCGCGGTCGCGCCGCCGCCGATGTCCATCGCCGCCGGCAACGAGTCGGCGCCCAGCGAGTCGGCGTACGCATCCTCGAACTTCACCGGTTCGTCGAGCGTCGCCGAACGCGGCCGGAAGCCGTTCCACCGCACCAGCGCCCAGACATCGGCGGTCCCGCCGGGGACGCGCGTGCGCTCGCGTCCTGTCTCGGCATCGACGACCACCAACGCGTCATCGCGCGCAAGGGCGATGGAACCGTCCGGCGCGATGAACGGCAGGTCGCTGCGCCACTGCGTGGCGACGCTGCCGATGGCACGCTGGGTACCAATCGCGACCACGTACGCGGAGTCGGATCCCTCCGCCCGCGCGATCAGGTATTGGCCATCCGGGTCCATTCGCAACGTCGTCGCCGGACCGGGAAGTTCGATCCGGCCGCGCACGGCTGCGTCGTACCGGTCCACCACATACAGAGTGCGGCTGCCGCGAATGGCGACAAAGAGCCGATCGCCGCTGGGCGTCGGCGCGACGTCGCGAATGGCGTCGTCGAAGGTCACGGTGAGCGAGCGCTCGAGGTCGCGCGTGCGACGACCTTCGAGATGATCCCCCGCGACGAAGTAGACTCGGTCGCCAACGACCGTCGGGATCACCTCGTCGGCGCCGCTGATTACCGTGCTGTCCACCACCTTTGTCTCCGGCGGGTGCACGCGGCGCACGGAGATGCGCGCGTCGTCGGTGTCGCTCAGGAGCAGGAGCCCGCCGTCGGGGAGGGGGAGGAGCGCACGCACGGGGGCGGGCGGCCGCAGCCGCCAGACGCCGCTGCCGGTGAGCCGCACGACCTCACCCGTGGGAGCCACGCCGAAGACGGCATATCCGTCGGCCGACGCCAGCGCGCGCAGCCGCTCGACCGTGGCCGGCGTCACGCGTCCCACGCGCAGGTCCACGCGCACCGGAATGCGCGCGGCGTCGAGGACGACCAGTACGCCCTGCTGCGCGTCGAACGCCAGCGCGTCGGAGACGGGCGGAGTGCGCTGCGAGGAACTCCAGACGACGCTGTCTCGTCCCCAGCGATAGGCGCGGGCCGTCCCGCCCTGTCGTGGGAAGCGCAGCAGAACGGCGTCCGGCCCCGCGGCGCTCGCCCAAGCGCTGCCGCTTCCCACGCCCGCATCGGGCGCCTTGGTGCAGGCCTGCGCGGCGAGCAGGGCCATCAGCAGGAGGGTGGGGCGGCGCATCTCAGCAATCTGCCAGAATGCGGGGGCAGAGGAAAGGCGATTGAGGACTTGGACCGAGGATTGCGACAGAGGACTGCGACCTAGGATCGCGATGAACGATGGCCCGACGAGCTTCCGCCGGGCCATCGCCAATCGCCATCACCCATCGCGATCCAAGATCGCAATCCTCGGTCCAAATCCTCAATCTAGAAGGAGGGTCCCAAGGTCCAGAACCAGTACCCCTTCTTCGACGTCGCATCGAGCGGATACGACTTGTCGAAGCGCAGGATCGCAAAGTTGAACAGGTTGATGCGGAATCCATAACCATAGCTGCGCATGGCGTAGCGCTGGGCCTGCCAGTCGTAGTTCGCCGGTTTGTTCCAGGACACCGACTGCCCCTTGTTCCAGGCCACGCCCGCGTCGAAGAAGAAGAGCCCGTCGACCGGCAGGAAGGAAATGCTCGTCTTCCGGATCTTGAAGGGCCGGACGACCGGGAAGCGCAGTTCGGCGTTGCCGAACGCCACCCGGCTGCCGAGCAGCTGCGTGGCCGAGCACGCATCGGTGACCGTCGGGGCGTTCTCGCAAGCGCTGGAATAGTAGTTCTCGCGGTCGTAGCCGCGGATGATGTCGGCGCGCCCGATGTACTTGGGGAACTCACCCTCGCCGCCCCCGGCCGAGATGGCCGTCTGCAGGCGGGTGGCGAGCGTCAGGTAGCTGAACAGGATCGCGTCGTAGCGCCGGTAGTCGGCGTTGTAGTTCGTCCAGCTCAGGTTGCCCATCGCGCGCTCGATCTCGAAGCGGTAGCGCTGGCCGTAGATCGGCCCCGTGTACCCCATCAGCGTGTTGTCGTGCACGAACGCGGCATAGGGCGACGCGTAGTTGAGCGACGAGACGTTGACGATGCTGTCGATGTAGATCTGCGTGGTGTACCCGTACGCGTAGTCCACCCCGTAGCTCAGGAACATCAGCGACCGGTCAATGTTGTTGAGGCTCACGCCGTACTCGAGCCGCTTGAAGCGGTTGAGCGGATACAACCCAGCCATGAACGCGGAGCGCTGGATGTAACGCGCCAGCGCCTGCTGCTGGATGGCCTGCGTGACGCTGACCGGCGTCACGGCCGCGTCGAGCAGGAAGAAATACGGCTGCTGCTGGAAGCCGGCTGTGTACTGGAAGCGGCGGGCCAGCGAGGTGTACGCCGCGAAGACCTGCGCCTCCTCCACGCGCCCATTGATGCTGCCGGCCAGCGCGAGGCGCTTGTTGCCGACGAGATCGGAGAGCACGATGGCCGTGCCGCCGTAGACGCCGCGGCCGTAGTTGTCCTGCGCGTAGCCCACCTGCGGGCGCGCGATGTACTCGGGGCGCAGGGAGCCGGGGTACCGGCCTTCCTTGAACGTGCTCGTGTCAGGGAGCGCAAAGGTGGCGTTGTCGAGCAGCGAGGCGACGCTCACGCCGGCGGCGCCGGTCCGCTCGGGGAGCTGTTCCGTCGGGCGCAGCCCGCCCTCCGCGCGGTAGACCGACTGGCGCCGCGGATCGCGCACCGCCTGCCGCGAAGCGGCGAGCACCGAGTCGCGCGCCGCCGCCGCGGGCGCGACGAGGGCACTCACGTTCGCGGTGGCGGCCAGGCGTTCCCGATCACGGCGCTGCGCTGCCGTGTCCGCTGGCGCCGGAGCAGCCGGCGGCGCCGCGGCGACAAGGGCGACCTCCCGGAAGGGCTCGCCGCGGAGGGCCCGCGGGTTGTTCACCTGCCAGACCGCGAACTCGTTGTTCTCGCTGTAGACGAACGCCATGCGGTCGGCACCCGCTGCCCACGTCAGCGCCGGACTGTTCTCCGTCACCGACTGGACGCCGCCGACGAGCTTGGTCAGTTGGTAGTGCTCGCCATCCGCGAAGTCGTACAGGAAGACCTGCGGAATGCCGAGGCGATCGCTGATGAAGGCCACCGACTTGCCGTCCGGCGCCCACTGCGGGTTGAGGTTCTTCCCCGCCTGGCCGGGTAGGACCGTGATCTCGCCCGCATCGATGTCCAGCACGCTCACGCGCCAGCGGCCGAACTTCAACACCTCGAGCTGCGTCTGCGGTCCGCGCTCGGAAACGAAAGCGATGCGCTTGCCGTCCAGCGACCAGGCGGGCATGAAGTCGCCGTAGAGGTCATTGGTCAGACGACGCAGGTTCTTGCCGTCGGCGTCGATGACGTAGAGATCGGACACGCCGCCCTGCAGTCCGCTGAACACGATCTGCCGGCCGTCGGGCGACCAGCTCGGGCCGATCATCGCGTCGAGCGACGTGTCGAGCCGGCGCACGACGCGCCGCGCGTTGACATCGGCGATGTACAGCACGTCGCGGCCGCCGCGCTGGGCGGTGAACGCGATGAAGCGTCCGTCGCGCGAGAACGCGCTCTGCGAGTACGCGTAGCGCAACTCCTCGAACTCGGGGTTAAGCGTGCTTTCCGTCAGGCGCTTCAGGCGCTTGCCCGTCTGGGCGTCGGCCAGATAGAGGTCGAGGAAGACCTCGGCCTTCACCAGGCTGCCGGTGGAGATGTAGGCGATGTGCTTGCCGTCATCGGAGAGCGCGGGCGCCACATAGACCGGGATGACGCCGCCCGTTTTGCGCTCCGTGAGCAGCGACGTCGCGATGCGCCGCGGGCGGTCGAGCCGCTCTACCTGCGGCAGGTACTGCGCCTGCATCGCCTCCTTCCAGTCGGCGGCGAGTTCCTCGAGGGTCAGCCCCGTGTGCCGCTTGAAGGCCCGATCGTGTCCCAGGGCGGGAGTGGCCTGCATGATCTCGCCGACGATCTCATCGCCCCAGCGCGAGCCCACGTAGCGCCAGAACGACTCGCCATACCGATACGGGAAGTACTGGTCGGGGCGGCGGTCGAGATCCTCGATCGTCGGGAACTTGCCGCTGAGCGCGGCGTCGCGGATCACGCCGTCGGTCGCCGGATGGTCCGGCCCGACGGACAGGTACTCGGCCATGCCCTCGATGAACCAGAGGGGCGGCATGCGCTGCTGCAGGGTCTCCAGCCCCTGGCCGGCCTTGCCGCGCGCGAAGATGTCGTACTGGAACTGGTGCACCATCTCGTGCGTGAGCACGTGTTCGGCCTCGCCCAGGTCGCCGGTGAGGAAGAACATGTTCCGTTGGCGCAGGGCGTCGGTGACGCCGCCCGTTCCCTCGCCGAGGTCGCCGAAGACGTTGTTCTGTGCAAACGCGCCGCGCGAGCCGTACACGATGATCGGCTTGCGCTCCTTGAACTGGTAGCCCATCAGCTTCGACAGCCGCGCGTACGAACGCTCGGCGAGGCTGCCGGCGAGGCGCGCCTTCAGGGCGATCTCCGGGTAGTAGTGGATGTCGAAGTGCTCCGTCTTCAGCACTTTCCAGTGGAAGCGCTGGAACTGCACCTGGTTTTGGCCGAAGTAGCCTTGCGCGCCGAGGGACGGCGTCGCGGCGAGGCACAGAAACAGGCACAGGCTGACAAGGCGGGCCTTCGACATCGACGCTCCCGGATTAGGACGTGATGGTCACGGCCGGGGCGTCGCCCCAGAGCCGTTCAATCTGGTAATACGAACGCATGGACGGATGGAAGACGTGGACGACGAAGTCCACGAAATCCACGAGCACCCACCGGCCGGTCTCCTCCCCCTCCACGTGGTACGGCCTGACCCCGGCCCGCGTCATCCCCTCCACGACATGCTGCGCGACGCTGCGCACGTGGGTGTCAGAAGTGCCGCTGGCGACGATGAAGTAGTCGGCCATGTCGGTGACTCCGTGGAGATCGAGCAGCACGACGTCCTGCGCCTTGTTGTCGGCGCAGAGCGTGGCGGCGTGGCGGGCATGCGAGGCGATCTGGTCGGGCGATGCCATTCTATGAAGCAAACACCGGGGCGAGGGGAAGGTTCCAGGAAGCGGAGAGAACCACAGAGAACGATAGAGAACGACAGAAAGAAAGCAGGGCGACGGTGCGAGCGACAGCGCGGCGACTCCTCCCCTAGCGCGAGGGGCAGGGCTAAGCGACCCACCCCACCAGATACCGCCCGGACTCCCGAAAGACAAGAGAGGGGCGAGCCACGCTCGTCCCTCTCTGTCGTTCTCTGTCGTTCTCTGTCGTTCTCTGTCGTTCTCTGTCGTTCTCTGTCGTTCTCTGTCGTTCTCTGTCGTTTTCTATCCCTTAATCACCCACACCTTGATCTCCGGCTTCACATCGGCGTGCAGCTTGATGCCGACCTTGTACACGCCCAGCGCCTTGATCGGCTCGTGCAGGTCGATCTGGCGCTTCTCGACGTGGACGCCCTGGGCCTCGAGCTGGGCGGCGATGTCGGCCGACGTCACCGAACCGAAGAGCTTGCCCTCTTCGCCGACACGCGCGGCAAAGGTGAGCGAGATCGGCTCGATCTTCGCGGCGAACTCCTCGGCCGCGGCCCGGCGCGCATTCTCGGCGGCCTCGAGGCTCGCCTTCTCCTGGGCGATTCGCTTCTTGTTCCCCGCCGTCGCCTCGTAGGCGATGCCGCGCGGGAGGAGGAAGTTGCGGGCGTAACCCGCCGACACCTTCACGATGTCGCCCGGATGCCCGAGCTTCTCGACCGCTTCACGCAGAATGACTTCCATCGGAAACCCCAACGTTCAGGTTGACGGGCGGGCCTTGCGACGCCAATCGAGCCACGTGTCGCCCAGGCCGAGCCCCACGAATATCACACCCGCCGCGCCGGCGAACAGCACCGACAGGGCGACCACGAGCACCATCATCACCCGCCCGGGCGCCAGGAAGAACAGCGCCACCCCCGCTCCCCGGAGCGCGAAGAGCGCGCCGAAGAAGACCAGCAGGTTGGCGCCCGCATCCCGCGCGACGCCAAGACCGGGAGCCACCAGAAGGGCCAGCCCGCCGACCAGTCCCCAAATGAACTGATCATTGAACCGGAACTCCCTCAGCCGGGCCAGCGGCGCGCCGACCCGCGCGCGCCCGACCCGGTGATACAGCGCCCACGCGAGCGCGAGCGCGGCCAGCGTTTCCAGCGCCAGCAGGGCCGGGAAGAGCGCGGGCGACCGCTCGGCGGTGCGCCGAACCATCTCGCGCTGCTCCTGCAGCGTCCGCTCGAACCAGGCCGCCGATTCAGCGTTGGCCGCGCGGAACTCCTGCCAGTCCTTCGTCGTCAGGCGCACCTGCCAGTCGCGATCGAAGGCCTCCGACCGCCGCAGGAGCTCCGTGCCGACCACCTGCCGCACGCGGGCCGCTCCTCCCGGCGCCGCGAGCGCCGAAACGCCCGCCACGGCGAGCGCCAACCCCAGCGTGGCCAGCGCGCGGGGCAGGAAGGAGTGCGTCGGCCAGGCCAGCGCCATCCCGCCAAATGCCACCGCCACCAGCACGCCCCAGCCCTTGGCGAGCAGCGAGTACTCGCTGCGCATCGGGCCGGTCACGATGAGCCAGGCGGCGAATCCCACCCAGAGCACCGCGAGGAACAGGCGTCCCCCGGACTTCCACCCCGCCAGCGCGCACGCGGCCACCGCGGGGACCATCACCAGCGCCGTCTCCGCCAGCGGGAAGATGACCGCGAAGGGCGGCATCGCCGGCAGGAGGAGCAGCAGCACCAGGCCGCCGACAACACCGCGCCAGCCGCGCTCCCGCGGAACCTCGGCCGGCGTGGGTTCGACGACGGCGTCCGTCACTTACTGCGTCTGCCCGCGCGTGTACGGGAGCAGGGCCAGGTACCGCGCCTTCTTGATGGCGACCGCCAGCTGGCGCTGGTGGCGCGCGCACGTGCCGCTCAGGCGGCTCGGCAGGATCTTGCCGTTGTCGGTGACGAAGCGCGCGAGGAACCGCTCGTCCTTGTAGTCGACGTGGCGGATGCGGGCTTCATCCATGGGGCAGGTCTTCCGCTGGCGGCGCATTATTCGTCGTCCTCGTCGTCGTCGTCACGGGCCCGCTTGGCGGCGAGCTGTTCCTCGGTCATCGGCGGGGCGCCGAGCTCATGCTCGTGGATCGAGATGAGGTAGCGCACCACGGCGTCGTCGAGCTTGAGCGAGCGCTCGAACTCCGGGAGCACCTTGCCGTCGGCCTTGAAGCGGGCGACCACATAGTAGCCCGTCTCGCGCTTGCCGATCTTGTAGGCCAGCTGGCGCCGGCCCCAATGGTTGAGCGCAATCTCGCCATCGGCGCTGAGCAGCGCGTGGTGCTTGGCGATCTTGTCGTTGATGGCGGCGTCTTCGAGCGTCGAGTCGAAGACGTACACCGCCTCGTATTCACGAGTCACGGATGGCAATCCTCCTTTGGTCGTTTGCGCCCCCCGCGGGTTGCCGACGCGGGAGGAGGCTGGGCGGCCGGAACGGCCGCGTGATGTGGAACCTTTAATCATAGTCAGGGCAAGCACTTGGGTCAACCGCCGGGGCAGCGAATCGTTGAGGCGCCTCCCTTCGCACCTGACAAGCCCCAAGGGGGCGGCTATCCTTCAACTCCCATGGCCAGTACGCTCTCGCTCGACGACATCGTCGTCGCCTCCAACGACCAGGTCGCCGCTGACTTGGCCGAGGAAGTGGTGATCCTCGGCATGAAGGAGGGCACCTACTTCTGCGTGTCCCAGGTCGCCGCCCGCATCTGGGCGCTGGTGCAGACCCCCCGGCGCCTCTCGGACGTCGTCTCGGCGCTGAGGTCGGAGTACGACGTCTCCGCTGAACAGTGCACTCGGGAGGTGCTGGCGTTCGTCGAGGAACTCGTCGCACGTGGGCTCGTGGTGCGGGATGCTCCGGCGCATCCGTAGGCTCGCGACGCTTCCTCCGGGTGAGCGCGCGCTCGCGCTCCAGGCGCTGTGGACCTTGCTGTGGGTGCGGCTCCTGCTCTGGGCGCTCTCGTTTCGTCGCGTGCGCGCGGTCGTGGATCGGTTGGCGATGGCGGCTGAACCGGTACCTGATGCGGATTTCGCGCGCGCGGTCCGCCGCGCCGTGGATCGCGCGGCGCGCACTGTCCCGGGAAGCGATTGCCTGCCACGCGCGCTGACCGCCGAGGTGATGCTCCGTCGCGCCGGTCGGCCGGCGCGGGTGTCCATAGGCGTGGCGTCCGACGGACGGCTCCTCAGCGCGCACGCGTGGACGGAGAGCGCGGGGCTGATGGTGACCGGCGAGCGCAACGACCCGCATGACTTCCGCACGCTCACCGTGTTCGGCGACGCGCCACCGGCGACGGGGCGACCGTGAGCTACAGGGTCCGGGACTATCTCGACATGATCGCGGATGAGCGCCGCACGGGCGCGTACGTCCGGGCCCTGCGGAAGCTGGTGAACGCGGAGTCCGTCGTCCTCGATCTCGGGGCCGGCTTCGGCTTCTTTGCCGTGCTCGCCGCGAAGCTCGGCGCGCGTCGCGCCTTCGCGATCGAGACCGAGGACGCCATCGGCCTGGGACCGGCGCTGGCGCAGGCGAACGGCGTGGACGACCGGGTCACCTTTCTCCAGGGCGACTCTCGGCAGGTGACCCTGCCAGAGCGCGCGAATCTGCTGGTCGAGGATGTGCGTGGCGTCCTGCCGCTGCACAGCGAGCGCATCAAGCTCCTCGTGGACGCGCGCGAGCGCCTGCTCACGCCGGAGGCGCGGCTGATCGCCGTGCGAGACCGTCTTTGGGCGGCGCCAGCACGAGAGGCGCAGCGCGTGCGCGAGGTCCGCGCCATTACCGGCGCCGACGCCTTCGGCGTGAACCTCGGCGGCCTGCGCCCACATGTCGTGGACGCGCCGCATCGCCCGGGAGTCGAGCCCGACGATCTGCTGCTCCCGGGGGCTCCACTCGGCACCATCGAGTTGGTTAGTGTCAGCGATCCGAACTTCGAGGGCACGGCCCGCTGGAGCGTCCCGGCTCCGCTTGTCGCGGACGGGTTTGCGGTGTGGTTCGACGCCGAGCTGGCAGGAGGCGAGCGTTTCTCCTCGGCGCCGGGGTCGGAGCAGACCCTGCACCGCACCCTGTATCTGCCGTTGCGGCATTCGATCACGGCGCCAGCGGGCGGCGAGCTGTCCCTGCGCTTCTGCGCTGTGCAAACCGCGGGCGAGTACACCTGGGTGTGGGAGTGCGCGGTCGCCGGTCCTGACGGACGCGAAGTCGTGCGGGCGGCCCGACAGTCCTCGCTCGGAGCGCTCGCCTTTACGCCTGCGCTTCTCGCGAAGGGATCGGAACTGCATCGTCCAAGCCTCGGGCTGGAAGGACGGCGCGTTCAGGCGACGATTTTACTGGCTGAGGCGGCTCGTTCCGTTGGGGAGATCGCCGCGGCGCTCGCCGCTCAACCGGCCCTTGCCTTCGCTTCACGTCAAGCCGCATTTGACTGGCTGCAGCGCACTCTGCCGTGGTTGGAGGCAGGGTCGGTGGTGCAACATAGACGGTGAAGGAGTTGACTGTTATTGTGACGTTGTATATTTTTTCGACATTACTCGCGGGGCTTAGTTTCAGTGACCTTGACGGCGTTTGCTCGTCGATCGGGGCCGTTATAGAATGGGGCAGGCATCCTAGGCGAGCGGAGAGCTGATGGCACACACCGATGATGGCGCGGGAGTGGCACCAGCGCGCGGCGAGGGCGCTGCGAGTCGGACGCGCGCCCTGATGGCGTGGGCCAGCCCGCGCCTCGTGCAGATGGGATCGGTGGCGCAGTTGACGGCGAAGGTGGACCAAGTCGGTAACAAGGACGGCGGCGGCGGCATGACTAGGCGCACGTAGGCGGGGTCACTTGCATTCGGTGTTCGTGGCCCGACACGGAGAACTGGGCGATGCGGAGAGAGGGGCAGCGTACGGACGATGCAACGACGGGCGCGCATGCGACCGACGGGGTGGTCGCGCGTGCGGCTTGGGTCCCGCCGCTGCTTCGGCGCCTTGGGTCAGTGGCGCAGGTCACCTCCAAGGTGGACCTCATGGGGAATAAGGACGGCGGAGTCTGGCCGAAGCGGCGCACCTGAGACGGCGACGTGCTGGCCTTCGGCGCCCTGATTGACCGCTCGCTGGCGCCGCTGGCCTCGAATCTGACGATGCGCCTGCGGCAAGCGCTTCCCGCGCTGCCCGGGCGCGTTTCCGTATCGGCGTCCCAGGGGGGAGAGGCGGTCGTCGCGCACCTCGCCGACGTGCGCGCGCTCCCGTTCGACGCTGACCTGCCGCTCTGGGACGGCGATCTGCTGGTTGCCGGGACCCTGCGGCTGGATGCGCGCGAGGCACTGCGCGTCGCGCTGCGATGCGACACGAACGACGGCGACTCGGACGCCCAACTCGTCCACCGCGCGTACCACCAGTGGGGTGTGCGGCTCGCGGAGCATCTGCTGGGGGACTTCGCCTTCGTCGTCTGGGATCGTGCGCAGCGCCGACTGGTCTGCGCCCGCGACCCGCACGGCAACCGCCAACTGTACTGGGGGTGTGCAGGAGCCGTCATGGCCGTGGGAAGCAGCGTCGACATCGTGCGCTCCCTTCCCGGCGTCTCCTCCGACCTCCACGCGAAAGCCGTCAGCGACTTCGTGCGGCATGGCTGGCCGATGGAAGCCGATCGCACGGTCTTCCGCGCGGTGCATCGCGTGCCGGCGGCGCACACGGTGGTGCTGCAAGACCTCGACCCGCCGCGGCTGCGACGCCACTGGGCGTTCCCGGTCCCCTCGCCGATCCGCCATCGCGATCCCGAGGACTACGCGGCGCAGTTCCGCGAAGTGTTGCAGGAGGCCGTGCGCGACCGGATGCGAACGCCGACGGCGGCTATCTACCTCAGTGGCGGCATGGACTCGACGATGTTGGCCGCCACCGCACGGCGCGCGGCGCCCGAGGTGTCGCTGTCGGCGTTCACGATGAGCTACCCGACCGTTGCGCCCAGCGACGACGAGGCGCTTTCCGTCGAGGTGGCGACCCGTCTGGGCCTGCCGCACACCGTGTTCAACCTGGACCGGGCGCACGCGCTCAGCTACCTGGAGGACCTCGACGCCCTGCCGCCGCTCCCGATGGATGAACCGGATCTCGCGCCTTCGCGCGAGACGCTGGCCCCGATCGCCGCGTGCGCCCCCGTGGTGATTGACGGCGAGGATGGCGACTGGCTGCTGCACGCGCCCACGCTGCTGACGCAGCTGCGGACGCAGCCGCTCGCCGAGGTCATCGGATCGTGGGGCCGCTTCTGGTGGCGCACCGGGCGACGCCCGTGGGTGGGACTGGAATGGCGGGACAGACTCCGTCGCTGGCGGCGCAGCGCGCGCGAGAATCGCACGCCGTGGCTGCGGGCCGCGGACGCGTCCGACTACGCGGTTGCCGATGCCGCAACGCCGGCCATCGAGCCGGAGCACCCGCTCCGACCGCGGAACGTGCGCGCGCTCTCCGCCCCAATCTGGGACGCCCTGTATGAGGCGCTGTCGCCGGCCGTCACGCGGCAGTCCGTGCTTCATACGCTGCCGCTCATGGATCCGCGCGTCATGGCCTTCGTCTTCGCCATTCCCCCCGTGCCGTGGTGCCAGGAGAAGCACCTCTTTCGCGTGGCCATGCGCGACGCGCTCCCGCCGGCCGTGCTCGCACGCCCGAAGACGCCGCTCGCCGGCTCCTTCGAAGCCCAAGTGGCGCGATGGCGCGCGGCGGGCGGTGCTGGGACGCGGATCTCCGAGCGGGTCGCGCCGTGGGTGGACGTCGAGACGGTGCGCCGCGTCCTGCGCGCGGGGACACCATACGAGGTGATCGACGCGTGGCGTGTCCTCCAGTTGGACCGCTGGCTGGAGCGGGAGGAGCGGCGACGTGCCTGACTATGGGCTCTACGGCCTGGTGATCCGCAGCGACCGCGCGCTTGACGGCCTCGCCCCTGCGCCCGCCGGCGCCTCCGTGGACGTGGACGTGGTGCTCGGTCGTGGGCGGCTCGACACGCCACCGTGGGAGCGGGCGGCGCCGTACTACGAGGAGCCCACGCCGGAGGGTGAGCCACCGACGCTGGTCGTGCGACGAGACGCCGCGCTGGGTTTCATCTTTCGCTACGCCGACGGCACGGAGTTCGTGCTGGACCGCAGCGCGACCACGATCACGGCCGCGTGGGCCGCGGCGTCCACGCTCGCCGACACGGCGACATACCTGCTGGGGCCGGTCCTTGGGTTCGCGCTGCGCCTGCGGGGCGTGCTGGCCTTCCACGCGAGCGCCGTCCTGCTGGAAGGTCGCGCCGTGCTGTTTGCTGGACCGAGCGGGGCGGGGAAGTCCACGATTGCTGCGGCCTGCGCCGCGGCCGGTGTGCCGGTGCTCTCGGATGACGTGGTCGCGGTGCGCATGCTTCACGGCGAGGCGATGGCGTTCCCATCGTACCGTCTCCTCCGGCTCTGGGACGAGAGTGAGAGGATCTTGTTTGGCACGACCGGCGAGTTGCCGCTCCTGACGCCCACCTGGGAGAAGCGTGCGCTTCCCCTCGGCCGCGCCTTCCCGTTTCACGAATTGCCGGCGCCGCTCGGCGACCTCTTCCTGCTGGCGCCTCGAGCGGATGATCCTCGCGCGCCGTACGTCGAGCCGATGCCGCCGGGTGACGCGTTCATGGGGCTCCTGGCGAACACGTACGCGAACTACCTGCTCGACGACGCGATGCGGGGTGAGGAGATGCGCGGACTCGACACCGTGGTGCGCGGACGGCGCGTTCGACGGCTGGTGCCGCACGCCGATCCCGCGCGGCTCGACGCGCTCGTGGCCGCCGTGCGCGCGGCCGTGGCCGACGCGGCCCCGCGCTGACTCGTACCGCGCCGGGCGAATCGGCGCCATCTTCCTCCCTATGGTCGACGGGATCCGTCCAGACGTTGCCTTCGTGCTCGCGGCGCTGCGGTGCGACGCGCACGCTGAGCGCGCGCAGCGCGACGCGGCGGCAGGGGTGGCCGATTGGGCTGCGGTGGCGCGGCTGGCCCTGACGCACGACGTGGCGTGGTGGGTGGAGCGGGCGCTGCCGTCCGACGGCGTGCCGGCCGACGCGGAGGGCGTGCTGCGCGCGACGACGCGCGCCGTGTCGGTGTCGGCGCTGGCTGGGGCGCGGCAACTGGCGGAACTCCACGACGCATTGGATCACGCCGGCCTGCGCGCGGTGGCGTACAAGGGCCCGGCGCTCGCCGCGGACGTGCACGGCGCCGTGGGGGCGCGACGTTTCACCGACCTCGACTTGCTCATCGCCGAGGACGACCGCACGCGCGCCATCGCCGCGATGCGCGCGCTGGGGTATGCCTCGCCGCACGGCCTCTCGGAGCGCGCCGAACGCGTCTACTCGCGATGGGAAGGCGTGACGCACCTGGCGCGCGCTGATGACTTGCCGGTGGAGCTTCACTGGCGCTGCCAGGCGCCGCGCTACGGCGGGCCGCAGGATCCGGCGGACGTAGTGGCGCGCGCGCGGCCGTGCGCGCTGGGCGGCGGTGCGGTGCTCGTGCCCGCTCCCGAAGACCTCGGCGTGTTGCTGGCGCTGCACGGCGTGAAGCACGGATGGTCAATCCTGATGTGGCTCGCGGATTTTGTGGCGGCCGTGAGCCGACCGGGCTTTGATTGGGACGTGTTCTCCGCGCGCGGCGCGGCGTGGGGCGTGCGTCGCGCCCTGCACTTCGCCGTGCTGGTGGCGCGCGAACTGACCGCGCTGGAAATGCCGGCGTCGGTGCAGGCGGACGCGCTGCGCGATGACCGTGCGGCGTTTCTTGCCGGCGCGGTGTCGGCGCGGCTGACCATGGCGGCCGACGCGCCCGATATCGGGGCGGAGTCCACGCCGCGCTATGACCTGCAGTGGCTCGAGGGCGGTTGGGCGCGCGTGCGCTATCTGGCGCTGGCGGCCGCGCTCCCCACGCCGCAGGAGCGCACGCGCGCGCCGCTTCCCGACGCGCTGCTCCCGCTGGTGTACCCGATGCGCGCGTGGCGTCTGATGCGGCACGCGCTCGGGCGGCGCGCCTGATGGCGACGTTGCGGCAGTTCCTCGGCGTGCTCTGGCAAGAGCACCGGTGGGCGATGCTGGGCGTGTGCGCCACCTCGCTGGCGCTTCTGCTGACGGAAGGGGCGGGACTGCTGCTGCTCATCCCGATGCTGGGGCTGGTCGGCGTTTCGCTGGGCGATGGCACGCCGGATCGCATCGCCGATGGCATCGCACGCGCGCTGGCCGCGGTGGGCGTCGCGCCGACACTGGCCGGCGTGCTGCTCGTCGTGGTGGTCGTTGTCAGCCTTCGCGCGGCGCTGCAGTTGGCGCTGTCGCGCGGGCAGTCGCGGCTCGAGGTGGAGGTCGTCGGTGGGTTGCGCGAGCGGCTCTTCGCGGCCGTCATCGCCCTGCCCTGGGCCCGCTTCGTGGGCGAACGGCCCGCCGCACTCGTGCATGCGATGGGGCCGCAGGTGGACGACGTGCATAGCGCGCTGTTGCTGCTGATTCATGGGGTCTCCGTGGTGGCCGCCGTGCTGGCGGCAGCGCTGGTGGCCGTGGTCGTCTCGCCGCTGCTCACGCTCGTCGTGGCGGTGGCCGGCCTCCTGCTCGTGCTTTCTGCGCGCGCGCTTCGCGCCCCCGGACGCGCGGACGGCGACCGGTTGCTGGCCACGGGCATGACGCTCTTCACCCGGGTGAGCGAACTGCTTGGCGGTGCGAAGATGATCCACGCGCACGGCGCCGAGACGCGGGCGATGCGCGCGGTGGCGGAGGACACGCGTGAGTGGGCGACGCTCACGCGGGCCACGGCGGGGCGGCTTGCGTGGGTTCGCTTCGTGCTGGCCGTGCTCGCGGTGGTCATGCTGGCGGTGCTGGTCTGGCTCGCGGTGACTGTCGCGGGCTTGGCACCGGCGACGTTGCTGCTCCTGCTGCTCGTCTATGCGCGTCTGGTGCCGCAGTTGGCAGAGCTGCAGGGACTCTGGAGCGCCATCGCCCAAGCGCTCGCGTCCTATGCCTCCGTGGCCGCGCTGCTCGCGCGATGTGAAGCGGCGCGCGCCGCCGCTGACGGCGGCGTGGCCGTGCAGAGCGATGCCGCCGACGGCGGCACAACGCGCGGTCGTGCCGCGGCCCTAGAGGTGCGCGCCATCACGCTGAGATATGACGGGAGCGTCCGGCCGGTCCTCGAAGATTTCTCCGCGCGATTCCCGTCGGGATCGCTGACCGTCGTGGTGGGCGAGACGGGGGCGGGGAAGACGACGCTCGGGGACCTGCTGCTGGGCTTGCTGACTCCGGAGGCCGGAGAGGTGCTGGTGGACGGCGTGCCCTTGCACGCCCTGTCGCGCGACGCCTGGCGCGCACGCGTGGCGTACCTCGCGCAGGAGCCCATGCTCTTCCACGGCACGATTCGGGAGAACCTCCGCTTTGCGTCCCCGTCGGCGACCGAGGAGGAGCTTGCCGCGGCGCTCGCGGCCGCGGCGTGCGATTTCGTCGCGCGACTGCCGCAGGGGATTGATGCGCCGGTGGGCGACCGCGGCGTGCTGCTCAGCGGCGGCGAGCGTCAGCGGCTTGCCCTGGCGCGCGCCCTCCTGCGCCAACCCGACGTGCTCGTGCTCGACGAGGCGACGAGCGCGCTGGACGCCGAGACCGAGGCGCGCATCCTCGAGACGGTGCGCGCACTGCGCGGCCGCTGCACGGTGATCTTCTGCACGCACCGGGACGCGGTGCGTCGCGCGGCGGACGCGGTGATCGAGGTGTAGCCTCCGCGGGGAGTTCCGTGTTTTCGAACTGCTTCACCACGGAGACACGGAGGGCACGGACAAGGGCAACTACAAGACCTTGGGGTCACGACAGCGCGCCACTCAGACATCTGCGTGGCGCTCGCAGTTCCCCCAAGAAGTCGCTTTTGCAGTTCTCCGTGCCCTCCGTGTCTCCGTGTTGAAGGGTTTTGCCGTTCCCCGTGCCCTCCGGGTGCTCCGTGCGGTCGCCCGCAGGGAGCCGGCGAGCGATACGCGATGAAATGCAATCGTCTGCGGCGGAAAGGTGACGCGCCCGGGACGGTGCGGTGCGATTGTGCGAGGCACCGGGCGGGCCGGCAACAACCGCAGCCGAGGATGGGCGATGCACGACTATCGGAAGCTGGACGTGTGGGTGAAGAGCCATGAACTCGCGGTGGACATCCATCGCTTGGCGATGAGTCCCGTGGGCGGGGAGGTCGTGCATCGCGAACTGCGCGCAGCCGCGCTGGAGGTACCGGTGCGCCTCGTACGCGGCTGCGAGGCGGAGGAGGCCGGCGAGTTCGCGGTCGCGATGCGCGACGCGGCGGCGGCGGTGGATGAACTGGGCTACCGGCTGCGGTTCGCGCGCGACGCGGCGGCGATTGACGACGTGCCGTTCGCGCGGCTCGAGGCGCGCGTGAACCAACTGCGCGCGATGCTCGGCGGACTGAACCGCACGGTGCGCGTCAGGCTGGGGGCGGCGGGTCGTCCGGCGGCGAGTCGGCCGGCGGCGTCCCGCCCGGCGGCCCCTCGCGCGGTCCCTGATCGGGCGCAACGAGGCGCCCTGGATGCCGGTTCATCGCCGCCACGATCCCGTCCGTGATCCACGTCGTGACGCCGGTCGTCAGCGCGGGGAGGAGCGCGCGCACCACCGTCGTCTCGTCGGCTTCGAACTCGTCGAGGACGTAGTCGCGCAGGTGTTCGCCGGGGACGGGCTCCGCGCGCCCCACCCCGATGCGCAGGCGCGCATACTCCAGCGTGCCGAGCGCGTCCTCGACGCTGCGCAGGCCGTTGTGGCCGCCCGCGGAGCCCTTCGCGCGAAACCGGAACGCGCCGACGGGGAGGGCGACGTCGTCCACGACAACAAGCAGGTCGCTTGCCACGGCCCAGAACGGCCGGTTGACGTACGGCGCGAGGGCGTCGCCGCTGAGATTCATGAAGGTGAGCGGTTCGAGCAGCCGAACGCGGCGTTGCTCGACCTCGCCGTCCGCGGCGCGACCGTGCGTCACGGCGCGCCACGGGGGAAAACGCCAAACGTCGGCCAGGTGGTTGACCACCCACCAGCCGACGTTGTGACGCGTGCGCTCGTATTCGGGACCCGGATTGCCCAGACCGACGACGAGCTTCACGGGAGGTCGCTCGCCTAGGCCTTCGTCTCGGCCTCGGCGCCCTCCTCCTCCTTCTTGCCCTTGCTGAGCACTTCCGGCTCCGCCGGGGCGGCCGCGGCCTCGCCCGGCAGCGGCTCCGCCGCCTTCTCTTCCTTCGGCGCCGCGCAGGTGCAGAGGGTCGCGTCCTCGTCGTCGAGCACCTCGATGCCGGCTGGCACCGCAACGTCGCTGACGTGCAGCGAGCGGCCGATGGCAAGGTTGGTGATGTCCACCTCGATGCGCGACGGAATCGCCATCGGGTCCACGCGGATGGAGAACTCGTGCATGATCTGGTCGACGATGCCGCCTTCCTTCACGCCAATGGAGGCGCCGACGTACACGATCGGGACGCGCACGGTGACCTTCTCGCCAGCGACCAGTTCCTGGAAGTCGACGTGGAGGATGTCCTTGCGATAGGGATGGCGCTGAATCTCGCGAATCAGCGCATTCGACTTGGCGCCGTCGACATCGAGTTCAAACACGGTGGTGCGGTACGGGACCTTTTCGAGGAGCAGCTCGAACGCGTGCGTCTCGAGGGAGAGCGCGCGCGGCTCGCGCGCGTGCCCGTAGATGACGCCGGGAATACGGCCAGCGGCGCGCAGCTTGCGGGCCGTGCCCTTGCCGGTGTCATTGCGTCCGGCGGCGGAAAGCGGAGTGGTAGCCATGGTTCGATCCAGCTGGAGTACTCTGCGCTACGTGGGTTCCCGGTAGGTCCGGCCCGGCGGCGCAGGAAAACAGAGAAACAACAGAGAAACAACAGAGAAACAACAGAGAAACAACAGAGAAACAACAGAGAGACAACAGAGAAACAACAGAAACGACAGAAACAACAGAAACGACAGAAACGACAGAGACGACAGAGACGACAGAGACGACAGAAACAACAGACAAGCAACAGCCAACTCAGACTCTACCGTCCACCGTCAACCGTCCACCGTCCACGGTCCACCGTCAGCCGTCACTCAAATAGCGAACTCACCGACTGGTACGCATGTGTGCTCCGAATGGCCTTGGCGAGCAGTTCGCCGACCGAGAGCACGTTGAGCGTGGGGAACTTCCGGGACTCGGGGATGCAGATCGTGTCGGTGACGGTCACTTCCTTCACCGGCGCCGAGGCGAGCCGCTCCACGGCGGGGCCGCTGAACAGGGCGTGCGTGGCGCAGATGTAGATGTCGCGCGCGCCGAGGTCCTTGAGCGCGCGGGCCGACTCGGTCACCGTGCCGGCGGTGTCGATCATGTCGTCGGCGAGGAGACAGTCACGCCCCTCGACATCGCCGACGACGTTCACGACCTCGGCGACATTGGCCTGCGGGCGGCGCTTGTCGATGATGGCGAGCGAGGCGTCGAGGCGCTTGGCGAAGCCGCGCGCCATCTTCGCCGAGCCCACGTCCGGCGCGACGACGACGAGGTCCTTGAGGTCCTTCTTGCGGTAGTGCGACGTCAGCACGGGCGCGGCGTAGAGGTGATCGACGGGAATGTCGAAGAACCCCTGCAGCGCGTGCGCGTGGAAGTCGATGGCCAGCAGCCGGTCGGCGCCCGCGCCGGTGAGCATGTTGGCCATGAGCTTGGCGCCGATGGCCACGCGGGGCTGGTCCTTGCGGTCCTGGCGGGCATACCCGAAGTAGGGCACCACACAGGTGATGCGTGCGGCGGAGGCGCGCCGGGCGGCGTCCACCAGGAGCAGGAGCTCCATGATGTTCTCGGCCGGCGGGTTCGTCGGCTGCACGATGTAGACGTCGGCGCCGCGGACGTTCTCATCAATGCGCGCGAAGACCTCCCCATCGGCGAACCGTGAAGTGGTCGCCTTGGTGAGATCGGTGTCCAGGTGCTTGACGATGTTCTCGGCAAGCGCCCGGTTGGCCGTTCCGGTCATGACCCGGAAGCCCTTGAGAGGAACCGCGAGGCCGTCCATAGCCTTGTAATCTGGCCTATTCCGGGGTCAAATGGTAGGAGGCGGACGGGAGACGGGAGACGGAAGACGGAAGACAGCGAGGGGCGACCGCGCCTTGTCTCCCGTCCTCCGTCTCCAGTCTCCCGTCTGCCCTTCCATTGCCCCCGGTGGATTCGAACCACCATTACCGGATCCAAAGACCGGGGTCCTAGCCATTGGACGAGGGGGCAGTCGCCGCGCGCATCACGCTGCAGTGACTCGAGGCGCCACCTGTGCGTCGAGTCACGAGCAAGATAACTTGCGCCGCCAGTGGCGTCACCCGTATCCGGTGCGGGGTGCGGCCAATCTGTCCGCGGGCGCAATGGTCTGTTTGACGGGACTCTGACGGTGCGTGGTCAGTATGCGCCCGCTGGAGAGTCCGAGAGTCTGATTCAACGAGCGTTCGCGATCCGGTCGTCAGCCTGATCGTTCAGCTCACACAGTGTCTGAGGGTCGTTCGATGGTTGAGGTACGCCATTGCCGCGGGTGCGGATTCCCGGTGGCTCGCATCGCGGCGGCATGTCCGAAGTGCAAGATCGGGTCGCCCGGCTACACCGAGCACGAGTTGTCCGTCCGACGCTGGAAGCTGCTGGCCGGGTTCGTCGCGCTGTTGGCACTGGCGGCGGCGTTCGCGCGACCGATTGGGCCGTAGGCGCTAGGGAGGTCCTGGAGGCGCAGCGCGCCCTGAGGCTTGTTCAGAGGCTCGAAAGGGCGCCTCCGGGAATGCGCCATGACCGCGGTACTGGGGGCCTGGACCAGGTGGAGTCGAGGTTCTCGGCGAGCCATACGTCGGTGGCGGCCACCGGACCTTCCCCGCAAAGCCACCGCTGCCGTCGGGGCTGACCTTGTGGAAATAGATCTGGTCGACCGATCCGGCACCCTCTTTCAGCGCCCCTTCCGGTGGCCACCGTGTTACCGAAAATCACGGGCGGTGTCGCGCACCGATTCGCGTGGACGAGAGTCGCGCACAGCGGTGCGACCCACGTGCCGATCACAGAATCGACTAGCGATTGCCCGGGATGGCGCGCGGGCTGGGTCAATCGAGGGGAAGGGCGGCACCGTTGTTGCCCGGCAGGGCTCACCGGCGATTCTGACGATGCTGGCCGAGCCGCCGACCGGGATAGACTTGGTGGAGGGCGAGAGCGTCAGCGCGTCCTGGAGGGCGGGCGCGATCGCCTGCTTCTTGCACTTGTTCACGGGACCTTCGTAGCCCCTGCGCCAACCGGATCAAACCCAACCGGCCAGACCGTGCCGTTGGTGTACGTGGCGCCCGTGAGTTTGACGCCGGTGAGCGTGCAGCCTGTCAAGTTGGCTCCGCCGAGTGTCGCATTGCGCAACTCGGCGCCTGAGACGTTGCAGTTTCTCAGATCTGCGTTCGTAAAGTTCGCCCCTGAAAGCGTTGCGCCCGGAGCCACCAACCCCGACAGGTTCGCGCCGGTGAAGTTGGCATTGCTGAAATCCCACCAACCCCAGTCCTTGCCGGCCAAGTTCATTCCGGTGTAGTCAAGACCCGGACCCCACATTCCTTTTCCTGCCGGGACAAATCCCGCTGGCCAGGACGTACCCGAGTTGAACCTGGCATTCACAAGCGTCGCCCCAGTGAGTGTCGCGCCGGTGAAGTCGACGCTGTACAGCCCGGTGCCGGTCATGTTGGCGTTCGTCAGGTCAGCTCCAATCATGATCGTGCCAACGAAGTTCGTACCCGTGAGGTTCGCCCCCACGAACTTCGAGCGGGTGAACTCATAATAGCCGAGGTCCCTGCCTGTGATCGTTTGTCCGGTGTAGTCCATATCTGGACCCCACATTCCCGTGCCGGCAGTCGAAAAGCCGGCAGGCCACACCGTGCTCTGCCTGAAGTACGCGTCGGTCCACGTCACGCCCGCCACAACTGCACCTTCGAAGTTCGTCCCATGAAGGTTTACCTTCGTGAGGTTCGCATTGCTCAGGTCAGCGTACTGTAGCTGAGTGTCACGGAGGTTTGCCGCGGCTAGGTTTGCCCCAGAGAGAAGCGCACCGCGCAAGTCGACGTTCCAGAGGTCGGTCGCACCCGCGAGGTTCTGCCCGGAGTAGTCAGGGCCAACGTATATGGTCACCGACGCACTCTTGCCGCCTGCAGACGCCACAACGCTCGTTGATCCAACGCGCACGCCTGCCACCAGCCCCGTCGCTGACACTGTCGCGTTGTTCGCGCTGTTCGACTGCCACGTCACGGTGACACCACTCATGGCATTCCCGCCGGCGTCGAGCGCCGTGGCGGTCAACTGCTTCGTCTTCCCGACGGCGACGCCGGTGATCGAGGGCGTCACCGTCAGCGACGCGACGGGCACATAGGTCGTGATGGTGGCCGTGGCCGCCTTGCCTTCGCTGGTCGCCGTGATCGTCGCGGTGCCGGCGCTCACCGCGGTGACGAGCCCCGACGCCGCGACCATGGCCACCAAGGCGCTGGAGGTGGACCACGTGACGGCGCGGCCTGTGAGGGGTGCGCCCGTGCTGTCCTTCGTCGTCGCCGTCAGCAGTTGCGTCTGTCCGACGGCGAGGCTCGCCGTCGCGGGACTCACCTGCACGCTGGCCACCGGCACCACGATCACGCTGACCGTCGCCGTCGCACTCTTGCCTTCACTCGTTGCCGTGATGGTCGCCGTGCCGAGGGCCTGGGCGGTCACCAGACCGTTCGTTGTGACCGTGGCGACGGTGGTCGAGGATGACGTCCACGTGACCGTCCGCCCCGCCAGCGCCGCCCCCGCGACGTCGCGCGGCACCGCCGTGAACTGGGCCGAGCCGCCGACCCCGAGCGTTACCGTGGTCGGCGTGAGCGTCACCTGATCGACCGGCGGCAGCACCGTGACCGTCGCGGTGGCCGCCTTGCCCTCGCTGGTTGCGGTGATGGTCGCCGTCCCCGCGCTCACCGCGGTGACGAGGCCTGTGCTCGAGACTGTGGCGACGCCGGCGCTCGAGGTCGACCAGCTCACCGTGCGTCCCGTCAACGTTGCCCCCGTGCTGTCCTTGGTGGTCGCCGTCACCTGCTGGGTCTGGCCGACCCCGAGCGTCGCGGTGAACGGGCTCAGTACCACGGACGCCACCGGGGTCAGGATGACGCTCACGGTGGCGGTGGCGCTCTTGCCCTCGCTGGTGGCGGTGATCGTCGCGCTCCCCACGGCGACGCCCGTCACGAGCCCGCTGGCGCTGACCGTCGCGACACTGGGCGCAGACGACGACCACGTCACCGGGCGGCCCGTCAGCGTCGCGCCGCTCGCGTCCGTCGTCGTCGCCGTCAACTGCCGCGTCGCGCCAATGCCAAGCGTGAGCGACGCCGGGGCAATCGCCACCGAGCTGACGGGGGGCACTACCGTAATCGCCGAACTGCCCGTCTTGCCTTCGACAGATGCCGTGACATTCGCGGTCCCGACGGCGACGGCGGTGACGAGGCCGGAGGCAGAGACCGTCGCGGTCGCGCCGTTGGAGGTGGACCACGTCACCGTCCGGCCCGTGAGCGTCGCGCCCGCCGCGTCCCGTGGCGTTGCCGTCAGCTGCTGTGTCTGCCCCGCGACGAGACTCGCGGCGCCTGGGCTGACGCCCACGCTTGCGACTGGGACGAGCGTGACCGTCACGGTGGCTGCGTCGATGCGGCCGAGGCTTGCGGCACTGATGACCGCCGTGCCGGCTGCCAAGGCGGAGACGAGCCCTGCACTGTTCACGGAGGCAACGGTGGGATTCGACGACGTCCACGCGACGGTGGGGGAAACTCCCGCATCGGCCGTGACCGTGGCAGTCAAGGTCGTCGTCTGGCCGATGGCAATGGTCACCATCGTCGGCGAGACGGCGAGGCTCTGCACCCCGAGCACCGTCATCCCGATGCTCGCTGTGGCCGTCCCCGCCGCGGCGGTGATGGTGGCGGCGCCGCGGGCGACGCCCGTGACGGTGCCGCTCGACGTCACGGAGGCCACGGCCTGGTCCGAGGAGGTCCAGCTGACCCCGGAGGCCGGCAGGACGGTACCCTTGGAACGCAGGCTGGCGGCGATGCTGGCCGTGCCGCCGACGAGGATGGACGTGGTGGAGGGCGAGAGCGTCAGCGTGTCCGGGACGGCGGGCGCGATCGCCTGCTCCACGCCACAACCGAGCGCGAGTGCGGCGATCGTGACCGTTACGAGCCGCTGGCGGCCGCGTAGGTGGGCAAGTCGGTGCATTGCGCTTACTCGTGACGTGGAGGTGTTGGCGACCCCGGCTCCACTCGCACGATCTCGTAGGTCAGATCCGCCACCGCACGCTCGTTTGATGGAATGGCCAACACCCACTTGGCCAGCGCCTCGAACGTGTCGCGAATGGTAGGCACGCGCGCCCCGTCGGTGCCCGTACGCCGTGGCGTGCCCTCGAAGGGGACGGGCACCGTGGTCGCCACCACGGTGATGCGTTCGGTTGTCGACGGTGTATCGGAAGGCAACGTCGCCCGGAGTCGCAAGCCCAGCTGCGCGCGCTGCGCCACGGACGGAACCTCGAGCGGCACGCCCTGGCGTACGCGAAGCTCCGGCACGTAGACGTTGGGAAACAAGACTTCCACCGAATCCGCGGTCACGAGAAAGACCGTGATCCATGCGTCCGCGGATGCCGTCACCTGCAGGAGCACCTCGTCGCTTCGTTCAGGTGTTCCGCGATCGGCGAAACGGTTGCCGTTTGCCGTCGCCTCCAGTCGAAACGCCGAGGGCAGACGCTGCAGGTCCTCCCGGACCCACGCCTTGATTGCGACCACGTACGGTGCGTTGGTCGCGGCGCCTCCGGATGGCGATTCCCACCCGTCCTGCAGGATCTCATAGCGCGTGACAATCCCCGAGGAGGTCTCACGGATGATCCGACTGAATCGCTCCTCCACCGTGTTGGCGCGTTCCGTGGTTGACAGGTCGAGCATCGAAGCGACCCGCGTGCCAAGTGCCTGGCCGACGGCATCGCTCATGGCCGCCTGCAACGCGCGCCGGCGCACCTCTCGCGGTGACAGCTCTTCAGTCAGCACTGCGCGACCCACCGCACGTGGCACCTCGATCGCCTTGGCGACGGACCGGACAGGCTGCGACTGCGCGGCGCTCGCGGCGCCGATCAGGAGCGAGGCGGCAAGCCAGCGGAAGGTCACGTTGCTACGGACGTATGAACGGTAGGGGCCGGTCCGCCGCTTGTCCGAACGCCTGCGGCGTCTGGTCTCGCTGCCGAAGGCGGCGTGAGAGGCGCGTTACTTCAGGCGCGATGCGTTCGATGACCTGTCGGCCGCTTGGAACGACGGCGCTGCCATCCTCCGTGGCAGATCGCGCCAGCTCGGACAGCAGAGAGTACGTGAACAGGCCGTGCTGTTTCTGGTCGTACCACCCGCTGATCTCGTTGGCCGCGGATGCCGAGAGCACCACGGCGTTGGCACTGGCGAGCACGGGGTTCTCGACGCGGAGGGTGAGCGGACTGACCCCGCGCAGCAACGAGCCGCGGTCGGAGAACCCGCTGAAGCACGCGTCGAGCATCACGGTCACCGAGCGGGCCGGCAGTTGCGCGAGATTGAGGTAGAGCTGGCGCAGCGGATACGCGGTGAGCGGCAAGACCTGCGGGTCGGCGTCCACCGGCACGAGGAACGCGCCGCCGTTCGTGGGGTCAGGCGCTCCGTGCCCGGAATAGAACACCACGATGTCCGACGACTTGTCCGGCATCAAGAAGTTGTGAAGCTGCCCCCGATAGTCATCCTTGGAACCGAAGATGCGCTGGAAGGTCGACAGGCTGGCGTTCGTAGCAACGATCACGTTCTCGTCGCGAAATCCGTACGTCTCGACGAGAAAGCGACGCATCAACTCGGCATCCCGGTCTGCGTACTCGACGCTCGGGACTTCCGGGCGATGGTACTGCCGGTTGCCAATGACCACCGCCACGGCGTTCGGATTCCTGAAACGCGTCTTCGGCGGCTCTATCGCTGGAATCGCGATGACGGATTGCGCCGGGGCAACGCTCACGGGCCTCGGTGACGTTGCGGCTGCATTAGTCCGACTGGCGCTGTCCGGTGCGGCGGCAGTGCTGGCGGTCGCGACGGCAGCGGCACGCTGGCGCTCATCCTCAAGCTGGAGCCGCGCGACCTCAGCCTCGAACTTCGGCTTCCACGCTTCCAACGCGCGTTCGTAGTCCGCCTGCGCCACGCTGAACTGGGCGTTCGCGACTTGGTACTTCGCGAGCGAGCGCTTGTATCCTCCACTGCCAATCATCCGCGCAACTAGGGCGCTGGCCACCGCCGCGCCCGCGGCGATGCCTGCCGAGCATCCCGACGACGAGGACGTGATAGACTCGCCAGCGGCGAGGTACTTCCCGTCGACGAATCCGCCGTAAGGTGCGGGCGCGGTCTTCGTGACAGAACACGCGCTTCCTGATGCCGCGAATGCGCCGCCGCCAGCGACGGCTGCGGCAATGACGGATCCGGCGATGCCCGGCTTCCTGGGCGCAATCGGTCGGATGGGCGCGACGGGACGGGGGACGTTCCTCAACGCCGTGGCTTCGAAGCGGCCCGACCCGAGGCCCCCCCCCCGGTCTGGTGCCTGCGCAGATGCCACGGGTGCGGTCGTGGACGCGATCACGCTGACGAGAGCAAAGGCCCGCGTCCATTCATCGACCGCGCGCATCTCGCGTCGAGTGCAAGGCAGGCGCATACGGACAGGATCTGAAGATGAGGAGTGAACCCGAGCCAAGAACCCCGGGTTGCGGAGCCTTAGGGCGTGGGACGATCAGCCGCCTTGGCCTTCTCGTACTTCTCGATCTCGTCGTTCATCTCCTTGAACGCCTGCGTTGCGCGGAAGCGGGTGTACAGCGCCTGTTGGGCCGCCAGCTTGTCGCGAAGCGCCTTGTTCGCAGCGCCGACAGGCAGCTCCATCAGCACGAATGCGCGATACACATCCTCGCCCGGCACCAGTTCCTGTTCCTTAACCCGTGAGCCAACCAGTTCCTCACTGACGACGGCCTTCGACGCGGTCGTGAACTGGTCGAGAAGCTCTGCGCTGGCCCCCTGACCCACTTCCTCCTGGAACCGCTTCGCGAAGGCTCCCAGCTTCACGGTCATCTGTTGCGCGATCTGCGCGCGAGCGGCCATCTGGGCCTTCTCCGCCGCCAACTGCATGTCCTTCGACTCGGCCGTTGCAACGCCAAAAAAGATGTCGTCCGCGCGCGGTGGGGTGGTGTACCACTTGGGTGCCGCACCAACCACGCCACGCGTCTCGGGCGTTGATTTCACGTGCGGCTTCCCGCAGGCAGCGAAAAGAGCGAGCAACACGTAAGAGGCTGCGGCGAAAGACCTAGACCTTTTTGCGAACGACATTCGGGGCTCCTTAGCGACATCGTGGCGGAGGCGCTTGAGCGCTCTCCTCAGCAGGAGAGCCTACGATCGTCCGTCAAACCGGCGTCAAATGCCTTTCAGTGTGACGGCGAGCCGCGCTAAGTCCATCAACACACTAAACTTCGCTTGACTGCCGACAGAAGCCGGAGTAGCCCGTAATGTCGTTGGAAGGTGACCGAGCTCGAAGCCGGTACTTCGAGAGAAGCCAGCCTGACGTCGAGATGCGTGCCACGTGCGCTTACGCCGTCGCGCGACCGATTACGAGAGGTCGTGAGGAAGTGGCGCAGCAGTGGTGGTAAGCAGCATCCCCCAACCGGTGGGGAGAGCCATGCTCATCGGCGCGGTCGGGCGGGTTTCCAGCACCGCGAACAGCGTCGACCCCGACCCACTCATCATCGCCATCACCGCCGCGGGGAGCGCGGCGAGTTGCGCGCGCACGGTCGCGAGCGCCGGATGCCGATCGAAGATGACGGGCTCGAAGTCGTTCACGGCGTCGGCGGCGATGGCAGTCCAGCCGCCGAGCGCGCGCGGCGAGCGCCAGGCGGCGCCCACGGCGTGAGCGTGCGTGGCGCGCTGCGCGGCGAGCGCCGCGTACGCCTCGGCGGTGTTGACGCCGAAGTCGGGGACCACGAGCAGGACAGGCGCCTCGGGGAGCGGCGGCAGGTCGAGCAGGCGCTCGCCGCGCCCCCAGCCGAGGGCGAGCTCGGATGGCGACGCAAGGAACGCGACGTCGGCGCCGAGGCGCGCGGCGATGTCGATCAGCGCAGCGTCACCGAGCGGCCGCGGCGCGAGCGCGTCGAGCGCGCGCAGCACGGCGGCCGCGTCGGCGCTCCCGCCGCCGAGGCCGCCGCCAACGGGAATCCACTTCTCGATCTCGATGGAGAATCCCTGCGGCCAGCGCGCCACGGCGGCATACGCCTCGGCGGCGCGCCAAGCGAGGTTCTTCTCCACGGGACCCAGGTCGACGGCACGCGCCGAGTCGCCGAAGCGGACGTCGAGCGCGCGGGTGTGCGCCTCGTGCACGCTCACGACGTCGGCGAGGGCGAGCCGCTGGAAGAGCGTCTCGATCTGGTGGAAGCCGCCCGCCTCGCGGGCCAGAACGCGCAGGGCGAGGTTGACCTTGGCCTGTGCCTGCACGCGTGCGGTGCTCACCGCGGCACCTCGTGTTCGCCGGTCACGCGCCGCTCCTCTTCCGCCTTCGCGGCCTCGACGTCGCCGAGGTGCACGCCCATGCGCAGGAAGTACCACGCGCCGATGAGCGTGATGGGGATGTACGACAGGACGTGGAAGCCGATGGCCCACGTCACGGCGAGCTCCTCGGAGACGCCGTACACCGGGAGCGACAGCTTGGCCATCGTCTCGAAGACGCCGACGAAGCCCGGCGACGACGGGACAGAGACGCCGAGCGCGATGATCCCCTGCACGAAGCACGCGGCCATGAACGGCGCGTCGATGCCGAGCGCCTTGAAGCCGAACCAGAAGGCGAGCGCGTTCATCAGCCAGTGCGCCATCGCCCACGCGAATGCGGCGAGGAACGTTCGGAACTCGCGCAGGACGCCCAGTCCGGCCGCGACGGTGTGCACCAGCGCGCCGATGCGATCCTTGTGCTTGGGGATGATCGCGCCGGTCACGCGTCCGACGGCGGCCTCGGCGGCGTGCGGCCAGCGGGCGAGCGCGAAGTAGAAGGCGAACAGCCCAAGGATGATGGCGAGCAGCACCAGCGCCGTCGCGCGAATCGGTGTTCCCGCGATGGCGAGATCGGACGGGAAGTTCGGCGCGAGCATCGCGAGCACGAGCAGCAGCAGCACGGAGAGCGCGTCGAAGGCGCGGTCAATCGCGATGGAGGCGAAGGCCGTGGACCACTTCACCTCGCGCCGCTCGCGCACGATGACGAAGACGCGCACCAACTCGCCGACGCGGGCAGGGAGGACGTTGTTGCACATCATCCCGATGGCGGTGGCGCGCCACAGCGGGCCGAACGGGAGGTTGGGCGCCACGGGGTTGAGCAGGGTGCGCCAGCGGCGTGCGCGCAGCGGGAAGATGAGCTGCGAGGCCACGGTACAGAGGACCCACAGCGTGAGGTCGCTGCCGCGCAGCGCGGTCACGACCTGCGCGATGTCGATGCCCTTGAACGCGTACCACAGCAGGAGCGCGCTGACGACGATGCCGATCGCGCCGCGCGCGCCCATCCGCATGGGCTACTCCGACGTGGCAGCGAGCTCGAGCAGGTCGAACAGCTCGTTGAGCATCGCGGGGTCGGGGGCGCCGGTCGACTGGCGGATCTGGTCGCGCAGCTCGATGGCGCGGTCGAGCGCGTCGCGGCCGCGGTAGACGAGATCCTCGATGGGGACCACGACGTCGCTCGGCAGGTCCGCCGGCTCAACCAACGGCTGCTCCTCGAGCGCGCCGAGGCCGGCGAGGCCCTTCGCGAGCAGCGCGTTGAGCGCTTCGCCCGACGGCGCGCGGCCGCCGCCGGTGGAGACCAGTGACGGCTCGCCCTCAGGCGCGAGCGCTGCGATGTCCACGAGCGCGGAGGGAGGAGTCGCGCGCGGAGGCGCCGCGCGCGGAGGCGCTGCGGGCGGAGGCGCTGCAGGCGGAGGCGCTGCAGGCGGAGGCGCCGCGGGCGGAGCGATCGGGGCGACCGGCGGCGCGGCCACCACCGGCGTCATGGCGGGGCGTGACTCGATCTCGCGCACGATATCCGCCGTGGACTTGCCGTGGGGTGCCGCGAGCAGGGCACTCGCATGGTCGAGCGCCTCCAGCGCGGCGCCCGCCAAGAGGGCCGCCTGGGCGCGCTGGCTTTCGAAGAACGCGGCGAGGCTCTCCTCGCTGAAGCTCACCGCCAGCCGGGACAGCGCGCGTGCCGCGCCGCCAAGTTCGCGGGCGAGACGCTCACGGCTCGCCGCATCCACGGCGGCGCGGGCGTCGGCGACCAGCCGACGCAGGTGTTCCGCGTGGCTCACCACTTCGAGACGGAACCGCTGTGAGGCGGTCGTGGGTGGCGACGGTGCGGCGCTCACGAGGCCCGGCTTGCCGTCGTCGGGAAACAGGGAGCCGATGGGGACGATGTCATCGCCGGCGGCGGCCGTGCCGCCCAGAGCGGCCGACGCCTCCGCGAAGGCGACGAGCGCCGCGCTCGCTGTGCCGGGGCGCTCACCACGACCCAGCGCCGCCCCCGCCTCGGCGAGCAGATCGGCCGCCGTGCCGAACAGTGCGCGCAGGATGGGCGTGGCGGCGCCGCCCAACTCGAACGCCTTGGCGCCTTGGTCGAGCGCGTCGACGACTTCGGGCAGTGGCGGCAGATCCTTGAGTGCCGCGACGCCTCGAAGGGCTCGGACGCGCTGCAGTGTACCGGCGAATTCCGCCGGAGCCACCGGTTGCGCGACGAAGGTGGACAGCGCGCTGGCGATCTGCGCGATCTCCGGCGCGAGGAAGGCGGGGATGCTCGCGCTGGCGCTCGGGGCCTGCGCCGCCGGCGCGAATGCCGCTAGCTCGAGGGTGCGCGCGGAGGCCCGCCGCGTCTCGGCCTCGCCCCACGTGCGCACCCCGCGGATCAGGAGCTTGAGATCGTCGATCGCCGCGACGAACGCGCCCCGCACCCCAGGATCCCACGCCAGCGTCCCAGCGGCGAGGGCGTGCGACGCACGCTCGAGTGCGCCAGCGACATCGGCGATGCCCCCGATCTTCGCCATCACCGCGCTGCCGCGCAGTGCGCGGGCGTGCCGGATGAACCCGTGCAGGTCGGGCACGCCCCCCTGCGCCTTGGCGAGGAGTCCGTCAATGGACTCGACGCACTCGGACGCTTCGAGCGTGAAGAAGTCGAGGAGGCCGCTGCTCATCGCGTTAGCAAGCTACGGGAGAGGGAAACGGGTGGCAATGCGGGCATACTGATAGACGGGCGTGCGAGGGCTGGTGTAACGGAGAATTGGGACTTGGACCGAGGATTGCGATGGCGGATCGCGATTGAGGAATCCGATGGGCGATGGCGAAGCGGCGCAATCGCGATCCAGCTCCTTGATCGAGATCCGCGATCGCAATCCTCGGTCCAAATCCTCAATCCCCCCTCGCCAAGTCCATCGCGCCTCGCATCTCCCTCACCGCGCTGTCCAGCCCCACGAACACCGCGCGGCTGACGATGTGATGCCCGATGTTCAGCTCCTCGATCTCAGCGATGGCGGCCACCGGACCCACGTTGCGCACGGTCAGGCCGTGGCCGGCGTGCACGGCCAGAGCGGCGGCACGGCCGCGGCGGGCCCCCTCGGCTAGCGCGGCGAGCGTGGCGGGACCGCCGGGCGCGTGCGCATACCGCCCGGTGTGCAGTTCGATGGCCACCGCGCCCGCCGACGCCGACGCGTCGATCATCCGGGGATCGGCGTCGATGAACAGCGAGGTTCGGATCCCGGCGGCGGCCAGCCGGGCGAGCCCATCGCGCAGGCGCGCCGGCTCCCGTGTGACGTCGAGGCCGCCCTCAGTCGTCACTTCTAGGCGGCGTTCGGGCACCAGGGTGACTTGGTGCGGACGCAGTCGTTCGGCGATGGCCAGCATCTCATCGGTGAGGGCCATCTCGAGGTTGAAGGGCGCGCGGGTCGCCCGCATCAGCGCGTCGAGGTCGGCGTCCTGGATGTGGCGGCGATCCTCGCGCAGGTGCGCGGTGATACCGTCGGCGCCGGCGGCGGCACAGACGGCGGCGGCGGCGGCCGGGTCGGGCTCGTCCGCCTGACGCGCCTGCCGCAGCGTCGCTACGTGGTCGATGTTGATGTACAGGCGGAGATGCGTTGGGCCGCCGGTTGCTGCCATAGTCCACTCCATCCGTGATCGCGGAGTTCTCCGCGGGAGCCATCAGTGAAGCAAGTCGCCCTGCTGCTGCTGCCCTTCATCACCTCCTGCGCCAGCCTGTCCGGCGGGGGGGACGGTGCCGGTGCCGAATCCCCGAGCGCGGCCATCCAGCAGTTCCTGACTGCCGCGCGCCGCAAGGACCTGCCCGCCATGGCGAACGTGTGGGGGACCGAGAAGGGCCCGGCGAGCAAGGCGCTTGGCCGGCAGGAGCTTGAGCGACGCGAGTTGATAATGATCCAGTGCCTCGCGCATGAACAAGCCACCCTTGGCGCTTCGACGCCCGGCGAGGCTGGGCGACTGCGCATCCCGGTGGAGCTGACGCTCGTCACGCTCAAGGCGCGGCCGGCGTTCACCGTGGTGAAGGGGCCGGGCGGGCGGTGGTTCGTCCAGGATCTCGAGATTGCGGTGCTGCGTGATGGCGGGTTCTGCGGGGCGACGGCGGGGCCGCCGGGCGCCGCGGGGGGCGCCGCGCGGTAGCGGCGCGCAGCAACGGCGCGCCACGGCGCGGTCGATGGGGCGGCGAGGTCCGGATTCCGGGGCTTGCCGCCCCGATTAGTATTCGCACAGTTCGATGAGGACGCCGCCCGTCGACTTCGGGTGCAGGAAGGCGATGCGCTTTCCCTCGGCGCCGAGGCGCGGTACCTCGTCGATGAGCGTGACCCCGGCGGCCTTCGCCTTGGCGAGGGTGCCGTCGAGGTCATCGACGTAGAAGCAGATGTGGTGAATGCCCGGGCCGCGCTTTTCCACGAACTTCGCGATTGGCGAATCGGCGGCGGCCGGCTCGAGCAGCTCCACGAGCGAGTCACCGGCGGCGAGGCCGGCGATCCGGGAGCCGTCGGCATCGTCCAGCGGCACCTCGGGGAGGCCAAGCACGTCGCGGTAGAGCGGCAGGACGTCGGGGAGGGCGCGTACGGCCACACCGAGGTGGGCGATGCGGGTGCCTCGACGGACGGGAGAGTTCACGGTGCGGTGCTCCATCGGCAAAGTGGGCGCCTAACATTATCAAGCGCGGCGCGTGCGTGGCACCGTCGCGGCGGAGGCGAGGGAACATGGCGGGGAACTTGGTGGCGGTCACGGACGCCGATTTCGAGCAGGAGATCGAGAAGCATGCGGGCGTGTCGGTGGTGGACTTCTGGGCGACGTGGTGCGGCCCCTGCCGTATGATCGCGCCGATTCTCGAGCAGCTGTCCGTGGAGTTCGCCGGCAAGGTGAAGGTGGCCAAGCTCGACGTGGACACGAACCAGAAGACGTCGATGCGCTTCAACGTACGCTCGATCCCGACGCTCCTGTTCTTCAAGGACGGCAAGGTGGTGGATCAGGTGATCGGTGCGGTCCCGAAGTCCGCGCTCGAAGCCAAGTTCAAGCAGCACTCGGCCTGACCGCCACATTGCGGCCGCGCGCTCCGCGACCGCACAATTGAACCCGGGCGGCGCCGCACACCGTCCGGGCTTCGTTTTCCCTCGCTCCCATGCCAGTCGCCGCCGAACAACTGCGGTATCCCAAGATCCGGGCGCTGCTGCCGCGCACGCGGCTCGCGTACGTGCATCTGCAGAACCTGCTCACCGACGCCAAGCGCGATCGCGCGGCGCGGGTGTTCGGCTATGTCGCGATCTGGCTGCCGGAGCAGCTCCTCGTGCTGTACATGGAGGAGGGCGACCTCGTGAACGCGACGGCGACGGTAGACGGGCGCGTGTGGCGCGCGCTGCCGATCGGCGAGGCGGTGGCGCTGGTCCCCAACGCGGCGGAGTACGGCGAGATCTGCTTCCACGAAGCCGAGGACGAGCAGCTGGCGGCAATGCATGCCACCCAGGTCCTGCCCGACTTGGGATGGCCGGCGGAACTCGCACTCACCAGCGCGCCGGCGCTGCTGGGGCACCTGATGGCGACACTGTTCGATGGGCTGTTGGAAGTGGTCGTGGACGGCGACGTCAACTACCTCGTCTTCCAGTTCGGCGTGCCGCTGCGCGGCTACTACGCCAATGATGTCTTCGTGAATGACGAGCAGGCGCGCGCGCGCGCGCTGATTGGACGCGCGGTAGAGGGCGGCGGCACGGTGCGCCGGTGGGACGTGCCGCCCGCGCTTCCCAATCAGGCGGCGCCAGCGCTCATCACGGCCTATCGCGAGCTGATGACGACGCTCGTGCGGCGGTTGCAGGAGCACGGCGCGGGAAGCGCCACGGCTGTGGCCGAACACGCGCGGCACCATCTGGCCGCCAAGCACCCGGTGCTTGAGAAGTTCTCGCTGACCATCCCCAACCAGCGCGACCCGGTGGTCGAGACGCCGGCCCTGTCGGAGGCGATGGCGGCCTGGTTGCGCGAGACGCTGATGCATCTGCATCTGCCCGACGGCGTGACCGGCGAGCAGCTGCTCGTCGAGGTCGCGCGTCCGCGCCGGCACCTGTTCCAGGCGGCCGGCCTGTTCGAGGCGCTGCATTGGAACCTGCGGTGGTAGGCGCGAACGGCGCCCTCTTCATTGTCAGCACGCCCATCGGGAACCTCGGGGACCTGAGCGCGCGCGCGCAGGAGACGCTGCGCGCCGTGGACGCGATTCTCGCCGAGGACACGCGACACACCCGCGCCCTGCTGACGCACTTCGACATTCACACGCCGCTCGAGTCGTATCACGAGCACAACGAGGCGTCGGCCACGCCGTCGCTCGTCTCGCGCCTCCAGTTGGGGGCGCGGCTGGCCCTGGTGAGCGACGCGGGAACGCCGCTGCTCAGCGATCCGGGCGCTCGTCTAGTGCATGCAGTCGTCGCGGCGGGGATCGCCGTGGTGCCAATTCCTGGCCCCTCGGCGCTGCTGGCCGCGCTCGTCGGCGCGGCGCTTCCCGCCGATCGGTTCACCTTCTTCGGGTTTGTGCCCCGCAAGGGGCCGGAGCGGCGCGCGGCGCTGGCCGACATCGCCGCGCTGCGCCACACCGCGGTGCTCTACGAGGCGCCCAACCGCGTGGGCGAGACGCTGGCTGATCTCGCCGCGGCGGGCGCGGGCGAGCGCGCCGCGGTCGTTGCGCGCGAACTCACCAAGCAGTTCGAGGAGTTCCGGCGCGGCACCGTACACGAGCTGGCCGCGGCCTTTGCCGAAACACCGCCTCGGGGCGAGGTCGTGATCGTTCTGCAGGGGGGCGATGCCCCGCCGCTCGACGAGGAGGCCCTGCGGACGAGGGCGTCCGCCCTTCGGAGCGAGGGACTGAGCGCCCGGGACGTGGTGCGCGTTCTCATGGAGGAAGAGGGAGCGCCCCGCAACTTGGCGTATCGCCTCGCCCACGACTGACCATGCGCCTCCCATTCCTTCTGCTCGCGCTGCCCCTCGTGGCCGGCGCGGTCCGGCCGCTCGCCGCGCCGGCTGCGCCTGCCGCGCGTTTGGCCGTCGCCCGCCTGCAATACGATGGCGGCGGTGACTGGTACGCGAACCCGTCGAGTCTGCCCAACCTCATCGCCGCGATCCGCCAGCGGACCACGCTCGACGTCGAGCCGCGCGAGGTGCGCGTGACGCTGATGGACGAGCGGCTGTGGGAGTATCCGTTCCTGCACCTCACGGGACACGGCACCATCCGACTGACCGACGCGGAAGTGGCGCGCCTGCGCGAGTACTTGCTGCGCGGCGGATTCCTGCACGCCGATGACAACTACGGTCTCGACGAGTCGTTCCGCCGGGAGATACGTCGCGTCTTCCCTGACCGCGACCTCGTGGATGTGCCGCTGCGGCATCCGGTCTATCACATCGTGTACGACCTGCCACAGGGGCTGCCGAAGATCCACGAGCACGACGGCAAACCGGCGCGCGGTCTGGGGATTTTCATCGGCGACCGGCTCGCGGTGTACTACAGCCACGAGAGCGACCTTGGCAACGGATGGGAGGACGTGGGAACGTACCGGGAAGATCCGCAGGAGTTGCACGAGCAGGCGCTGCGCATGGGCGTGAATCTCTTCGCCTACGCCGTGACGAGCCGGCCGGGCGCATGACGACCGCTCAGCGCCTGCTCGACGAGCACGCGCGGGTGTCGCGTTGGCGCCGCGCGTCGGTGGCGCTGCGCGCCGCCGCCGCGGTGCTCGCCGCGCTGACGCTCGGGGCGCTGATGCTCGGCGACGCGCGCTGGTTGGTGCTGCCGCGCGCGCTGCCACTGGCCTGGTGGTTGCTCGCCGCGGCGGCCGGGTGGGGCGTGTGGGTGTGGCATCGTCGCCGACGCCTCACGCGGCCGGCGCCCGGCGATGTGGCCGCGGCCATCGAAGCCGAGCGCGGCCTGCGCGATGGCGCGGCCCGCACACTGCTGGAAGTCGCGCCGCTGGGTGGCCCATTCGTCGCGCGCGCCGATGCGCTGCTCGGCGCCCGCCTTGGCGCCGCGCCGCTCGCGCCGCGCTTGCGTCGCGCAACGGGGCGACGACTCGCCGGCGCGGCCGGCCTCGTGGCGATCTTTGCTGCCGGCGCCGCGCTCTCCGGCGGTTCGCACGGCGACGGCTGGCGCGCGCTGCTGCATCCCGCGGACGCGTGGGCGGGAACGCTGCTGCCCTCGATCACCTTCGACGATCCGCCGGCCGGCCTGCTGCGCGGTGACACCGCACTGCTGCGCGTGCGGGCGTTGGGACGCGCGACCATCACCGTGCGCCAACGCGCGACCGGCGGTGCGTGGCGGGACTCGACGCTCGCCGTGCGTGAGGGCGCGGCCCGCTGGCGCGTCGGTCCGCTCGATGCGGATCTGGTCCTCGTCGCGACGGACGGTCGCGCGACGAGCGACACGTTACACCTGCGATTGGCCGAGCGCTCGTTCGTGGGCGACGTCACGATCGCGGCGCGCTTTCCCGCGTATCTGGGACGCCAAGACGAGACGCTCCCAAGCGATGGCGCGGTGCGCGTGCCGCAGGGGACGATGCTGACCGTGACCGGCCGCGCCTCCGAGGAGCTTGCCGCGGTCTCGCTGGGGAGCGATGCCCAGCGCGTGGCGATGGCGGTGAGCGGCCGTGGATTCAATGGGCGCTTCACGCCCCACGCGAGCGCGACGCTGAGTTGGCGCGCCGCGGGGCGCGCTGGCCCGATCGCCGACGTCCCCGCGCCGCTGCTGCTGGACGTGGTGCCCGATTCCGCGCCGCAGGTGGACTTCCTCAGTCCCGGCGCGGACTCGACGATTTCGCCGACGGGAACGGTGCGCGTGGCCGTGGCCGCGCTCGACGATCGGGTGCTGCGGGACGTGTCGCTCTCGGTATGGGCGCGGCGCGCGGACGGGCGCGTGACAGAACCGCAGGGGCGGCGCCTCTTCGATGGCGGCGCGCCGTCGTACCTCGGCGCCGTGGGCGTGGATCTCGCCGCGCTGGCGCTGACTCCTGGTGATGAGGTGCACGTGCAGGCCAGCGCGCGCGACGACGCGCCGTGGGGGCAGGTGGGGCGGAGCCGAGAGCTGCTGCTGCGCGTTCCGGCGGTCGAGGACCAGCGGCGCGAGGCGCGCGCGGCGGCCGACTCGCTGGTGAGCCGCGCGCTCGCCGCGGCGCGCGCGCAGCAACGGCTGGAACAGCGCACCGCCGACGCGGCGCGCTCGCGCACCCAGAGCGAGAAAGGCAAGACAGGCGACGCGATGTCGTTCGACGCCGCCGAGAAGGCGAAAGCGCTGGCCAAGGAGCAGGGCGAGATGGCCGAGCGCTCGCGCGAGGTGCAGGAGGCGACGCGCGAGCTTGAGGAGCGCCTGCGCGCCGCCGGCGGGCTCGATAGCTCCCTGCAGGCGCAGTTGCGCGAGGCCCAGCGCCTGATGCGCGAAGCGCTCACCCCCGAACTGCTCGCCGCGATGAAGAAGCTCGAGGGGGCGGCGCAGGAGCTGTCGCAGGACCGCGCGCGGCAGTCCATGGCCGATCTCGCCGAGCAGCAGAAGCGCCTGCGCGAAGCGCTCGAGAAGAGCGCGGAGATGCTGAAGCGCGCGGCGATCGAAGGGCAGATGAAGACGCTGCGCGAGGACGCCGCGACCATGGCCAAGCGTCAGCGACAGCTGGCCGATTCGTCGGGCGGCGATCCATCGCGTGCGCAGTCGATGGCCCAGCAGACCGCGGATCTTGCCAGAGAGATCCAGCAGTTGCAGCAGCGGTTGGAGCGCGAGCGCGCGAACGCTGGCGCGCGCCAGGCGGGGACGGCGGCGAATCAGGCGCAGGCATCGCGCGAAGCGATGCAGCGCGCGGCCCAGTCGCCATCGCAGTCCGGGCGCGAACAGGCGGCGCGCGAGGCGGCGCAGGCGATGCAGCAGGCCAGCCAGGCGCTCGAGCAGGCGCGGGAGCGGCAGGTGGCGGCGTGGAAGGACGACGTCACCGGCTCGCTCGACAAGGCCGTGCAAGAGATGATGCAGATGGCGAGGCAGCAGGAGCAGTTGGCGGAGCAGGTGCAGGGGAACCGGCAGGGGGACCCTTCGGCGGACGCGCGGGCGCAGCAGAGCGCGTTGCAGCAGGGAGTGCAGCGCGCGGGCGAGCGGCTGGCCGAGCAGGCGCGCAAGAGCGCGATGGTCTCGCCCGGCGCGCAGCAGGCGATGCGCGACGCGCAGCAGCGTGTGGATCAGGCGATGCGCGATGCGAACAACGCGCAGCAGGGGCAGGGCAGTCCGTCGCAGCAGGCGTCGTCGATGCGCGAGGCCGCGCAGGCGCTGCGGCAGGCGGCGAGCGCGCTGGCCCGGGACCGCGAGCGCGTGGACGGCGCACAGTCGGGAAGCGGCGTCCCCGAGATGATCGCGGAGCTGCAGAAGCTGGCCCAGCAGCAGGGCGAGGTGAACCAGCAGATGGCCAGCCTCTTCCCGACGCCGAATCAGCGGCAGAACGCCGACGCCGCGTCGCTCGAACGGGCGCGCGTGCTCGCGCGGCAGCAGCGGGCCGTCGCGCGCGCCCTCGATGACGTGCAGGACCTGGACGCGACCGGACGGACGCGCGAGCTCGCGCGCGAGGCGCGCACGCTGGCTCAGGCGCTCGAGGCGGGAGCGGCCGATCCCTCGACGCTCGACCGCCAGCAGCGCCTCTTCCGCAAGATGCTCGATGCCGGACGCTTGCTGCAGCAGGAGGAGCGCGACGAGCAGGGGCCGCGCGAGTCGAAGCCGGGTGACAAGGTGTCGCCGTTCGCGCCGCCAGCGGGCGACGTGCGCGGTCGCGACGCGCTGCGGTATCGCGCGCCGACGTGGGAAGAGTTGCGCGCGCTTGCGCCGGAGGAGCGGCGGGCGGTTCTGGAATACTTCAGACGGCTCAACGCTGCGCCGACACCGACGGTGGACGGTGGACGGTTGACGGTGGACGGTGGACGGCGGACGGCGGAGCCGCCGGCGAAGCCGTAGGATGCAGGGCTCCTCCGCGAGGCGGCCTCTCGTGCGCGCGCTGACTACGGCGTGGCTGCTCGCCGCGCCGTCCGCGCTTGGGGCGCAGGCGCAGCCCGGCGAGGGGGCGGTGCGTCGCGCCATCGATCTGGAGAACGCGGCGAAGTATCGGGAAGCCGTGACCGCCTATCGCGAGGCCATCGCGCAGGGGGCGGTGACGCAAGGTGTGCTGGGACTCGAGCGCGCCTTCGCCTCACTCGGGCAGGAGGACTCGGTGCTTCCCTCGGTGGAGGCGCTGCTGCGCGCCGCGCCGCGCGACCCGACCCTGCGCGGCGTGCAACTCCGGACCCTGCGCGCGATGGGACGCGACGCCTCCGCGCGCCGCGCGTTCGAGGAGTGGCGCGCGCTCGACCCGCGCGTGGCGGCGCCGTTCCGGGAGTACGCGCGCTTGCTGCTCACCGACCGGCGCGCGGATGCCGCCGATTCCGTGCTGCAGCAGGCGGTGGCCGCGCTCGGCACGCCGCGCGAGTTCGCGACGGAGTTCGCCGACCTCTACGTGACACTTAACCGCTGGGACGCAGCGGCGGCCGCGTGGCGCGACGCGCTCGCTGACGCGCCGTACCTCGACCAGTCGGCGGCGTTCTCGCTGATGGGGGCGCCGTCTGCCGCGCGCGATGGCGTGCGTCGCGCGCTCACCCCCGCGCTGACCACGCATGTGGTGGTGGTCGCTGCGCTCGCTCGAACACGCGCCTGGCTTGAGCTGCGCTGGGGCGCGCCGCGCGAGGGATGGCGCGCGCTGAGCGCGCTGCCGCCGGCGGACAGCACCGCGCAACTGTGGATCGAGTTTGCCGAGGAAGCCACGCATGCGGGCGGCGCGTTGGTGGCCCGTGAAGCGTTCGAGGCGGCGTTCCGCGTGCTCGGCGAGCCAGCGCTCGCCCTGCGCGCCGCCACGGTCGCGCTCAGTGGCGGCGACGCGGTCGGCGCCCTGCGGCTCGCTGAGTTGGCGGCGGCGAAGCTGGACAGCGCCGCGGCCGCGTCCGAGGCGCTTGCGGTACGCGTGCGCGCGCTGGCGGAACTTGGACGTCCGCAGGAGGCCGAGCGGGTGATCGCGGCGCACGGCGCGCGCGTGACCGCGGCACAGCGGCGGCTCTTCGCCCGCTCGCTGGCGTGGGGGTGGATCCGCGCCGGCGACGTGACGCGGGCGCGTCGCGCTGCGGCGGAGAGCGGAGGCGAGGACGAGGACGTCGTCTCGGGCTGGCTCGCCCTGTTCGACGGTGACTTGGACGGTGCCCGCGCCGGACTGCGCACGGCCGAGGAAAAGACGGGCGACGTGGTGACGGCGCTGGCATTTATCTCGCGCGCCAAGCGCGCGCGCGCGCCTGCGATCGGCGCGGCCTTCCTCGCCCTTGCCCGCCGCGACTCGACGCGCGCGTCACGCGCGTTCGAGGCGGCGGCCGACTCCGTGCCCGAGGCCGCCTCGTTCCTGCTGGGGCTCGCCGCGCGCGTG
>Ga0194120_10001416_pt1:2500-43726 | contig 43726 bp, 43 predicted proteins | sample TA2MahCa65mmetaG_FD_148642 | JGI IMG/M metagenome (GOLD analysis project Ga0194120, IMG submission 148642) | Freshwater microbial communities from Lake Tanganyika, Tanzania - TA2015019 Mahale Deep Cast 65m | ecosystem: Environmental > Aquatic > Freshwater > Lake | place: Tanzania...
CCGGCCGGGTCAGGACCTCCACCGCGCCGCGGCAGAGCTCTTCCAGTTGTTCGGCGGCTGGCAGCATTCATCGACTCCCGGCCGGCGGAATTCCGGCGTTGCCGCCACTGTACAGGATGACCGACAGCCCGGAACGGCCGCCGGCCATCAGAATCGTGACCGGCGACAATCCTCATGCAATCAACCGGTTGACGTGGCCAGCCAGGTTGTTTACCGTCCGGGCCTGGAGTGGAAGGGGAGCCCCCGGTGCGCGAGCCCGACGCCGGCCTGGTTGCAGCCAGCGCAGTCACAGAGCGATGCCGCGGCGGACTGGCCGCCTGCTGCGTCGTCACGGGCGCGATCTTCTCCGCTGCGGCCGGGCTCCTGCGCGGCCCCGTGCCTGACGAGCCGGCGGCCTCCGCGGTACCGGCGGCCCCGGCTGCGCTGGCCACGACGCCGTTTGAGTTCATTGCCGTCACGATCGGCCGCAACGACACGCTCGACCAGGTATTCCGCCGGCTGCAGTTGCAGATCTCGGATCTGGCCGAGCTGCGGCAGCTTCCCGACGTGCGCCGCAGTCTCGACACGCTGCGCCCGGGCGACGTCATTCAGCTCACCCACCTGGACGGCGAGCTGCGCTCGCTGACCCGCCGCATCGGCGCAACCGCGTTGCTGACGATCACACGCGCCGGCCAGGGCTTCGCCGCCAACGTGTTCCCGCTCCCGTACCGGGTCGAGCAGCGCCGCTTGCAGGGGGCGGTCAGCAGCTCACTCTACGGAGCGGTGAATGCGGCCGGTGGGACTGATCGACTCGCCGTCGCGCTGGCGGACGTCTTCAAGTACGACATTGATTTCATCAACTCGGTCCAGCCGGGAGACCGCTTCACGGTCGCCTGGGAGCGCCGGGTGCATGACGAGCAGACCGGCGTCGACGGCGACATCCTCGCCGCGGAATTCGTCAATTCCGGACGCAGCTTCCGCGCGGTCCGTTACGTGATGCCGGACGGCCGCGCCGATTACTACACGCCGGACGGGCGCCCGGTACGCAAGGCATTCCTGCGCTTCCCGGTGGATTTCGCCCGGATCAGCTCGGGCTTCAGTCTCGCGCGCCGCCATCCGATCCTGAACCGCGTGCGCGCCCACCGCGGTGTGGACTTCGCTGCGCCGACCGGCACGCCGGTCAAAGCAGCCGGCGCCGGCCGTGTGGTCAGTCGCGGCGCGGGCAGCGGCTACGGCAACGTGGTCGTCCTCAGCCACGGCAACGGTGTGACCACGTTGTATGGCCACCTGTCCCGCTTCGCGCGCGGGCTAGCCGTCGGCGACCGGGTCGCCCAGAGCGAAGTCATCGGCTACGTCGGCAAGACGGGCCTCGCCACCGGGCCACACCTGCACTACGAGTACCGCGTGAACGGCGTGCACCAGAATCCCGCCAGGGTCACGCTGCCCAAGGCCGATCCGATTCCCGAGCGACTGATGGCTGACTTCCGCACGCGGACCACACCGCTGCTGGCGCAGCTTGATGCACCGGCACAACTCGCCGCCGCCGGCGGCCAGCACTGATACCGGTTCCGTTCAGGACGAGAACGACGACCCGCAGCCGCAGGTCGTGGTCGCGTTCGGATTGTGGATCACGAACTGCGCGCCGGAAAGATCTTCCCGGTAGTCGATCTCGGCCCCGGCCAGGTACTGGTAGCTCAGCGGATCGACGAGCAGGGTGACCCCCTGGTTGGCGACCTCGGTATCCCCTTCCTCGAGGTTCTCGTCGAAGGTGAAGCCGTACTGAAAGCCGGAACAGCCCCCGCCAGAAACGAAGACCCGCAGCTTCAGGTTCGGATTCCCTTCCTCGCGGATCAGCTCGCCAACCTTGCGCGCGGCGGCATCGGTGAATACCAGTGCGGGGGGCGGTGCTGTTGCCTCTGACATGGAATCATCACGCTCTCGATCATGGATCTGGACTCATTATAGGAGCCGGCGCTGCAGGCGGTCAAAGAGCCGGCGAACTGCCGATTTCGCCCTCCACCAGCCAACCGAAACTCTGGCGGAGCGGCTCGGCCGACTTGCCCTGCCGGAGTTCCACCAGCAGGCTGCCGGGATCGAAACCGCCCGGCAGTTCGACCGGCACTTCGATCTCCTGGAAATAGCGCAGTGAAAACGGCACTTCGCGCCGGCCATCCGGAACCAGGTCGTGCAGCGCCAACTGCAGCAGTGCTCCACCACGCGTGCCGCTGACGGCGAAGGTCAAGGTTCCGCTCGCGAGGGTATCGCGTACCCCCGCATGCACCAGCGTGATCTGCACCCGGTAACGACGCCCGCGCTCGTGGCGGACTTTCAGATCCTGGACGCGCAGCGTGCTCGTGCCGTACTGGCGCGTGACCAGACCGCGATAGAACTGCAGCTCCTGCTGCTGCCGTGCGGTCTCAGCCTGGAGTTCACCGAGCATACGCTGCGCCTCGGCCTGCATGCGCGTGTCGGCCTGCTGCTCGACGACCGCAGCATCCACGCGCCGCTGCAGCGCAGCGTTTTCAGCCGACAGCGCCTCGATCCGGCGACGCGCGTCGTGTCGTTCGAGCGCCGCGTGTATGATGGCGTAGCCGGCGCCGGTGCGGCCCAGTTCGTAACCGCCGTAGAACACCGCCAGCAGGGCGATGACGGCCAGCAGGATGCGCCGGGCTCCGGTCCGGTCTGGAGGACCACCCAGGATGCTCTGGATCAAGGCCTGGCACCTGATCTTCATGGTCACCTGGTTCGCCGGTCTCTTCTATCTGCCACGATTGTTCGTCTATCACGCTGCCGCGACGGACACCGCCGGCATCGAGCGCTTCTGCGTCATGGAGCGGCGTCTGTTCGCGATCATGACCATCGGGGCCGTGCTGACCCTGTTCTTCGGCGGCTGGCTGCTGGTCGTCAATCCCGCGCTGCTCGGACAGGGCTGGCTGCACGGCAAGCTCGGCTTCATCGCGCTGCTGCTCGGATACCACCTCTGGATCTGGCGCCTGCTGCGCGCGTTCGCCGCCGGCCGCAACGTCCACCCTGGCGTCTGGTACCGCTGGTTCAACGAGATCCCGTCCGTCCTGCTGATCCTGATCGTGCTGCTGGCCGTGCTCCGGCCATTCTGATCAGGACCGCGCCGCACCGGACCGGTCCGGTTGCAAGCGGTCAGACCACCAGTCGGGATAGGGCGGCAGACCCTCCGGGAAGGCGTGCACACCGAGTTCATGCAAGGCCCGCGCATAGACCCGGCGCTTGAACCAGATGACCTCGCGTACCGCCTCCCACCAGTCCACCCAGCGCCACCGATCGAACTCGGCCGGCTGGTCGGTCGCGTCGAAGCGCAGCGCCGAATCCGACGTTTCGAGCCGCAACAGGAACCAGCGTTGTTTCTGCCCGATGCACCGTGGCTCGCTGTCACGGCGGACGAACTGGCGCGGCAGCCGATACCGCAGCCAGCCCCGCGTCTGACCGAGCAGGGCAACCTGCGCCGGGCTGAGTCCGACCTCCTCCGACAGCTCCCGGTACAGCGCGTCGAGCACCGGTTCGCCGTACCGGACGCCGCCCTGCGGGAACTGCCAGCCGCGCAGGCGGGCCCGCCCGCCGAGAAACACGCGGCGGTCCCCATTGAGGATCACGATGCCGACATTGGCACGGAAGCCCTGGGCATCGATGTAGTCGCGCGCGGCATCCATGGACTGGCTCCGGTCCTGATTCTTCCACAGCGACCCGCGCCCGGCCAGCCATCAGCCGGCACAGGCCGCGGTATTCGTGAATAATGCCGGCCCACTGGCCCGAGCCGGCACTGCCCCATGATCCGAGCCCCCGCGCCGCTGCTGATCACACTGCTGGCCCTGGCCGCGGTGCTCGCGGTCGTCGCTTCGCTGGCGCTCGGCAGCGCGGGCCTCGATGCGCCGTGGGCCGGACTCGCCGCCGGCGATCCGATGACCCGGACCATCGTGCTGGAGCTGCGCCTGCCGCGCGCGCTGGCGGCACTCGCCACCGGCATTCTGCTCGCACTGGCCGGCGTGCTGATGCAGGCGCTGCTGCGCAACCCGCTCGCGGATCCGTACGTCCTCGGTATCTCCGGCGGTGCGGCGGTCGGCGCGCTCGGGGTGATGCTGGCCGGCGCCGCCGGTTTCGCGGTCAACGCCGGCGCGGCCGCGGGCGCATTCGCGGCGATGCTGCTGGTATTCGCGGTCGCGCACGGCCCGGGCGGCTGGACCACCACCCGGCTGCTGCTGACCGGCGTGGTCGTCGCGGCCGGCTGCGGCGCCATCGTCAGCCTGCTGCTGTCGTTGTCGGATGAGCTGCGCCTGCGCGGCATGCTGTTCTGGCTGCTGGGCGACTTTGGCTACGTGCGCACGCCGTGGGCCCTGCTGGCGCTGGCGCTGGTCGCAGTCCCGGCCTGCCTGTTGATAGCGCGGCCGCTCGACGTGCTGGCACGCGGCGACCTGCAGGCCCGACTGCTCGGCGTGCCGGTACGCGCCCTGCGCATCGGCATCTACGTGGCGGCGTCGATCCTGACGGCCGCCGCGGTGACCACCGCGGGCAGCATCGGCTTCGTCGGCCTGGTCACGCCGCATCTCGTGCGCCTCGTGGTCGGTTCGGCGCACCGCGCCGTGCTCCCGGCGGCTGCGCTCGCCGGCGGCACACTGCTGGTGACGGCGGATCTGCTCGCGCGCACGATCGTCGCGCCGCGCCAGCTTCCGGTCGGTGCGCTGACGGCGTTGCTCGGCGTGCCGCTGTTCCTGTTGCTGATGCGGCGGCAGCAGCGAACCTGACCGCCGCCTCGGATCAGGGCTGGCGGGCCGCGGCACGGTCCTGCAGGTAGGCGTGACCCTGCTGCATCAGGTGTTCGAATCCGGCGAAATCGCGGCGCGCGACGAGGTCGCGCAGTTGCGCAACGGCCGTCGCGAGCGCCGCGAGTGACTCACCGCCGAAGCGGTTCAGCGCCTGAATCTCGTAATACAGCGCCGGACTCTCGCGCGCGACCAGCGAGGCCACCGCGAGTTGTGCGTCGAAGGTGGTGCTCGACAGGCGCGCAAGACGCGGCGCCGCCTCGCCGCTGCCGGCGAGCGCGGTGAAGAATGCGATGTTGACCGCGTGCGAGAGCCCGAGCACATAGGCCATCAGCCGGTCGTGGTCGTCGAGGTCGGTGATGACCACCTCGACCATCGTCGGTGCGAACAGCGCGCGGGCCTCCTCGACCGCATCAGTGCGGCCAACATCGACGACGATCACGTGACGCCCGGACAGCAGGTCGGTATCCGGCCCGAACATCGGGTGCAGCGATGTGGCCCGGACACCGGACGCCACGAGCTGCGCGAGTGCCTCGCGCAGCGGCGACTTCATCGAGCCGATGTCGAAGACGAGTCCCGGCGGCCGCCGTCCGGCGAGCTCGGCCAGTACGCCGGCGGTCGTACCGAGCGGTGTCGCGACGACGAGCAGATCCTGGGTCAGATCGCCAGTGCGCCAGTCGGGTCGGTGCTGGTGCGGGGGCACGGCCCCGGAAGGGTCCGCCACTTCGACCTCGAAGCCCTGCGAATCGAGGAAATCGACGAACCAGCGGCCCATCTGGCCTGCGCCGCCGATAACCAGTGCCCGCTTGCCGCTGCCCTGCTCATGCGCAATCACCTGCGCTCTCTCCTGGGTCGCGAGCGAGCCGTGAATCAGCAGCCGCAGCAGGGACTCGGCCAGCGCCGGTGACAGTCCGAGCCGTCCGGCCGCTTCGCGCGCCTTCAGCAGAACCTCGCGCTCGCGCTGATAGTCGCGGGTTGGCATTCCGGCAGCCCGCTTGACCTCGGCGACCTGGCGGCTCAGCGCCTGCCGTTCGGCGACGAGCGACAACAGTTCGGCATCGAGGCGGGTCAGCCTCGCGCGCAATTGCTCCAGATCCATGCGGGTTCCGCTCTCCTGGTCGGACCCCGCCTGTGTACCGGCCGGCGCGCTGTATTGCAAGCGCGCCGGTGGCAGCGTTCACCAGCCGCCGTACTCGAAGCCGAAGTACCAGGAGCCGTGCCGGTCGCGGTACCAGCGGCCGGGTCGGTCGCCATAGCGACAACTCCGCGCAGCATCGCGCCAGCCCGCTTCGTAGCCGGCACGGTAACCGGAGTCGTGGCGATACACCGAGGGCGGCAGGTGACGCCAGTGCCGGTAGTGCCCGCGATCATCGTAGCGGTGCCCGTAGTGTTGGTCGCGATAGCGGTCGTCGTCGTAGCGCCGGTACCGGTCGTTGGCCTGGGCCGATGCGGAACACAGCGCGGCGAGTGCGACCGTCGCGAGGATCTTCCTGAACATGACCACACCTCCTTTCTGCCAGTGCGGCCCCAGTCTCGGCGCGCATGCCTGAATCGCAGCTTAATCGCCGGCAGCCAGCCGATGCGGGGAGCCGGGGCAGTCGTCCGCGACGGCCGGTCGGGCTGGGGGCCGGGACGCTCACTCGCGCGAGGCGGACGGGGACCCGTGCGCGAATGCGTAGAGTTCCGGCCGCACGAGCGCGCGGGTCCCCGGCGGCCTCGCCAGCACCGCCGTCAGGGTTGCCGGGCCGCCTCGCCAGCGCGGCGGGGCGCGGCTACACTTCGCGCATGCACAGACCGCCACCGATGCTGCCGGAACACCTGCCGGCCGACCCGATGCCGCTCTCTGATGCCTGGCTGCGTCAGGCTTGGGACGAGCAGGTACAGCCGAATCCGAACGCGATGACACTGGCGACGGTCGGCGCCGACGGGCGGCCGTCCGCACGGATCATGTTGTGCAAGGAAATCGTGCCGGATCCCGGCTATCTCGTGTTCTACACGAACTATGAGTCGCGCAAGGGCCAGCAGCTTGCCGCCCACGCCTGGGCCGCGGTCGTGTTTCACTGGGACACGCTCGGACGCCAGGTGCGCATCGAGGGTCCGGTCGTGCAATCGCCGGCGAGCGAGAGCGACGATTACTTCGCCAGCCGCCCATGGCAGAGCCGGATCGGCGCCTGGGCCAGTCAGCAGAGCAGGCCGCTCGGTTCGCGGCAGGGACTGATCGGGCAGTTGCACGCGGCGGCGCAGCGCTTCGGCGCGCCGGATCCGCTCGCGCCGCCGGATGGCGATCAGCATCCCGAGCTGAACATCCCGCGCCCGCCGCATTGGGGCGGCAACCGGCTGTGGGCGGCGAGCGTCGAGCTCTGGGTCGCCGACCCGTTCCGCCTGCACGACCGCGCGCGCTGGACGCGCGAACTCGTGCCGGCCGGCGCGGCGCACTTCCAGTGCCGGCCGTGGCAGCACCAGCGCCTGCAGCCCTGAACGACGCCGCCGCGGCTCGGCTCGAGTGCCGCGGTCTCGACGTCGGGGTCAAGGGTCGCCGTCTCGTCGCCGGACTCGACTTCACGGCCCGCAGCGGCCGCTTCATCGCCGTGCTGGGACGCAACGGTGTCGGCAAGACGATGACGCTGCACACACTCGCCGGTGTGCGCACGCCGGCCGCCGGCGAGGTCCGGCTCGATGGCCGGACGCTGGCCGACTGGCCGGCGAATGCACGGGCCCGGCGCCTCGCGTTGCTGCCGCAGACCACGGAAGACCCGTTCCCCGCGACGGTGCTCGAGACCGCATTGATCGGCCGCCATCCGCACCTGCTGTTCTGGCAGTGGGAAGGCCCCGACGACCTGGCCCGCGCACAGGCCGCGCTGGCGGCTGTCGGCATTGCCGGACTCGGCACGCGCGACGTGCTGACGCTGTCCGGCGGCGAACGGCGCCGGCTCGCGCTCGCGACCTTGCTGGCGCAGGACGCCGCGATCTGTCTGCTCGATGAGCCGACCAATCACCTCGATCCGCAGCACCGCGGCGAGATCCTCGCGCTGTTTCGCGCGCGCGCTGCAGCGGGCGGCACAGTGGTCGCGACGCTGCACGATCCGACCATGGCGGCACGCTACGCCGACGAAGTGCTGCTGCTGTACGGTGACGGGCGCTGGCGCGCCGGCCCGTCAGCCACGACGCTGACGGCAGCCAATCTGAGTGAACTGTATGACCTCCCGATCGAGGAACTCGCCTGGCGCGGCCGCCGCGTCTTCGTCAGTGAGTGACCGGCGGCAACGTGCTTGACCGGCGCCTGCCGCTTCCCTACATTGACGGGCGTTGACAGGTGGCCCGGGCGAAGTCCGGGCTAATCGGGAAGCCGGTGGGCGAGCGAGCTCGCAAGCCCGGCACTGCCCCCGCAACGGTAAACGGCGCAAGCCGCATCGGGCAGGCGACAGCCTGCAGCCACTGCCGGAATCTCCGGTGGGAAGGCGATGCGACCGGTCCAGAGACCCGCCGCCGTGAGTCCGGAAACCGGCCTGTCTGCTGGCGCCAGTCGCGGCGGGCGACAACGGGTGCGGGCTCGCAGCCCTCCCCTACTGCCTCCCGCGACCGGCGATCGCTGTCGCCGCCATCGCTCGGGAGGAGCTTCGATGTCCAGACTGAATATCCTGTGCGCCGCGCTGGCGGGGCTGGTTCCGCTGCTGTCCCACAGCGCGCCGCCGCTGGATGCCGTGCTCGTCACCGCCACGCGCATCGCGCAGCCATTGCGCGAGGTGCTGGCCAGTGCGGATCTGATCGACGCAGCGGAGCTCGAGCGCCATCCGGCCACTGACCTCAGCGACCTGCTGCGGTGGCAGGCCGGCGTGGAGGTGGCGAAGCTCGGCGGCCCCGGCCAGCAGACCTCGCTGTTCCTGCGCGGCACCGAATCGAATCACGTGCTCGTGCTGGTGGACGGCGTGCGGATCAACCCCGGCACGATCGGCAGCGCCGCGATCCAGAACATCGCCCCGGAGCTCGTCGAGCGCGTCGAAATCATCAAGGGCCCGCGCTCGGTCCTGTACGGCTCGGACGCGATCGGCGGGGTCATCAACGTCATCACGCGCAGCGGCGCCGCCGCGGGCACGCGGGCCCAGGTCGGGGTCGGCCACTACGGGACCCGCCAGGCCAGCTTCGCCGCCGGCTTCGGCGGTGCGGCAGGAGATGTCTCGTTCGGTTCAGCCTGGCTCGACAGCGCCGGATTTCCGACCCGTACGGGCGACGTCACCGACCGCGGCTACCGTAACCTGTCGCTGACCACCGCGGCGAATGCGCGGTTCGGCGTCGTGGAACTCGACCTGCGGGCGTGGCACGCGCGTGGCACTTCCGAGTATTCGGATTTCTTCGTGACGCCGGTGGACCAGGACTTCCGCAACTCCGCGGTTGCGCTTACCGCCGCCGGCCAGCCTGCGGCAGCCTGGTCCACACGGGTGACGCTCAGCTACGCGCATGACCAGCTCTTCCAGAACCAGTCAGCGGATTTCGTGCGGACCGGGCGCTGGACGCTGGACTGGCGGCACGACCTCGCCATCGCCGACCGGCATACCCTGACTACGGGCCTGCTGCTGCAGGACGAGCACGCTCGCTCGGCAAGCTGGGGCCTCGGCTTTGCCAGCGGCACTACGACCCGCCAGTTCTACCTGCAGGACCAGGCGAGTTTCGGCCGCCACCGGCTGCTGCTGGCAGCGGGCCACACGGACCACGAGACCTTCGGCGGTCACCAGACCTGGAACGTCGAGTACGGCCTGCGGCTCGGCACCGCGTGGCAACTGACCGCGGCCGCCGGCACCGCCTTCCGCGCGCCGGACGCGACCGACCGCTACGGCTATGGCGGCAATCCGGCCCTCGAGCCGGAGCGTTCGCAGAGCCAGGAACTGAGCCTGCGCTACCAGCCGGGGCCGCGACAGTGGTTCACTCTGACCGCGTTCCGCAACGACATCCGCGACCTGATCCAGTTCGTGGTCACGGATTACGCGACGTTCGCCGGCGAGAACCGCAACGTGGATCGCGCCCGCATTGACGGCGTGGAAGCACAGTGGCGTTACACCGGCGAACTCTGGAACGCCCGCCTCGGTGCCACCTGGCAGGATCCCCGCGATCGGGTCACCGATACCCGGCTGCTGCGCCGGGCGCGCGAGAACTTCACTGTGGGACTGAGCCGCAACCTCGGCCCGCATCAGTTCGCGCTCGACCTGCTGTACGCGGGGGCCCGCCATGACTGGGGCTTCCCGCAGCCGGAGCGCCTGACTCCGTACTGGCTGGCCAACCTGTCGGCGCGCCTCGCGCTGCCGGACCACTGGACATTGCTCGCGCGAATGGAGAACCTGCTCGACGAGGACTACGAACTGGCCCGCGGCTACAACACGATGGGCCGCAGCCTGTTCGTCGCCGTCCGTCACGACTGGCGCTGAGGGAGGCGGCATGGGCAACCGGCTGTCGAGGATCTACACACGCACCGGTGACGATGGCACGACCGGTCTCGGCGACGGCAGTCGCGTGGCCAAGGACGACGCACGCATCGAGGCGATCGGCGCCGTTGACGAGTGCAACAGCGCCGTCGGCGTCGTGCTGGCCGTCCCCGGTCTGCCCGCACCGCTGCCGGAGCTGCTGCAGCGCGTCCAGCACGAACTGTTCGACCTCGGTGGTGAGCTGTCGGTGCCGGGACACCGCGCGATCCGCGACGATCAGGTCCTCGCGCTCGAGCAGGCGCTCGACGGGCTGAACGCGAACCTGCCGCCGCTGCGCGAGTTCATCCTGCCCGGCGGCGGCCCGGCCGCGGCGGCCGGTCACGTTGCGCGCGCGGTATGCAGGCGCGCCGAGCGGCGCGTCTGGTCGCTGGCGCGGCAGGCGGAGGTTGCGCCGCCAGTCCTGCGTTATCTGAACCGGCTGTCGGACCTGCTGTTCGTGATCGCACGCGTCCTCGCGCGCCACGAATCCGGCGGCGAGGTGCTCTGGCAGCACGAGCGCCGCTGAGCTGCACCGCCCGGCGCTGGCAATGCAGCCAGGGCCTCGCCACAGCCACGCGGACTGGGGTCTGGGACAATCGCTCGCTCGCGCGAGCCCGAACCAACGCGCTCGCTCGCGACTTCCCAGCCCCCGCCCCGCCGTCATGCCGCGGGTCAGACTGCAACATCCGCGGTGCCGGCGAGACGGACGGGGCCCGCGAGCGAACTCGTAAAGATCGGCCGAGTTCGCGAGCGGGACCCCGGCAGCCGAAGCTGCGCCGTGGAACTGACTATGGTGCCGCAGCCCGCGAGCGCGCGTCGTCGAGCTGCGCGCAGACCTCGGCCGCGCCGGCGACCAGCCGCGGGCTCGGGCGGGCCAGCAGATCGGCCGGCGCCCGATAGACGCTGCCGCTCGCGACCGCGGCGAGGCCCGTGAACCGCTCCCAGTACGCGCGCGGATCGCCGTCGTCGGTGGACAGGATCACCTGCGGCGCGCGTGCCAGCACCGCTTCGAGATCGACTGGCAAGGCCGTCGATCTGGACTCTGCGAATACGTTCCGCCCTCCGCACAGCTCGACGATCTCGCTGATCAGGTGACTGCCGCCGACCGTGAACAGCGGCGCATCGTCGATCTGGATGAAGACGCCGAGCCGCGCGCGGCCGCGATGCCGTTCCCGCAGTGCCGCGATACCGGCGCGATACTCGGCCGCGGCCCGGGCGGCGACTGCGCCGGTGTCGGCCAGCGCGCCGAGGGTCTCGAGCGCAACGGCAACGTCTTCGAGGTTGCGCGTCGGGATGCTGACCACCGGAATACCGAGCGACTGCAGCCGTGCCGGCACCTCGGGTGGCGTGCCGGTGGCCCAGACGACGGCGACGGTCGGCGTCAGCGCGACAATGCGCTCATAGTCGAGCCGGAATGCGTCGCCGATACGCGGCAGCGCGCGCGCGGCCTCGGGGTAGTCACTGTACTCGCTGACCGCGACGAGCTGCTCCGCGGCACCGGCCGCGTACAGCAGCTCGGTCAGGTTGGGCGCGACGCTGACGATGCGCTGCCCGGACGGGAGCGCCGCCTGCTCACCACAGGCCGCGAACAGCAGCAGGCACCCGATCAATGCCAGTCTCATGCCGGCAGCCCCGGATGAAAACGTGCACCGGCACGGCGCAGCTCGCGCTCCAGGCGGCGCCAGTCGAAGGCCGGCCCCGGATCGCTCCTGCGCCCCGGCGCGATGTCGCGATGGCCGGCGATTCCGCCGCTGGCCAGCAGCGGATAGCAACGCTGCAACGCCGCAATCACGCGCGCGAGCGCGCGGTACTGCCGTGCCGTGTACGGTCGATCATCGGTACCTTCGAGCTCGATGCCGATCGAGAAGTCGTTGCACTCCTCGCGTCCGCCCCAGCTCGAGCGGCCCGCGTGCCAGGCCCGGGCCTCGAACGGCACGTACTGGGTCAGGCGGCCGTCGCGGCCGATCAGCAGGTGTGCCGACACACGCAGCGCCTGCAGCGTGGCAAAGTACGGATCCGCAGCCGGCGGCAGCGTGTTCGTGAACAGGCGGTCGATCCACGGCCCGCCGAAGCGTCCCGGCGGCAGGCTGATGCCGTGCACGACGATGAGCTCGGGGCATACACCGGCCGGCCGCGGATCGTGGTTGGGCGAAACGACCCGCCGCACGCGGCGGAGCCAGCCGCTTCCAGGTTCGACGCTGCGCATCGCGCAAGCATATACTGACCCGGGCCCGGCGCATTGCGGCACGGCGCTCCAGCGCAGCATGAACGTGTCTTCCCGCAACGCCAGCCTCGCCGCCCGCGACCTCGCCGTCGTCTGGCACCCGTGTACGCAGATGAAGGACCACGAACACTTGCCGCTCATCCCGATCGTGCGCGGCGCCGGCGTGTGGCTCTATGATTGCGACGGCCGGCGCTACCTCGACGGCATCAGCTCGTGGTGGGTCAACCTGTTCGGCCACGCCAATCCGCGCATCAACGCGGCGCTGCGCGGCCAGCTCGAGCGCCTCGAGCACGTGCTGCTGGCCGGCTGCACGCACGAACCGGTGGTGGCGCTGTCCGAGCGCCTGGTCGCGCTGCTGCCGCCGGGGCTGACCCGCTGCTTCTATGCCGACAACGGCTCGGCGGCGGTCGAGGTCGCGGTCAAGATGAGCTATCACTACTGGCTGAACCGCGGGCAGCCCCGCAAGCGGCGCTTCGTCACGCTCAGCAACAGTTACCACGGCGAAACCCTCGGTGCGCTCGCGGTCGGCGACGTCGAGCTGTACAAGGACGTGTATCGGCCGCTGCTGATGGACGTCATCACGGTGCCATCGCCGGACTGCCACCTGCGCGAGCCGGGCTGCAGTTGGGAGGAGCACTCGGTGCGGATGTTCGCGGCGATGGCCGCGACGCTGGCGCGCCACGCCGGCGAAGTCGCCGCGGTCATCGTCGAACCGCTGGTGCAGTGCGCCGGCTCGATGCGCATGTATCACCCGGTCTACCTGCGGCTGCTGCGCGAGGCCTGCGACCGCCACGACGTGCTGCTGATCGCCGACGAGATCGCGGTCGGTTTCGGCCGCACCGGCACGCTGTTCGCCTGCGAGCAGGCCGGCATCCGCCCCGACCTGATCTGCCTGTCGAAGGGCCTGACCGGCGGCTATCTGCCGCTCAGTGTCGTCGTGACCACTGAGCCGGTGTACGCGGCCTTCTACGATGACTACGAGAAGCTGACGGCGTTCCTGCATTCGCACAGCTACACCGGCAACCCGCTCGCCTGCAGCGCAGCGCTGGCAACGCTGGAGATCTTCGCCAGCGATGATGTCATCACGCGCAATCGCGCCCTCGCGGCCCGGCTGCAGACGGCCACTGCCGCGCTGGCGGACCACCCGCAGGTCGCCGAAGTGCGCCAGACCGGCATGATCGTCGCGATCGAGACAGTCCGCGATCGGGCCAGCGGCACGCGTTTCGACTGGCGCGAGCGGCGCGGCCTGCGCGCCTACCAGTACGCGCTGGACCAGGGCGCGCTGCTGCGCCCGCTCGGCAATGTGCTCTACCTGATGCCGCCGTACGTGATCGAGCCGGAACAGATCGACTGGCTGGGCACGGTCGCCCGCGGCGCAGTGGATGCCGCATGCGCGTGACTCGGGTCTATGTGCCGCAACCACTCGCGCCGGACCTGCACATCGACCTCATGGGCCCGGCAGCCACCCATGTCGCGCACGTGCTGCGCCTCGCGGCCGGTGACCCGCTGACGCTGTTCAACGGTGACGGCCACGACTATCCCGCCCGCATCGTCGCGCTGCGTGGTGGTACGGTCGCGGTGGCGGTCGAACGGGTCGCGGCAGCGTGCGCCGAGTCACCGATCGCGGTGACGCTGGTGCCGGGCATCGCCCGTACCGAGCGCATGGATTTCGTGGTGCAGAAGGCCACCGAACTCGGCGTCGCCGCGATCCAGCCGGTACTGGCCGCGCGCGGGGTCGTCAGGCTCGACGCCGCGGCGAGCGCAAGGAAGCAGGGGCACTGGCAAGGCGTCGCGATCGCCGCCTGCGAGCAGTGCGGGCGCGCGCGCGTGCCATCGATCGGACATCCGGTCGCGCTGCGCGAGTGGTTGGCGCAGCCGGCGCCGGCCGGCGTGCTGCGGATCCAGCTCACACCGGATGCCGGCGTCGCCCTGGCGGCGACCGCGGCCGGGGCCGGCGCGATCGAGGTGCTCATCGGTCCCGAGGGTGGTCTCGAGCCGGCCGAGCACGGGGTCGCGCTGGCGGCCGGCTACCAGCCCTGCCATCTCGGCCCGCGCGTGCTGCGCAGTGAGACCGCGGCGCTGACCGCGCTGGCCATTCTGCAGGCCGTGGCCGGTGATCTCGGCTGGTCGTCGCGGGCCGGGATTGCGTAACATCGCCGCCTGGCCGAACCCCCGGCCGCGTGACACGGGATACGGATGTCGCCGGAGCCTGCGACGCTGACCACCGCCCGGGCTCTCGATCCGGCCGGCGGACTGCGCCTGCTGCTGGATCCCTATCTGTGCTTCGGGCCGGGCAGCGAACCGCTGGCGCCAACGCTCTGCGCTCTGGCCAGGCGCTGCGCAGCACTCGGGCTGCGACTCGCCGTGGAGAACCGCGCCTGGGAGGAGGCCGGGAGTGATCCGGACGTGCGCCGCCGCGGGGTGGCGCTGTGGCGCTTCGAGCCGCTCGAACGTCTCCCGGACCTGCCGCTGCCGAGTGTGCGTGATCTCGCCACCCGCTTCATCCCGGCGCGCAGTGAACTCGACCAGACCGACCTGCGCCTGCTGGGCGCGCTGCACACCAGGGTCGCCGGATTGCTGATTGCCGAGGACGGCCGCCTCCACCGGCTGGCGGATCGCGCCGGGTTCGGCGAGCGGGTGCTGACTCCGTTCGATGGACTGGCCTGGCTCGATGCACTGGCCGGGCAGCCGCGGGAACTGCGCGTCACGGAGATCACACCAGCCGCGGGCCTGGCCGATCCGGTGCTCGGGCAGATGCTGGCCGAGGACTGCGAGCCGTTCGACCCGTACCTGGCGGCGCGGCTGGACACGCCCGGCAGCCGCCTGCTGGTCGCAACCGATGGCGATGAGCGGGTTGCACTCGGCCTGCTGTGTGCCGAGTCGAAGGACCTGGTGCTCGCCGCACTCGCGACCGCCGCGACCGCGCGCGGCCGGCACGCCATCGAGCCGATCGTCGCTGCGGCACTGGCCACGGCGCGGAGGCTGCGGATCACGCTGCGTGCGCCGGTGCCTCCACACCAGGATCAGCAGCTCATGCTGCTCGGCGAGCTTGGTTTCGAACGGCAGGGCCGTGACCGGCACGGGCGCGAGATCCTGTGCCACGCGGTGGACGATGGGCAGTTCCGGCTGGCCGCGGCGCAGCAGGCCTGGCTGCTGCCCCTCGACGCCGCGACCCACGATCGGCTCATGCCGGAGCTGGCCGGCGCCACACAGCCGGAACTGTTTGGGCCGGGACCGCTACCGCACACGCTCGGCAGCCCGATGCGCAAACAGATGCTGCGCAGCGCCGCTGCACGGGAGCCGGCGGCCGGCGACGCACTGCTGCTGTTCCATCTGCCGTCGCCGGACCGGATCCGTTCGGCGTCGCTGACGGCGGCCGCGCGGGTGCAGCGGGTACGCCAGGTGGCGGCGCTGCCGGAATTGCTGGCACTGACCGCCGGGCGCGACGTTGCGGCTGTGACGGAACTCCGCGGCCTGCTGCAGGCGGGCCCGGTTTCGGTCTTCGATCTGCAGTGGCTCGGGCGGCTGGCGCAGCCGCTGGCGCTGGCGGCGCTGCTCGAGCGCGGGCTGGTCAGCGCGACGCCGCGCACCGTGCAACGCATCGAACCCGCTGCCTGGCGGCGGCTGGCGCCGGCGCTGGCGTTGGCCTGATCAGGCCGCGGTTACCGTCGTCTCGTCGGCGATCATTTCCTCGAGGCGCTCGAGATCGGGGATCAGCGGCAGCTCGTTGACCATGCGCACCTGGCACAACACCGGCGCCCGTTCCGGGAAAACCCGCGATCCGTCGGGCGTCACGACCGTAGGACTGACGCGAACGAGCTGCGGGAAGCCCTGGGTCACGATGCCGAAGTGGCCGGCCGGCAGTTTCTGGCCGAGGCAGGTGAAGATCACGATCCGCGTACGCCCGCCGAGCGCCGGGACCCGCCGGCCGCAGGCACCCTCAAAGGACACGACCGGCACGCCGCGGCCATTCCACGGCACGATGCCGAGGTACCACGGTGGCGCGCCCGGCATCTCCTGCAGCGGCTGCAGGCTGGTCACCTCCGCAACGCAGGCGCGCGGCACCAGCAGCCGCTCGTCCAGCAGCGGCACCAGCAGGCCGTACAGTTCCTGCACCGCCGCGTTCATGCTGCCGGCTTGTGCACCAGCGGCTCGATGGCCTGCAGCAACTGGCTCTCCTGGTATGGTTTCCCGAGGTAGGCGTTGACGCCCAGTTCGATGGCACGCGCCCGGTGCTTCTCGCCGACGCGCGAAGTGATCATCACGATCGGGATATCGCGCAGCCGCGGATCGTTGCGCACGTGCGAGGCGACCTCGTAGCCATCCATGCGCGGCATCTCGATATCGAGCAGGATCACGTCCGGCACCTGATCCTGCAGCGCCGCGATCGCGTCCAGGCCGTCGCGGGCGGTAGCCACACGCATGCCGTTGCGCTCGAGCAGGCGCTGGGTCACGCGGCGTACCGTGATCGAGTCGTCGACGACCAGCGCAAACACGCGCCGGTCCGCCGCTGGCGCGCCACAGACTTCCGCGGCCGGACGCTGCCGCCACTCCGAGCGTACCAGCGCACCGACGTCGACGATGATGCAGATGCGCCCATCACCGAGGATAGTCGCACCGGCAATGCCGCGGATGCCTGAAATCTGCGGGCCCACCGACTTGACGACGATCTCGCGGCTGCCGATCAGCTCGTCAGTGACGATGGCGGTCGAATGCTCGCCGGCGCGGACGAGAATGACCGGCACCGCGGCGTCGCTCTCCGGCGCCGTGGCCGGCTGTCCGCCGATCAGCGTTGCCAGGTGCTGAAAACGGTACTGCTGCCCGCCGTACTCGAACCCGGCGGCCTCGCCCGCAAGCTGGCACCGGACCTCGGCGCGCGGCACGCGTACGACGCCCTCGACCGTCGGCAGCGGCAGTGCAAACATCTCCTCGCCGGAGCGCACGATCAGCGCCTGGCTGATCGCCAGCGTGAACGGCAGGCGCGCCGTGAAACAGGTGCCCTGTCCCGCGGTCGTCTCCGTGTACAGCGAGCCGCCCAGCTTCTTGATCCCTGTCGCGACGATGTCCATGCCGACGCCGCGGCCGGCGGTCTGCGTGACCTTGTCAGCGGTCGAGAAGCCCGGCTCGAAGATGAGCTGCAGGGCCTGCTCGTCCGACAGCTCCTGGCGCGGCGTCGTCAGACCGAGCGCGATCGCGCGATCGCGCACCGCCTTGAGATTGATGCCGGCACCGTCGTCGGCCACCGTAATCACGACCTCGGAACCCTCGCGCCGCAGCCGCAACTCGATACGGCCCGTGTCCGGCTTGCCGGCCGCCAGCCGCTCCGCCGGCGACTCGATGCCGTGTACGACCGCGTTGCGCAGCATGTGCTCGAACGGCGGCAGCATCCGTTCCAGCACCTGTCGGTCCAATTCGCCGGCGGCACCGTTGACCACGAGTTCCACCTTCCGGCCGGTCTCCGCGGCCACCTGGCGTACGAGGCGGGTCAGGCGCTGCACATGCCGCTGGAACGGCACCATGCGGGTCCGCATCAACCCGCCCTGCAGGTCGGAGATCAGACGGCCCTGCTGCGTCAGCAGGTTCTGCGCCTCGCGCGTCTGGGTCTCGAGCAGACTCTGCACGCTGGCCACGTCGGCACTGGTTTCGGCCAGCGCGCGCGAGTACTGCTGGATCGCGGAATAGCGGTCCAGCTCGAGCGGATCGAAATCGCCGCGCGCCGGTTCCTGGCTGACATGCCGGTGCAGGATCTGTGCTTCGGTCTCGATCTCGAGCTTGCGCAACTGGTCCTTCAGGCGCTGCACGACACGGTTGAGCTCGGTCAGATTGAACTCCACCGAGGCGAGCTGCTGCTCCACCCGGGCCCGGCAGATGCTGACCTCACCAGCCGCATTCAGCAGCGCGTCGAGCAGGTCGGCATCGACCCGCGCCACTTCACCGCGCTCGGTCGCAGCTTCTCGTGGCGGCGCCACCGGCGGTGCCGCCGGCTCCTCGGTCGCGGCCGCGGGAACGGTTTCGACTGGCCCGGCCGGCTCAGCAGGCTGTTCCTCAACCGCGGACCGCTGTGGTGCCGGGGTGGCCGGCACAACCACCTGCGCCTCGACCGCGGCCGGCGCTGGCGCCCGCGGCGCTTCGGGCGGCTGCCCCGTCTCGGGACCCCGGCGCCCGACCCGCCGGATCCGCGCGGCCAGGTCACGCGCCGGCAGAACCGGTCGTCCGGCGTTGACGTAATCACGCATCCGGTTCAGCTCGTCGAGACTCGACTGCAGCACCTCGAAACTGTTCTCGTCGAGTGCCACGGTACCGTCATCGATCTGCATCAGCAGCCATTCGAGCTGGTGACTCAGGTCACCCATGGCGACGATTCCGGCCATGCGCGCGCCGCCCTTCAACGTATGCAGGGCGCGCCGCAGCTCGATGACGCGCTCGCGGCTGCCGCGCTCGGCACGCAGCGCGCCGAGCGCAGCGTCCGCCGCCTCGAGCAACTCCGTGGCCTCCTCGCTGAAGATCGCCGCGATCGCCGGATCGAAGTCCTGCGGCCGCTCCGGCGCGGACACCGCGGGCGGCTCTGCCGGACCGGCTTCCGCCGCCGGCGCGCCTTCCTCGGGCGGCACCACGAATGGCGGCGCGCCTTGGATGGCCGAGTCGGCGGGACTCCGGGGCAGCAGATCGCCGCTGCCCGTTTCCGGTACCAGCGCAGCGGCCACGGTTTCCGGAACCAGCGCCGCGGTCACTACAACCGGCTCGACCGGCTGCGGGGCCGGCCCGAGGGCGGACTCGGCACGGGCGGACAGCTCCTGTTCGATTGCCGCATCCCGCGCCGCGATCCGATCCACGAGCCGGTCGATGTTGGGGAAGTAACCGCTCGACTCGTGCACCGCCGTGATGACGTCCTCGAAGGCGACGGCGCAATCCGCCAGCAATGCCAGCCCGGCTTCATCGAAAGCCGCATCGTGGTCGAACATCCGCCGCAGCCAGCGGTGCAGCGGCTCGGCCAGCCGGATATTCAGGCTGACCTCGGCGGTGCGCGAAGCGCCGCGCAGCGTATGACAGGCCCGATACAGATCCTCAGTGACCCGGTGCGGGCCGGGCGTCGCCCAGGCCTCCCTCAGATAGGCGCGCACGACCTCGAGATGACTCTGCACCTCCTTCCGGTAGATGTCCTGGAGGGTCGCGTCGCCACGCGCAGCGAATTCCGCCGGCCGCCCGGTCCACTGCTCCACAGCCGCCGCCGCGGCAACGGCGGCTTCCGGCTCCGGCACCGCGGCAGCTTCGAACGGCGGCTCCGGCACGGCGGCCGCCACGGCCGGCTCTTCCAGTGCTGGCGGTTCCTCGGGCATCGCCGCCGGCGGAACTGCCACGGTCTCTGCTGCGCTCTCCGTGGCAATCGCCGGTGGCGCCAGCGGTGGCGTAGCGGCCGCAGCCACCGGCGGCACTGCGGCGAGCAGGCGCTCCATCTCCTGCTCGCCGATCGGTGGCATGATCTGGGTCGGCTCGCTGGCCGGCGGCAATGTCGCAGCCGGGGCGATGACCGGCACCGGTCCGGTGCGGCCCGAAATCAGCAGGGCTGCACGTTCCATGATCGGACCGGCGTCGGCGGCCGGCGCTGCGCTGACCGCGATTTCCTCGACCAGCCGCGGCAGCAGCGCCACCGCGTCGCGCAACGTCGCCAGCAACGGCGCCGAGCGCTCCAGCGTTCCATCGATCACCCGGTTCAGAAGCTGCTCGATCGACCAGCCGAGTTCGCTGATCGGCCGGGCGCCGACCATGCGCCCGCTGCCCTTCAGCGTATGGAATCCGCGCCGTACCCGCGCCAGCGCTTCGCGATCGGCCGCATTCTCGTCCCACAGCGGGTACAACTGAATGATCGTCGCGACTTCCTCGCGGGCCTCATCGATGAACAGCGCCAGCAGCTCGGGATCACCCGCGCCGGGCGCAGGTTCTTGCGCGGCCGGAGCCGGCACTGGCGCGACGGCCGGCTCCAGCGCGATCGTGGCCTCGGCGAACGGCGCAGCCGGCCCCGCAACGGGCAGCAGCGGCGGCCGGATCCCCGGTCGGATCGAGCGCCTGGGCGAGCAGTTCCTTGATGCGCGCCAGGTTGACGATGCATTCGCGCACCACCGCCTCAGTCACCTGCCGGAACTCGGGATCGACCTCGCCCCCGGCCGCGGGCGCGCCGGGCGGCATGATCAACTGCACGAGCGCCTCGTCCAGCCCGTCCTCGATTCCGATCAGCGTTGCGGCGATGTCAATCAGCGCGTCCGGCCCGGATGGCGTGCGACCCTCAATGACCGCGGTCAGCCGCGCCAGTTCGCCCTGGACCCGCTCGCGCATCGAACCGAGCCCCAGCACGGCCAGCGTGTCACCGACCTTCTGCAGCATTTCGATCTGCGGCGCGAGCTCGGCGGGCGGGCCGCCCGTGCGCGTGAACAGGTCGAACGCATCCTTGATCCGGCCGAGGTCCTCGCGAATCGCCGCCGCCACGGTGCGCATCAGGCGCACGGACGGCGCCGACAACGATTCGCGCTCCTGTTCGATGACCTCGTCGACCGGGAGCAGCTCGTCGAGACGGAAAGCGGCGCGCACGGCCGCGATCCGCGGGCCGGTACACTCCGCCCGCGCCACGTAGTACAGCAGGTTGTTCAGGAGCTCCAGCGGTGGAGCGCCCGCGTACGTCGCTTCGCCCGAATCGAACAGCCGCCGCAACTCGCGGTCCGCCTGGCCGAGCAGCCGCTTGACCGTCGCACTGGCGGTCAGCCCGCCGGCGCGCAGCGCCTCGAGCACCGCACCCACGACCCACCACAACTGGTACACGGAGGTGGTAGTCGCGGTCTCCTCGATCCGTGCCGCCACTTCGGCGAGCGCGATCAGTCCCGCCTCCTCGCGGTCACCCCGGATCAGGCCGAGCAGCCCCGCCTGGAACCGCGGACGCAGGCGCCGCGCCCATTGCGCAACTGACAGGTTCGGCTCGCCGCTGCGCGGTGCGCGCGCTGCCGGCGCGCGCTCGGAACGCAGATTCAGGGACAGCAGCGTACCCTCGGACAGCAGCGCGGCCCCGCGCACCGCGCGCAGATCGTTCAGCAGCGGCAGCAGTACCAGCGCCAGGTCGCGGCCGCCGCTGAGCACGCGCTCGAGGTAGGTCGGGAGCTGCACGCAGGCCCGCATCAGCGCGTCCAGGCCCTCGGTGAACTGGCGACCCCCGACCACGCCACCGGCCAGCCAGCGCGCGCTGTTCTCCATCTCCTCGGCCAGCAACGCGGCGCCGTAAACCTCAACGACCCGCAGCACACCGCGGGCCGTGTGCAGATGCTCCGCCGCGGTCGCGACCGGACCTTGGTCGGCCGGTGTTTCGGCCGCCGCTTCGAGTGCAATGCGGACTTCGTTCAGGGTCGCTCCGAGTTCGCGGGCGACCAATTGCAGGGCCTGCTCGTCTGCTGCGGGAAAATCCGCCACTCCCGTTCAGCCTCCGGCCGTCGCCCGTCGGACCGCGGCTGGGGCAGACTCGGCAACGGGCCGCATCATCACACCCGTCGCGACCGCCCGCGGGTCCTGCGGCAGGCGGAAACCGGCTACCGACTTGCGCAACTGCGCCGACAGCTCGGCCAGCCGGCCGATCGCGTTCGAGGTCGCGCTGGTGTTGTCGGCGGTCTGCTGGCTGATTTCGCGCAGGATCTGCATGGTGCGCGAGATGTGCGCCGAGGCGGCCGCCTGCTGGCGCGCGCTGGCCGAGATGTTCTGCACGAGCTGGGCGATCTGGTTGGACACGTCCTCGATCTCGCCGAGCGCGGCGCCCGCATTCTCCGCCAGCAGCGCGCCGCCGACCACGTCAGTGGTCGTGCGCTCCATCGACACCACCGCCTCATTGGTGTCGGTCTGGATGGTGCGCACCAGCACCTCGATCTGGCGGGTCGCATGGCCGGCGCGCTCGGCCAGCCGCTGCACCTCGTCAGCGACGACGGCGAAACCGCGGCCGGCGTCGCCGGCCATCGAGGCCTGGATCGAGGCGTTCAGCGCCAGGATATTGGTCTGTTCGGCGATGTCATTGATCAGCTCGACGATGTTGCCGATTTCCTGTGAGCTCTCGCCCAGCCGTTTGATGCGCTTCGACGTGTCCTGGATGTTCTCGCGGATCGTGTTCATGCCGTCGATCGTGCGCCGGACCGCGTCGCCGCCCTTGTGGGCGACGTCGACCGCGTGGCGGGCGACATCGGCCGAACGCTCGGCATTGCCGGACACCTCTTCGATCGACGCGGCCATCGCGCCGACCGCTTCGGTCGCGGCCGCTACCTGGCGCGACTGCGCGACGCTGGCCTTGGCCAGGTGCCCGGCCGCAGCCTGGGTCTGGCGTGCGGCGGAATCGAGCTGCAGCGCCGTGCTGTTGATCGTCGCGACCAGGTCGCGGAGCGCCTCGATCGCGAAATTGATCGAATCGGCGATCGCGCCGGTGAAGTCGTCGGTCACTGTCGCCTGTACGGTCAGGTCGCCACTGGCGAGGCTCGACATCTCGTCGAGCAGGCGCAGGATCGCTTCCTGGTTGCGCCGGTTGCGCTGCCGCTCGAGTTCGGCGGTGCGGCGCAATCCTGCGGTCGCCGCCCAGGCGAACAGAGCGCCGGCGATCGCGCCAGCCGCCAGCACCAGCACGATGAGCGCGGCGTACGGTCCGGCCAGCAGAGCGGCTGCCGCGCCGGTATCGGATCCGGCCGCGCCGAGCCGCCGGCCAATCGCCTCGCTGGCACGGCCGAGTTCACCAGCGGCGCGCTGCGCCGCCGCCAGCGTCCCGGCACGTTCCAGCGTGCCGGCGAGCTGGCGCTCCCAGATGGCGAACGCATCCCGGGCCACGCCGAGGCGCCGCGCCGATTCCCGGGCGAGGGCCGGTCCGCCAGAGGGTGAGCCGGAGCCGCCGAGTCCCGCCAGGAACTGCGCGAGCTGCGCCGATGATTCATTGAGACGGCCGACGCCGGCCGCGGCGTCGCCGGGTGCGGTACCCAGCAGGTGCAGATCGTCACTGGCGCGCTGGGCGGTCGCTTCGAAGCGTGGCAGGACCCGTAGCGCCGTCGCACCACCCGGCGCAGCCGCCGCATCGCCGGTGGCCGCCAGTACTTGCCCCAGTGCCTGGCGCGATTCCTCCGCCCAGACCGGCAGTTCGGCCGCGGCCTTGCGCCCGGCCAGTACCTGACCAGAGCTCGCCAGCAGCGCCTGCCAGCCGGCCTCACTGCCGAGGCGGCGGGCACTGGCCGAAGACAGCGCCGCGAACGCCGACCGCCCGGATTCGATCTCGGCCAGCACGGCCTCGAGCCGGGTCCGCGCCTCAGACAACTTCGCAAACGCAGCGTCATCCCCGCGCCCGGCCGCGGCCGCCCGCCCCGGCATCGTGGCCGCGAGCAGTGACAGCTCCGCCACGTGGGCGCGGAACACCCGCTCCTGACGTCCGGCGCGGTCCGCGAGCAGCAGCAGCGCGGCAGCGATCAGGGCCAGCAGCAACCCGATCCACAGCGCAACCGGCAACAGCCGCGCGGCCCGTTCTCCTTCAGCGATCTGGCTCACCGATCCTCACTCCTTGGCGCCGGCTCAAGCCGAGCCCTGCAGAAACGCCGGGCTCTCGACCAGTGCCCGCAGACTCAAGACCGGCCACGCCTCGCTGCCGCGGCGGAACGAACCGGCCAGGTAATGTTCGCAGCGGATCAGCGTCGGCGGCGTGCCCGCATCGAACTCGTGCCGACCGAAGTGCCGGAAGCCGAGCACCTCATCCACCAGCAGTCCGGCCGGGATCTCCCGATGATTGACCACGATGACCCGCGTATTCCGGCCCTGGTTCGTCTCACCGCTGCCAAGGTACTGGCGCAGGTCGATGACCGGCAGCAACTGTCCGCGCACGTTGGCGAGTCCGCGAATCCACGGCCGCGCACCCGGCACCCGGGTCAGCGCCACCGGGACACCCATGACCTCACGGGCCTCGTCCCGGGCGACCAGAAAAGTCTCGCCGCCGAGGCGGAATGCAACCCCGATCCACTCCTGCGCCGCGGTCCCGTCGCGCTCCCCGGTCGCGGCATCCCGGGCGCGTTGCTCGAGCGCGAGCAGCAGCTCGAACGGCTGGTCACGCAGAGCCCTCAACGTCGGCCCGGGCTGCATCCGCTCAGCCCGGCACGAGCGCGGCCTGCGCCTTCTCCACGAGCTGCGCCGGGTGGACTGGCTTGACCAGGAAATCGACCGCTCCCTGGCGCATGCCCCAGACCCGATCGCTCTCCCCGCTCTTACTCGACACCATGATGACCGGAATGGAACGCGTGGCCGGATCCTGGGACAGCGTGCGCGTGGCGCGGAATCCATCGACACCGGGCATCACGATGTCCATCAGGATCAGGTCCGGATGAATCTCGCGCGCCTTGCAGATCGCTTCGCGACCATCCGCCGCGGCCTCCGTCCGGAACCCATGTTCCTCGAGCGCCCGGCGCATCTGGAAGACTTCGGTGGGCGAATCATCGACGACCAGGATCAGCGCCATCTCCCGTCCCCCCGGTTACGACGGCCGGCTCACGTGCTGCTCGATCGCCGACAGCAGTTCGTCGCGCGTGAACGGCTTGGTCAGGTAATGCTCCGAGCCCACGATCCGTCCGCGGGCGCGGTCGAACAGTCCGTCCTTGCTCGACAGCATGATGACCGGGATCGAACGGAAGACCTTGTGGTGCTTGATCAGCGAACAGGTCTGGTAGCCGTCGAGGCGCGGCATCATGATGTCGACGAACACGATGTCGGGCTGGTGGTCGGCAATCTTGGACAGCGCATCGAAGCCGTCGACCGCCGTGAACACCTCGCAACCCTCCTTGGCCAGCAGTGTCTCCGCAGTGCGGCGGATGGTCTTGCTGTCATCGATCACGAGCACCTTGAGTCCGGCGAGCGGTTCCCGCTCATTGACGGCTGCTGCAGTTTCCATCGGATCCCTCTGGCCCCGGCCTGCGCTGGCCGGAAGCCGTCCTCAACCTGCCGGAAGACGTCCGTGGCCTCGTCGCCGGAGGCGTCTCCTTTTAACATATCGGCCTCGCGGTCGCCACGCCGGAACCGGAGCACGGCCGGCGGTTCGGCCGCGTGACAGGTGTACTATGAGCGCCCCCCGGGGGAGGCACGATGCGCGTCACAGAATCCGCCAGCCGTGTGATCGCTGACTGATGCCGCCCGCCGCCGGCATCGCCGTGCTGATGGACCCGGTGGACCAGCTCCATCCGGCCAAGGACTCGACCATTGCAATGTTGCGCGCCGCGGCGCGCCGCGGCTGTCCCACCTGGTATTTCGAGCAGCACGACCTGTGGGTACGCGACGGTCGCGCCGAGGCCCGGCTGCACCGCATCGAGGTCACCGGCGCGAGTCCGGACTGGTACCGGCTCGGCGACAGCGAAGTCCGGCCACTCGCGGGCCTCGGCGCGGTGCTGATGCGCAAGGATCCGCCCTTCGACACCGAGTACGTGTACACAACCTATCTGCTGGAGCGGGCGGCCGCCGCGGGCGTGCTCGTCGTCAACGAACCGCGCGGCTTGCGCGACATGAACGAGAAGGTCTTCACGGCCTGGTTCCCGGAGTGCTGCGCGCCGACACTGATCACGCGGGACATGCAGCAGATGGCGGAGTTCCTCGCCGCGCAGGGCCGCATTGTCTGCAAGCCGCTGCACGGCATGGGCGGCCGTTCCATCTTCGTGCTCGGCCACGGCGATGCCAACGCCCGGGTCGTGTTCGAGACACTCACCGACTACGGCCGGCGCTATGCGATGGTGCAGCGCTATCTGCCGGAGATCGCCAGCAGCGGCGATACCCGCATCCTGCTGGTGGACGGCGAACCGATGCAGCATGCACTGGCCCGCCTGCCGTCCGGCCAGGATCACCGTGGCAACCTGGCCGCTGGCGCGACCGGCGTCGTGCGCGAGCTGACCGAACGCGACCGCTGGCTGTGCGGACGTATCGGTCCGCTGATGCGCGAACGCGGCATGCTGTTCGTCGGCCTCGACGTCATCGGTGGCTTCGTCACCGAAATCAACGTGACCAGTCCGACCGGCATCCGCGAGATCGAGAAGCAGACCGGCGATGACATCGCCGGACGACTGATCGAGGCCATTCTGGCCAGACTGCCGGCGTGACCCGATCCGCTCCGATCGAGACCAGCAACAGCACCGCCGGGGACCGGCTGCTGGTGATGCTGTTCCTCGCAGGCCTGTTCCACCTGATCGTGATTCTCGGCATCAGCTTCACGCCGCCGTCGCCGGAGTCGGCACTGGCGCCGACGCTGGAGGTGCTGCTGGTCAGCGACACCCTGCCGGACAGCGAACCGGGCCGTGAGATCGCATACCTGGCCCAGCGCAGCCAGCAGGGCAGCGGGACTCCCGAGCAGATCACCAGGCTGCCACGTCCGGCCGAGGGGAGCGTCGATCAGATCGGTCCACAGGATCCCCCATCGACAGCGGCGGGGGCCGACCAGTCGCCCGGCGGCGCGGTGGCCTGGCTGACCGCCACAGGACCGGGCCTGCGATCCGCGACTGACAAGCCCGGTCGAGCCCTGCCGGCCGCACCGCCGGCGCGCTGGCAGCTTGCGGGGGATGCGGTACTGGTGCCCTCCGGGGCGGACGATGCGGCGCTGCGCCTGAAGGGGCGCGAGCGCCGCGAATTGCTCGTCACTCCCGCGACCCGCAGTGCCGGCACGGCGATCTACCTGGACGCCTGGAAGCGCCGCATCGAGCAGGTCGGCACTCTGCACTTCCCGGCTGCCGCCCGGCGCCGCGCGCTGAGCGGCAACCCGGTAGTCGAGGTAGCGCTGGATGCCGGCGGCAATCTGCTGGAAGTGCGCGTGCGCCGCAGCAGCGGTCATCCGGAACTGGACCAGGCGGCGCTGGAGATCCTGCGCCTGGCCACGCCGTTCGAGGCGTTTCCGCCCGAACTCGCGGTACAGCACGACCTGCTGCGCTTCGCCTACGAATGGCAGTTCGTGGCCGGCCGTCTCGCCGGCTCGGCGGTGGAGCTGCCGCCGCCCTGACCGGTGCCCGGTATACTGGCAGCCATGTCAACGGCGGGTTATCTGGGCAATCAGCTTCTGGTCGCAATGCCGGCGCTGGCCGATCCGAATTTCGCCCACACCGTTACACTGATCTGCGAGCACTCGGAGCGCGGCGCGCTCGGCATCGTGATCAATCAGCCGCTCGAAATGAAGGTGACCGAAGTGCTGGCCCAGCTTGCGCTGACGACCGACCGTGCGGAGCTGAACGAAATGCACGTGCTGCGAGGCGGGCCGGTGCAGGTCGACCGCGGCTTCGTGCTGCACGAGCCCGGGCCGCGTGACTGGGACTCGACGCTGCCGGTTTCCCGCACGCTGCATGTCACCACGTCCCGCGACGTGCTGGCCGCCATCGCCCGCGGCGACGGACCGCAGCGCGCGCTGGTGGCGCTTGGCTATGCCGGCTGGGACGCCGACCAGCTCGAGGACGAAGTCCGGCAGAACGCCTGGCTGACGGTCCCCTGTGATGATGCGCTCCTGTTCGACCTGCCGTACGAACAGCGCTGGCAGGCGGCCGCCCGCCTGGTCGGGGTCGATCTGAGCCGCATCAGTCCGGTCGCTGGCCGCGCCTGACGGATGACCGCACCCGCCGCGCGCACGGTGCTCGCCTTCGACTACGGGCTGCGGCGCATCGGCATCGCCGTCGGCAATACGCTCACCGGCACGGCGGAGCCACTGCTGACCGTTGCGGCCCACGCTGGCGAGCCCGAATGGCCGTCGGTCCTGCGCTGCGTGGCGCAATGGCAGCCGGCGGTCCTGGTCGTCGGCGTTCCTTATAATGCGCAGGCGGGCGACGCGCGCCTGACTGCGGCGGCGCAGCGCTTTGCCGCGCAGCTCGGCGAGCGGTCCGGACTCGAGGTACAGCTTGTGGACGAGAGACTCTCATCGAGCGCAGCGGAGTCCGAACTGCGCGAACGGCGGCGCAGCGGGGCCAGGCCGCGGCGCGTGCGCCGCGGCGACGTGGATCGCGAGGCCGCCTGCCTGTTGCTGCTGCAGTGGCTGCGCGACCGTCCCGAGCCGCGGGCCGTCTGATGGCGGAGTTCTCGCAGCTCGATGCCGGCGGCCGTCTGCGGCACCTGTTGTCACTGGATGGACTGGATGCCGACCTGATCCGCGAACTCCTCGACCGGGCCGGGACCTGGTGCTGCCGGCCCGGTGAACTGCCGCCGCGCAGCCGGGATCTGCAGGGCTGGACCATTGCCAACCTGTTCGCCGAGCCGTCGACCCGGACGCGCGCTTCATTCGAACTCGCGGCGCTGCGCCTCGGCGCCGACGCGATCAACCTGGATGTGATGCTGTCCTCACGCGTCAAGGGTGAGTCGGTCCTCGATACGATCTACACGCTGCAGGCCATGCAGGTCGACGTGTTCGTGATCCGCGATGCCGAGCCGGGCCTGCCGGAGTACGTCGCGCGTCACGTCGAGGGGCACGTCAGTGTCATCTCCGGTGGCGAGGCACACCTCTCGCACCCAACCCAGGGACTGCTGGATGCGCTGACGATCCTGCAAGCGAAGGGCGGCTTCCGCGATCTGGTGGTGACCATTGTCGGCGACATCCGGCACTCGCGGGTCGCGCGTTCAGCCGCCAGCGTACTGACGACGCTCGCGACCGGCGAGCTGCGCCTGGTGGCGCCCGCCGAGCTGATGCCGGAGCCGGATGAATTCCCCACGGCGGTGCGCTGCGAGTCGTTCGATGCCGGCATCGCGCACGCCGACGTCGTCATGATGCTGCGCATTCAGAAGGAGCGGATCGCGGCGACCAGCCAGCCGGATCCCGATCGCTATCACGAGCGCTATGGCCTGAGCGCCGCGCGGCTGCGTCGCGCCCGCCCGGACGCCATCGTGATGCACCCGGGCCCGATGAACCGCGGCGTCGAGATCTGCTCGGACGTCGCCGATGGACCGCAGTCGGTGATCCGGCAACAGGTCGCAAATGGCGTTGCCGTCCGGATGGCGGTGCTCGCGCACATTGCCGCGGCGCGGAACGCGCGCACGCTATGAGCGCCGGCGCGGAGCGCGGCTCGGTCTTTCTCGAGCCGGCGACCGTCCTCGTGCATGACAGCCGCGGCAGTGGCCAGTTCCTGCTGCAGCTTCAGGCGCCGCGCTGTGCGGCTGCGGCGACGCCGGGCAGCTTCGTGCACCTGGCCTGCGGACCCGGCATCCCGATGCGGCGGCCGTTGTCGCTGCTGCGCGCCGCCGCGGCCGCGGGCCGCATCGAACTGCTGTACCGGGTCGTCGGCCACGGTCTGCAGGCGCTGACCGCGCGCCGGCCGGGCGAGGTGCTGTCGTGTCTGGGACCGATCGGCCGCGGCTTCAAGCCGCGGCCGGAGCGGCCGCGGGCGCTGCTGATCGGCGGCGGCGTCGGCATACCGCCGCTGATATTCCTGGCCGAGACGCTGGCCGCCGATCGCGGTGGCAACTGGCAGCCGCTGTTGCTGGCCGGCTCCGAAGTCCCATGGCCGCTGGCGACCCGTCCCGCGGCTCTGGCCGTGGCCGGCATGCCAGACGCGGCCACGCACGCACTGACCGCGATCGAGGAGCGCGGCGTTCCGAACCGGCTGGCGAGCCGGGCCGGGCTGCCCGGCTGTCACGACGATCACGTCACCGCTCTGGCCGCGCACTGGCTGGCCGGGCTGAGCGCAGCCGAGCGCGCCATTGTGGCGATCTACGCCTGCGGACCGCCGCTGATGCTGCGCGCGGCAGCCAGCCTCGCCCGGCGCTACGACTTGCCTTGCGAGGTGTCGCTCGAGGAGCGCATGGCCTGCGGCGTCGGCGGCTGCGCTGGCTGTGCGGTCGAGGTGCAGACGGCCGCGGGGCCATCGATGCAGCGCGTCTGCGTCGACGGACCCGTATTCGACGCCACCACCGTCTTCGGCTGAGCGGCTGGAACCATCGCGCGCCGCAGCAAGGCGGGCTGCTGGTCAGACCACCATATCAACGCCGCGCCAGCGAGGCGGACGGGGCCCGCGAGCGAACTCGTAAAGATCGGCCGAGTTCGCGAGCGGGACCCCGGCTGCCTCGCAAGCGCCGCTCGGCGCAGCGAGCGGAACCCCGGCCGCCAAACCGGCGCCGGGGCCCAGTTCGCGAGCGGCAGCATGCCTGCCGAATCGGCGCCGCCGGCGGACCGCGTCAGCCGAAGTTGATGCGCGCCTCGAGGTTGGTGCGCGAGTCGGCGTTGCTGAGCGCTTCCTCCATGTCGATGCGCCCTTCCTTGTACAAATGCAGCAGCGCCTGATCGTAATTCTGGATGCCGCGTTCGTTGGACGACAGCATCGCCTCCTTGACCCCGATGACGTCGCCCTTCTTGATCAGATCCTGGATGTGCGGCGTGTTCAGCATTACTTCGACCGCCGCACAGCGCCGGCCGTTGCGGCCGCGCACCAGGCGCTGCGAAATAATCGCGCGCAGATACTGTGACAGGTCGAGGAACACCTGCGGGTGCTGGTCGCGCGGGAACAGGTTGATGATGCGATCGAGTGTCTCGGCGCAGTTGTTGGCGTGCAGCGTCGAAATGCACAGATGCCCGGTGCCGGCCAGCGTGATCGCGGCCTCCATCGTCTCACGATCGCGGATCTCGCCGATCAGGATCACGTCCGGCGCCGCCCGCATCGCCGCCCGCAGCGCCCGGGCAAAACTGCGGGTATCGAGCCCGACCTCGCGCTGGTTGACGATCGACTTCAGGTTTCGGTGCAGGAACTCGATCGGGTCTTCGATCGTGAGGATGTGGTCGGAACAGCTTTCGTTGCGGTGGTTGACCATGGCCGCGAGCGTGGTCGACTTGCCCGAACCGGTCGCGCCGACCATCAGCACCAGCCCGCGCTTCAGCATCGCCAGGTCACGCAGCGTCTCCGGCAGGCCGAGCTGTTCGAGGCGCGGCGTTTCGACACTGATGTAGCGCAGCACGATGGCCGGGAAGCCCCGCTGGTGGAACACAGCCGCACGGAACCGCCCGACGCCGGGCTCGGAGATCGCGAAATCGATCTCGAGCTGGCTCTGAAAGTGCTCGAGCTGCTCCGCGTTCATCAGGGCCCAGGCGATGTCGCGCACCTGCTCGGCGCTCAACACCTGCTTGTTGACCGGCCAGATCACGCCCTCGATCTTGATCTTGACCGGCGTGTTCGACGAGAAGAACAGGTCGGACGCCTTCTTCTCCGCCATCAGCCGCAGCAGCGGCCGGATGCTGAACTGGCCGTTGCCGGCCGCCGGCTCGACCGCCGCGGCCTGGCCCGCCTCAGTAGACTGCGCCGTCATTGGATTCATCGACGATCCTCAGCGTGCTGGAGGCCTCGGCCTGCAGCCGGTCCTCACGTTTGCTCTCGAGCTTGATGCGCAGGCGCAGCTCGTTCTTCGAGTCGGCGTTGCGCAGCCCCTCTTCGTAGGAAATCACTCCGGCCTCATACAGGTCGAACAGCGCCTGGTCGAAGGTCTTCATACCGAGCCGGTTCGAGCGGGCCATGACCTCCTTGATCTTGGCCACCTCGCCGCGGAAGATCAGGTCGGCCACCAGCGGCGTGCCGATCAGGATCTCCATCGCCGCGATCCGCCCGTCGCTCTTTTCGCGCGGCACCAGCCGCTGCGACACCATCGACCGGATGTTCAGCGACAGGTCCATCAGCAGCTGCTCGCGCTTCTCCTCCGGGAAGAAGTTGATGATGCGATCGAGCGCCTGGTTCGAGCTGTTGGCGTGCAGCGTCGCCAGCACCAGGTGGCCGGTCTCGGCGAACTGGATTCCGTACTCCATCGTGTCACGGTCGCGGATCTCGCCGATCATGATCACGTCCGGCGCCTGGCGCAGCGTGTTCTTCAGCGCCGTGTGCCAGCTCTCGGTGTCCACGCCGACCTCGCGGTGCGTGACCACGCAGCCGCGGTGCGGGTGCACGTACTCGACCGGATCCTCGATCGTGACGATGTGGCCGCGGGATTTCTCGTTGCGATAGCCGACCATGGCCGCAAGCGTGGTCGACTTGCCGGAGCCGGTGGCACCGACCACGATCACCAGCCCGCGCTTGGACATCACGATGTCCTTGAGGATCGGCGGCAGTTCCAGCTCCTCGATCGTCGGGATCTTCGAGTTGATCTGCCGGATCACGCAGCCGGTGTGGCCCTGCTGCACGAAGGCGCTGACGCGGAAGCGGCCGATGCCCTGCGGCGCGATGGCGAAGTTGGCCTCTTTGGTCGCGTCGAATTCGCGGGTCTGGCGGTCGTTCATGATCGAGCGTACCAGCACCGCGCTGTGCTCCGGCGTCAGCATGCGGTCGGTCTGCGGCCGCACCTCGCCGTCGATCTTGATCGCCGGCGGGAAACCCGCGGTGATGAACAGGTCCGAGCCCTTGCGGTCGACCATGTGCCGCAGCAGGGTCTGCATCGTCTTGATTGCCTGTTCGCGGTCCATCCGCTTCTCCCGGGCGCAGCGGCGCCCTCAGATCGCGTCCTTGTTCTGGGCCTTGTAGCGCGCCTCTTCCTTGGCGATCAGGCCCCGGGCCAGCATTTCGGTCAGGCACTGGTCGAGCGTCTGCATGCCCTGCGCCTGGCCGGTCTGGATCGACGAATACATCTGCGCAATCTTGTTCTCGCGGATCAGGTTGCGGATCGCCGGCGTCGCGATCATGATCTCGTGCGCGGCGATGCGGCCGCCGCCGAGCCGCTTCAGCAGCGTCTGCGAGATCACCGCGCGCAGCGACTCGGACAGCATGGCCCGCACCATGTCCTTCTCGGCGGCCGGGAACACGTCGACGACGCGGTCGATGGTCTTGGCCGCGGAGCTGGTGTGCAGCGTGCCGAACACCAGATGCCCGGTCTCGGCCGCGGTCAGCGCCAGCCGGATGGTCTCGAGGTCGCGCATCTCGCCGACCAGCACAACGTCCGGGTCCTCGCGCAGCGCCGAGCGCAGCGCTTCGCTGAAACCGAGCGTATCCCGGTGCACCTCGCGCTGGTTGACCAGGCTGCGCTTGGACTCGTGCACGAATTCGATCGGATCCTCGATCGTGATGATGTGGTCGGGCCGGTTGACGTTGACGTAGTCGATCATCGCGGCGAGCGTCGTGGACTTGCCGGAGCCGGTCGGACCGGTCACCAGCACCAGGCCGCGCGGCAGCATGCACAGGTCCTTGAATACCTTCGGCGCGTTGAGGTCGTCGAGCGTCTTGATCAGCGACGGAATGTTGCGGAACACGGCGCCGGCGCCGCGGTTCTGGTTGAAGGCGTTGACCCGGAAACGGGCCAGGTTCGGAATCTCGAACGAGAAGTCGGTCTCGAAGAATTCCTCGTACACCTTGCGCTGCTTGTCGTTCATGATGTCGTAGACCATGCCGTGCACTTCCTTGTGGGTCAGCGGCGGCATGTTCACGCGCTTCATGTCACCATCGACGCGGATCATCGGCGGTACGCCGGCGGACAGATGCAGGTCCGAGGCGCTGTTCTTGACGGCGAACGCCAGCAGTTGCGCGATGTCGATGGCCATTACGGCTCCCCGGCTCGGTGCACGACGGGCCTCCGCGGATCGCCATGGCGCTGCCACGGGGCCGCGGGCAGTATAGCCCTGACCACAGGACACCAATATGTTAACTGCTCCGCAGAATCCCGCAGCCAATCTGGCCGCCGTACGCGGGCGGATCGCCGCGGCCGCCCGGGCCGCAGGCCGGGATCCGGCGGCGATCACGCTGGTGGGCGTGGCCAAGGCGCAGGCGCCCGCCGCGCTGCGCGCGGCCGTGGCGGCCGGACTGCGGGACGTCGGTGAGAACTACCTGCAGGAGGCCCGGGAGCACCGCGCCGCGCTGGGCGGGATGCCGGTCTGCTGGCACTTCATCGGCGCGTTGCAGGCCAACAAGACCCGTCCGGTAGCGGAGCTGTTCGACTGGGTGCACACGCTGGACCGGCTGCGGATCGCCGAGCGGCTGTCGGCCCAGCGGCCCGCGAACCTCGCACCGCTCGAGGTCTGCATCCAGGTCCGGCTCGCCGCTGAACCCGGCAAGGCAGGGGTCGCCCCTGCCGAGCTGCCGCAACTCGCCGCCGCGGTCGCCGCATTGCCGCGCCTGCGCCTGCGCGGCCTGATGTGCCTGCCGCCGGCGGAGCGGGAGCCGGCCCGCCAGCGCCAGTGGTTCGCTGCGCTGCGCCAGTTACGGGACCGGCTGAACGACGGCGGGCACCGTCTGGACACGCTGTCGATGGGGATGAGCGACGACTTCGAAGCGGCGGTCGCCGAGGGTGCAACGCACCTGCGCCTCGGCACCGTTCTGTTCGGCGCCCGCCGTGCGGCGGCGAGGCCCGGCTACAATGACCCTCATGTCTGAAACACTGCCCGGAGCCATCGCCTTCATCGGTGGCGGCAACATGGCCCGAGCGTTGATCGCGGGCCTGATCGCCAGCGGTTGCGCCGCTCCGAAGCTGCGCGTCAGCGAACCGGATCGGGACCGCAGGGCAGCGCTGGCCCGCGATTTCCCCGGCCTGACCGTGGTCAGCGACAACCAGCAGGCCGCGGCCGGCGCCGACTGCTGGATCCTGGCCGTCAAGCCCCAGCAGATGGCGGCAGTGGCCAGTGGCCTCGCTCCGCTCGCCTTGTCAGTCCGGCCCCTGGTCGTGTCGCTGGCGGCCGGAGTGCGGATCGGCACCCTGAACCAGTGGCTGGGCCGTAACCTCGACATGGTCCGCAGCATGCCCAACCGCGCCGCCATGTTTCGCGCCGGCATCACCGGGCTGTGCGCCGCGCCCGGCACGACCGGCGCCGCACGCAGCCGCGCGGAGGAACTGTTCCAGGCCGTGGGCGACACGGTGTGGCTGGAGCGGGAGAGCGACATGGACGCGGTCACGGCCATTTCCGGCAGCGGCCCCGCCTATGTGTTCCTGCTGATCGAGATGCTCGAGGCCGCGGCAGTCGCCGAGGGGCTGGCGGCGGACGTTGCTCGCCGGCTCGCACTGGCCACCGTCGTCGGTGCCGCGGTGACGGCGCGCGGCTCGACTGACGATGCGGCCACGCTGCGCGCGCAGGTCACCTCGCCCGGCGGCACGACCGCCGCCGCGCTGGCCGTGCTGGAAGCCGCGGACCTGCGCGGGATCTTCCTGCAGGCAGTGCATGCCGGTCGCCGGCGTGCGGCCGAACTGGCAGCCGCCACCGGAGGCTGAAAGTCGTGAACGCCCTGATCTTCGTGGTGGACACGGTCCTGTCGCTGCTGGTTTACGCTTTCCTGCTGCGCCTGCTGCTGCAGCTCGCCCGCGCCAACTTCCGTAACCCGCTGGCGCAGGCCATCGTCGAGCTGACCAACTGGCTGGTGCGCCCGCTGCGCCGGGTCCTGCCGCCGCTCGGCCGGCTCGATACCGCCAGTGTGGCCGCAATCCTGCTGCTGCAACTGCTGGCGACCGGAGTCACGTTCTGGCTGCTGGCCGGCGTCTGGAGTCCGCCGGGGCCGCTGCTGCTGGCCGCGCTGCGCCAGTTGGCCAACGCCGTGCTGCAGCTCTATACCTTCGTCGTGCTGGTCTACGCGCTGCTGTCGTTCGTCGCCCCAGGCACGCCGAGCCCGGCCATCCATCTGCTGGGCGCGCTGGCGGAGCCGCTGCTGCGACCGGTGCGGCGCCTGTTACCAGCGCTCGCCGGGCTCGATCTGTCGCCGCTCGTGATCATCATCGGCCTGCAGGCGCTGCGCCTGTTGATCCACTGACGGCGACGGCCGCGGAAAACCCGTGCCGATCGCCCGCGGCCCTCTTATGTCCCGGGTTTTTCCGTGCTATCGTGCGCGCCGATATCCGAAAGAGGCGGGTCGCCCCGCCACCGTCACCGCCACCGCCAACCACAGGAGATCACTCAATGGCGAAAAAGAACGCGGCTCTGACCAAGTCGCAGGTCGTCGCGACGATCGCGAACAACACGGACCTGCGCAAGAAGCAGGTCAACTCGGTCTTTGATGCGCTGAACGGCGTCATCAAGAAGTCGCTGAAGGGCGCCGGGGTCTTCACGATGCCGGGCGTCTGCAAGATGCGCGTCGTCAGGAAGCCGGCCACCAAGGCGCGCGAGGGCACCAACCCGTTCACCGGTGAACCCATGATGATCAAGGCCAAGCCGGCCTCGAAGAAGGTGCGGATCCGCGCGCTCAAGAACCTCAACGAGATGGTGGGCTGAAGCCGGCCATCGCAACGCCAGTGCATGGCGCTGACGGGGCGGCGGAAGCCGCCCCGTTTGTTTGTGGCCTCAGCTCCCGGCGTCCGGAGAATGACGCCCCAGCCAGTCGCGCACCGCCCCGCGCAGCGCGGTAAGCTGGCCGTGGAAGAAGTGTCCGACCCCCGGCAGCAGTAACACATCCGGGGGCCGCTGCAGGCCCCGGATCCAGTCCTGCACCGCTCTGGCGTCCACCAGTTCGTCGGCTTCCCCCTGAACCAGCAGCCACGGGCACCGCGGCAACGCGCAGTCGGCGAACGCGAAGCGCTGTACCGGCGGAGCGATCGTGACCAGGCACGCGGCGGGGCGCAGCGCCGCCAGCCGCAGCGCCACCCAGGCGCCGAAGGAAAAGCCCAGCACCGACAGCGTGCCGGCACCGAATTCCCGGTGCGCCCAGTCGGCCACGAACGCGGCATCCTCGATCTCGCCCTCGCCGTCCGCATGGCGACCGCCGCTGGCGCCCACCCCGCGGAAGTTGAAACGGATACTGGTCGCGCCGAGGTCCAGGGCCGCGCGCGCCAGCGTATGGACGACCTTGTTGCGCAGTGTGCCGCCGTACAGCGGGTGCGGGTGGCAGACGATCGCGATGCGCCCGGACGGGACGCCGACCGGACGCTCGACCCGCAGCTCGATCGTGCCGGCCGGGCCCTCGATCAGTCGATCTTCCTGATGGTGCTGGCGCTGGATCACTGCCGCTATTCCCGAATTCGGTTCGGTTGGCGACAATGGGCCGCGATCCCCGTCGACGCAAGACCCGGAGCTCCGTCATGCGGCTCGTTTCCAGCGATTTCGATCACCTCGCCCGGCTGCAGCCACGCTTTGCCTTCGGTGCACCGGATCCCGTGACCCACGTGCGCCTGAGTGACAACCTCAATCCGGCGCTGGCCTGGTCGGAGCTGCCGCCGGCCGCGCGTTCGCTCGTACTATTGTGCGTGGACCCGGACGTGCCGACCCGACCCGACGACGTCAACCGCGAAGGCCGCACGGTCGCGACCGATCTGGCCCGGACGCGGTTCTACCACTGGGTCATGGTCGACATTGCGCCGGTGGCTGGCTCGATGGCAACCGGCGCCTGCTCGACCGGCGTGACGCCGCGCGGCAAGCGGACCCCATCCGGGCCCGCGGGCAGCCGCCAGGGCATCAATGACTACACGCACTGGTTCGCCGGCGATCCGCAGATGTCCGGCGAGTACTTCGGCTACGACGGCCCGTGCCCGCCGTGGAACGACGAACGCCTGCACCACTATCACTTCATCCTGTATGCGATCGATCTCGACCGCTACCCGGTAACCGGAGCCTTTGCCGGCAGCCAGGTCGAGGCGGCGATCGCGGGGCACGTGCTGGCCGAAGCGCGGCTGACCGGCACCTACAGCCTCAATCCCCGCTGCTGACGTTGACGCGCCGGAACGCGATCCGTGCCTGCATGATGAACGGCTACTCCGTCTGCGGCGCCGTGGACTGGACCCCCACGGCGAGCAATTCGATCTCAAACAGCAGAGTCGCGCCGGGCGGGATCAGCCCATCGCCGACGCCGCTCTCGCCATAGGCGAGCTCCGGCGGAATGATCAGCCGGCGCCGGCCGCCTACCTGCATTCCGGTGCAGCCCTGCTCCCAACCCGCGATCACGCGGCCCTCGCCGAGCACGAACGCGAATGGCTGGCCGCGCCCGCGCGAACTGTCGAACTGGCGGCCGCGCCCGCCCGGAGCCGCCGCGTCGTACAGCCAGCCGGTGTAGTGCACGATGAGCTGCATGCCCGGGGCGGCCGCCCGGCCGATACCCGCAAATACATCCGCGACGATCAACTGCTGCGCGGGCGGCGTGGTGACCTCCGGTTCCTGCGCGCGCAGGGCGGCGGCACCGAATGCGAGTGCGGCGATGATCACCAGACCGGCCAGGCCGGATTCCGTCCTCACCGGCGGCCCTCCGCCTCAAAGTCGAGCGCCGCCGAATTGATGCAGTAGCGCGTTCCGGTCGGCTGCGGGCCGTCGTCGAAGACATGCCCGAGATGCGCGCCACAGCGGCCGCAGCGGACCTCGACGCGCCGCCTGCCGCCGCTCGAGTCCGGAATCAGCTCGACCAGGCCGGGTGCCGCCGGTTGCCAGAATGACGGCCAGCCGGAACCCGAATCGAACTGGGTCGCCGCATCGAACAGCCCGGCGCCACAGCAGATGCAGCGGTACATGCCGGCGCCGTCATAGTGGCAATAGCGGCCGCTGAACGGCGCTTCGGTGCCGCCCCGCTGCGTCACGTCATACTGCAGCGACGTCAGCCGCCGCCGCAGCTCGTCATCGCCCGGCCTGCCGCGGTCCATGCCGGCAACGATACCAGCTTCAGGCCCCGCCACCCATGCGCGGGTCGAGCAGCCAGGCGTTCAGCCGCTGCACGAAGGCCGCCGGATCCGCCGGGGCCGCGCCCTCGGCGATCAGCGCCTGGTCGGCCAGCAGCGCCGCCAGCGAATCGAACGAATCACCGTCCGGCAACAGGTTCAGCCGGATCACCAGCGGATGGGCCGGGTTGAGTTCCAGCCAGGGCCGGGTGGGCGGCAGCTTCTGCCCGGCTGCTTCCAGCAACCGCTGCAACTGCGGCCCCGGATCTGCGTGGTCGCGAACCAGGCAGGCTGCCGATTCCGCCAGCCGCGTACTGGCGCGCACGCCGGCCACCCGGTCGCCAAGGCGCGCCGCCACACGCGGCCACAGCGACTCGATCACAGTACCGGCCTGGGCCGGCGCTGATTCCGTCGCGGCAATGTCATCCAGCCGGAGTTCGCCGCGCGCGATGTCGACGAAGCGATGCCCTTCGTACTCGTCGAGGTGCATCACCAGCCATGGATCGATCCGCTCGTGCAGCAGCAGTACCTCGACACCGCGCGCGCGCAGTCCCTCGAGCTGCGGGCTGCCGCGTGCGGCGGCCAGACTGTCGGCCAGCAGATAACAGATGTCCTTCTGCCCGGGGCGCAGCCGCGCGAGGTAATCGGCCAGCCCCTGCGGAACGGCGCCATCGTCGACCGTCGACGCGAATCGCAGCAGCGGCAGCAACCGCTCGCGGTTACCGGGATCTTCGACCAGGCCCTCCTTGAGCACGTTGCCGAATTCCTTCCAGAAGGTCTGGTACTTGTCCGCCTCGCCGGCGGCCAGGCGCGCGAGCAGGTCGACGACCCGGCGCGTGACCGCACCGCGGATCGCCTGTACGTCGGCGTCCTGCTGCAGCAGCTCGCGCGAGACGTTCAGCGGCAGGTCGGACGAGTCGATGACCCCCTTGATGAAGCGCAGATACAGCGGCAGGAACTGCTCGGCGTCGTCCATGATGAACACCCGCCGGACGTACAGCTTGAGTCCGCGCGGTGACTCGCGGTTGTACAGATCGAACGGCGCGCTCGCGGGAACGTACAGCAGCGTCGTGTACTCGCGGCGGCCCTCCACCTGGTGGTGGCTCCAGGCCAGCGGCTCACCCGGGTCATGCGCGATGTGACGATAGAACTGCCGGTAGTCGTCATCGGTCAGCTCGCTGCGCGGTCGCGTCCACAGCGCCTGGGCCTGGTTGACCCGATCGTATTCGCCCTTGCCGCCGTCCGGCCGCAGCAGCACCGGAAACGCAATGTGATCGGAGAAGCGCCGGATCAGTCCGCGCAGCCGGAAGGCATCGGCGAACTCCGCCGCGTCCTCGCGCAGCCATAGCCGTACCGACGTGCCACGCTCGGCGCGGGTCACGGTCGCCAGCGTGAATTCGCCGTCGCCGCGCGAACTCCAGCACACGGCGGCGTCGGCCGGCAGGCCGGCCCGTCGCGACAGCACTTCGACCCGCTCGGCCACGATGAAGGCCGAGTAGAAACCGACGCCGAACTGGCCAATCAGCGTGCTGTCCTTCTGCTGGTCACCGGTCAGGCGGGCGAAGAACTCGGCCGTGCCGGACCTGGCGATCGTGCCGAGGTGTTCCGCGGCCTCGTCACGGGTCATGCCGATGCCGGTGTCGGTCACGGTCAGCGTCCGCTCCTTCGAGTCGAAATCGATGCGGATCTCGGGCCCGGTGCCGTCCGCCGCCAGCGCCGGATCGGCCAGCGCCGCGAAACGCAACCGGTCACAGGCATCCGAGGCGTTGGAGATCAGTTCGCGCAGGAAGATCTCCCGATGGCTGTACATCGAGTGGATCATGAGCTGCAGCAGGCGGCTGACCTCGGCCTGAAAGCCTCGGGTCTCGGTCGCGGGCATGGTCATCGGCACTTCCTCCAGACTGGCGGAAGCCGGCAATGGTGGCACGAAGCGGGTGATTCAAGGGAGCGGCCGCCGCCGGCGGCTGCCCCCGGGCGGCGCGGCCGCGTTCAGACGCGCCGGAATGTCGCCGGCCAGAGACCGAACCGGTGGCGCAACAGCGCCACCAGGTCATCGAGTTCGTCGATCAACTGCAGCAGGCGTTCCATGGCCGCCGGGCGCGCTCAGCGCCTGGGCAGTTCGCCGGGGCTGGAACCAGCGGGACCGTCGTCCGCCTGCCAGGTGGTACGTACCCGCTCCGCCCACAACTGGTAGCTGGCGAAACGGATCAGGTCGCGGGCGATCGCCCCGTGGCGCGACACCGGGGCGCCGCGGCGCGCCGCAGCCCCGCTGCGGGCGGCG
>Ga0194120_10001418_pt1 | contig 43684 bp, 38 predicted proteins | sample TA2MahCa65mmetaG_FD_148642 | JGI IMG/M metagenome (GOLD analysis project Ga0194120, IMG submission 148642) | Freshwater microbial communities from Lake Tanganyika, Tanzania - TA2015019 Mahale Deep Cast 65m | ecosystem: Environmental > Aquatic > Freshwater > Lake | place: Tanzania: Lake...
GATCGACGAAGTGCTGCCGATCCTTGTCATCGCGAAAAACCTCGCGCCGTTCATTCCCGCGCGCCGTCACATGATGCCAGCCGCCGATTTGCTCGATTCGCAAAGGTCTCGCGATCCGCCTACGCACAGGCGCTACTGACGGCACCCAGTCAAACGAATAGTGAGTAGATACGACCCCAATCGCAATATGACATGCGCCTCAAGCAGGCCTCCTCGGCTTTGAAAAACTCTCAAGACTCGGAGTGCTTTGATCCGCCAGTTGGGAAAGGCCGATCCGGAATTCCTGATTTACCTCATCCGTGGACGTCCAACGGCCCAGGATCATTCTCTGAAAGCCTTCGATCAGGCGCGCGCCACATTGAATGAAGAGACAGACGGGCGAAAAGAGCTCGTTCCGGAAGAAGACGTTCCGCGCTTCGCCGCCGCCGTCGAAAAGGAAATCAAGGCGGTCGCCAACAACTGAAACTGTGAGACGGCCAATGAAATCTGGAATCTGCCGCAATCGAAGTGCCCGCAATTCCCGTCCCGCTCGTTGAAGCTTTGGCGCGCCATCAAGGGCAAAGGCGCGTTCCGTTACTTCAAGGACACGGCCCACCGCTTGGGCTTGTTGGAAGCGTGGTAAAGGTGTCGGGATGACGCGATGCGAGAACTCGTCATCGATTGGGCCGAAGCTCACAACGTGCCATTTGCCGAAGACACAAGATAGTGTGTATTGCGTCATTCGCGGTTGAACCGCCGCTCTTAGTTTTAAGGTTTAGCTGCCGGGTGGCCTGGCTCAGTTCCCCAAAGCGGACGATGCCGCGGAATCTCGGCTTTGAAATCGCCGAGGCTCGGCCAGACAAGGCGCTGGTCCAAATCGACCTCGGCGACAATTACCGTCCCCCATTGTTCGGCCTTGGCGATGGGCTTGCCTTCGTGGTCGTAGACCGCCGTTAACATCCAGTTGCGCGAGATATCTTCGTACGTGCTGCTCACGAGGTAAACTTGATTCTCGCATGCGCGCGCGCTCGCGAGCATCGGATTGCAACCCCAGACCGGCCACGCAATCACTTCCGCGCCGCGCATCGTCAAATGACGCGCCACCTCGGGAAAGAAGCCGTCGTAGCAAACCATCATGCCGAGCTTTCCAAAGCGCGTGTCGAAGACCGGATAATCGTAACCGGGCGCGATGCCGCCTGAGATTTCGGACCGGGGCAATGCCACCTTGCGATATTTTCCCGACACCTTGCCGTCTGGTCCGAGAAGAACGGCGACATTGTAAACGAGATGATTCTCCCGTTCGAGCAAACCGGCGACGATATAAAGGTTATGCTTCTTCGCCAGTTCACCGAAGTACTCGGTGCTCGGTCCCGGCACTGGCTCCGCACACTCGGCGTAACTTTTGCCCAGGCCGAAATACGTCAGCGTCTCTGGCAAAACCACGAGGTCAGCTCGCTGTTTGGCGGCGTCTTCAATAAAGCGGGCAAATTGTCGGCAGTTATCCATCGGTGTCTTTCCATCCTCAGGTCGGTAATGCACCGACGCGAGACGCGCTTTGCGACCAGCGGGCGCAGCGGTTTGGACGAGTGAAAGATTGCTCCATTCTACTTTGCTGTTGGGCGCCCATTGCAAGTGCAGCTCAACGATCATGCGACTCGCTTTCGACGGTGCACGATAAACACCCGAAACCGTCGTCCAACCATTGGTGTCGGTGGAAATGTCCGCCGGGAATTCAGGTTCAGCCGTCCGCGCAAACCCCGGCAATACGGTGCTGACGACCGGTTCGTCGGTAGTCACCGATTTGCCGGCGTCATCCTGCCAAAGCAATCGAACGACAGCGCTTCGTCGTGGACTTGGCACATTCTCGGCCCGCCGCGCGACGTGAAAACGATAGTGCTGTCCGCCCTGGACCCGGAACTGCCGAGTCCAGTAACCGTCGAGGCCCTCGCGCGCGTCCGCTTGAATCACGAAGCTGCCTCGTTTGTTTGGGCCGCCATTCGGATTGAACGAAAACTTTGGGCGAATCTCCTCGCGGGGCGACTCTGCCTTCCAGGCGTCCGGCGCCTTGGTGGACGCGGTCTCAGGGGATGGTTCCTCCGGAGTTGGCTTTGCGCTCGCTGCCGGAGGCGTGGTTTGATTGGGCCAGTTTTTCAGAAGCAGCTTCTTGAGTTCGGCCACTACCGATTCGTTTTTCGGATCACTAGCAACGTTGCGGCGTTCGTGCGGATCGTTCTTATGATCGTATAATTGCGCCCCCTTGCGACCGCCATCCCACTCTGTGTGCCGCCAGCGTTCGGTGCGAACGGAGTAACCGGAAACGCCGTTTGTGCCGCGCTGCACTTGCGTGAACGCAGGCTTGTCCCAGTCAGCCTTCGGATTATTCAACAGCGGCCGCAAACTATTTCCGGCGAGATAATTCGGGGCGGGAAGCCCGCACAGGTCAGCCAGCGTTGGATACAAGTCCACCAACTCGACGGTTCGGGCGGAGCTCTTTCCTTTGCCCTTAATACCAGGTGCGTGAATCAGCAGCGGAACGCGCGCTGATTCTTCGAAGAGACTCATTTTCTGCCAGAGCCCATGCTCGCCCAAGTGATAGCCGTGGTCGCTCGTGAACACGACAATCGTTTTGTCAGCCAGCTTGAGACGTTCCAACGCAGCCAGCACCCGGCCCACTTGCGCATCCATGAAACTAGTCGCCGCGTGATAAGCTTGAATCGCTTCCTTGCGTTGTTGGTCGGTCATCGTGTCTTGTTCCTTCTTTGCGCTGCCAAACGCTGCCGCGGGAACGCCGTTGCGATGATTCGTCGACACCGTCGGCAACTTGATCTTGTCGAGCGGATAGAGATCAAAATATTTCTTCGGCGCCACATACGGCGTGTGCGGACGATAAAAGCCGACTGCGAGAAAAAAGGGCCGGTCTTTGTTTTGTTCGAGCAATTGGATGGCTTCGGTCGCGCCGATGCCGTCGGTTTGTTCTTCGTCCGTGCCTTCAGCAGCAAGCCAGCTCAACGTGGCGCCAAACCGCGCCGGCCCGACTTCTTTCGGGGTCAGTGTGAAAATCTTGTCCTCATCATCTTTGTCGCGTCCGCGCGGATTGATGACCTTGTCCCACGACTGCGGATCGTCGAGTCCGTCGGCGCCGATTTGGCCGGGGACGCCATAATGGTACAGCTTCCCCACACGCGCAACGGAGTAACCATTTTTCCGGAACAGTTCAGGAAGCGTGACGGTATCGGGAATGAACTGACGGAAGTGGCCGTTGGTTTGATAGACCGATTGCGCGTTGCGGCCGGGATTCGTCAGGATACGCGTATCGTTCGGTCGCCGGCCGGTCAGCAACGACGAACGGCTCGGACTACAAAGGGGAAATTGGCAATACGCGCGGTCAAACTTCACAGCCCGTTTCGCTAATCGATCGATATTCGGCGTCTGAACGAGCGGATGATCGTAGCAGCCAAGCGCGTTATTCAAGTCGTCGGCGATAAGAAACAAAACATTGAGCTTCTGTTCCGCGCCCAAGCTTTGCAGAGGAGAATAAACGAGCGCGAGCGACGTGACGATGAGGCTTAACAGGACCAGATTTCGTTTCATAAGCAACAAAGTATCCTTCAATTTAACGTCGTGTCGCAGCTTTGGCGATGAATTGTTATACCGCTAGCCGTAGAGCTCGTAGAGCGCGCATCTCGGTTTCTTGCAATCCATGGCGGGATGAATCCCAACGGGATTCAAATCCATCAGCCCAGGGTTGCCGAGCTGGCGAGGCTGCCCTGGTAACAGGATTGATTATCCCCTCAACCCCAACGGGGTTGCATCCCGCGCTGGCGTCGTGTTGCTGTAACCCTTTTCAGGGTTGTCCACGTTTGTGGCGCTCCTGACCCAGGGTAGTCCGTTGGCGCGGCCAACCCTGGGCTGACTGATGCAATCCCTTTGGTATTGTCGGATTGTCGGATTGTCGCCACAACATCGACGAACGCGGCGAACTTGTGCTAAACACTCCGGCCAAGCTTATGAACATTTCCCAATTCATTGTTTCAACCGCCTTGGCGCTCATCGTCGCCTTTCACTCCCAAACCAACGCCGCCGAAGCGGAATGGAAGGCCGGCCTTGCCACGGTCAAGATTACGCCCGAAAAACCGTTGCCGATGTCAGGCTACGCCTCGCGCGTCAAACCTTACGAAAAAGTCGAGCAGGACATTTATGCGAAAGCGCTCGCGCTCGAGGATAACCGCGGGCAGCGCGCAGTGCTTGTGACCACCGATTTGCTTGGCCTTCCGCGCGCCGTCGCCGAACCGATCTGCGAACGCATTCGAGAAAAGGCGAAGCTTGATCGCAGTCAGATACTTCTCAGTTCATCGCACACGCATTCCGCGCCAACGATCCGTCTCGAAGAGCGCGCCGATCCGGGAATGGCGCCGGAAGATGCGCGGAACATTGTGACTTATACGCGCGGCTTGCAGGACAAGATCGTCGAAGTAGCGGCTCAGGCGCTGGCGCGGCTCGAACCAAGCAAGCTTTCGTGGGGTTCAGGCATCGCCCATTCTGCAATGAACCGCCGCGAGTTTACGCCGCGCGGCGTCATTCTCGGCGTCAATCCACGCGGCCTCGCGGATCGCAGCGTCCCGGTGCTGCGCATTGATTCTCCCGAAGGCAAATTGCGCGCCGCTCTTTTCGAATACGCCTGCCACAACACGACATTGACGCAAACGAACTTCCATCTTTGCGGCGATTACGCTGGCTTCGCTCAGGCACATCTTCAGGCGCAACATCCGGGCGTGCAGGCGATGTTCATGATTGGTTGCGGCGGCGATGCCAATCCGCATCCGCGCGGCACCTGCCGACGAAACGCTGCGGATTGGGTTGGTCGGTTGCGGCGGACGCGGCACAGGCGCGGCCGCGCAAGCATTGGCGGCGGATCCGAATGTCAAACTCGTCGCGCTCGGTGATGCTTTCAGCGATCGCTTAAATCTCAGTCTCGAAACGCTCAAGAAACAGGAAAAGGTGCCGGCGAGAGTCGATGTCCCGGAAGCGCGGCAGTTCGTTGGCTTCGATGCCTACCGGAAAGTCATCGAGCTTTCCGACGTCGTGCTGCTGGCCACACCGCCGCATTTCCGGCCGATGCACATGCAAGCCGCGATTGCGGCGGGCAAACATGTCTTCGCCGAGAAGCCAATCGCCGCAGTTCGTCATCAACCAACGGCAATAAAGAGTCGGCTGCCTGCGGTTCGCGCGTTCGATAGCTTCGAGGATGCGCGTAACGTCGCTCATGCTGCTTTGCTGGTCGTGCGGCAAGAGCCATACAGCAAAACGACGCTCAATCCAACTCTGATCTCATCACCCGCTGGTTAAGTCTGGATGACTTCTACTAAACCGGCCTCGATCGCATGGACCGGTAACTGTGTGTCCAGAGTGATGAGCCGGCCCGAATTGCGGCGCGCGACTTCCACAAGCCATGCATCATTAACCTGTTGGTGCCCCAGCGCGCGGGCATAAATTGCCGGAGCATCCGCAGCGGGCGATGCCCAAAAGTGATGCCCCTTTAGCCGAGTCCATTGACGCAAAAGTGCCGCCGCGTCCTGAGGCGAAACCGCGTCCTGTGTGTAAGCGGTATTGGAGGAAAGCCGGATAAAACCGAGTTGGGTGAATGCACAGGTGGCCCATCCCTTTTTTGCATGGGCGGCAAACCAAGCGTGGGACTGTGCATGGTGCTGATGATTCGGCCAAGCCAACGCCAGCAGGACGTTGGTATCCAGTAAAGCAACCTTCACGTTGCATCCTCTGCAAGCAGTTCTTTCGCGCGGCTGATGGGGATTATCTTGGCGTCCGGTTGGACTTTGAACACAGGCAACCCATTTGTATTGGCGCCGCTGCCAGAAGCTCGCAGTCCGCGTCGCGCCAATTGCGAGAGCACCACGCCGAGTTTCTTGCCCGAAGCCTGGGCCAACGCTCGTGCCGCCTCAAACACATCGTCATCCAGTGTCACTGTAGTTCTCATACGCTGATACAGTGATACGCTGATACAGTGAAATCAAGATTTTGTCCGCGCGGACAAAATTGGGTATAAAGACCCAAAGACGAGACGCCCGGCCACGTAGGGGCCGAATCGTTTTGGGTCGCCTCTGCCTGCGCGCTCAGTGATCGCGGACTGACGGAAACCAGAGTTGGATTTTGCCAGTGCGTGCCGAAAAAACGCGGATGTCGGTGAGCAGCCTCCACCGCCCTAGCCCAATCCAATCCAGCGGCCACGTCAACACGCCGAGCAACAGAATGACCGCGAAGCTGAGATCGAATTCCCGCCAGGAATAGCGGTGATTCGCGGCCACTTGTGAATGATGATGATTGTTGTGCCAACCTTCACCGTGGGCGAACAGTGCGACGAGCGCATTGTTGCGGCTGTCGTCTTCCGTCGTGTAGTTGCGGTATTCCCATTTGTGAGAAACGGAATTAACCATCCAGGTCGCGTGCAGCACCACGACCATTCGGAGAAAGTAACCGTTTGCGAGAAAGGACATGGCCCTGGGCCACGAACCGATCCACCTGCCTTGACGGAAAGCGCCACGTCAGATTGCTAAACGATGCCGCAACTTAATGGGCGCCAATCCCGATCGTCTTTAGGAACGGTTCGATCGATTGCGAACGTCCCAGAAACCTTTGAATTGAAATACTCACATCTCTCGATGCCCCAGGCGCATAAATTTCATCCCGCAGACGTTGACCAGCTTGAACGTCGTAAAAGCCCTTGGGCGATTTTTGAAACACGGCCGCCATGTCCGCGGCAATCGCGTCGGCCCAGGCATAGCCGTAATACCCGGCGTCATAGCCGGTCAAATGGCCAAAGTAGGCAACGAAGGCGGTCCCTTCCGGAACAGGCAGGAAGACATCACTGAGGATTTTGTTCGAGACTTCCACAACGTCGCTGGCGTTGATTTGGTGGTGAAGTCCGAGATCGAGCAACCCCATCGAAAGCTGGCGTTTGTAGAACGTTCCGGTCGTGGCGAGCTTTGCTTCTTTGAGTTTGTCCAGGATTTGTTGCGGAATCTTTTCGTTCGGGTTCCGGTAGTCCGCCGCAAAGCTGTCGAGCACTTTCTTGTCCCACACCCAGTTTTCGAGCATTTGCGACGGAGCTTCGACAAAATCGCGAGGAACACTCGTTCCAGAGAAGCGGACGTATTTGGCGCGCGTCAGAACCGTGTGCAGCGCATGACCAAATTCGTGGAAAAGCGTTTCCACTTCACGGTGCGAGAGCAGGGCTGGTTTGTCCTTTTGCGGCGGCGGAAAATTGCAAATCAACGCCGCGGTCGGGCGCTGATACTTTCCGTTCGGCAGGAGTTTGCCTTCGATAATACCGAACTGGGCGAAGTGGTTGTACTTTCCTTCCCGCGGGAACATATCGAGGTAGAGCAGGCCCAGTGGTTCGCCTGTTTTAGAATCGGAAACCAGATGCAGCGTGAGGTCCTTGGTCCATTTGGAAGGCGCTTCGACTGGCTCAATTTTCAAGCTGAAGATCGTCTGATAAATCGCAAACATGCCATCGAGGACGCGTTCATAAGGGAAGTACGCGCGCAGTTGCTCGGCGTCGATTGCATATTTCTCTTTCTTCAATTGATTGCTGTAGTAGCGCCAATCCCACAGCTCGACTTTGGCCTTGGGATTTCCCGTTTCCTTGGCTTTTAAGGCTTGGAATTCGCCCAATTCCTGACCGAACTTTGGCTGCAGTCCTCGATCTAATTTCACAAGAAAGTCACGAGCGCTTGCCCCGGTCTTCGCCATCTTCGGTTCGATTTGGTAATCCGCCCAAGTGGCGTAGCCAAGCTTCTTGGCGATCTTGTCGCGAAGCTCCACAATCTGTTGGAGCAAGGGAACATTTTCCTTTTGGGCGAGCGAGTAGCGGGCTTCTTTGAGTCGTTTGCGGGTCGCTTCCTTTTTCGCGTTCTCCATCACGGCGACAAAATGAAACGTGATATTTGCTTTGATGGTGTATTGGTTCTCGCCGGCCTTGAGACCTGGCTGGCTCAAGAAACTTTCCGGCACGCCTTCGAGTTCTTCTTTGGTGAAGAGCATCGGCTTTTGGGCCTTGGTAATATTGGCATCGAAGTCGGTTTCGATACGCGCCACTTCTTTGCGCAGACGCTCGACTTCCTGGCGCTCGGCTTTGGGAAGTTGGAGACCAGCGCGCCGGTAATCACGCAACGTTTCCTCGAATAACTTCAGGTCCTCGCCGGCAAGCTTCGGCTTGGTATTGGCGAAGGCTTGCACAGCCGCATAGACATCTTCGCGGTAATCCAAACCAACCGCCCACTCTTGATAAACCTTGACCATTTCCGTGCTGGTCTCGCGAAGCGCCGAGTCTTCACTGGTCTCTTTGATCAAGGAGATGCGATTGGCGGTTTGGCCGGCGTCAAAAGCAATGTCATCGAGGGCTTGAATCGTATTCTTGAAATTGACTTGCTCTGGCTTCAACTGGCCAATGCGGTCGAGCGCTGCGTTAGCTCGGGCAATCGTGTTCGAAACCGACTGCTTGATCTGTTGCGGCATGGTTTCAACTTGGGGCAAGGCCAGGAGGCTTCCGAACTTTTCGGCTTCCTTTTGCAGAGCAGCAAGAGTTTTGGGCGTCGCCTTTGGCTCGGCTGCCAGACTGGAATTGATTAACGATAGGGTCATGACGATGAACAGTTTTTCGCGGCACATAAGATAAGTACGGCAAAAGTACTGTTCGATGCGAAAGGCAACAAGCGGATTTGTCCGTGTGTGGGGGCGCCCGGTCGCATCTCGGAGTCGTCGGCAACGCCGTAGCGGTGGGCATCCTGCCCGGCGGATCACGCGCTGCGAGTTAGAACCCAGTTAGAACCCAATATGCGTTTCAAGCGGTGCTCCGGGCGGCAAGATGCACGCCCTCTACGGCAGGCAGGATGCCCGCCGCTACCGACAACTTCGGAGTTGCGTCTAAAGGCAATCAGGTCCAGCCCCAGGCCATCGGCCAATTTGGCTTTGCTCGTTGATCAACGAGCATGGGTCAGACAACATTGCGCGCGAATGCCGTTGCTGGAAATCAACAACCTGACATTGGAATTTGGAACTCCGGCCAATCCATTACGCGCAGTGGATGGTCTGTCGCTTTCAATTGCCGACGGTGAAACCGTTTGTTTGGTGGGGGAGAGCGGTTGCGGCAAGAGCGTGACGGCATTGTCGATCGCTCGGCTGCTGCCGACGCCGCCCGCACGTTACCTTGGCGGCCAAATACTAGCCGAAGGCCGCGACGTCCTCCAAATGACGAAGACCGAGTTGCGCGCGATTCGTGGTGGTATTGTAAGTTATATCTTTCAAGAGCCCAGCGCTTCGTTGAATCCTGTTTTCCGCATTGGGGCCCAGATCAAAGAATCCTTGAAGCTGCATCGACCTGACGCTGCGACTGATGCCGAGGTGATCCGGCTCTTGAAACTCGTGGGAATTCCGGCCCCGGAATCGCGTCTGCATGATTACCCGCATCAGTTGTCGGGCGGGACGCAACAGCGCGTCATGATCGCGATGGCGGTCGCAAGCGAACCGAAGCTGCTGGTCGCAGATGAACCGACGACGGCCCTGGACGTGACGATCCAAGCTCAAATTCTCGATCTATTGCGCGACCTTCAGCAGCGGTTGGGAATGAGCATCCTTCTCATCACGCACAACCTCGGGATCGTCGGCGAGTTGGCCAATCGTGTCGCGGTCATGTATGCGGGCCAAATTGTTGAAGTTGCGAAAGCGGATGCTTTGCTTCGGCGGCCGTTGCATCCCTATACACAAGCGCTGATGAAATCTGTTCCGAAGCTCGGGAGCAACGCCGAGCGCTTGTTGGCTATCCCAGGCCAAGTGCCCAGCCCAAGTGCGTTTCCCAGCGGTTGCCGGTTTCATCCGCGTTGTTCGCAGGCGCAAAAGGACTGTTCCTTGAAATCGCCTGATTTAATCGAAGTCGACCCCGGGCGCTGGGTCCGCTGTCCCTACTGGAATGAAACCACGATCGTTCCTCAATGAATGCGGCAGGACAGCGCTTCCCGCCTGTCTTGCCTTTGTTGTACGCAGATGCTGGACAGGCGAGACGCCTGTCCAGCGCCTGGTTCACAGAGACCGGATCAGTTTCAAGTGAAGACGACTCTTCTCCAAGTCCAGGACTTGAAAGTGCATTTTCCGGTCCGGCGCACTTTGTTCGGCCGCGCGAAGGAATTTGTTCGGGCGGTCGACGGCGTCTCTTTTGCGTTGCAAACAGGAGAGACACTCGGATTGGTCGGCGAGAGCGGATGTGGGAAAACGACGTTAGGCCGGGCGATCATCCGGCTCATTGAGCTGACAGAGGGGACGGTCTCGTTGGAAGGAGAGGATATCTCCCGGATGAGCGATGCGAGGTTACGCCCGCAGCGACGGAAGTTTCAAATGATCTTTCAGGATCCGTACGGTTCCTTAGACCCCCGCATGACTGTGGAACAGATCATTGGCGAACCCATCGATATTCATCAGTTGGCAAAGAATTCGGCGGACCGGCGCAAGCGCGTTTGCCAACTGCTGAACGATGTCGGCTTGGATTCCGCACATGCACAACGGTACCCGCACGAATTCAGCGGTGGACAGCGGCAGCGGATCGGTATCGCGCGCGCCCTGGCGGTCGAGCCGAAGCTAATTGTTTGTGACGAGCCGGTCAGTGCGTTGGACGTCTCCGTGCAAGCTCAGATCATTAATCTCTTGAAGGATCTGCAGCGGTCTCATGCCCTCGCTTACCTCTTCATCGCACATGACTTGGCGGTGATTGAACACATCAGCGATAGGATCATGGTAATGTACTTGGGCCGCGTGGTTGAAACCGGTGATGCCAAAACGGTCTGCCGTTCGCCGAAGCATCCGTACACGCAAGCTTTGATTTCTGCCGTGCCTGTAGTCGATCCAGCGACCAAGCGCGCTCGGCTTCTGTTGCCGGGTGAACCTCCCTCGCCTCTCAATCCTCCGGCGGGTTGCCCTTTTCATCCTCGCTGCCCTTTGGTCGAACCGCGTTGTCGAACGGAAACACCGCCGTTGCGTGAGCTCGCTTCAGGACATCAGGTCGCTTGCCATGTCGCGCAGCCGTGAATTGCATCTCGTAGCGCAGCCCGAAACCAACCTTCTCCTGACCTGACCTTGGACGCTCGGAGCACCATCGATGACGTGACGCAGACAAAAGCCGGGCTGCGTGCGGCTTTCGACGCGATGGTCTTTAGTATCTTCGGCCGGGCACGATGGGCTAGGGCGTTCTCTCCCTCATTTTCCGAACCGCGCATGAATTTTGTCTGCCCGAGCCAGCCCCAAGCATAATGTCCGTCGTCGCGTTCGGGTCTGCGCTTTTGCTGTTCCTCCGTCGCCTTTCCTTGGATCACTCCGCTTGGCCAATTAATTCCGCGCACGCCATTGCGGCAGGGGTGGCCGGCATTGTGTTGTTCAATAGCCTTCTGCACGTTTATCTGCTGCGGAATGCAGACGAAACGATCAACCTAATGCTGTTGGTTGTTATCCGCTTCGATTTTAGCTATCTCACCGTCTCGTAGGGCCGATGCCGTAGATCCGAGAACCATGAAATGACCCATACCTTCAGCCAATGCCATGCCATCGGGCCCACTCCTCTCTGCTCGTAACGGCGCATCGACGTCGTTGCAGTTGTCGAAGAGATGTATTTGTATCGACCACACTTCTTCATCCGGGACATAAAATCGCCCACCTCGCAAACCTGGAGCATTTCGTCAAAACCGCTAATGGTCTTAAAACCATCCTTCCAGCAAATGATCACTCCTGCGCTGCCACGGTGGAGACCCGTCCGATGAAAGAAATTCTTCGTCCAGTAAAGAACTCGGTAGGCGAGCTTCTCATTGTTTGGCTTTCCCTTAATTGTTCCCATTGCATCGTCGCGGGTAAACTCTCGGACGACCGCGCCCAGCGCATGGCGTTCGAGCAAGGTGTCGGCATCTAGAAAGACCAGCAATTCCCCGCGCGCTTTCCTGCCTCCGAGATTGCGCGCGCGGCTCAGCCCTTTTTCATCCAACTGGACCAATCGATCGCAATCTCCTTGAGCCGCTCGCGCTGTCTCATCTGAACAGCCATTAGCGACGACCAAGACTTCGTAGCAACCGTATGTTTGCCCGCGCAACGCTTTTAACGTGGCCGGCAAATATTCCTGTTCGTTGTGCGCTGGAATAATGACAGATACCAGTAAGCTCATCCCTCATTACCCTTTGCGTAATGCCGGTTTAGGACTATGCACCATTGGCGGCAGGACGGGCATTGCTGCGCCGCCTGCATCGCGGTTTGATGGGCGGCGCAGCAACGCCGCCCTGTCTTTGGCTCAGGTCGGCGCGAACCTTGGCCGTGATTCGAAACTGTATTCTGGCCAGTACGACCGAATTTGTTTCGGCAAAACGTGACGTGGTGTCAAACACCGCAAACCTGTTGCACTCATAAGAAAACTCCTAATTTGAACTTTTCGCCTTGATGCCATCAATCGAATGCAGCCTCCTTGCGTGCAATCGGGGAGTGACCGGATTCTGGCAAAGACCAGTTCCCTGGGCGCCTCTTGGGAGAAGCTCCTAGAAAAACTCGGTGTAAAGTTTTTTGGTCGCTTGAAACCCCCGGTGAATCAAGTCCATATCGGCGACGAAGCTAAATAGCTGGCAGCCCAGCTCACGGCATTTGGCAGCGTGCTCAGGACCTCGCACCAACGCCGACCACGGTTTGCCCGCTGCTTTCGCTGCGGCGGAGACTCGTTCAAGCGCTGCGATGCATTTCGGATGCAAAACTTGGCCTGGAACCCCAAGAGTGCACGCCAAGTCTCCGGGACCAACAAAAAGGCAATCGACTCCGTCCACACGCGCGATGGCTTCCGCGCAAGTCACCGCTTCGGGCGTTTCAATTTGAATGCACAACCATCGATCGCGATTCGCAGCCTCGACGTGTTTCTGCGGATCGGCAGTTCCGTATCCCGCTTCATAGTTCGCCTGAAACAAACCGCGCGTGCCGAGCGGCGGATACTTGGCCCATTCGACGACCTGTTTCACCTGTTCCACATTGCGAATCTGGGCTGCCATAATGCCTTCGGCGCCCGCTTCCATCGGTCGCATCACCGTTGGATAATCTGTCGGAGCAATCCGAACAAAGGCTGAGAGATTTGCGACACGGCAAGCCATAATTAGCAGCTCCAACTTGTCGTGTGTAATGGCCGAGTGTTCCTGGTCAATCCAGAGGCCATGCAAATCGCTGACCATGCCGGCAACCTCGATCAATTTGGGGCTCGCGAGGGCGCCCAACGACATCACTCTAACTATCTGGCCTTCCGCCAGCCGCTGTTTAATTGTTTTTGTCATTTTCGATTTCAGTTTGAAATTGTGCCGGCAGAAGTTGCCCTCCCTAGCCCTCTCCCCATCCGATGGGGAGAGACTTCTCCGAAACAAGATTTCGTGCATTGAACCCATGAACCACTGCGTCGGTAGGGCGGCGTTGCTGCGCCGCCAACATCGTGGGTTTGCCAAGGCGGCGCAGCAACGCCGCCCTCCCTTTAGGTTCATGGGGAGGGAAACGAATCTCCTGGCGAGACGATCGCCACCAGGGTTTTCGCAACGCAGTCTGTCCCCTCGCTCCATCAGATGGGGAGAGGGCTAGGGAGAAGGGCAACTTCTGCATGCTCATCACTTTACCCCAAGAGCTTGTTCACCACTTTTCCGGCCACATCCGTCAGCCGGAAATCGCGTCCTTGAAAACGGTACGTCAGCCGTTCGTGGTCCAAGCCGAACAGGTGAAGAATCGTGGCGTGGAAATCGTTGATGTGAATCGGATCCTTTGTAATGCTCCAGCCGATCTCGTCCGTCTCGCCGATGACTTGTCCGCCTTTGACGCCGCCGCCGGCCATCCAAAGACTGAACGCAAACGGATGATGATCCCGCCCTGTGTTCGGCTCGCGTCCCACGCGGTTTTCGCCGAGTGGCGTCCGGCCAAACTCGCTGCCCCAAACCAACAGCGTGCTGTCGAGCAACCCGCGTTGCTTGAGGTCTTTGAGCAGCGCGGCAATCGGTTGATCGGCCATGCCTGAATTAAAAGTCAATTCTGTGTTGAGGTTACTATGGTGATCCCACGACGCGTGATAAATATTGACGAAGCGAACACCGCGCTCGACGAGCCGGCGAGCCAAAAGACAATTGCGCGCGAACGCACGGTACTGTCCGGGACCTCCAGCGCGATCGGCTTTCAAGGGCGGATCATCGCGGTCCACTCCGTAAGCGGCCAAGGTCGCCTGGCTTTCACCCGAAAGATCCATTAATTCCGGCGCTGCTGTTTGCATGCGGCCCGCCAATTCGTAAGCCGAAATGCGGCTGGCAATTTCCGGATCGCCAACCGCCTTCTGGCGCAGGCGATTCAAGTCCGTCAATGCATCCAACCCGTAGTGCTGCATTTCTGCTGTGATTCCGGGAGGATTGCTCAAGTTAAGGACGGGATCACCTTGATTGCGAAAAAGGACGCCTTGATAGTTCGAAGGCAGAAATCCGCTCGACCAGAGCGATGCGCCGCCGCTCGTGCCGCGCCCTGCCGTCAAGACCACGTATCCGGGCAAATTCTGGCAAACACTGCCGAGACCATAGTTGATCCAGGCGCCCAGCGTCGGCCGCCCAAATAATGGCACGCCGCAATTCATCATCAGCTGGCCAGGATGATGATTGAATTGTTCCGTGTGCATCGAACGAGTGAGCGCAATGTCGTCCGCGCAGGAAGCGATGTGCGGCAAAAGGTCGGACAATTCCATGCCGCATTGGCCGTGCTTCTTGAACTTGCGGGGGCTCCCCATGATGACCGCCGAATCTTTTTGGATAAACGCAAAACGAATTTCTTTGGTCAACGATTCCGGCAATTTCTGGCCGTGCAGTTCGTTCAGCTTCGGCTTGGGATCGAACAGGTCCATCTGACTCGGCGCGCCTTCCATGAAAATGAAAATGCACGCCTTCGCTTTGGGAGCAAAATGGGAAGATGGCGCGGCGAGCAAATTACGAGCTTCAATCGCATTATCTGGTTCAGCCGCGAGCAACCCGTCTGATCGAAACATCGAGGCCAACGCCAGAGCTCCCAAGCCGCTTGCTGTGCTCGTCAGAAAATCGCGGCGTGTGAGCTTAATTAATTCATTCGTGTCCATAAGGCATCGCAGCGCAGAGTTTACTCTGCTTTGTCAGAATTCGTCATGATTTCAAAATGTCCAAACTCTGCGCTGCGGTCCAAGCGGCTCATTCGCGCGTTAAGAATTCATCGAGGTTCAGGATTGTTCGGCTGAGAGCGACTAGCGCCGCTGTTTCGACAGCCTCACTTGAATTGCGCGGAACTGAACCCGCAATCCGATTGGCATTCTCAGGCGCACTCTTAGCCAGTCGCTCGTAATCTTGGAGCAATTTCTCCAAGCGCTCCAATTCCCCGGCTGATGGCTCGCGCGCCAAACAGACTTCGAAGGTTCGCCTGATCTTTTCCTTCGCGCTTCGAAAGTCCATGGCGCCGATTCGTTTGCCCAACGCCTGCCCGCATTCGAAGAACACGGGGTCATTCAGCAGCGTCAGCGCTTGCAACGGCGTGTTCGAGCGTTCGCGACGCGCACAGGTAACATTCGAGTCCGGCGCATCAAATGTCATCAACATCGGATACGGCACGGTGCGTTGAAAGAAAATGTAAAGTCCGCGGCGAAATCGTTCCGCCCCGTCACTTTCTTTCCAACGGACAGAATTAGCGTAGCCCAAGGCCGCAATATCCGCCGGCAAAGGCGGTCGGATGCTCGGCCCGCCCATGGTTGGATTCAGCAATCCGGCAACTGCCAGGCAGCAATCCCTCAGGCTCTCGGCCTCCAAGCGAAAGCGGTTTTGGCGCGCGAGCAAGACGTTGTTGGGATCACGTTCGAGCAAGTCAGAGCGCCAGGACGAGGACTGACGGTAGGTTGACGAAGTGACGATTAACTTGATCAGCGCCTTTCGACTCCAGCCCAGCCGCCGAAATTCTGTGGCCAGCCAATCGAGCAACTCCGGGTGCGACGGTTTTTCTCCGCGCGCGCCAAAATCATCCATCGAAGTGACCAGGCCACGACCGAACAAATGATGCCAAACGCGATTTACAGTAACGCGCGCGGTCAACGGATTGGCCGGGTCAAAGAGCCATTGCGCCAAGTCGAGCCGGTCCGGTTTTTCGCCGCGAGGTTGGAACGAATGTAAAACGGAAAGAGCGCCAGGCTGAACCAAGTCGCCTTTGCGGAGGAAGTCACCGCGAACGTGAATGTGTGTCGAACGCGGTTTGTCGTTCTCGGCGATGGTTTGCGCTTTGGTCTCGGGGAATTTGGGTTCCTTCTTCGCGTGGTCCGCCAATTCCCGATCGTATTTGCGCGCGGTGGAATCGATCTCGTCGCGGTAGAACTTTGCTAGTTTCGCTTTTTGTTCCTCGCTCCGTTGGGCGGGAAGCAGACTCAAAATGTTGACGACCGAGTCGGGCGTGAGATGCGCTTTCAACGGTCGCGAATTAGTAGTCGCCGATAAACGAAAACGTCCGATCGTATGTTCGTTCCCATGTTGCTGATCCAACTGGAAGACAAGTTTGGCCCCTTCGGGAAGAGCAATGTTCTCTTTTGTTTCAAACACTGCAACGTGTGAACGATCGAACTCGGGATCGATGGCCCACCCGGTGTTTATATTTCCATCAATGGCGTCCGCGACTGGCCAGTCTTTGGGCGCATGATCCGCCGAGGCATTCTGAAGTTCGATGAGGCCCTTCTGCTTATTGCAACCTTTTGTTCCATATGAGACAAAAGGTTGCAATGGCGATGTTCCGGGCGAAAGCGCCGCGGCGAACTCGGAAACCACGAGTTTATTATCTTTGCCCCGGCCGGGACCTTTGGCGGGGGATGGATCATCCAGAATCTCCAAACGAAATCCGGTGATATTCGCAAGGTCTGCTTGGACCTCGATGAAATAGGTTTCCTTGGCCGGACTTTTTCCGGAGGCCTGAATCGAACGGTCATCCTGAATTCTCAACGTGGCGCCTTCCGCGGCAGAGACCCTCACGGGGTTCAAGACAGTCCAGCGCTCGTTCGGAAGCTTAAAGCTCTTTTCCCAGTCAGCTTGCTTGGCTGCGATCTCACTCTTCAGATAACCGGCCAGCGCACGGTTCAGCGCGCCATGCTCGGCGTCCCAGCGTTTCTTTTGTTGGTTGTGCCGGGCAAGTTCGGCGGGCTGCGGCGCCGGCAAGTCTTTCTCCGAGGCATTATTGAAGAACGCGTAAAGCTGGTAAAACTCACGTTGCGTGATCGGGTCGTATTTATGCGTGTGGCACTCGGCGCAACCTACGGTCAAGCCAAGCCAAACGGTGCTCGTTGTGCTGACCCGATCCACAGTTGCCTTGCAACGAAACTCTTCCTGGTCCACGCCGCCTTCTTTATTCGTCAATGTGTTGCGATGAAAACCAGTGGCGATTCTTTGATCGGCCGTCGCTTCAGGCAGCAGGTCGCCCGCGAGTTGCTCGATCGTAAACTGGTCGAATGGCAAATCGCGGTTGATCGCGTCGATCACCCAATCGCGGTACAGATAAGCATACGGTCGCGCGGTGTCTTTCTCATAACCATCGCTGTCGGCATAACGCGCCAGGTCCAGCCAATGACGAGCCCAACGTTCGCCGAAATGCGGGGAAGCTAAGAGCTGGTCGACCCATTGCTCGAAGGCGTCCGAGCATTCATTCGAGACAAATGCTCGCACCTCTTCCGGTGTGGGCGGCAAACCGAGCAGATCGAGACTGAGGCGTCGAATGAGCGTGCGGCGATCGGCCTCGGCCGATGGCTTGATCTGTTCCTTTTCCAATCGCGCCAGGACAAATGCGTCGATGGAATTGCGAACCGAGGATGAGTTTTGAACGTCGGGCACAGGCGAGCGCTGAATTGGTTTGAAGGACCAATGTTGCGTTTGCGGTGAGAAAAGCGATTCGGCGCCGGACTTTGGTTTTGTTTCCTGGCCGGCCGTGGAGAGGCCCGCCAGCACAAATAGGAATAGGATGATAATCGTCTGCTTCACCGATCGACGAGAAGATACTGTCTGGACGCGGCGGAATCAACGAGAAGCTCCGCGCACTCCAAACGCTTCGCGCTATTGGCAGCAACAGAGCTATCCTTCGCGGGTTGGTTCTCGGGAGCGGCGGTCAAGCGCGGGATCGTCAGCGCAGATGAGAACGATGTTGGGGGTGGGTTGCCCGGCTGCGGATGCGTCCGGGAGGAGATGGAAGAAAGGTGAAGAAGCCGAGCCAGCAGGAGGAGAACGAATGTTTCATGGGTTGAGTTAACCGAATTGACTGATAAGGTCTTCCAGTTCGCGAAAGCTGACCTCAGTTAGAAGCACTTTTGCATCGGAGCACAGCCGATCAAGGTTGAGCATTCCTTTCTGTGCCATGAGCATGGCTTTGATATCGCCGATGTCTTTTGGCCGATCGAACACTTTCTTAAAAACGATCAAATCTTCCGCCGCATGGATACGAAGGGGACGGCCTTCCAGGTCTCGGATGGGACTCCGTTCAAGAACGCGATGATGGAAGGGATGCCAGGGAACAAAAACTTCTATACGAATGCCTCGGCATTGAAACACGGCCAGATATGGCTTCGAGCGAAAGTCCTTGAGAACAGAGTTCAGTTCGAGAGAGCGAGGCTCGCGTGTCCCATATTTGCATCCAGCGCTCGAAAGTTCTTCCACAAAGTGAGGAATCTTCAGATCAGGCGCCAGAACTAAAACATCGACGTCGAGAGTTAATCGCGGAGGAGCATAGTAGTTATAAGCAATAGCGCCACCGTAGGAGCGATTGATGCCCAAACGCTCGAAAATATCTTCGAGCTGATGAATGACATCAATTAGCCCGGCCAGACTCATGCAAGGCGATCAACAAGTTTGGCGTAACGCTCGCGAGCGGGGCCATCCTCCAATTGCCAGCGCACTTCGTCTTCGCGCTGGATCTGTTCCTTGGATTTGCTCCGGCGAATTGCATCGACGGTTCGGAGCAAGTCTCGGAGGATTCGTATCCGATCGGCATCTGTTAGGCCTTGAGCCAGGCGCACTTCGTTTTCCAACCAAGCACGTTCGTTGCGTTCTCGCTCCGTCATCGCTCCAGTGAATTTAGGTCTGCAAGTCAAAGGAAGCTCTGTCCATGCCAAGGTAGCGAATGACCTTTAGCCGGGCAATGGAATTTCCAGCAATTAGCAATTCCATCTGAGGCGGAGCGCGGACATTTGTTTGCAACGATCGGGAGTGCGCCCAGATCGGCCGAGTTTCGGACATTGAAGAATGTCCGGGGTCCGCCAAAAGTGAAACCGCCTCTAAGGGTTTTGCGTTTATTTATTGCTTCTATGAACGTGCCTCGGGGCACGCGAATGCTGGACAGGCGAGACGCCTGTCCTACGACGCCGGTTCACGGGCAGGTTTGATGGGAATTTGCGGAATAGTTGCAGTCGCGCGGCCGCTACGGTTTCAGACTTTTGCCGAGGGCTTTCAAAACACGGGATAGATTGTCTTGGGCCGTCAGGTCGTTGGGATTCAGGCGCAGTGCGGTGCGCAAATGTGTTTCGGCGGCGGGCAAGTTACCCTGGCTCATGTAAAGCACTCCAAGATTTCCGTGCGCCAGATAGTTGTTGGGATTCAAACGCAGAGTGGCAGCAAATTCCTCGCGGGCTTGGTCGGATTGTTTCTCGGCGAACAAGAGCATGCCGAGGTGCACATGCGGTTCGTCGTCGTTTGGATTCAACTGGATCGAGCGTTGGAAGTGCTCGATTGCTTCGGGAAGTTTGGCTTGTGCAGCTTTGACCACACCCAGGTGGCAATGCGCGCGCGCATCTTGAGGATCCAGCCGGAGGCGGTGTGTGTAAAAATCCATCATCTCCGCCAGACTCTTGGATTGAAAGTCCTGCTCCAGAATCGCACGCTCCTCGCGGTTGCGAGGGAGAACCTGAAGCCAAAGTTCGCCCATCTCATCGGTTGATTCTTGCCCGAACTGAGCGCGAACGGGCGGATGATTTGGGTTGTGCGCGTTGTTGGTTGAATTGTCGTAGGTGTATTCCATGCGCACTTCGGTCCCCTTCGGCAACGGCACCGGTTCGCGATAGATGTAATCGCTTTGCCAGTTGAAGTCCCATTGTTTGATGAGAAAGAGCGGACGTTTGGTTCCATTGGGCAATCGGGCGAATCCCTCCATTCGCCGCGCCAGATAATGTGCGTGCGGATTGATCCAGATTAGTTGGACATCGACGGGCAGTTTGTAGGAATCGCGAATTTTGTAGTCTGACACGCCGGGCGGAATATCAATCGTGCGAACGCGCAGCGGGAAAACGAAGAGCTGATTGGTCGGAGCTTGGTTGGTAAAGTAAAATCCAATTGTGGGCTGGATTGATTCCGCTTTGCCAGTCGTCTGCATGTGCAGTTGCACCACAAGGTCGGCGCCTCTAAGGAAAGGCCAGGCCAAACCGTCAGGAGACTTGTAAGCAGGGCGTCCGGGCAACCAATTCAACATATGGCCCGCCGGCGGCCGGGCCGTCTCGGGCGGAGTGATTCCGCCGAACCCCAGACCGGGATCGGCGTTGTCTTTGAGGCGTGATTGCGGCGTCGAATCGAGACGCAGCGTGGCGTGATGAATGCATTTGTTGCCGGGGCGAAACTCGAACGCGCGGACATAACGTTGGGTTTGGAGCGGGGCCGGAATGATGAAGGACCGCCAGACATCGCGCCCCGATTCGGGCAGCGTGTAAACTTGCGGAATCTTCACAACGAGATCCGGCTCGCCCAATTGCCAGCCCTCAGACCATTGCGGCAGTTCCGGCAAATCGGCAGGATTCCCTTCAATCGCGCCGCCATCAATCCACGTTTGAATCAACGCAATTTCATTGTCGCTCAAACGGCGCTCGTCCTTGAATTCGCCGTGGCCCGGCTCCAACAACCAAGGGGGCATGCTGCGCTTGGCTGTTACTTCGGCGATTTCCTGGGCGCGTTTCTTGGCGTCTGCGTAGGTCAAGAGGTTGAATGGCCCCGCCTGACTGGGGCGATGGCAAGGTGAGCAATTCTTGAAGAGAATGGGCGCGACATGGCGGTTGAAGGTAATCGGCGACGATACAGAAGCCGTGCTTGTCTTTTCGGTAGGACTGGACTTTTGGCAACCTGCCCCCAACAGCGCGAAGGCCACGACCAGAATTACGGACACAAGCTGCTTTCCCTGCACCATATTCCGGTAGCGGCGCGGTATTGAGTTTTTGGCAGCGGGCAGCATGCTCGGTCAAAGTGAACTGAATATGGTGGGGTGTAAAGCAGACAGTGCAACCAGAAGAACGAAAAAGGCCGGACTTGCGTCCGGCCCTCTTGATTCAATGTTTGTTCGAGGCGCTCGTTACTGTTTCGCGCGATAGAATTTCTTCGCGTCTGTCGTAGTCACGTTGCGCGGACTGGTGGCGCCGGCAACATCTGTCCAAGGACCGGTCACAGCGTCAGCAGCTTGGAGAGTGCCTGTATAGGTCAGAGTGAGGCCCGTTGCCGTGCGTGCCACGGCCAGTGTTGGAGTTGGCGGAGGCGTGGCGGTCTGAATGCCGAGCAGCCAATCGGTCGCGGTGTCAAACAGTTTCCAGCCGTTATCGTTGGCAACGGAGGCCGTGTTGTCCTGGAAGAAGAAGAAGACGCGACGCGCGGGCATGGCGAAGTCAGCGGCGCCCTTTTGCCCTTTTTCGTAGGCAAAAAGAATGGCCTGCGATGGGTCATTGGCGAGGGTGCCGACGATCGTGGCGCCAATCGGCTGACCTTGTGAAAACGTTTCGGGAGCGTTCAGCACTGTCACCGGCCCTTTAGGAAAACCTGCCGCCAACGGGTGAGCCGGATCGACAATGTTCACTTGCGTTTGGCCGCCGGTCGTTCCGGGATTAGCGTTGGCTTCCATGAAACCGAACGCGTCTGTGCTTGACGCTTCCCAGTTCATCGCGGGAATAGTTAGGAACTTAAATTTCCCGACACCCGCATTTTCCACCGTGCCCGAGCCAAGGGTTGACGTTTCGATAATCAAATCCTTGCCATTGGCCGTGGAACCATCATCCGGTACATCTGCGCCAGTGGTCAGCTGCACATCGAATCCGCGATCGAGCAGATGCTGGTGCACAGCGCGGTCACCGGCAAACGTCAGCGGTCCTGGATCAGTCGTCACGAGCAGGACGCCTTTTTGGACACCGAGTGTGACGGTTGAATTTGCGGCAATAGCATTGCCGAACGCGTCCTGAACGCCACTGACTGTCAACTGGTTGCTCGCTCCGGTGATAGCGGATGTCGTCAATTCGACAGACTTCCCGTTGGCACTGAGGGTCGCCGCAGTGACATTGATGCCGTTGTTGATTTTGTAATTAGCAGCGACGTTGGCGGTCGCCGCCGAGACAGCTTCGGAGAACAGCACGAGAACTTTGGTATTCCCGCTAAAACTTCGCACGGCTGAGGCGATCGTTGGCGGAGTTTTGTCCGAGGAGACAGTGCCGACGATCTCGACGCTGTTGGTTGACTTGCCGCTCGGCGCGCTCACGACAGCGCGGTACGTTCCGGCGTCGGCCGCCGCCACCTTTTGAATGGTGAAGGTCTTGCTGTTCGCTCCCGGTATATTGGCGCCATTTTTCTGCCATTGCACCAAGATCGGGTAATTAAATCCTGCGGGAGTAACAATTCCATCTACCGACAAGCTCCAGGGCTGGCCTTCCTGCATCGCACCCGGAGCGACGGGTTGCTTGGTGATTTGTGGATCGCCCTTATTAGGTTTCGAATTTGCGCCAATTAAGCCGCCAGTTATTGGCCTCAGCGCTGACGGGGCAGTAGGGTCGCCCACTTTGCGCATCGCCACCTGGAGCCAATCGCCACCGCCACCTTCCTTCACAAAGGCAATGAAGGCGTACTTTCGCCCCGCCACCAGAGAGATGGGAGCAGCTGTGGTCTCGGGAGCGCCCACATTCTCGAAGCCGCCGCAGCAACCGGTCTCCTCCGCGATGGGAGTGTCACTGCCGGGAACGGGCGGCGTTTCGCTGTTGCTTAAGTAAAGCTGCGAAGCATCGTCACTCCGAATGAAGAAATCATACTGGCCGGTTTCAGCGGGAATGATGAAGCCACTCACGCGAGCGCCGTAATTGTCGGCATAGCCATTCGGCGTATCAATGGCCCCGAGCAATTGGACATCGTCAGGCTTATCCTGATAATGCGGATCGTCCAGCAGTCCGGCGACCGCATTGCCGCCAATGCCCTTCCAGGTTTCGAACTTAACGATGCCTTGGGCGAATTCGCTAGTCAGGGTAGCAACGGACAATGTTGCTTCGTTGCTGGTCAAAGCGCCTGCCGAGGTCGTGATGATCGCTTTGTATTTGGCGGCATCGTCGGCTGCGGTAGCGTTGACCGCTAATGTGAGGGCATTGCTGTTCGGAACGTCGACACCGTTCTTTTGCCATTTAATACTGTTAATGGTGATATTGGGTGGTGAATCCAGCACCACTGAAAGAGAGGCCGTGCTTCCGGCATAAACCGCCGTATCCTGCGGATGGCGGAGAATCGTTGCGGCCGTCACCGTATAAAACGGCGAAAGGCGCGCTCCCGGAATTGGCTTGTCTCCATCAGCGAAATCGGGGTCGCCTTCGTATCGGAACGCGATGGCGCTGTTGTCGCCACCTCCGAACTCAGTCGCAATCGATTGAATGAAGTATGGCTTGCCGGCCACGACATTGATGTAAGGCGACCAATTTTCCGGGCGTGGCGAGGGAGTTCCTGTGTTAACCACGGCGCGACGCGTGGGCGCTGTGGGATCGCCGCCGCCGCCAAAGGCACGGACGGGATTCCATTGCGACTCCCTGGCGATTTGCACTTTGTTCGCCGGATCATCGTCGGTGCTTAACCAAAGTTCACCGGGATCGTCCGCCGCGAAGGCAAATTGGATTCGGCCCGTCTTGGGCGGATAAAAGTAGCCGATCAACTCCATGTTGTAATTGTTGCGAACGTCGGCCCCTGGAGGGGTATCATCATCACCCGGGTCTGGGCCGGGATAGCCGTTGTACGGTCCCTCGGCGCGTTTCGGGTAGAATGATCCGTCCGGAATGGCGGTGCGAGTGCGGATGGCAGCTCTTTGATCACCGGCATAGGTGCGGAAGTTGATGCTTCCTTGCGGCGTGGCTGGAGCAGCTGCTTGGAGTGTTACGGAAGTTTCGTTCACGCCTACAGCAAGCGAGAACAGGATAAGCAATCTTGTGACGCTATTTGGCATAACAGGTCTTTTAGTTTGTCGTGTCTTTTCGGGAAACACCGACGTTGTTGCGTGTTCAGGCCATCGGCTCACATGCGTTCGGTGGTCGGAACGCGCTTGGTTGTCTCGGGAACTAACTACAGTAGCGGGAGTCCACCATGACGGTTGATGGTTGGCAATCTCAAAAAAAGCGAGGCGTTCGGGGATCTTGGAAAGGGCTGGAGCTTCTCCCATTTCGAATGATGCGAGTTGACCAAAAAGGCCGGCAAGCCGAGTCCTCTACCGCTTTTGCTCCGACACGGAAGGCGCGTTCTGGCAGAGCAGGACGCCCCTTCCTTCCCACGTGCTCACCCGAAAGCGCCAGAGGACTGGCGCAGTCCAAGACCTGGCGGAGTTCGCGGCGGCACCGTGATTCGCGAAGCTTCTTGGAGTGCGGTAGTCCTCTACCGCTTTTGCAATCGTTTTTTCAAGGATTGCGAAGTACCCGGGCTGACCACTACCGTTCCTCCATGCCCGAGCCGAAAACGCCGTGGCCGCATGCCCCAACGCACCTGCTTGCCACGACAGGCACGTATTTCGTCACCGCCAGCACCTACCTCAAGGCGCACCACTTCCGTAGCGCAACTCGCGTTCGTGTTCTGCATCGTGGACTCCTCACCGTGGCCCGCGACTTTGGCTGGCAGCTCGAAGCATGGGCGGTTTTCTCCAATCACTACCATTTCGTCGCGCACTCTCCCGCCAACCAGCCCACTGCCGAGAGCCTCGGACTGATGTTGAAAACGCTCCATGTGAAGACTTCGGGCTGGGTCAATCGGCTGGACAAGACGCCCGCGCGGCAGGTGTGGTTCAACTTCCGCGAGACGCGATTGACCTATCCAAGGTCTTACCTTGCGCGGTTGAACTACACTCACCAGAACGCCGTGAAACATGGGTTGGTGTCCGTCGCCAACCAATATCCCTGGTGCTCGGCGGCGTGGTTCGAGCGCATGGCCTCGTCCGCACAAGTGAAGACCATTTACCGATTCAAGACCGAGAAACTTCAGGTGCCCGATGATTTCGAGCCCTCGCCAGAGTGGTGAATCGCGGAGTAAACGCAAGGAATCGTGAAGCGTCTTTGAGACCCCAAAGCGCCAGAGGACTTGAGCTTGCTCCCGCTTTCGTCGTAGCGGACTACCAGGCGTTCCAATAGACGCCAGCCTGCGCGGCCCAGTAGTTGGTCATTTGGCTGAGCTTCCTCCATTGGACGGAGCCATCGAGAAGCAGGACGTTGCCGCCAACCGCGCCAACGTCCTTGGGTTTGGTGGTTCTCTTCACCCAAAGAAACGGAATACCGTTCTGTCGGGCAGCGCCGGCTCGCCCGTGCGGGGCGATCACCCAGCCATCACCACCGACAGCTTCCGCATAAGCATTGAGATCGCAGGCGAGGGTTAGCATCGGATTGTCCGTGAAGCGCTGCGGTGATTCCCATTTCGGGTTCGGTTCACCGGACCAGGGTTTCTTGTGTCCGCCATTGTAGTTAAATCCAATGACATGACCGTAAGGCGCCCGGTAATATTGGAAGGTGCCGGCCAAACTCGGGCACGTGCTCATGTTCGTCGCGCTGTACTGCCGGATCGCGTTGAAAGTATTTGTGCTGATCCAAATCGAATGGGAGAAACCATCATCGCGGAACCCCTGCGGGAGACGCTCGCTATTATCCAGACCGTACATTTGAAGCGCCAAGCCAAGTTGTCTCAGCGCACTCTTGCAAGAAGCGCGCCGCGCTTGTTCCTTTGCTACGCTCAATCCTGGCAAAAGCATCGCAGCCAGAATGGCAATGATGGCTATCACCACGAGTAGTTCAATCAGGGTGAACGCCGAATTTTTTTGCCTCCATTTTTCCGACTGTTTCACATGAGATGGTTGTTTCTTCGCGTCTAGCGTTTCAGGCTAGGGCTTCTCCCAAGAGATTGCTTGCTGACTTTCGTCGTAAACTTTGTCCGCCGTCTTCGAAAGAAGCCGGAAAACCTCTGCCTCGACGAAGTTCTCGACAAAGTTTTCTCCGCGCGACAGCTTTTGGGACAGGCCTTAGGGTAGAGAAATGGGCAGAAGAATGAAAAGGAAATCTTTTCATTCGCAAAGAAGGAGAAGAAGGAGCAAGACGCTAGATTGAAATCATGAGCGCGCAAGAACTTGAACAGATGATCCGCTCCTTGCCGGATGCTGAACTGCGTCGCTTTGCCGAGTGGTGGGACAATCATCGCGCCGCCTTGCTTAACAGCGCTGCCGCACCAGAGTCCGAGGCCCTAAAGACCGAACTTCGTCGCCGTCGCCAGAGGAGTATCGAGACCATCCAGAACGATTTGAGCGCTCGGATGACGCGGCCCTCGATCAAATGTTCAGGGACATCGAGAATGAAGTCCCGTGAGCAGCATTGGCTCGTTCGGTTTGATATTCAAGAGGCTTACCGGTCGTATGAGCGCAGAGAACCGGGCTTGGGGCGTCGCTTCAATCAGGAACTTAGAGCCGTTCTCCGCCGTCTCCCAAAAGACGCGCTACTTTACTCGATACGCTTCGATGACATTCGTCGGGTGAAACCTGCCGTCGTTTCCGCACGGCGTCTTTTATTTTGCGGACGAGTCGCGGGTAGTCGTCCTGGCAGTGTTACATGGCGCCCGCGACTCGGAAGCGGAACTCCAACAGCGGCGTCAAACCAGCTAAGGCAATCTCCTCTCGCGAGCTGCAATCTCCGAATCAATCCACAAAGGCCAGTTCGTTCGACATCAGCAGCACCTGCGCGTATTTCTCCCAAGGTGAGAGCGGTTTGGGCAGCTCTTTGGGCCCACTGAAGTCGAGCTTTGCGTGCCATTCGGTCGTGCCGCCGGTTGATCCGGAGGCATTGGTCTTGACGATTCGGATAATCGGCGCCCAGGTGAATGAGTCCGAATCAACGCCTCCGCGGCAATCCGTCACAAAGTCGAGCGTGTCTCCCGGTTGAACTTCGATGCGATCAATCTTTGTTTCATGTTTTGCGTTGTGCGCGGTCCAGAATCCCAATTCCCCGGTCCGGCTCGAAACAATCCGGCCACGGACGCCATCGCCTTTGTCAGAGTCATGCCCCAACGTTCCGGCGATGTGAATGACTCCTTCGAACGGTGCGATCCACCGGCGGATCGCTGCGTGCTTCAAATCATTTCCGGAATGTCCGCCATTAGCGTTCAGCGCAACCCAACCCAGTTTGTCATCCGGCAACTTCATCCCGCCTTGCCAGGCTTGCCCGGTGAAGTGAGGCAACGTTTGGAATTGCGAAACACGCTTTGTCGCCTCGTCATATTCGCCGTAACCGTACTGCCAGAAGGCTGGCGCCGGCGGCTGTGGACGGACCATTTGCTGCGATTGAACGAACTGCAACGCCAGCTTGGTTTCGTCTGGCTCCGGCTCGCGTTGATATATCACGTTGTAGAGCGCTTTGACGCGCGCTTCATCGTTCGTGGCGGACATTAATTCGGGCCTGTGCGCAAAGCGGCGCGCCTGTTGCACGACAAACGGGCTATTGATCATAAACAGCGCTTGCTGCGGAACCGTTGTGTAAAAGCGTTGCGGACTTGTTGTGTCCGGACTGGCGAAATCGAATGTGCGAAACATCGAGGGGAGATTTTGACGTTCGACAAAGCCATAAACGGTCCGGCGGCTCGTGAAAGGTTCCGCGATCATATCTGATGCGCGGCCTCCTGCCGCCAGATCGAGTGCTCCGGCCACGGCTAGCAGCGTATCCCGGAACGACTCAAAATCGAGCCGGCGCCGGTTCATTTTCCAAAGCAACTGGTTGTTCGGATCGAGTTGCGCGCACTGCGAGTTGTTCTCGCTGCTTTGCTGATAAACGCTCGAGAGCAGAATCGAGCGATGCAGTTTCTTGAGCGACCAACCTTCCTCCATGAATTGCCAGGCCAAATAATCGAGCAGTTCGGGATGCGAAGGCAGTTCGGAACGCAAACCGAAATCGCTCGGTGTGCGGACGAGGCCCGTGCCGAAATACTGCAGCCAAACGCGATTGGCAATCACGCGCGCGGTCAGCGGGTTCTCACGGCTGGCAATCGCCTGCGCGAGTTCGAGACGTCCGCTCCCTTTCTCAAAGGGCTTGCGGTGTTCGCCGGCGAGAACTTCGAGGAATTGCCGCGGCACTTCCGGGCCAGCGTTGTTCGGGTTGCCGCGCAGAAAAACGCGCGCTCGAGCTGGCGTCGCGTTGTCTTGCAAGGCCATTGCTCGCGGCGGGGCGCCCGGATGCGTGGCGTCGAGTTCGTCCACCTTTCGGCGAAGGGCGCGCACCTTTTGAGCAGCAGGCGTGTCAAACAGCCGCGCCAGTTCGAATTCAGGAATATTGGCCGGCGAATCGGGTCCGTAGAGAAGCTGGCGAAGGGCTTCGAGGTTTGAGTCCGGGAACGACGCAGGCGCTGACGAAGCAGTTCGAGCCGCGGGGGCGTTTGTGTCTTTCAGTGTTTCCTGCCAGCGTTTTTCGACATCGGCGAACACTTTGCTGTAACGTTCGGCCACCTCTTTCATCGAGGCCGGCGGTTCACCTGCGAACACCGCGGCCACGAACGGATTCAATTTATTCTCCTTGCCTTCCGCGAAAGCGCGAGCGAGTTCGCCGGCTTTGGCGGCAAAATCATTTGTGGAAAGCTGTTCGAAGGCAAACCAAGGTGCGAAGATCGGATGATCGCCTTTCTTGCGAAGATCCTCGAGAAGGGTTGTCCAGCGGCGGGCTGTGCCCGGATGAAGTTTGCGTTCGCGAGCCAAACCTTCGGACCGCGAGTCGCTGCTCAAGCGTTTCGAGTCATAGGAGACCAACAGATACTCGCCCGTTTTCTGCCGCAATTGGCTCATTGCTTCGGCCTGCTTGCTTTCGCGAAACGCGTTGAGTTCATCCTGCCGTTTCTGCCGCTCTTTGAGATATTCCGAGTGCGCGTGAGAAGGAGCGTTGATGCCAAGCAACGGTTTGTCGGTTGGCTCGAAGGAACTCGCGAAGACGCCGTGCAGAGAATAATAATCTTTGATGGGGATCGGATCGTACTTGTGGTCATGACACCGGGCGCACGCGACGGTCAGGCCCATCATCCCGCGCGTCACAACATCGATGCGATCATCGATAATGTCATTTTGGTTGTTGAGAAACCGGCGGCCGAGCGTCAAAAACCCGAGCGCCGCCAGGGGACGCTTGTCTTCCCCGAGCGGCAAAAGGTCGGCCGCAATCTGATGAATGACAAATTGGTCGAACGGCAAATCTTCATTGAAGGCCCGGATGACATAATCACGATAGGTGTATGAATAGGGATAACGCCGTTCTTCCTCGAAGACGTAACCCTTGGTGTCGGCGTAGCGGGCCACATCCAGCCAATGCCGCGCCCATCGCTCGCCGTAAGCAGGTGAAGCGAGCAAACGTTCGACAGCTCCGGAAAAGGCTTCCGGCGAATCATCGGCCAGAAAATCGGCCATTGCCTCCGGTGCGGGCGGGAGTCCCGTGACATCGAAGCTTGCGCGGCGAAGCAAGGTGCGTCTGTCCGTGGGCGGCGAAGGTTTCATTCCTTTTGCTTCCAACTTCGTGAGGATAAACGCATCGACCGGGTTCTGAACCCAGCCCTCGTCTTTAACTTCGGGAACAGCGGGTTGTTTCACGGGCTGGAAGGCCCAATGATTTTTGGCGGCGAGTTGCGAGCCGACCATTGCCGGTTGCGCCGTTCGGGGATCCGGGGCGCCCATTTTCACCCAAGCTTCGAGGTCAGCAATTTGCTCGGACGGAAGCTTTTTGTCCTTCGGCGGCATTTGCAGCTTTTCGTCATTGTAACGGACCGCCTTGATCAAAAGACTTTTGTCGGGCTCACCCGGAACAATGGCCGGACCGGAATCGCCGCCCTTTAACAGTCCTTCGCGGGTATCGAGAAGCAAGCCGCCTTTGATTTTGTCGCTCTGCGCGCTATGGCATTTGTAACAGTTTTCGACCAAGAGCGGGCGAATCTTTTTTTCGAAGAAATCTAATGCCGCCGAATCCGGCTCCGCGGCAGCGCTTTTCAGCGTCACGAAGGTTAATCCCGCAAGCCACAGGAGCGGCCGCGAGCAAATTCGAGTTAACACGTCAATCTTCACGCCTAGTGGCTGAAAATATTCCCGAGACCTTCAAAAAAATCCATCGCATTCTTGAAGCATCCAAATCTCGTTAGCGCGATTTTGGGCGTCGCGGCAGTTACTTGGCGGATGATGCAACCGGAAGACGAAAGCATGCTGCTAAGACGCTACGCCGAGGCACGCGATGAAGCCGCCTTCTCCGAATTGGTTCGGCGTCATGTGGACCTCGCGCATTCCGCCGCGCTCCGGCAGGTGAATGGCGACATTCACGCCGCTGAGGATGTGACACAGCGCGACGTGATGATCGAGAAGGTTTTTCCACCAACGGCTCAAATGCGTTGTCATGCAGGCGGCGCAACCCAAGGCCAGCGCGGCCATGAGGCTTTCCAAAAGTTTCGACAAGCTGCCCGGGCCGCTGCTTGATTTCCTCCAATTCCGAATCGCTGCGATGTTTGGCCCAACGTCTCCAGCTTGCCCCGAGTTCAACCACGAAGCCCTTTGGCGGTCCCGTTCCAGAGCGTGGTTTTTTCATGTTTGGCTTGCTTGTTGATCTTCTGAACAGCGCGTTTGAGGTCTTTCTCGTCCGGGCCGTATTCGATCAGTGCATAGTCTTCGCTGTAAACTTCCACCGGACGCAGGGCAATGATCTTGCCGCTGCCGGAATGGACGATGCCAATGTCTTCGCCCTGGAGCACGCGGGAAAGAATTGTCCCCAGGCTCTGCCGGGCCTGGGTCGCAGTCATTGTCTTCATACGGTCATTATAATGTCAGGCCTCCTCCCGGCAAGGCATGAGTGGGAAATCGAAGTTCGCAAAGAACGCAAAGCTAAGACTCGATAAAGTGTCCGCACCCACCGTGGAATTATTGGTTGAATTGTCCTTTTGCGCGGGCTATGGCGTCGCAATGGAGTAGAGAAATTGTTCGCCGCGCAGATAAAGTTCCCGATCCGCCAACGCCGGTGACGCACTGAAGCTATCGTTAAGTCGATTTAGGGCGAGCGGTTTATTCTCGCGGTCGTGCTGTAAAACGACGGTCGAGCCATCCCGAGCGGTGATGTAGATGCGGCCCGCAGCGCCTACCGGTGAGGCAAAGATAAAATCTCGAATGCCATCGAGCCGACGCGGCTCGCCCCGTGGATTGCCAGTTGTCGGTTCCAGCCGGGAGAGGACGTTTTGATTGTGTCGCAGAAAATAGAGCGTGTCATCATACAAGAGTGGCGAAGAAACGTAAGGGGTCAGCCGATTAAGTTTCCAAACCACACGGTCCGTGTCGGTAATATCACCCTTGGCGCCAGCGAGCCGGATGGCGAGCATGGCCTGCCAATCGTAGCTGTTCGCGGCAAAGACCATTCCATGACCGGCCACAGGCGACGAAACAACGTTGCGGGACAGGCCGGCGCATTCCCAAATGAGCTTGCCTGTCTCGAGTTCGTAGCCGCGGACGCGTTTGGTCGCGCTGATCACAACCTGCTGTTTGCCTTCGTGCTCGATGACAAGCGGTGTTGACCACGAAGTCTTGTCATCCCGAGCGACTTTCCAACGTTCCTTGCCCGTGCGTTTGTCAAAAGCATACAGATAGGAGTCGGCTTCGTGGTCCCAGTTGATGATTAGCCAATCCCCGTACAGGACGGGCGAGCTGCCTTCACCATGCGCGTGCAATGTTTGCATCTTGCCCAAATCCTTTTTCCACTTCAGTTCGCCGTTCAGGTCGAAACAATAAAGTCCACGCGAGCCAAAACAGAGGTAGAGCGACTCGCCATCCGTGACAGGTGAATTCGAAGCCAGGCTGCCCGTTTCGTGGCCACCCTCGTGCGGAAATTCTGCGCGCACAGTCCGGCTCCAAAGAATCTTGCCATCCTTGCGGCTTACGGCCAGGACGACAAACCGGTGATGCTGGCTGACGGGAACGTTGTCGTGTGTGCCTGGCGCATTGTCGTACACGGGCTTCACTGATTGGCCAAATGGCACGGCCGCCGTAACGAAGATGCGATCCTCCCAAATAATCGGCGTGGAATGCCCTTTTCCGGGAAGAGACAATTTCCATCGGACGTTTGTCGCTTCGCTCCAATTCAGCGGTGGATTCGCTGATGGAGCGACACCATTTGCCAACGGTCCGCGCCATTGGGGCCAGTTGCGCAACGCATCCCCGGAAACTTGGATGCTTTCGCCGATTGAGGGTGATAGCGCTCCGGCGAGGAGCGCTATCGAAAGAAATGTTTGTATCGATCGCAAAGCGCGGCGGTTTATCTGGTTGCCGCCGGCCGTTCCTATCGCATTCCTGACAGACGGCGGCAAGTATGGAGTCAGGCTGGATGTAAATTGCCTGTAAATTTTCCTGGCGTCTTTGGCTTCAAAGCATGCCCGAAACGGGAGTTTGTTTTAAAACTTCTTGGAACGGACAACGCTAGTTCGACTTCGTTGCATTCGAGGCCTGCCAATTCTTGCCGAAATGCCGCGACGGGAGCCCTGCGGGATGAATCGGTTTTGAATCGGCTCTCGCATGTTGACAATTGGAAGTCATCTAATGGAAAATCAGTTTATGGCCCACATATTGAGCGAACCGCAGAAACGGCTGATCCCGGAACTGCTCAAGGTTGGGCGAAGGAATAATGAAAGTGATATCCTCCGTTATGGTCTTCATCTCGTCGCTCGAGAAGTGGAAGCTGAACACGGCTTATGGATGGGATAGGCGGTTTATGATTCAAGGCTTACGAACGGTCATTTATCATGTGACTGACTTGGGACAGGCGAAGACATGGTACAGCCAGGTCCTGGAACAGGAGCCTTACTTTGATCAGCCGTTCTATGCGGGCTATTCCGTGGGAGGATTCGAGTTGGGCTTGATCCCTGATGGCAGCCCGGGCGCCATCGAAAACCCGCATTTTTCAGTTGAGAAGATGCGATGAGGCGGCCAGAGTCGCGCGTGCAGGAGCGTTCATGACATCCCAGGAATCAGAGCTGCCGTCAAGTCAGGCGCCCGCGTCTGCGGGAGAAAGACCGCCGCTCCACACCATCGGTTACGGAGCGCGATCTATCGGCGAATTTGTGGCGGCGTTGAAAGCAAATCGCATCGATTACTTGATCGATGTGCGAACGGCGCCTTACTCGAAGTTCAAACCGGAGTTCTCGAAAGAGCTGCTTCAGCACCATATCGAGCGAGCGGGCATTCGATACATCTTCATGGGTGATATTCTGGGTGGACAACCGAAGGACCCTGCGTGTCATACCGATGGCAAAGTGGACTATGACAAAGTTCGCGCTCAACCATTCTTTCAGGCGGGCATTGATCGCCTCAAGACCGCTTTCGAACAGCAGCGCCGCGCCGCGCTCATGTGCAGCGAAGGACGTCCCGAGCAATGTCATCGCAGCAAGCTTATCGGCGAAGCACTCGCAGCGGCGGGCATCCCAGTCTGTCATATCGATGAGGGCGGCCAGTTGCTGACGCAAACTCAGGTCATCGACCGGCTCACACAAGGGCAAATGGATTTGTTCGGCCCGTCCTCCTTTACGTCACGAAAGCGCTACGCACCGCTTGATTCGGAGGAGGAATGAAGAGCATCGACCGTAGCGGCGTCTCGGCAGAGCGCCGCCCATTTAGAAGGAACGAATTGCGGCGCCCTGCCGAGACGCTGCCACGCCAGCTATGTTATTGAAGATCGTTACCATCGGTGTTTATGGATTCACGGAGGGCGCCTTTTTCGAAGCCCTAGTGCGAGCCGGAGTGGATACGTTCTGCGACATTCGTTGGCGGCGCGGCGTGCGCGGTTCCGAGTATGCGTTTGCGAACAGCGCGCGGTTGCAAAGGCGGCTGGCCGAATTGGGGATTCGCTACCAGCATTTCCGCGAAGTTGCTCCAAACCCAGCGCTGCGCCAGCGCCAAGCTGAAGCCGACAAACTCGAGGGCGCCACCAAACGCAAGCGCACCACGCTTGGCGAGACATTTATCAGCGGATACCAGAATGAATGTCTGTCAGCATTTGACAGCCGAAAGTTTGTTGAACGATTAGTCGATGCGAAGGTTGTTGCTCTGTTTTGTGTCGAGCGCGAACCGGCAGCTTGTCACCGCTCGCTCTTAGCCGCGCGCTTGCAGCACGATCTTGGCGGAGAGATAGAGCACTTGCTGCCGGAGTGAAGAAGTTATGAAAGTCTTGATCGTCGCGAAGACGCGCCGTGGCGGGGGAGCTTGCGTTGGCGGCATCACCGAAGAAGGGCGCAGTGTTCGACTGATCGCGCTAGATGCGGCGACGAATGAACGCGCGGGTTTGGAATACCAAGTCGGAGAAATCTGGGAGGTGGAAGCGGCGCCTGAGCCGAACATTATCCCGCCGCATGTGGAGAACATTCGAGTGCTGACCGCGCGACGTTTAAAGCGTTTGCGATATATCGAGCCAGCTCTCCGGCAACACATGCCTCCACTGAAGGGGGGACCTGATCAATTGTTCGATGGACTGGTGCAACCTTCCCCATCAGGCGCACTTTACATCGCTGAGCGGACGGGCTTGCCCAAACGTTCGACGATGTTATGGATACCAGAGCGGCCCTTGCAATTGGATTGCGACGGCAAGCGTATTCGCTACCGCTGCGCGCCCGAGGACGGCGGGCGAACGCTGACCTTCGTCGGGTTTCAAGAGCCGCTGAAGATCATCCCGGCCGGCACGCTGTTGCGCGTCTCGCTCGCGCATTGGTGGCGGCCGAAGGACAAACCCGATGAAGAGCCGCGGTGCTACGTTCAACTGTCTGGTTGGTTGCCCACGACTGGACCATCGACGGCATTGTCCGCATGTTCCGATTCATCTTCCACCGCGGCAGTCGGGGACAAGGCTGTCCGCGCTCCAATTGAAGATGAAGAGAATGCCGCAGCGACATTTCCCGTCGGCCTGCCTATCTGCTCACGTGCTCACTTGCTTGACGATGCGCGCGCCGTCCTAAAGGAGACATTCGGTTTCACCGACTTTCTTCCCGTGCAAGCTGACGTTGTCCAGCGTGTGCTTCAACGCCGTGACACGCTGGTCGTCATGCCCACTGGCGGCGGCAAGTCGCTTTGCTATCAGCTGCCCGCGCTGCTGTTTGAAGGTCTGACACTTGTGGTCTCGCCGCTCATCGCGCTCATGCAAGACCAAGTCAGCCAACTCCGGGAACTCGAGGTTCCGGCAGCATTTCTGAACAGCACGTTGCAGCTCTCCGAGTATGTGTCGATTGCGAATCGCGTTCGCGCTGGCGGCGTCAAGATTCTCTACGTCGCGCCGGAAACTTTGTCGCGTCCGGAAACGCTCTTGTTGATCGAGCAAAGCCGGCTGGCCTGTTTCGCGGTGGATGAAGCGCATTGCATTTCCGAATGGGGACATGATTTCCGGCCCGAGTACCGCCAACTCAATGCGGCGCGCCGGCGGTTTCCGGAAGCCGTTTGTCTTGCGCTGACCGCCACGGCGCCCGAGAGGGTCCGTGAAGACATGCGGCGGCTGCTTGAGATTCCTTCAGACGGCGAGTTCATCGCCAGCTTCAACCGCCCGAATCTTTTGCTAGCCGTCGAACCGCGTCATGACAGCCTGGCGCAAGTGCTCGGATTTCTCGAACAGCATCGGGGCGAGTCCGGCATTATTTATTGCAGCACGCGCAAGCAAGTGGACGAACTTTCCGCCTCGCTGAATGCAAACGGCTGGGCGGCTTTGCCATATCATGCCGGACTCGACGATGACCTGCGGCGCCAGAACCAGGAACAATTCATCCGTGATAACGCGCCATTGATGGTGGCAACGGTCGCCTTTGGCATGGGCATCAACAAATCGAATGTGCGGTTCGTTGTTCACGCCCACTTGCCGAAGGATGTCGAGAGTTATTATCAGGAAATTGGCCGCGCCGGACGCGATGGGCTGCCCGCGGACTGCTTGCTTCTCTACAGCCGAGGCGATGCGATGACCATTCGGCATTTCATCGATGAAGGCGCGCCATCAGAACGACCTGGGCGCCAAGCGCGGCTGAACGCCCTGATGCGATACGCCGAAGCGCGTGATTGCCGGCGCGTCCCTTTGCTGGCTTATTTCGGCGAGGTCTTCGAGCCCCCGTGCGGCCATTGCGACAACTGCATCGAAGCGCCAGCCAATGGCGAGATGAAAGACGTCACAGTGGCGGCGCAGAAATTCCTTTCGTGCGTCAAGCGCACCGGCGAGATGTTTGGTCCCGCTCACATTATTGCGATCTTGCGCGGCTCGCGTTCCGAACGAATTCTAGCGCGACGCCATCATGAATTGAGCACCTACGGCATTGGCCTGGAGCATTCGACCGATGAATGGCGCGAATTGGCGCAACAGTTTATTCGGCTTGGCCTGGTGGACCAAGAACTCGAATTCGGCGGATTGCGTCTAACTTCGAAAGCTTGGGATGTCCTCAAGGGACAGGAGAAAGCGCATGTGGCAGGGAAGCCGCTGGCCACGGCGAAACCCACCGAATTGACGCCGGCTGAGCATGACGCGGAATTGTTCCAGCGACTCCGGGCGTTGCGGCGGGAGCTTGCGGCTGCCGCGAGTGTTCCGCCGTACGTGATCTTTTCGGATCGTGCGCTGACAGAGATGGCTGCTTTCCTTCCGCAAAGTGCAGCCGAATTTCTCGAGATCAACGGCGTTGGCCAGGCGAAGTTGGCCAATTACGGCGAGGTTTTCTTGAAATGCATTCGCGAGTATTGCGAGGCGCGCGGTTTGACGTCGAAGCGCACTGCGCAGCCGGAAACGTCACGGTTCATTATCCGTCCCGTCGTAAAACGGCGGTTCCAGGAAGTTGGCGAATTGTTTGCCGCCGGCGAATCCATCGAAGCAATCGCCGAGCGGTACAACGTCGTAACCAGCACCGTGATTCAGCACCTCCAGCGATACTTCGAGTCGGGCGCCAGACTCGATCCGGAACGCCTCTTCGCTTCGTCTAGATTAGCCGAGGCGGACCGCAATCGTGTTTTGGCCGCTTTCGAGCAACTGGGCTTGGAACGTCTCGCGCCAATTCACGAGGCGTTGGGCCGCGCGATCAGTTACGATGAGCTGCATTTGCTGCGACTCTATTTGCGCTGCTGTGCCACTGGCGCGCGCGACTGAGCACGCCTTGGGAATTGGCTCAAATTGAAACAACGAAACAGCGGCAGGGCGCGTCAGGGCGCGTCACTCCGTGCGCGCCGCGATAGCACTAAGCGCGACGTAATTGGTGCATGACGGCGCGAGCCAGCGTCGCACGAAAGCGGCTAAATCCTTCCTCCTGCTCAATTTCTGCCAATCCCTGCCACGTCCCTTCCCGGTTGGTTACAGCGCCTTTGCCGCTGGAATCGAAAACATGAATTGCACTATCAGCAGGAAGTTTCCCTTTGGTTGTTGCGGTCTGAATGGCGTCCAAGTCCAAGGCCGCGTAAAGCACCCGAACTACTCCTCCGCAATTTTCTTTCGATCCACTACAAATTCAATTCGCGGATCGAGAATCCATTCTGGCGCGCCTGTCAGGCGGACGTCGTCCTCCATGGCACGCAAGACATCGTGGGTGGTACTGTGAGAATGGTCCGAGCGTGCTGGCAGGCGTGACCCTCGTTCACCCCACCAATTCGTTCCGCATGGATGGGTTTATCGCGCTGTTGGTTGGCCAAAAAGTCCCGCACCATCGCCCGCACGATCCTCCCCCTTTGGAACGGGAGTTCTGGAAGCAACACTGGCGGCAACTGGCCGAGGAGGCGGGTCAAGGCATGACCTCAGAAGAAGCGTTGAACGCTCTGCGAACGCCAGGCTTGGCTTGGGGCAGTCGATTCATGAGCAGGAGCGCGGACTACCGGCTCAACAGTCGCGGTCTAGGGATCAACTCCTAACAGCTAACATTCAGACCTTGCCAAATAACAGCGCATTCTGCCCAAGGTCAGTTCGGCAATCTCTTGCCAGCCAGCCAGCTGGCCAGCAGCAATTCTCCTACGGGATCGCGGACCGCCAAGTCCGCGCTTTTTGCGTTTGTTTTAACGGCCGTTTCCTCGGACTCGGCGGTCCGCGCTCCCATTCCGAGAATTGCCAAAACACCCAGAGCATAGCATAGACCGCGCGGGTACGAACCTCGTTCAAAGCGCCGCGAGCGCCGCGCAAAAGTCTTGCAAATCCAAGACAAACAGCCGTAATGGACGCAGATCTGACTGTGCGGCTGGGTTAGAAGCACCTCATTCAATCAGTTGTTCGCGAGGATATTAACGATTCCCTACAAAAAGGATGACAAATGTTTAATCCCAAGCAATGCAAAAGGCTGACAGCCATTGTAACCGGACTGTCGGCTGCATCAGTCCCCTTGAACGCTATTGAACCAGGCGATCTTCTGGTTTACAGCAAGGAACCCTTCTTCCTGCGGCCTCAGTTCGGGATCAGCGAGACGCACAGCGACAACGTCTTCTCACGTGCCGCTGCTAAAGACGACTTCGTCACGACGCTCAGTCCCGGTCTCAACCTCCAGATTGGAAAAGGATATCGAAATTTCGTCGCGTTTGATTACACGCTCAATCAGCGTTTCTACGGCAAGTTGGACCATTTGAATGCTGGAGAACATTCCTTCGCTCTCGGAGGAAGGCTGCAGGGGCAACGGCTCGTGTTGCTCGGAAATGACAGCCTCAGCCTGCTCTCCAGCCCCATGGGTATCGTTCAGGAAGAACGCCCGCCGAGTGTTCCACGCCAGCCTGCCACCCCTGTCCCCACCGAGGGCGCCGCGCCCCCGACGGCGCCGGCGGCGCCGCCGCCAACTGACCCGGCCAGCCCAATCCGCGGTGGGGAAGTTCTAACGAGCTTCGAAGAGCGAAATGTCGATCAAACCGCACATTATCACAGTTACAATCTGGGGTACCGGATCAGCGAGAAAACCGCCGCCTATATCCAAGGTCAATATTCGTCGACCGATTACGAAGAAGGTGTTGGGTATTATGATATCAACACCTGGCGCGGCACGGCCGGGTTCGCATTCCAAGGGTTTCCCAAAACGAGTTTCTTTGGCGAAGTTTATTACGGCCAGACGGAGACGACGCCAAACTTCACCGCGCCATCGGTTCCTGAGTTGTCATTCGTCGGTGGATTCTTAGGCGCTCGAGGCAATTTCACGGAAAAGCTCAGCGGGATCGTGAAGGTTGGGTACGAAACGCGTGAGTTCGATGATGGCGCCGGTGCGCCCAGTTCGCCGGTGGTTGACCTTAGTTTGACCCACCGACTGACGCAGAAAATGTCTGCCTATTTGTCATTCGCCCGGCTCCATGACGTGTCGGTTCAATTTGCCAAAGAATCCTACACAGCCAATGTGATCAGCGGAGGGCTAAGTCAGTTGATTGGTTCAGCCGGCAAGTGGCGGGCTTCAGCAAGCGGACGCTACGGGATGTTTGATTACGAAACGACGGACACCTCAGTCGAACGCAGCTATGACCATATCGCCGCTTATTTTAGTCTGGAATATCAGATACAAGTGTGGTTAATTGCACGCTTGGGATATAGCTTTGACAGCATAAAATCCGGGACGGCCGGAATGGAAGATTACGATGTGAATCGCGTGACCTTAGGTCTATCGGTTGGTTACTAGCAGAGTTATGAAAACGAACGTGTTGCTTTGGATAAGACAATTGCTTTGTTCCGTCTTGTTACTCCTGGCGCTTACTACGATCGCCGCAGACAATGACACTGACACTGATCGAAAAGTCGCTCCGTCTGACACACTCTCCATCGAAGTTTTTGGCGAAAAGGAATTAACCCGAATCTGCCGCGTGGAAGCCGGCGGGACGATCGTTTATCCGTTGCTCAAAAGCGTCGAGGTGGCTGGCAAAACCACAACGGAGGTGGCGCAACTTATTGCGCAACGATTGTACGACGAGGAATTCCTGGTTAATCCGGAAGTCAGCGTTAATGTGAAGGACTTCCGCCAGCGCGCAGTCTCCGTCCTTGGCTACGTGGTTAAGGCGGGGGCGATTGAGTTGCCTCCCAACCCGGAGAGAATGGACATAATTGAGGCAATTTCCAGAGCCGGTGGTATCGGCCAACTAGGCAGTGAAAATAAGATCGAGTTCACGAGGAACGGAAAGGTCACCAAATTTAAACTTGAGCAACTCAAGAAAGAAACCGATCCGAAAAAGAAAATCTGGCTCGAGGCTGGCGACGTAATTTACGTCGGACAGACTGCATTTTGATTCTAGCCGCGTCGCAATCGATTTATGGACTTTGACAATCCCTCGCAACCACAGCAGGGCGGGCTGGCCCAAGAAGACACGATTAATCTGCGCCATTATTGGCATGTCCTCTTGGAGCGCCGCTGGCTCATCATTACAGCCTTCATTTCTGTATTCGTCCTCAGTTTGATTTATCTGTTTAAGGCGACACCGATTTATCAGGCAACCGCCCGCATTCAGATCAATCAAGAGAACGACAATATTCTGCGGATTGAGGGACTGGCCGTCGGCCGACAGGAACAAGATTATCTCCAGACGCAATACAAAAACCTGATGAGCCGGACTTTAATTGAGTCCGTGGTTAACAAGTTAAAACTGCGCGAGGATGATCGCTACGCTAAGAGCGTGGATGTAGCCCGATCTGTCGCGGGTGACATTCAGATCGCGCCCATCCGTTTGAGCCGGTTAGTCGATGTCAAAGTTGAACATCCCGACCCCAAGCGGGCTCAGCAAATTGCCAATACTCTGGTGACGAACTTCATCGAATTAAACCTCCTCCAAAAGAAGCAAGCAGCAATTGACATCGTGAAGCTCCTGGAAGGAGAGGCAGAATCTCAGAAAAAGGCGGTCGAGAAAGCGGAGCAAGCGCTTCATCACTACTCTAAAGAGCATAACATGGTCTCGCTTGAGGAAAGCCAAAACATCGTCTTGCAAGCCCTCAAGGATTTCCAAGCCAAACATACTCTGGCCAAGAGCGTAGCGGTGGCAGCGGAAAGAGTGGTTGCCGAAGTTGATGCTCAAATCGATCTCGGCACATCCATCTATTCGTTGCCTCAGGTAGCGCAAAACACGGCGATTCAGCAATTGCGGGGCGACCTGGCTTTGGCGGAGGCAGAGTTCGCCGAACTAAAAAAACGCTATAGAAAACGCCATCCTGACTACATGACGGCCGAAGAAAAAGTGACTTCACTCCAAGAATCCATGCGCCAGACTGCCCAGGAATTAGTTAACTCGCTCCGCGTGAACGCCACGATAGCAAAAGGCGAGGAGGAAAGTCTCAAGAAACAGGTGGATTTGCAGGAACAAAGGCAGATCGCCTTGCGCAATTTGCGCATTCAATACGACGTGTTAAAGCGCGACGCACAGTCTGCTGATGAGCTTTACAAAACGGTCCTGGCGACAATGAAGGAAACGGACCTGACAAGCAAAAACAAGATTAACAACATGCACGTTGTCGATCCTGCCGATCTGCCTCTGAAATCGGTCAAGCCTCGTATTGTTTTAACCATCCTCCTGGGCTTGGTGGGTGGACTCGGCGTGGCTCTTGGCTTGGCGTTCTTTGTCAACTACCTTGACGACTCGATCAAGAGTCAGGATGACGTGGAGACTTACTTGCGCCTGCCGTTCCTCGGTTACATTCCAAACATCAAAACCAACAGCGTCGTGGAGCGCGATCTCCAATCTCATCAGCATCCTCAATCCAATGCCGCTGAGGGATTCCGCACGATACGCGCCACAATCTCACTCACTCATAAAGCGGATAAATTCCGAACTTTGGCCATCACCAGCACGATTCCTTCGGAAGGCAAGTCGCTGGTGGCATCGAATCTGGCCATTGTCACCGCTCAGACCGGGTTAAAAACGCTGCTGGTCGATGCCGACCTTCGACGCCCCTCGGTGCACAAAGCCTATCAACTTCACAGCCCATCCGGCCTCTCTTCGTACTTAACTGAGGAAGTCGATCAATTGGACAAGATTGTCCATAAGACAGAAATTCCCAATCTTGAGGTCATCTGTTGCGGCTCTGTTCCGTCTACGCCTTCCGAATTGATCGGGTCAAAACGCATGGTTGAGTTCTTGCAGGCCGCGCGCGGTTGTTATGATCGTGTGATCTTGGATTGTCCTCCCATTTCCGCAGTCAGCGATCCGCTGATTATTTCGGCGATTTCAGACGGCGTCGTTTTTGTGACAAAGTTTAACAAAATTCGTCGCGAACACGCGCGCAAATCCGTTCAACGCGTCCAAAATGCCGGCATTCATATCTTGGGCGTCGTTCTGAACGATATCGATTTCGAAGGCAAAGATTCTTACTACTACTCTTACTACTATTATCAGAATCGTTATTACGCCAGCCATTACACAAGTGGAGGCGGAAAAGAAAAAGGGACTGTTGTTGCTAAGAGCCGCAACGGGGACTGAATCAGGCAGTTTTACGGCAGGGCGAACCTGCCGGTGAGCCTGATAACCAGGAATCGCCAATTGCTTCTGTCGGGTCACCGGCAGGTTCGCCCTTTCAATCGCGGACTGCCCCAATGTTTTCAGACGTCACTGATACTTATCGAGCAAGGGCTGCAGTCTCCTTTTCGTTTTCGCAGGCCAACGCGCTTTATCCGTAAGGATCGCGTTTTTCAAAGCATGATGGCACGAGCAGTCCGGAGTTGTCGGGATTTGCGGCAGAATATCCTTGATCAGACATTTGGCGGTCGCCGCGTTCTTCATCAAGTTGGCGATGACAAGCTCAACCGTCACATGGGCCTCATCCTCTTTCCAACAGTCATAATCAGTAACCATCGCCAACGTCGCATAGGCGATCTCTGCCTCACGAGCGCACTTGGCTTCACCGAGGTTTGTCATGCCGATGACATCGTAACCCAACCTGTGATTGGTCAGCGATTCCGCGCGCGTGCTGAAGGCCGGGCCTTCCATATTGACGTAGCTTCCGCCGTCGTGAACTCGAACTCGCAGTGATCGAGCGCTCTTGAGCAACAATTGCCGAAGTTCCCGGCACAAAGGCTCGGCAAACGCAACATGCGCCACAATTCCTTGTCCAAAGAATGTATGCTCAAGCGAACGTTTGGTCCGATCCACAAACTGATCAATGACTACGATATCACACGGTTTGTACTTGGCTTTGAGCGACCCCACGGCACTAAGGCTAATGATCCACCGTACACCGAGTTTCTTCATCGCCCAGATATTGGCGCGATGATTCAATTCGCTCGGCAGGATGCGATGCCCACGTGCATGGCGCGGAAGGAAAACAACTTCGCGGCCAGCTAGTTCGCCCGTGAGCAAATCGTCGGATGGCGCACCGAACGGGGTCCGCACGCCCACCCACTTCTGGTTGGTAAACCCTTCAATGTTGTAGAGTCCGCTTCCGCCGATAATTCCAATCCGATGACTCGCCATAAACGTAAGAGATTAAAAAGCG
>Ga0194120_10001419_pt1 | contig 43681 bp, 43 predicted proteins | sample TA2MahCa65mmetaG_FD_148642 | JGI IMG/M metagenome (GOLD analysis project Ga0194120, IMG submission 148642) | Freshwater microbial communities from Lake Tanganyika, Tanzania - TA2015019 Mahale Deep Cast 65m | ecosystem: Environmental > Aquatic > Freshwater > Lake | place: Tanzania: Lake...
ATGCGCGATTCCTCGATGTTGCAGCCCGCCTCGGCGATGCGGCTGGTGAAGCGCTGGACCAGGCCGACCTGGTCCTCGCCGCTGGCGGTGATGGCCAGATAGTCGATGTTGCTCATGATGCTTCCATGCGTTGGGACTTATTGCGCATTGTACCGGCGGATGCGCGGCCGCACGCGGCCCCCGGTCAGATCGGCAACTCCAGGGTGAACAGGGGGCCCAGGGCCTGGCGGATTTCCGCCGGGGTGAGATGGCGCAGGAAGGGGCTGCCGGAAGCCATCTGGTTGCTCATGCAATTCAGCGCGCGCACCGGCTGGGTCGCGTCTTGCAGACGGAAAAGGGTCTTGTAATAGAGCAGGGTGGGCGGCCGCCGCCACTGCCATTACCCATGCTGGCCCGCATGACCTGGTACTCGGGATAGGCCGGCAGCGTGGCCACCGGCTCGACGGTGCGGGTGATGGCGGTGACGGCGAAAGTGCCGGGCTGCACGGTCTGCTCGCGTTCGGAAACGGTGTTGATCACAAAGATGCAGAACGGGTCCTGCTCCTGCACTGCGTTGAAGGCCACCACGCGGCCGTATTGCAGGCGCACGCTGGCGGAGTCGGCGGGGATGACGAGAGGCTGGTGCAGCTTCAGGCTGGCCTGGCCCGGCGGCAGGTTCGGCGTGGCACAGGCGCTAAGCAGGGTGAGGGCGAGGAAGCCGGCGAAAACGGATTGCATGGGGGACTCCTGCGTTGGGCTGGCGATTGGAGAGAGCGGCTACATGAAAGTTTCTCCGCTCCGCGCGGCGACGCCTAGTCACAGCATACATTGCCAGCGGACGAGCGGGGGCGGTAAGGTAGCCGCCATGGAACCCTACGACTGCATCGTCATCGGCGGTGGCGCCAGCGGCCTGGTGAGTGCCTCCCGCCTGGCCGGCGCCGGCCGCCGCGTGCTGCTGCTGGAAGCCTCCGAGCGCCTGGGCGGCTGCATCCACACCTGGCGGCCGCAAGCCGATTTCTGGCTGGAACTCGGCGCCCACACCGCCTACAACTCCTATGCGCCCCTGCTCGAAGCCCTCGCCGCGCGGGGCAGGCTGGGCGACTTGCTGACGCGCGAGAAACTGGGCTACCGCTTCCTCGAACGGCAGGGCGGCACCAGTTCGCCGCTGAAGCGGCTCGGCTTCATCGAGGCGGCGCTGTCGCTGCCGTTCGGCCTCGGCAAGGCCAAGTCCGGACGCGACGTGACCACCTGGTTCGGCGGATTGCTGGGCAAGCGCAACTACCGCCGCCTGCTTGGCCCCGCCTTCGCCGCGGTGTTGTCGCAGTCGGCCGATGGCTTTCCCGCCGAGTGGCTGTTCCGGCGCAAGCCGCGCATGCAGGCGGCGCCGCGCAAGTACACCTATCCCGGCGGTTTGCAGGGTCTGCTCGAAGCCCTCGCGCGGGACGCGCCCTTTTCCACGCGCACCGGCGCGCCGGTGAGCGCGCTCGCGCGCGACGGACACGGCTACCGCGTCGAGGTCGGCGGCGAAGCGCTGGCCTGCCGGCAAGTCGTGCTGGCCGTGCCGGTGGACGCCGCCGCCGCCCTGCTGGAAGGCGCGCATCCCGAACTTGCCCGCGTCCTCGCCATCTATCCGATGTCCAGCAGCGAGGCGCTGGGCGTGGTGCTGCCGGCGGAAATGGCCCGCTTGCCGGTGGTGGCCGGTCTGATCGGTGACGACGACGATTTCTACTCGGTGGTCACCCGCGATCCCGTGCCGCATGCGCGACTGCGCGGCTTCACCTTCCATTTCCGGCCCGGCCGCCTCGATCTGGACGGCAAGATCGCCCGCGCCGCCGAGGTCCTCGGCGTGGCCCCCGCCGACTTCATGCACGTGCGGGAAAGCCTCAACCGCCTGCCCGCGCCCGGCGTCGATCATCCGCGCCGCATGCGCGAGCTCGACGCCCGCCTGTCCGGCGAACCGCTGGCCCTGGTCGGCAATTATCTCAACGGCCTGTCCATCGGCGACTGCGCGGAACGCGCGGTGCATGAAACCGACCGGCTGCTCGCGCTTTGAAAGGATAGCCATGCCCAGCGTGCTCGTGCCCCTCGCCAACGGCTTCGAGGATCTCGAAGCCGTCACCATCATCGATCTCCTGCGTCGCGCCGGCATCTCGGTGGTGACCGCCGGCCTGCAACCCGGCCTGGTGCTGGGCAGCCGGGGCACGCGCGTGCAGCCCGACGCCACCCTGGACGAAGCACTCGGCCAGGACTACGACCTCGTCGCCCTGCCCGGCGGCCTGCCGGGCGCCGACCATCTGCGCGACGATCCGCGCATCCGGGCCCTGCTGCGCAAGATGGCGGCGGCCGGCAAGCACACCGCCGCCATCTGTGCCGCCCCCATGGCCCTGGCCGCGGCGGGGGTGCTGGATGGCAAGCGGGCCACCGCCTATCCCGGCGTACTCGACGGCCTCCACCTGCCGCACACCGACAAGCGCGGCGACGCGGTGGTGGTGGACGGCAAGGTGGTGACCGGGCGCGGGCCCGGCACGGCCATGGATTTCGCCCTGACCCTGATCGAGGTGCTGGTCGGCCGCGCCAAGCGCGATCAGGTCGAGGCCGGTCTGGTGCGCTGAGGCGCCTCGCGGCCGGCGCGGAAATTTCCACGGAGGAGCGGCTCATGCAGATACGCGAAGTGCTGGAAGTGAAGGCGGGCGGCGAGATATTCAGCATCGCCCCGGATGCCCTCGTCGAGGAGGCGGTGGCGCGCATGGTGGAGCGCGGCATTGGTTCCCTGGTGGTGCTCAAGGACGACGTGCTGGTCGGTTTCATCACCGAACGCGACATCGTCCGCGGCATGCACCGCGACAGCGTCTGCCTGACCGGCTACAAGGTCAGCGACATCATGGAGCAGGAACCGCTGGTGGTGACGCCGGAGGATTCCGTCGACTACGCCCGCGACGCCATGACCAAGAGCCACACCAGCCACTTGGTGGTACTGGACGGCAACCGGCTTGCCGGCGTCATCTCCTTCCACGACGTGGCGCGCGCCTGCCTGAAGGAAGCCAACTTCGAGAACGCCCTGCTCAAGCGCTACATCAAGCACTGGCCGGAATAGGGCGTGGCGCGCTCCGCGCCGGGATCAGTGCACCGGCCCCAGTTGGCCCAACAGCGACTGATACACCTTGTAGCGCATGGGCATCATGGCGCCGCTTTCCGCCGCCGCGCGCACGGCGCAGCCGGGTTCGCCGAGATGCCGGCAGTTGTAGAAGCGGCACTCGCCCAGACGCGCATGGATTTCCGGAAAGGCGGCCATGAGGGTTGCGGCGTCCAGGTGGCGCAGGCCGAATTCCTGCATGCCGGGTGAGTCGATCACCTCGCCGCCGGCCGGCAGCCGGTACAGGCGTGCGTGCGTGGTGGTGTGGCGGCCGGCGTCCAGGGAGCGGGAAATCTCCCCGGTGACGGCGTCGGCGCCGGGCACCAGGCGGTTGAGCAGGCTGCTCTTGCCCATGCCGGAGCCGCCCACCAGCACACTGGTGCGGCCGGCCAGGCGGGCTTCCAGTTCGCGCAGGTCGCCCAGGGCGGACACGGCGAGCAGTTCATAACCGAGAGCCCGGTAGGCGCCCAGGTGCTCGGCCAGGGCGGCGGTCTGCGGCAGGTCGGTCTTGTTGAGCAGGATCAGCGCGGGGATGTCCGCCGCCGCGCAGGCCACCAGGCAGCGGATCAGCAACTCCTCGCGGAAGCAGGGCACCGCGGCGGTGACCACCACCGCCAGATCGACGTTGGCGGCGATGAGTTTCTCGCGCAGGTCGTCGGAGCGGTAAAGCAGGTTGGCGCGGGGCTCGATCCGCGCGATGACGCCGCTGCCGGCATGGGTGAGCTGGTACTCGACCCGGTCGCCGCAGGTCACCCCTCCCTTCTTGCCGCGCATGACGCATTCCACCACGCCCTCGCCATCGTCGACCAGGAAGTGGCGGCCGTGGGCAGCGACGACGCGGCCGGAAGGCATCAGCAGGACTGACCCGAAACCGACTCCCCCCTTTGCAAAAGGGGGGGTGGGGGGGATTCGCCGTGGTCCGGCAGGTGTCCAGGCATGCCCCAGATCACCCTCAATCCCCCTTCATGAAAGGTAGATGTGTCCTCCTGGCCTGCGGCAAGGCGGCTCAAAGCTCGAACAGCGCGTCGATCTTGGCGGCGCAGATGAAGTCCGATTCCGACAAGCCGTTGATGGCGTGGGTAATGTATTCCACCCGGCAGGTGTTGTAGCCCACCGTCAGGTCGGGGTGGTGGCCCTGCTGGTGCGAGACCCAGGCCACCGCGTTGACGAAGGTCATGGTGATGTAGTGGTCGCGGAACTTGAAGTCGCGCCGCAGCTTGCCGTCGGCCACGCTCCAGTCCTGCGCCAGGCGCGGCATGAGGCCGGCGATTTCATCGTCGGAGAGCGGCGGGATGCCGCCTTCGCAGGGTTTGCACTTGCCTTTGGAGAGGTCGCAGATGAGGTCGGTCATGGAGGGATGGGGGAGGGAAACGGGAAAAGGGAAAAGGGAAAAGGGAAACGGAAAAAGGGCGAGGACTCCCCGCTTCCAGGAGGGTCACTTGAACTTGTAGAACTGGCCGTTGAGGTAGGCGGCCAGGTGCAGTTCGTCCTCGGGGAACAGGTTGGTGCCGAGCATGGCGTTGCAGGCGGTGATCTGCTGGGCGAGGGCGGAGGCGTTCTTCACGCGGCGCTCGGCGCGGGTGTAGATCTTGCTGCCGTCGCCGCCGAACTTGGCGACATGGCAGTCGGCGCAGAGTTTCTGGTGTGTGGTCTTGCCCTGCTTGGCGTCGCCTTTGTCGAAAGGGCCGGCGAGGACGTTGGCGGAGAGGAAGATCAGGGTCAGGGGGAGCAGGTGTTGCATGGCGGTCACCTCATGCGGGTTGGGGGGTGACAGATTGTTGACCAAAACGCTCAAGCATTTCAATACGCTCCACGGCTTTTGGGTGGCTGTCGTAGAAAAGCGAATACAAGGGGTCGGGCGTCAGCGTCGCGGCATTGTCGCGGTACAGCCGCACCAGCGCCGTCACCAGATGCGCGGGATCGGTCTGGCGGGCGGCGAAGGCGTCGGCCTGGAACTCGTGGCGGCGCGAATACAGGCTCATCAGCGGCGTGGCGGGAAACAGGAAGACCGGCAGGGCAAGGAAGAACAGGGCCAGGGCGGTGGCGTCGGTCTGGCTGGCCACGCCCAGGCCGGCATAGAACCAGCCGGCTTCCTTCACCCAGGCCAGCAGGGCCAGCAGGGCCAGCGAAAGCACGAACAGGAAGGCGATGCGCTTGACGATGTGGCGGTGCTTGAAATGCCCCAGTTCGTGCGCCAGCACGGCTTCGATCTGGGCCGGTTCGAGGCGCGCCAGCAGGGTGTCGAAGAAGACGATGCGCTTGTTGCGGCCGAGGCCGGTGAAGTAGGCGTTGCCGTGGCTGGAGCGGCGCGAGCCGTCCATGACGAAGATGCCGTTGGAGCGGAAGCCGGCGCGCGCCAGCAGTTGCTCGATGCGCTCGCGCAGGGCCTCGTCGTCCAGCGGCGTGAACTTGTTGAACAGCGGCGCGATGAAGGTGGGATAGACGGCCAGGATGAGCAGGTTGAAGGCCATCCAGACGCCCCACACCCACAGCCACCAGTTCTCGCCCATCACGCCCATCAGCCACAGCACCAGCAGCAGCAGCGGGCCGCCGATGAGCAGGCCGAGCAGGGTCTGCTTCGCCAGGTCGGCGACGAAGCCGGCCGGTGTCTGCCGGTTGAAGCCGAAGCGGGCCTCGACGCGGAACTGGGCGAAGGCCGACAGCGGCAGTTCGGCGGCGGCGCTGATCAGGCCCAGGCCCAACAGCAGCGCCGTGCCCACCAGCATGGGCGAAGACAGTTGGGCGGCGAGCAGGTCGTGCAGCCATTGCAGGCCGCCGCCCAGGGTGAAGACCAGCAGCAGGCCCGTTTCCAGGGCCAGGTGCAGCAGGCCCAGACGCGCCTTTGCCAGGGTGTAGGCGGCCGCCTTGCGGTGTTCCTCGATCGGGATGATGCCCAGGAAGGCGTCCGGGGGCGTGTCGCGATGCCGCCAGACATGGCGCATCTGGCGCAACAGCAGCCACAGGCGGAGGCCGCTGGAAAGGATCACGGCGGCAAGAAAAATGCTTTGGAATGAAGGCATTAGCGTCGATGTGCGGGAGTTCGGACGATTATGCCACAATGCCCGCCCTGTTCCCCGCACCCGGCAAGAGGCAGCAATGGCGCAAAACGAGACCCATCTGGTCTGGATCGACATGGAAATGTCCGGACTGGATCCGGACCGGGACCGGGTGCTGGAAATCGCCCTGGTGGTCACCGACAAGAATCTGGACCTGGTGGAGGAAGGGCCGGTGCTGGTGGTGCACCAGGCCGACGCGGTGCTCGATGCCATGGACAACTGGAACAAGAGCACCCACGGCAAGTCCGGCCTCATCGACAAGGTCAAGGCCTCGACCCTGACCGAGGCCGAGGTCGAGCAGCGCGTGCTCGCCTTCATGAAACGCCACGTGGGCGAGCGGCAATCGCCGATGTGCGGCAATTCCATCTGCCAGGACCGCCGCTTCATGGCGCGCCACATGCCGAAACTGGAGGCGTACTTCCACTACCGCAACCTGGATGTTTCCACTCTCAAGGAACTGGCCGCGCGCTGGCGCCCCGAGCTCAAGGAAGGCTTCAAGAAGGCCAACAGCCACACCGCCCTGGCCGACATTCAAGAATCCATCGCCGAGCTCCGTTACTACCGCGAGAATTTCATCAAGGTCAGCGGGTAGCTCGTAGCTCGTAGCCGGTAGCTGAATTTATCTGCGCCTTCGGCGCGCTGATCAAAAGCTACAAGCTACCCGCTACGAGCTACGAGCTACCAGCCAAGGAGAACCAATAATGAAGCCCGGCACCCCGTTCATCGTCGAAGTCAATCCGCGCATCCCCCGCCGCCTGTCGCGTCTGTCCGAGCTGGCCGACAACCTCTGGTATGCCTGGGACCGGCCCACGCGCACCCTCTTCGCGCGCCTGCACCCCGGCCTGTGGGACGCCGTCAACCACAACCCCAAGGCCTTCCTCAAGCGGGTGGACGAGGAGCGGCTGACCGAAGCGGCCGAGGACCACATCTTCCTCGGCAACTACAACCGCGTGCTGTCGGCCTTCGACACCTACATGAGCGAGCCGCTGCGCCGCGACGTGCCGCTGGAGCTCAAGCCGGGCGACCTGATCGCCTATTTCTGCGCCGAATTCGGCTACCACGAGAGCTTTCCCATCTACTCCGGCGGCCTCGGCATCCTCGCTGGCGACCACTGCAAGGCCGCCTCCGACCTGCGCCTGCCTTTCATCGCCGTGGGCCTGCTCTACCGCCAAGGCTACTTCTCGCAGCGCATCGACAACGACGGCAACCAGATCGCCACCTACACCGATTCCGAGTTCGACGACCTGCCCGTGCACCCCGCCCTCACCGAGGAGGGGCACGAAATCCACATCCAAATCGAGCTGCCCGGCCGCAAGGTGGAGGTGAAAGTATGGGAGGCGCGCATCGGCCACGTGCGCCTCTGCCTGCTCGATACCGACCTGCCCGGCAACCGCGCCGAGGACCGCTACATCACCCACCAGCTCTACGGCGGCGACAAGCACACCCGCATCCAGCAGGAAATCATCCTTGGCGTGGGCGGCATCCGCGCCCTCGAGCAGCTCGGCGTCAAGCCCACGGCCTACCACATCAACGAGGGCCACGCCGCCTTCCTCGTGCTGGAGCGCATCCGCCGCAAGGTGTCGCGGGGACTCTCCTTCCAGGCCGCGCTCGAGGTGGTGGCGGCCAACACCGTGTTCACCACGCACACACCGGTGCCGGCCGGCCACGACCACTTCGCCGAGGACATGATCTGGGACTATTTCAGCCAGTGCTGCAATGAACTCAGCGTCTCCCGCGAGGAGTTCATGAAGCTGGGCGGCGCCGGCCACGGCCAGGACTTCAACATGACCAAGCTGGCCCTGCACGGCTCGCGTCACCACAACGGCGTGTCACGCGTCCACGGCGGCGTCTCCTCGCACATCCTGTCGGACATGTGGCCGCAGGTGCGCCCCGAGGAGTCGCCCATGGACTACATCACCAACGGCGTCCACGTCGCCTCCTTCCTGGCCCAGGAATGGCAGGAGCTGTTCGACAACAAGCTGGGCTACGAATGGCGCCGGCGCCTGACCGACCTCAAGTTCTGGGAAAAGATCGAGAGCATCCCCGACCACCACTTCTGGTCGGTGCATCAGGCCCTGAAAGCGCAGATGCTGCATTCCGTGCATCACCGCGTCACCCTGCAGCATGGGCGCAACCACGGTTCCGAGGCGCACCTCGAGCGCATGCTCAAGCACGCCAACCCGCTCGACCCCAACGTGCTCACCATCGGCTTCGCGCGCCGCTTCGCCACCTACAAGCGCGCCACCCTGATGTTCGAGAACATGGACTGGCTGCGCGCCATCATCTCCGACTCCGAGCGGCCGGTGCTGTTCATCTTCGCCGGCAAGGCCCATCCGGCCGACACCCCCGGCCAGGAACTGATCCGCCGCATCCACGAGATCTCGCGCTGGCCCGAGTTCGAGGGCAAGCTGCTGATGGTCGAGGGCTACGACCTGGGACTCGCGCGCCGCCTGGTTTCCGGTTGCGACGTCTGGCTGAACAACCCCATCTACCCCCTGGAGGCCTCCGGCACCTCGGGCATGAAGGCGGCCATGAACGGCGTGCTCAACCTGTCGGTCACCGACGGCTGGTGGGACGAGGGCTACGACGGCAGCAACGGCTGGGCCATCAAGCCGGCCCCGGAATACTTCGACGACGCCCGCCGCAACCGCGACGACAGCCGCGACCTCTACGAAATCCTGCAGGACCAGGTCATCCCCATGTACTACCGGCGGCACGAACTGGGCTTCTCCTCGGAATGGGTGCGCATGGCCAAGCGCTCCATCACCACCCTGCTGCCGCGCTTCAACGCCACGCGCATGGTCACCCAGTACGTCAACAAGTTCTACGGCCCCGCTTCGCGCCAGTGGCGGCGCTATTCCGAGAACGGTTTCGCCGCCGGCCAGAGCGTCGCCGCCTGGAAGGCCAAGGTCAGCCATGCCTGGGGCGGCGTCTCCCTGCGCCGCGTCGACGAGCCGGTCAAGCGCCTCGGCTTCGGAGAAAGCATGCATCTGCGCGTGGCCGCCCACCTCAACGGCCTGGCGCCGGAGGACGTGCGCGTCGAAATCCTGGTCGGGCGCGCCTCCAAGCAGGGCCAGGACCGCGACCTGCAGGCCCTGCCGATGGTGCCGGACGGCTGGGCAGGCAAGGAATCCCTGTTCAGCCTGGAGATGACTCCCGAGATGTGCGGCAAGCTGCTCTACCGTGTGCGCGTCTATCCCTACCACGACATGCTCACGCATCCCTTCGAGACTGGGCTGATGGTCTGGCTTTGATTGGGTGAGGAGTGAGGAGAAAAAGCGTCGAGTTGGTTGGACGACTCGGTTACCCCTCACCACTCACCACTCACCACTCACCACTCACCACTCACCACTCACCACGATGACCGCATTCGTCGCCATCGGTCTGGGCGCCGCCCTCGGCGCCTGGCTGCGCTGGGGCCTGGGCCTGTGGCTGAATGCCCTATCGCCGGCGCTGCCCTACGGCACCCTCGCCGCCAACCTGCTCGGCGGCTACCTGGTCGGCCTCGCCATCGCCCACTTCGCCCAGCATCCCGGCCTGCCGCCGGAATGGCGGCTGTTCGCCATCACCGGCTTCCTGGGCGGGCTTACCACCTTCTCCACCTTCTCCGCCGAGGTGTTCACGTTGATCAGCCGGGGCCAGCTGGCCTGGGCGCTGGCAGCGGCCTCGGCCCACCTGTTCGGCTCGCTCGCCCTCACCGCCCTGGGGGTGTGGAGCTATTCCCTCGTGAAAGGCTGACCATGGAAATGCTCTGCGTCCGGTTCTACACCACAGAGGGCATGCGCCACCAGCATCAGCCCATCGGCGACTGGCTGTTCGCCCAAGCGCGCGAGCTAGGCATCCCCGGCGGAACCGCCTTCCGCGCAAGCGCCGGCTATGGCCGCCATGGCCTGCGCGAGGATCATTTCTTTGAACTCGCCGGCACGCTGCCGGAGTGTGTGGAATTCTTCGCCGAGGAAGGGCACATCGCGGCCCTGCTCACGCGGGTGGGGGCGGCTGGCTTGAAGCTGTTTTACGCGCTGTACCCCGTGCGCCTGGGCATCACCGGCGCGTCTTCTGGCTGAACCGTCTTCCCGGTCGTTCTTTGAGGGCGGGGGGCATTCCGGTATCATTCGCCATCCCTGCATTCGCAAAATTTATGCCTCGCTTCATCTTCGTCACCGGTGGTGTCGTGTCCTCGCTGGGCAAGGGCATCGCCGCCGCGTCTCTGGGGGCGATTCTCGAATCGCGCGGCCTCAAGGTCACCCACCTCAAGCTCGATCCCTACATCAACGTCGATCCGGGCACCATGAGCCCGTTCCAGCACGGCGAGGTGTTCGTCACCGAGGACGGCGCCGAGACCGACCTGGACCTGGGCCATTACGAGCGCTTCACCCGCGCCAAGATGGGCAAGCGCAACAACTTCACCACCGGCCAGATCTACGAGTCGGTGATCAAGAAGGAGCGTCGCGGCGAGTATCTCGGCAAGACGGTGCAGGTCATCCCCCACATCACCGACGAGATCAAGCTGTTCATCAAGCGCGGCGCCGAGGGCGCCGACGTGGCCATCGTCGAGGTGGGCGGCACGGTCGGCGACATCGAATCCCTGCCCTTCCTTGAGGCCATCCGCCAGATGGGCATCGAGGAGGGCAAGACCGGCACCTGCTTCATCCACCTGACGCTGCTGCCCTACATCCCCACCGCCGGCGAGCTGAAGACCAAGCCGACGCAGCATTCGGTCAAGGAACTGCGCGAGATCGGCATCCAGCCCGACGTGCTGCTGTGTCGCGCCGACCGCCACATCCCGCCGGAGGAGCGGCGCAAGATCGCGCTGTTCTGCAACGTCATGCCGGAGGCGGTGATCGAGGCACTGGACGCGGATTCGATCTACAAGATTCCCGGCCTGCTGCACGACCAGATGCTCGACGAGATCGTCTGCCACAAGCTGGGCCTGCTCGCCCGCGCGGCCGACCTGTCGGTGTGGAAGCGGTTGGTCGACGCTCTGGAGCATCCGCAGCATGAGGTGGATATCGCCTTCGTCGGCAAGTACGTCGATCTGACCGAGTCCTACAAGTCCCTGTCCGAGGCCCTGACGCACGCCGGCATCCACACGCGCAGCCGCGTCCATATCCATTACATCGATTCCGAGACCCTCGAACAGGAAGGCTGCGCGGCGCTGGCCCGCATGGATGCCATCCTGGTGCCCGGCGGCTTCGGCAAGCGCGGCACCGAGGGCAAGATTTGCGCCATCCGCTATGCGCGCGAGCACGGCATTCCCTACCTGGGCATCTGCCTGGGCATGCAGCTCGCCGTGGTGGAGTTCGCGCGCGACGTGGCCGGCATGACGGGTGCGCATTCCACCGAATTCGAGCCGGAAACCCCCTATCCGGTGATCGGCCTGATCACCGAATGGCAGGACAAGGACGGCCACATCGAGCACCGCGACGCCAATTCCGACCTCGGCGGCACCATGCGCCTGGGCGGCCAGGTCTGCAAGCTGGGCGAGGGCACCCTGGCGCAAGCCATCTACGGCAAGCCGGAAATCGTCGAGCGCCACCGCCACCGCTACGAGGTCAACAACGGCCTGCTCGCCAGGCTGGAAGCGGCCGGTCTGAAGGTGGCCGGGCGGGCGCCGGGCACCGACCTGTGCGAGATGGTGGAACTGCCCCGCGACGTCCACCCCTGGTTCGTGGGCTGCCAGTTCCATCCGGAATTCACCTCCAACCCGCGCGACGGCCATCCGCTGTTCAAGGCTTTCGTCGAGGCAGCCCTGGCCAAGCAGAAGAGGAAGCCGGCATGAAATTGTGCGGATTTGAAGTCGGCCTGGATCACCCCCTCTTTCTCATCGCCGGGCCCTGCGTCATCGAATCCGAGCAGATGGCCCTGGATACCGCCGGGGCGCTGAAGGCAATCACCGCCGAGGTGGGCATGCCCTTCATCTACAAGTCCTCCTTCGACAAGGCCAACCGCTCTTCCGGCAAGTCCTTTCGTGGCCTGGGCATGGACGAGGGCCTGCGCATCCTGGACGAGGTGAAGAGACAGATCGGCGTGCCGGTGCTCACCGACGTGCATACCGAGGACGAGATCGCGGCCGTGGCGGCGGTGGTGGACGTGCTGCAAACCCCCGCCTTCCTCTGCCGGCAGACCGACTTCATCGAGGCCGTAGCCACCTGCGGCAAGCCGGTGAACATCAAGAAGGGCCAGTTTCTCGCTCCCGGCGACATGAAGAACGTGGTGGACAAGGCGAAGGCCGCCAATGGCGGGGCCGATACCATCATGGTCTGCGAGCGCGGCGTGTCCTTCGGCTACAACACCCTGGTCTCCGACATGCGCGGCCTCGCCATCATGCGCGAGACCGGTTGCCCGGTGGTATTCGACGCCACCCATTCGGTGCAGCAGCCTGGCGGGCAGGGCACCAGTTCCGGCGGCCAGCGCGAGTTCGTGCCGGTGCTGGCGCGGGCGGCGGTGGCGGTGGGCGTGGCCGGACTGTTCGCCGAGACCCATCCGGATCCGGCCAAGGCCCTGTCCGACGGTCCCAACGCCTGGCCGCTGCATCGGATGAAGGAATTGCTGTTCACACTCAAGGAAATCGATGCCTTGGTGAAGCAAAAGGGCTTTATCGAAGCCCGACTGTAAAAGGACGGCCAACAGCCGCCCGCGAAACCAGAAAAGGAAAGAAATTGAGCGCTATCGTTGATGTCATCGCCCGCGAAATCCTGGATTCCCGCGGTAACCCCACCGTCGAAGCCGACGTGCTTCTCGAATCCGGCGTGCTGGGCCGCGCCGCCGTGCCCTCCGGCGCCTCTACCGGCAGCCGCGAGGCCATCGAACTGCGTGACGGCGACAAGACCCGCTACCTGGGCAAGGGCGTGCTCACCGCCGTGGAACACGTGAACACCGAGATCGCCGAGGCCATCCTCGGCCTGGACGTCGAGGAACAGCACCTGCTCGACCAGACCATGATCGATCTGGACGGCACCGAGAACAAGTCCCGCCTGGGCGCCAACGCCATCCTGGCGGTCTCCCTGGCCGCAGCCCGCGCCGCCGCCGAGGACGTGCGCCTGCCCCTGTACCGCTACCTGGGTGGCGCCGGGCCGATGCACCTGCCGGTGCCGATGATGAACATCGTCAACGGCGGCGCGCACGCCAACAACAGCGTCGACATGCAGGAATTCATGGTCATCCCGGCCGGCGCCGGGTCCTTCCGCGAGGCCCTGCGCATGGGCGCCGAGGTGTTCCACGGCCTGAAGAAGCTTCTCGACAAGTCCGGCCATCCCACCACGGTCGGTGACGAGGGCGGTTTCGCGCCCAACTTCAAGTCCAACGAGGAAGCCCTGAAGTTCATCATGGACGCCATCGCCGCCGCCGGCTACACGCCGGGCGGCGACGTGCTCATCGGCCTGGATTGCGCCTCCAGCGAGTTCTACAAGGACGGCCGCTACGTGCTGGAGTCCGAGGGCCTGAAGCTCACCTCCGCCGAGTTCGTCGACTATCTCGGCGCCTGGGTGGACAAGTACCCCATCGTCAGCATCGAGGATGGCTGCGCCGAAAACGACTGGGACGGCTGGGCCCTGCAGAACGCCAAGCTGGGCAAGAAGGTGCAACTGGTGGGCGACGACCTGTTCGTCACCAACGCCAGGATCCTGCGCGAAGGCATCGCGAAAAACGTGGCCAACTCCATCCTCATCAAGGTCAACCAGATCGGCACCCTGTCGGAAACCTTCGACGCCATCGAGACCGCCAAGCGCGCCGGCTGGACCTCCGTCATTTCGCACCGCTCCGGCGAGACCGAGGACGCCTTCATCGCCGACCTGGCGGTGGGCAGCAACGCCCTGCAGATCAAGACCGGCTCGCTGTCGCGCTCCGACCGCATCGCCAAGTACAACCAGTTGCTGCGCATCGAGGAGGAACTGGGTGAACGCGCGCGCTATCCCGGCCGGGATGCCTTTTATCAATTGAGATGAGATGCGCGGGCTTGCCTGGACCCTGGCCGTGTTGATCGTGTTGCTGCAATACCCGCTTTGGCTGGGCAAGGGCAGCTGGCTGAGGGTTTGGGAACTGGAACGCGAGATCGAGGCTCAGAAGGCTGCCAACCAGGCCCTGGAGACGCGCAACATCCAGCTCGCGGCGGAGGCACGCGACCTGCATTCCGGCTATGACGCCCTCGACGAGCGGGCGCGCTTCGAACTCGGCATGGTGCGCGGCAACGAAGTATTCTTCCATGTCATGGAATCCGGCATCGCGCCCCCCACGGAGGTTAAACGCCCATGATGACGACGCTGCAGATCGTCCTGGCCATCGTCGGCGTCAGCCTGATCGCCATCATCGTCCTCTACAACATCCTGCAGGAACGCAAGTTCCGCCGGGAGGCCGACCGCATGTTCTCGCACAAGCGGGAAGACATCATGCTCGGCGAGTCGGTGCTGGAGGATGCGCGAACCGGCGCGAACAGCGGTATCCAGCTGAGCGACGACACCGAGACGGCGCCCGAGGCGCGCCACGCCGTGGCCCAGGCGGAGGCGGCGCTGCCCGAGCCGGTGCGCGATCCGGCCCGCCTTGCCAAGTCTTTCCTGGATGAGCCGGATACGGCCGCCGTGTCGCCGGCGCCCGAACCGGAGCCGCCGCGCTCCGCCGTCACCCATACGGAAGCCCCGGCCAAGGCGGCGCCCCCCGCGCGGGAACCGGAGTCGGTGCCGCCGCCCCCGCCTGCGGCGCCGGTCGTCAGGCTCGAACCCGCTCCCGCGCCACGGGCTGCCGCCGCCGTCGCTCCCGCGGCCGTGCCCGCCGCCGAGGAAGCCGCGCCGCGCAAGGCCAGCCCCCTGGATGCCGCCATCGAATACATCGCCCGCGTCAAGTTCGCCGCGCCACAGGCGGCCAATTTCGGCACCCTGCTCGCCACCCTGCGCCGCATCGGCAAGCCGATCCGCGCCTTCGGCGAGAAGCCGGAGGCTGGCTGGGAAGCCTTGAGCGGCCATCCGCACAGTGTCTATGGCGTGGCCGAATTCGGCCTGCAACTCGCCGACCGCGGCGGCGCCGTATCGCTCGACCAGCTCGAAGCCTTCTGCCGTGCGCTCTACGAGTTCGCCGCCGAGCAGGGCGGCGCGGTGACCTGCGCCGACAAGGAAGGCGCCCTCAAGCTGGCGCGCGACCTCGACCTGTTCTGCATGGACGTCGACGTGCTCATCGGCCTCAACGTGATTTCCGCCGAAAGCCGGCCCTTTACCAGTGAAGCCATGCACAGCCTGGCGCAGGAGGCCCGCCTCAGCCTGGAGGCGGACGGCACCTTCCACGCCAAGGACGAGTTCGGCCATACCCTGTTCATCCTGGCGAACCAGGAAGAAGAGCCGTTCCCGCGCGACGGCCGCGGCCTCACCACGCACGGCGTCACCCTGCTGTTCGACGTGCCGCGGGTGGCGGATGGCCTCGCCGTGTTCGACCGCATGACCCGGCTGGGTTTTGATCTGGCCTGGCGTCTGGAGGGCCGCCTGGTCGCCGACAACAGCCGGCCGGTGAGCGAGGACAGCCTGAGCCGCGACCGCGCCCGTCTGACGCAGTTCTATGCGCGCATGGAGGCGCGTGGCATCCCCGCCGGCGGCGAGCGGGCGCTCAGGCTGTTCGTGTGAGGCGTGAGGGGTGAGGCGCGAGGCGGAACAGCGCGCCCGTGAGCTCCGCGCCCTGATCGACGAAGCCAACTACCGCTACTACGTCCTCGACGCTCCCTCCATTCCCGACAGCGAGTACGACCGCCTGCTGCGGGAACTCCAGGAGCTGGAGACCCGTTACCCGGAACTGCGCACTCCCGATTCCCCCACCCAGCGGGTGGGCGCGCCTCCCCTGCAGGACTTTGCCCAGGTCGCCCACGCGCTGCCCATGCTGTCCCTCAACAACGCCTTTTCCGAGGCGGAGGTGGCGGCCTTCGACCGGCGCGTGCGCGAGGGCCTGGGACGCCCGGACGAGGAGGTCGAATACGCCGTCGAGCCCAAGTTCGACGGCCTCGCCATCACCCTGCGCTACGAGGACGGCCTGTTCGCGCGCGGCGCCACGCGCGGTGACGGCTATACCGGCGAGGATGTCTCCGCCAACCTGCGCACCGTGCGCGCCATTCCCATGCGCCTGCTCGGCGATCGCCCGCCGCGTGTGCTGGAGGTGCGCGGCGAGGTCCTCATGCTGCGCCGCGATTTCGAGCGGCTGAACGCGCAGGCCCGCGATCGCGGCGAGAAGACCTTCGCCAATCCGCGCAACGCTGCCGCCGGCAGCCTGCGCCAGCTCGATTCCCGCGTCACCGCCCGGCGCCGCCTGTCCTTCTTCGCCTATGGGGTCGGCCAGGTGGAGGGCGCGGACTTGCCGGCAACGCACGGCGGCATCATGGCTTGGCTGGCCGATCTGCGTTTTCCCGTGGCCGCCCAGCGCGACACGGCGCGCGGCGTGCGCGGGCTCATCGCCTTCTTCGAGAAGCTCGGCGCCGGCCGGGCGGCCCTGCCCTACGACATCGACGGCGCGGTGTACAAGGTCAACCGCCTGGCGGACCAGGAGGTCCTCGGCTACGTCGCGCGCGCACCGCGCTTCGCCATCGCCCACAAATATCCCGCCCAAGAGGAACTGACCACGGTGGAGGCCATCGACGTGCAGGTCGGCCGCACCGGTGCCCTCACTCCGGTGGCCCGCCTGAAGCCCGTCTTCGTCGGCGGCGTCACCGTCACCAACGCCACCTTGCACAACGAGGACGAGGTGCGCCGCAAGGACGTGCGCGTCGGCGACACGGTCATCGTGCGGCGGGCCGGCGACGTCATTCCCGAGGTGGTGGGCGTGGTGCTGGAGCGGCGGCCGCTGCGCGACCTGCTCACGCCCCTGCACGAGCCCTTCCGCATGCGCGACACCTGTCCGGAGTGTGGCGCCCCGGTGCTGCGCCTGGAAGGCGAGGCGGCGGCGCGCTGCACGAACGGCCTCGCCTGCCCGGCTCAGCGCAAGCAGGCCATCCTGCATTTCGCCTCGCGCCGCGCCATGGACATCGAGGGCCTGGGCGACAAGCTGGTCGACCAATTGGTGGACAGGGGGCTGGTGGCCACTCCCGCCGATCTTTACTCACTCACCCGCGAGCAGGTGGCCGGGCTGGAACGCATGGCCGACAAGTCGGCGGACAACCTGATCCAGGCCATCCAGGACAGCCGTGGCCGGCCGCTCGCCCGCTGCATCCACGCCCTCGGCATCCGCCACGTCGGTGAGCAGACGGCGAAGGATCTGGCCCGCCATTTCGGCCGCATGGCGGATTTGCTCGCCGCCGACGAGACGGCGCTGCAGTCCGTCGCGGACGTCGGCCCGGTGGTCGCAGCGTCCATCCGCGCCTTCCTGGAGGAACGCCATAACCAGGCTGTCATCCTGGCGCTGCAACATGCCGGGGCCTGGGTGGATGGCGAGCCGGCTCCGCGCGAGGCCCTGCCGCTGGCCGGCAAGACCTTCGTGCTGACCGGCACACTGCCGGACCTGTCGCGCGAGGCCGCCAAATCGCGGATCGAGGCCCTCGGCGGCAAGGTGGCCGGCAGCGTGTCGAAGAAGACCGACTACGTCGTCGCCGGGGCCGAGCCGGGCTCGAAATTAATGAAAGCGGAAGAACTGGGCGTTAAGGTGCTCGATCAGGACGAACTATTGGAATTGCTGAAGGGAGTTGTCGAATCATGAAACGCGTCACCAAGGCTGTGTTTCCGGCCGCCGGCATGGGCACCCGCTTCCTGCCCGCCACCAAGGCGAATCCGAAGGAAATGCTGCCGATCGTCGACAAGCCGCTGATCCAGTACGCGGCGGAAGAAGCCATGGCGGCCGGCATCACCGATCTCATCTTCATCATCGGCCGTACCAAGCGGGCCATCGCCGACCATTTCGACAAGGCCTACGAACTGGAAGTGGAACTGGAAACCCGCGGCAAGCTGCGCGCCCTGGAAGAACTGCGCGCCATGCTGCCCATCAACGTCAACTGCATTTACATCCGCCAGGCAGAAGCCCTGGGCCTCGGCCACGCGGTGCTGTGCGCGCAGCCGGCGGTGAACGACGAGCCTTTCGCGGTGCTGCTGGCCGACGACCTCATCGCCGGCGAACCGGGCGCCACCAAGCAGATGTGCGACCTCTACACCTACTACCAGTGCTCCATGGTCGGGGTGCAGCACGTCGACCCCACAGAGACCGGGTCCTACGGCATCGTCGCCACCTCGCCCATGGCCGATCGCGTCAGCCGCGTCAACCAGATCGTCGAGAAGCCGAAGCCGGCCGAGGCGCCCTCCAACCTGGCGGTGGTCGGCCGCTACGTGCTGACCCCGCAGATCTTTCACCACCTGCACCACATCGAGCGCGGCGCCGGTGGCGAACTGCAACTCACCGACGCCATCGCCGCCCTGCTCAAGGAGCAGCAGGTGCTGGCCTATGAGTTCACCGGCACCCGCTACGACTGCGGCAGCAAGTTGGGCTATCTGGAAGCCACGGTGGAATTCGCCCTGCAGCACCCGGAAGTGGCCGGGGAGTTCAGCGCCTACCTGCAAAGACGTTTTTGCAAACCCTGCGAGTCGGGTTCCTAGGTCTCGTCGCGTTCGGCGGCGCCATGTAGGACCTGGCCGCGCACGTCGCGGCTGTCCGGCCCCAGCAGGTAGAGGAAGCGCGCCGCCAGGTCGTCCGGGCCGGGCAGGGCGGACTTGTCCTCGCCGGGATGGGTCTTCGCGCGCTGCGGGGAACGCGCCGGGCCGGGTATGAGCAGGTTGATGCGCGGGCCCCTGTCCGACCACTCGTCGGCCTGCACGCGGAAGTAGGCCTCCAGCGCCGCCTTGGAGACGGCGAAGCCGCCCCAGTAGGCGGCCGGCGTGTGGCCGTGCGTCTCCCCGACGAGGACCACCGAGGCGTCGCCGCGGGCTTCCAGCAAGGGCGCGCAGCAGCGATTGATGGCGGCCGGCGCGGCGGCATTGACGCGGAACAGGCGGAGCCATTCCTCCACGCTTTCCAGCGACTGCGGCCGCAGCGCCTCGAAGGCCGCCGCGCAGTGCGCGATACCGTCCAGTCGGCCCAGTTGCGCGCCGATGGCCTGGGCCATGGCCTGGAAATCCTCATCCCGGGCGGCGCCCAGGTCCATGGGGAAGATCGCGGGCTGGGCGCCGCCGGCTGCGATGATCTCGTCGTACACCTTTTCCAGCTTGCCCACCGTGCGTCCCAGCAGGATCAGCGTGGCGCCGTGGCGGGCGCAAGCCAGCGCGGCGGCGCGGCCCAGGCCCTGGCCGGCGCCGGTGACGAGGATGATGCGGTGATGCAGCAGGTCGGGAGCGGGGGTGTAGGGCATTGCGGGTGAAGGGTGAAGGGTGAAGGGTGAAGGGTGAAGGGTGAAGGGGGAAGGGTGAAGGGTGAAGGGGGAAGGGTGAAGGGGGAAGGGTGAAGGGGGAAGGGGGAAGGGGGAAGGGGGAAGGGGGCGGGTCAGGTGAGGGTTTCCAGGATCAGTCTGGCGGATTTTATGCCGCTACGGACCGCGCCTTCGAGGGTGGCCGGGTAATCCCCGGCGGTGTAGTCGCCGGCCAGGTAGAGGCCGGGGACGGGCGTGGCGTTGTCGGGACGGCGCAGGCGCGGCACGCAGGCGAAGGTGGCGCGCTTCTCGACGATGCTCTTCCAGCCCAGCAGAGTCGGCAGGGGACCGAGTTGCGCGGCCAGCAGATCCAGGTATTCGTCGCGCAGGGTCTCGGCCGGTTTCGCCAGATGCGGGCCCTCGGCGCTCACCACGATGGCCACCAGGCCCGCATGCAGGTCGTTGCGTTCAAACGCCCAGGGAGCCTGGCCGCCGCCCAGGCCGAGCATGGGAAAGGGGAAACGCGGCGGCGTGGCGAAATGCAGCCAGAGCGTAAGGATGGGCTGCCAGGCGAGGCCATCAAGTTGCTCCAGCACCGGCTCGGCGCCGGCCAGCCGGCCGAGCAGGTCGGGCAGGCGGGCAGGATGCGCCGCCACCACCACCCGCTCGGCGAGGACGTCCGGCCCCGCCAGGCGGAAGCCGCCCTGCTGGCGGGCGAGGAATTCGACCTTGCAGCCGGTCTCCACGCGTCCGCCCTTGCCGGCGATGAAGGCCGCCGCCGCGTCCGGCAGCAGCAGGCCGAGGTCGGCCCGGTTGAGGACCAGGTCGCTGTCGGCCCGGTCGCCCGCCAGGCTGTCGCGCAGCACGTTGCAGAACACCTGCGCCGAGGCGATCTCCACCGGCGTGTTGAGCGCCGCGATGCAGATCGGTCCCCACAGTCGCTCCACCAGATTCGCCGGTTGTTGCTGGTGGCGCAGGAAGTCGGCGGCGGCCTCGTCGCGAGCCAGGCGGAAGGCGCGTTCCTTCAGGTCATGCATGAGCCTTGCCGCCGCCAGCTTGTCGCGCCAACTCAGCCCGCGCGCGAGGACGAGGCCGGCGGCCAGGTTGAGCGGCGCCGGCAGGCGCGGCAGGCGCAGCACGAAGCCGGGCACGCGCAATTCCAGCGGGCGCCGCTCCAGGAAGTTGTGCGTGCCCAGTCGACCCATGAGGCCCAGGGCCTCGCGGTAGGCGCCGACCATCAGGTGTTGGCCGTTGTCGATGGGGATGCCCTGCCAATCGACGCGGCGGGCGCGGCCGCCCAGCTGCTTTGCGGCCTCGAACAGCTGCACGGGCACGCCGGCGGCGGCCAGTTCCACGGCGCAGGCCAGGCCCGCCCAGCCGCCGCCGACGATGGCGACGGGGTTTTCGCCCGCCGGGGTGATCACGCCGTCACCCAGGTCCGCCAGGCGATCCACAGTTTGCGCAGGGGCGTCAGGGCGGTGCGCTGGTCGAGCACACGGAAGCCGTCGGCGCGGATCTCCTCCAGCAGGGCGCGGTAGATCGCCGCCATGACGAGGCCGGGACGCTGCGCCTTGCGGTCGGCTTCCGGCAGCAGGGCCAGGGCCTCGGCGTAGGTTCGGGTGGCGCGCTGGTACTGGAATTCCATGAGCCGCCGGAAGTTCTCGGTCATGCGGCCTGCGAGCACGTCGGCTTCCGTTACGCCATGTTCAGCCAACTCATCCTGGGGCAGGTAGATGCGGTTTCGGCGGGCATCCTCGCCGACGTCGCGGATGATGTTGGTGAGCTGGAAGGCCAGCCCCAGACGGTTCGCGTACTTCAGGGTGGCGCGGTCGACAGGTTTGTCGAGCGTGCTGCCGAAGATCAGGGCCGCGACTTCCCCCACCACGCCGGCGGCGCGGTGGCAGTAGAGGTTGAGCTGCTTGAAGTCGGCGTAGCGCACCGTGCCCAGATCCATCTCCATGCCGTCGATGATCTGGCCGAAGGCATCCTCGGGCAGGTGGAACGGACCGATGGCCTCGGCCAGCGCCCGCGTCGCCGGATGCTCCGGCCGGCCCGCGTACAGTCGCGCCACCTCGTCCCGCCACCAGGCCAGCTTGGCCCGCGCCAGGCCCGCATCGCGGCATTCGTCGGCGACGTCGTCCACCTCCCGGCAGAAGGCGTAGAAAGCGGTGATGGCCCGGCGCCGCTCGGGCGGCAGGAAGCGGAAGCTGTAATAGAAACTCGAACCGCTGGCGGCGGCCTTCTCCTGGCAATAGGCGTGCGCGTCCATGCTGCCTAGTGCCCACAGCCACCGCTGGCGCAGGACGAGCCCCGTGCCGCGCGGCCACCGCCGGGGAAGAGGGCGCGGCGGAGCATGACGGCGCCATCCTTCCAGCCCAGTTTGGGACGCTGATGGAACATGTCGCCTCGGCTTGCGTGCAGTTGATAGAGGATGCGTTCGCCACCCAGGATGATGAGGCGCATCTCCAGGCCGATGCGTCCCTTCAGCGCGCGGCCCAGGGGGGCGCCGGCCTGCAGCATGCGCCGGGCGCGCTCGATCTGGCCCTTCATGAACTGTTGCCAGAGCGCGTCCACCCGGCCTTCGGCGATCTGGCGCTCGCTGATGCCGAATTTCGCCAGTTCATCCTGCGGCAGGTAGATGCGGCCCTTCTGGTAATCCACCGCCACATCCTGCAGGAAGTTGATGAGTTGCAGGGCGGAGCAGATGCCGTCGGACCAGGCCTGGTGCTTCACGTCCTCGTCGCCGTAGAGCTTCAGCAACAAGCGGCCGATGGGGTTGGCGGAACGGCGGCAGTAGTCCATGACTTCGCCGAAATGGGCGTAGCGGGTTTTCACGCAATCCTGCTCGAAGGCGGCGAGCAGGTCGTGGAACAGGGGATAGGGCAGGCTGTGCGCCCGGATGTGGGGAGCGAGTTCCCGGAACACGGGGTGATCGACATCCTCGCCCCGTTCCAGGGCATGCAGGTGGGCGTGGTATTCCGCCAGCCGGGCCAGACGCCATGCCGCCGCATGCTCGCCCTCGTCGGCGAAGTCGTCGGCGCTGCGGGCGAAGGCGTAGATGGCGCGCACCGCCGGGCGCAGCCGGGCGGGCAGGAAGACCGAGGCCACGGGGAAATTCTCGTAATGCCCGGCATTCACCAGGTGGGCCGTATTCATCGAACGGATACCAATAAAAACAAAGGGTTGCCTCTTGGTCGCTGCGTCTCGCGGCTGGCGGTGAGGGGGCGCGTAGTTTACACTTGGCCGTTTTCGCGAAAGTGGCGGAATTGGTAGACGCACTGGATTTAGGTTCCAGCGGGGAAACCTGTGGGGGTTCGAGTCCCCCCTTTCGCACCAGTCCGGGTTGCATTCAAGGCAGGCGCGTGGCGATTGTCGTGTTTCGCACACGCCGCGCGCGACTGGAGCGTTCGCGGAACGCGGCCCGGGGTGCAACCCGGCGAAAAGATTAGTTGGCATGAATATTGATCGTTCAAGGAAAACCTTATGACTGCAACCGTGGAAACTCTGGAAGGACTCAACCGCCGTGTCACCCTCAACCTCAGCCAGGAGGAGGTGGAGGCGGAAGTGCGCAAGCGCCTGGGGAAGGTAGCCCGCACCGTGCGCATGGACGGTTTCCGTCCCGGCAAGGCGCCCATGAAGCTGGTGGCGGCGCGCTATGCCAACGAGATTCGTGGCGAGGTGATGGGCGAGGCCCTCAACCGCGAGTTTGGCGAGGCCGTGCAGGCCGGCAAGCTGGCCGTGGCCGGCTACCCGCGTTTCGCGCCCGGAGAAAACGGCGCTTTCGTCGCCACCTTCGAGGTGTTCCCGGAAATCCAGGTCGGTGACCTGTCGCAGATCAAGGTGAGCCGTCCCGTGGTCGAGGTCAGCGATGCCGACGTCGACCGCACCCTCGATGTGCTGCGCAAGCAGCGCGTGCAGTACCACGCGGTCGAGCGCGCTGCGTGCGAGGGCGACCGCGTCCACGTGGACTACCAGGGCAGGATCGGCGGTGAGCTGTTCCCCGGTGGCGAGGCCAAGGATTTTCCGGTGATTCTCGGCGAAGGCCGCACCCTGAAGGATTTCGAGGGCAGCCTGGCGGGCATGAAGGCAGGCGAGAGCAAGACCTTCGAGGTCAGCTTTCCCGCCGATTACTTCGCCAAGGAACTGGCGGGCAAGACCGCCAGCTTCGAGGCCACCCTGAAGTCGGTGCACGAGGCGGTGCTGCCGGAAGTGGACGAGGCCATGGCGCAAAGCCTGGGCATCCACGAGGGCGGCGTGACCAAGCTGCGCGAGGAGATCCGCGGCAACCTGGCGCGCGAGGCGAAGCGCCGGGTGCTGGCCAAGGTCAAGGAGCAGGTGTTGAACGGCCTGCTGGAAACCACGCCGTTCGACGTGCCCGGCAGCCTGGTGGCCATGGAACAGCAGGGCCTCAAGGAAAAGGCCTTCAACGACCTGAAGGCGCGCGGCCTGAAGGAACAGGACATCAAGCTGGGTGACGACATCTTCGAGCCGCAGGCCAAGCGCCGCGTCGCCCTGGGCCTGCTGATGGAGGCGCTGATCCGTGAGCAGAAGATCACCGCCAGCGAGGATCAGGTGCGCGCCATGGTGGACGAGTTCGCGCAGAGCTACGAGGACCCTGCCGAGGTGGTGGGCTGGTACTATCAGGACGCTTCCCGCCTCAAGGAGGCGCGCGCCCTGGTGCTGGAAGAGAACGTGGTGCAATGGGTGCTGGAGCGGGCCCAGGTCACCGATGAGACGACCCCGCTGGAAAAACTGATGGGAACCGCCTGATGAGCCACTGGACGCAGGAACCTTCCGGCCTGGGGTACATCCCCATGGTCATCGAGCAGAGCGGGCGCGGCGAGCGCGCCTACGACATCTACTCCCGCTTGCTGAAGGAGCGGGTGGTCTTCCTGGTGGGGCCGGTCAACGACATGAGCGCCAACCTGGTGGTGGCCCAGTTGCTGTTCCTCGAGTCGGAAAACCCGGACAAGGACATCTACCTGTACATCAACTCCCCCGGCGGCTCCATCACCGCCGGCATGGGCATCTACGACACCATGCGCTTCATCAAGCCGGACGTCTCCACCCTGTGCGTGGGCCAGGCCGCCAGCATGGGCGCCTTCCTGCTGTCGGCGGGCGCCAAGGGCAAGCGCTTCGTGCTGCCCAATTCGCGGGTGATGATCCACCAGCCCCTGGGCGGCTTCCAGGGCCAGGCCACGGACATCGAGATCCACGCCAAGGAAATCCTCTACCTCAAGCAGAAGCTGAATCAGCTCCTCGCCGACCACACCGGCCAGTCCATCGAGACCATCGAGCGGGACACCGAGCGCGACAACTTCATGAGCGCGGAGCAATCCGTGGCGTATGGGCTGGCCGATAAAGTGCTGGCCAATCGCAACGACGCCGCGTAAACTTGAGTTAAATAATCGGGTATTAACCACGGGATTGTGAACATGGCGGACCGCGACGAAAAACTTCTCTACTGCTCCTTCTGCGGCAAGAGCCAGCACGAGGTGCGCAAGCTCATCGCCGGTCCGTCGGTGTTCATCTGCGACGAATGCGTGGACCTGTGCATCGACATCATCCGCGAGGATGTCGGCAAGGATCCGGAGAAGGAGAGCGGCGACAAACTGCCGACGCCGCAGGAAATCAGCGCGGTGCTGGATCAGTACGTGATCGGCCAGTCCCTCGCCAAGAAGGCCCTGGCGGTGGCCGTCTACAACCATTACAAGCGCCTGCGCAATCCGGGTGGCAACAAGGAGGACGAGGTCGAGCTGGCGAAGAGCAACATTCTGCTCATCGGCCCCACCGGCTCCGGCAAGACCCTGCTGGCGCAGACCCTGGCCCGCCTGCTCAACGTGCCCTTCGTCATCTCCGACGCCACCACCCTGACCGAGGCCGGCTACGTCGGCGAGGACGTCGAGAACATCATCCAGAAGCTCCTGCAGAAGTGCGACTACGACGTCGAGAAGGCGAAGAACGGCATCGTCTACATCGACGAGATCGACAAGATTTCGCGCCGCTCGGAAAACCCCTCCATCACCCGCGACGTGTCCGGCGAGGGCGTGCAGCAGGCCCTGCTGAAGCTGATCGAGGGCACCGTCGCCTCGATTCCGCCGCAGGGCGGGCGCAAGCACCCGAACCAGGAATACATCCAGGTCGACACCACCAACATCCTGTTCATCGTCGGCGGCGCCTTCAGCGGCCTCGACAAGGTGATCCGCAACCGCACCGAGAAATCCGGCATCGGTTTCGGCGCCGAGGTGAAGTCCAAGGACAACAGCAAGGACGTCGGCGAGGTGTTCAAGATGGTGGAGCCGGAAGACCTCATCAAGTACGGCCTCATTCCCGAGTTCGTCGGTCGCCTGCCGGTCATCGCCACCCTCGAGGAACTCGACGAAAAAGCCTTGGTGCAGATCCTCACCGAGCCCAGGAACGCCCTGGTCAAGCAGTTCCAGAAGCTGTTCAAGATGGAAGGCGCCGACCTCGAATTCCGCGACGAGGCCCTCGCCGCCATCGCCAAGCGCGCGCTCAAGCGCAAGACCGGCGCGCGCGGTCTGCGCTCCATCATCGAACAGTCCCTGCTCGACATCATGTACGAACTGCCAAGCATGCAGGACGTGAGCAAGGTGGTGGTCGACGAGAAATCCATCAGCGGCGAGTCGAAGCCGTTGTTGCTGTACGCCGAGCAGGCCAAGGCCGCCGGCTGAAAAACCGTTTATACCGCCGGGTTGAAATTTGCCCCGGCGGCGTCATGTAGCTCGAACCGAGGAGGCGGAGCATCCGCCGGAGAACGTCATGAGCCAGACCACCCATTTCACCGAAGCCGTCACCCTGCCGCTGCTGCCGCTGCGCGACGTGGTCGTGTTCCCGCACATGGTCATCCCCCTGTTCGTGGGCCGGCCGAAGTCCATCAAGGCGCTGGAAACCGCCATGGACGCGGGCAAGCACATCATGCTGGTGGCGCAGAAGTCGGCCGCCAAGGACGAGCCCGCCTTCGAGGATCTCTACGAAATCGGCGCCATCGCCAGCATCTTGCAGATGCTGAAGCTGCCGGACGGCACCGTGAAGGTGCTGGTGGAAGGCAACCAGCGCGTCCAGGTCGAGGAATTCATCGACGAGGGTTCGCACTACATGGCGCGTGGCGAGCCACTGCCGGAAACCGGCGCCGAGGATTCCGAGATCGAGGCCATGCGCCGCGCCCTGCTGGCCCAGTTCGACAACTACGTCAAGCTGAACAAGAAGATTCCGCCCGAGATCCTGGCCTCGCTGGCCGGCATCGACGACGCCGGCCGGCTCACCGACACCATCGCCGCCCACCTGCCTCTGAAGCTGGAGCAGAAGCAGGCCATCCTGGAAATGACCGACCTGAAGGCCCGCCTGGACCATCTGATGGGCTTCATGGAGACCGAGATCGACATCCTCCAGGTGGAAAAGCGCATCCGCGGCCGCGTCAAGCGCCAGATGGAGAAGAGCCAGCGCGAGTACTACCTGAACGAACAGGTCAAGGCCATCCAGAAGGAACTCGGCGATGTCGACGAAAGCCAGGATCTGGACGAGCTCGACAAGCGCGTCAAGGCCGCCCACATGTCGCGCGAGGCCACCAAGAAGGCCGAGGCCGAGCTGAAGAAACTGAAGATGATGTCGCCCATGTCGGCCGAGGCCACCGTGGTGCGCACCTACATCGAGACCCTCATCAACCTGCCCTGGAAGAAGAAGACCAAGATCAGCAAGAGCCTGGACAACGCCCAGGAGGTGCTCGACACCGATCACTACGGCCTGGAGAAGGTGAAGGAACGCATCGTCGAATACCTGGCCGTGCAGCAGCGCGTCGACAAGCTGAAGGCCCCCATCCTCTGTCTGGTGGGGCCGCCCGGCGTGGGCAAGACCTCCCTCGGCCAGTCCATCGCCCGCGCGACGAACCGCAAGTTCGTGCGCATGGCGCTCGGCGGCGTGCGTGACGAGGCGGAGATTCGCGGCCACCGGCGCACCTACATCGGCTCCATGCCCGGCAAGATCCTGCAAAGCCTGACCAAGGTGGGCGTGCGCAATCCGCTGTTCCTGCTCGACGAAGTCGACAAGATGGGCCAGGACTTCCGCGGAGACCCGTCCTCCGCCCTGCTGGAGGTGCTGGATCCCGAGCAGAACCACACCTTCCAGGACCACTACGTGGAAGTCGACTACGACCTCTCCGACGTGATGTTCGTGGCTACCGCGAACTCCCTCAATATTCCGGCTCCGCTGCTCGACCGCATGGAGGTGATCCGTCTGTCCGGCTACACCGAGGACGAGAAGATCAGCATCGCCCAGCGCTATCTGCTGCCCAAGCAGATGAAGAACAACGGTCTCAAGGACACCGAGTTGCATGTGGCCGAAAGCGCCCTGCGCGACATCGTGCGTTACTACACGCGGGAATCCGGCGTGCGCAGCCTGGAGCGCGAAATCTCCAAGATCTGCCGCAAGGCGGTCACCGCCCAGACCCTGAAGAAGGCCAAGGGCAAGATCAGTGTCACCGCCAAGAACCTCGACAAGTACCTCGGCGTGCAGCGCTACACCTACGGCATGGCGGAGAAGAACAACCAGATCGGCCAGGTCACCGGCCTGGCCTGGACCGAGGTGGGCGGGGAACTGCTTACCATCGAGGCTTCCATGATGCCCGGCAAGGGCAACATCACCCGCACCGGCCAACTCGGCGACGTCATGAAGGAATCCATCGAGGCAGCGCGCACGGTCATGCGCAGCCGGGCCACCGCCCTGGGCATCGCCGCCGATGCCTTCGAGAAGAACGACATGCACATCCACATGCCGGAGGGTGCCACGCCCAAGGACGGTCCTTCCGCCGGCGCGGCCATCACCACCGCCATGGTCTCGGTGTTCGCCGGCATCCCGGTGCGCTGCGACGTGGCCATGACCGGCGAGATCACCCTGCGCGGCGAGGTGCTGCCTATCGGCGGCCTCAAGGAGAAACTGCTGGCGGCGCATCGCGGCGGTATCAAGAAGGTGTTGATCCCCGAAGGCAACGTCAAGGACCTCGTGGAGATCCCGGACAACATCAAGAACCGCCTGGAGATTCAGCCGGTGAAGTGGATCGAGCAGGTGCTGGAAGCGACCCTGGAGCGCATGCCCGAACCCATCGCCGAGGCGACGGTCGCGGCAGAGACCCCCGCACCGCTTCCGCCGGCCACCGAGCCCCCCGCCGTAATCAAGCATTGACGGGGCTTTCCGGCCAGAAGGCGCTTGACACTGGGTTTGCCGGGTTCTATAAAACCCCGCGCAGGCTTGCGCCTGCGTGCCTTCATCCACTGAAAGGGGGACTCTGTGAACAAATCCGAATTGATCGATGCCATCGCCGCCTCCGCCGATATTTCCAAGGCTGCAGCGGGACGTGCCCTCGATGGCGCCATGGACGCTGTGAAAAAGGCCTTGAAGAAAGGCGAGATGGTCACTCTGGTGGGTTTTGGTTCCTTCTACGTGGGCAAGCGCGCCGCCCGTTCCGGCCGCAACCCCCGCACAGGAGCCACCATCAAGATCAAAGCCGCGAAAGTACCGAAATTCCGTGCTGGCAAAGCGCTGAAAGACGCTGTAAACTAGCGGTCTTTCTGACGGGTGCTTAGCTCAGTTGGTAGAGCGTCGCCCTTACAAGGCGAATGTCGGCGGTTCGACCCCGTCAGCACCCACCAGCCAGGGTTAGCAGTTTCAAGTAGTCATAAGCAGTACAAGGAGTGGTAGTTCAGTCGGTTAGAATACCGGCCTGTCACGCCGGGGGTCGCGGGTTCGAGTCCCGTCCACTCCGCCAACACCTCAAAGGCGAACGCGAGTTCGCCTTTTTTTTTGTTACGGGTTGCAAAGCCCATGACCGAGTGATTGCACCGCCATGCTAGAAGCCATTCGCGAACGCGCCCAGGGCTGGATCGCCAAAGTGATCCTGGGCCTGCTCATCATTCCCTTCGCCTTCTGGGGCATCGACTCCTACTTCTCCGGCGGCGGACAGGAACCGCCGGCCGCGGAGATCGACGATCAGCCCATCACCCAGCGTGAATTCGCCAACACCCTGCAGGAGCAGCGGGAAGCCCTGGGCGGCCGGGTGGAGGAGGGCGCCCTGCGCAAGATGGTCATGGATCAGCTGGTGAACACCCGCGTGCTGTCGCTGGCGGCGGGCAAGGCCGGCTTTTCCATCCTGGAGCCGCAAATCCAGGCCGTGCTCGGCGGTCTGGAAATCTTCCAGGAGAACGGCGCATTTTCGCAGACGCGCATGGATGCCTGGCTGCGCAACCGCGGCCTGAGCCAGGGCGAACTGATCGCCATGATCAGCCAGGATTTGCTGCTGCGGCAGGTGCAGATCGGCTACGGTGAAGGCGCTCTGGTGCCCAAGCCGGTGTCCGAGCGCATGGCCCGGCTCCTCGCCGAACAGCGCGAAGTACGGGAAGCCGCCTTCGACGCGAAAACCTATAGCGGCGTCGTGAAGATCGACGACGCGGCCATCGAGGCCGACTACCAGGCGCGCCAGCAGGACTACACCACGCCGGATCAGGTGCGCGTGCAATTCCTGGTGCTGTCCCAGGCACAGCTGGAATCCGCGGTGACGGTCAGCGAGGCCCAGGCGCGCGCGCACTACGAGGCCAATGCCGCGCGCTACGCCGAACCCGAGCAGCGCCGCGCCGCGCACATCCTCATCAAGGTCGACGCCGGCGCCGACGAGAAATCCCGGCAAACGGCGCGGGACAAGGCCGAACTGCTGCTGGCCGAACTGCGCGATCAGCCCGGCAAGTTCGCCGAACTGGCGCGCAAACATTCGCAGGACCCCGGCTCCGGCGCGAAGGGGGGCGATCTTGGCGCCTTCAGCCGCGAGATGATGGTCAAACCCTTCGCCGACGCGGTCTGGGGCATGAAGCCGGGCGAGATTCGCGGCCTGGTGGAGAGCCAGTTCGGTTACCACATCATCCGTCTGGACGGCGTGGTGGGTGGTGCCAAGCTGGGCTTCGAGGTGGTCAAGGAAGACATCCGCCGCGAACTGCGGCAAGAGGAAGCGCAGCGCCGCTTCATGGATTCCGCCGAACGCTTCAGCAATCTGGTGTACGAGCAGCCTGACAGTCTCGAGTCGGCCGCCAAGGAATTCGGCCTGAAGTTGGAGGAAAGCGGCTGGATCGCCAAGGGACAGACTGCCCAGCCCGCCATTCTGGGCAACCCGCGCCTGATGGAGGCCCTGTTCAGCGACGATGCCCTGCGCAAGCGCCAGAATACGGAGGCCACCGAGGTCGCGGCCAACACGCTGGTGGCGGCCCGCGTGCTGGAGCATCGCCCGCCCGGTCTGCTGCCCCTGGCCGAGGTCGCCGCCGACATCCGCGCGCGGCTCACCCGCGCGGCAGCCGGCAAGCTGGCCGTCGAGGCGGGTAGCAAGGCTCTCGCGGCAGTGCAGGCGGGACAGGCGGACGTGAGCTTCTCGGCGCCGATGACGGTGTCGCGGATGCGCCCCCTGGAACTGCAATCCGCTGCGGTACGCGCCATTTTCGCCGCGCGCGCGGACAAGTTGCCTGCGCACGTGGGGGTCGAGTCGCCCGAGGGCTATCGCCTCTACCGCGTCAGTCGTGTGCTGCCCGTCGAGCCCGCCGCCGAGCAGGCCGAGAAGATTCGTGTCGATCTGCGCCGGCTGCTGGCCCAGGAGGAAATGCGCGCCTACCTGGAAAGCGCCAAGGCGAAAGCCAGCATCAAGATCGCGCAGACGTCGCTGGACGCGAAGGCGGAGTAATCTTCGAACCGCCAACAAAAAAGCCGGACTCGTCCGGCTTTTTTTGTTGGCAGAAGCCGCAGCGCCTCTACTCTTCCACCGCCAGGCCGGCGGTGCAGTTGAAGCCCGCGTCGACGTAGGTGATCTCGCCGGTGACGCCGCTGGCGAGGTCGGACAGCAGGAAGGCGGCGGTGTTGCCCACCTCCTCGATGGTGACGTTGCGGCGCAGGGGCGAATGCTTTTCGCCCCAGGCCAGCAGCTTGTTGAAATCGGCGATGCCGGCGGCCGCCAGGGTCTTGATGGGGCCGGCGGACAGGCCGTTGACGCGGATGCCCTGCGGCCCCAGGCCGGCGGCCAGGTAATAGACGCTGGCCTCCAGGCTGGCCTTGGCCAGACCCATGACGTTGTAATGCGGCACGTAGCGCACCGCGCCCAGGTAGGACAGGGTCAGCAGCGAGGCGGGCCGGCCCTGCATCATGGGCAGGGCCGCCTTGGCCATGGCGGTGAAGGAATAGCTGGAAATGTCGTGCGCGATGCGGAAGTTCTCGCGCGTGACGAAATCCTGGTAGTTGCCGGCCAGCGCCTCCTTCGGCGAGAAGGCGATGGAGTGCAGCAGGCCGTCGAGTCCGTCCCAATGCCGGGCGAGTTCGCCGAACAGGGTGGCGATTTCTTCGTCGCTGGCGACGTCGCATGGGAAAACCAGGGGTTGCGCGGAGAAATCCCCGGCCAGGCCCAGTACGCGCTCGCGCACCTTGTCGCCCTGGTAGGTGAAGGCCAGTTCCGCGCCCTCGCGATGGCAGGCCTTGGCCACGCCGTAGGCGATGGAGCGGTTGCTGATCATGCCCGTGATGAGGATCTTCTTGCCGGCGAGAAAGCCCATGTCGCGGTCCCGAGATTTCGAACGGGCGAATTATACCCGCGAGGCTGCATTCGCCGTATCTCGGCGCTACCATGCCGGGCTGATCCTATGGAGTAAGAACATGAGCGCGAAGATCATCGCCGTGGTGAACCAGAAGGGCGGGGCGGGCAAGACCACCCTCGCCATGTTGCTGGCGGGGGGCCTGGCCGACCGCCGCAAGCGGGTGCTGGTCGCTGACGCCGACCCGCAGAACACCGCAGTGCACTGGGCCGGCATGGGCGAGGGTTTCCCCGCCGAGGTGGAAGATGTCTCCGGCGAGGAGGGCAAGCTGCACAAGGCCCTGCGTAAACGCCAGGATGAGTTCGACTATATCGTCATCGACAGCCCGCCCGCGGCCGCCGCGCCGGTGACCGGCAGCGCCCTGAAAGCCGCGCATCTCGCCCTGGTGCCGGTGATTCCCTCGCCCCTCGACCTGTGGGCTTCCGTGCGCATCCGCGAGGCAATTGCCCACGCCCGCCACAAGAATCCGGAGCTACAGGCGCGCCTGGTGGTCAACCAGATGCAGCCCAACACCCTGCTGGCGCGGGAGGTGCTCGGCATGCTGCCCGAGTTCGGCATCCCGATGCTGGCGGCCAGTCTCAAGAGCCGTACCGCCTATCGTCAGTGCGCCGCCCTCGGCGCCACCATCCACGCCCTCGGCAGCCGCGCCGCCCTGGCCGTGCTGGAGGTGGACGCCCTGTGCCGCGAGGTGGAGCGTATGCTGCGGGCTCGCTGAGCCGCCATGCCGGCCGTGCTCACCACCCTGGATTTCCTGCGCCATGGCGAACCCGTGGGCGGCAAGCGCTATCGGGGCCAGACCGACGATCCCCTGTCCGACCGGGGCTGGGCGCAGATGGCTGGCGCCACCGCCGGGGCGCGGCCCTGGCAGGCCATCGTTTCCTCGCCGCTGAGCCGCTGCCTGGCTTTCGCCACGCGCATGGCGGATGAGACCGGTCTGCCGCTGACCGTGGAGCCGCGCCTGGCTGAAGTGGGTTTCGGTGTCTGGGAAGGCCGCACCGCGGCGGAACTGGAACGCGATCAGCCCGGCTGCGTGTTCGCCTTCAAGCTGGATCCCGTGGCGCGGCGTCCGCGCGGCGCCGAGCATCTGGCCGATTTCCAGGCCCGTGTGGCGGCGGCTTACGAGGATCTGCTATGCCTGCACGCCGGCCGGCATGTGCTGCTGGTGGCCCACGCCGGCGTCATGCGCATGGTCATCTGCCATGTTCTCGGCCTGCCGCCCGCGCATGCCTACCGCCTGCAGATCGGCTCCGCGGCGATGGCTCGCATCCGCGTCGAGCAGGGCGAGGGCGGCCGCTTCGACAGCCTGTTGTGGCTGACGCCGGGCGCCTGATAACGGCTTGACTCCTCAGCCGCGCGCGCCGGGGCCGCGCCAGGTCGGCTCGGCCTGGCCGAGCACGCGGTTGATGCGGCGCGAGAGCACGAACAGCAGGTCGGACAGGCGGTTCAGGTACTGGCCCAGCTTGGGCGACAGCAGTTCGCTTTCCGCCAGCGCGGTCAGGCGCCGCTCCGCGCGCCGGCAGACCGTGCGGCAGACGTGGGCCTGCGCCGCCGCCGGGCTGCCGCCGGGCAGCACGAATTCGGTGAGGGCAGGCAGGCCGGCGTTGTAGGTGGCGATGGCCTGGTCCAGGCGCAGCACGTCCGCCTCGTGGATCTGGCTGACCTCGGGCCAGGCCAGTTCGGCGCCCAGGTTGAAGAGGTCGTGCTGGATGTCGATCAGCAGGGGCCGCAGCTCGGCGGGCAGGCTGGCGTCGAGCAGCACGCCGATCTGGCTGTTGAGTTCGTCCACCGCGCCGATGGCCTCGATGCGCGGCGCGTGCTTGGCCAGGCGGCTGCCGTCGGCCAGTCCGGTGCTGCCGTCGTCGCCGGTGCGGGTGACGATCTCGGTGAGGCGCTTGAAGCCCGCGCTGGCGGGGCTGACGTCCTCGGTCTGCTCGATGAAGCGCTCGACGTCTGCGGCCGGGCGTTTCTCGCCGTTGGGCAGACGTTCGCGGCACTCGCGGAAGATGCGTGCCGCGCAGCCACGGCAGCGCTCCGGGTCGAGGCGCGCATAGATGGCGGCGATGGCCTCCGGCTTGTGCGCGAAGACATGGTCGGAACCGATCTCGGACTGATAGCCACCCTGCTTCAGCATGTCGCGCGTGGCATCGCGCAGGCCGCAGAGATAGAGGCCGCCGCCCAAACTGCGCCGTCGTCGGGCCTCGTGGGCCAGCAACTCGGCTCCGGCCAGGTCGATGGTGTTGATGCCGCGGGCGAACAGCAGCAGATGTTTCTGAGTGGGCACGTGCTCGTCGACCGCGGCGAAGGCCTGCTGGATGTGGTCGACGGCGCCGAAGAAGATGGAGCCCTCGACGCGCAGCAGCTTGAGTTGCGGGCAGTCCGGCTCGGCCCCGGTCTCCACCACGAACTTGCGGCGCGGATTGGCCTGGTCCTTGGTGTCGGGCAGCAGCGGACGGATGGCGGGCCGCGAGGTGCCCTGCAGGTAGAAGATGAGGGAGGCGACGATGCCGAAGAAGATGCCCTTCTCCAGGTCGATGACCGTGCCGAAGAACGTCACCCCCAGCACCACGGCTTCCTGTCGGTGGGCCTTGAGGATGGCGCCGATATGGTGGAAGTCGATGAGGTTCCAGGCCACCAGGAACAGCGCCGCCGCCATGGCCGGGACCGGCAGGTGGGCGGCCAGCGGCGCCACCAGGAACAGGATGAGCAGCAGGAACAGCGAGGAGAACACCGCCGCCAGGGGAGTGCGGGCGCCCGATTCGTAGTTGACGCCGCTGCGGTTGAAGGAACCGCTGGAGGCGTAGGCGGAGAAGAAACCGCCGAACAGGTTGGAGAGGCCCTGACCGACGAACTCCTGGTTGCCATTGATGTGTTGCTGCGACTTGGCGGCGATGGAGCGGGAGATCGACACCGCCTCGGTGAGCGCCAGGACGGTGACCGCCAGGGCGGAGAAGAAGGTGTTTTGCAGGGCGGACAGGGAGAAGTCCGGCGCCGACAGGGGCGGCAGGCCGGCCACCAGGGCGCCGACATGGCCGATGCCGGTAACCTCGTTGCCGAACTGCCGGTCCAGCACCGCCGCGACCAGTCCCCCGGCGATCATGGCGACGATCAGGTAGGGCACCTTCTTCAGGTACCTGCGCGCCAGCAGGCCGGCGATCAGCGACACCACCGCCACCGTGGTGACGTAGGGATTGAGGTCGCGCAGGTGGGTGAGTAGTTGCCCCAGCACCTCGTAGGCCGGAGTTCCCCGCGCGATGTCGAGGCCGAAGAAGTTCTTCACCTGGCTGGCGACGATGAGCAGCGCGGCGCCGGCGGTGAAGCCGATGACCACGGTGTGCGAGATGAAGTTGACCAGCGCCCCCATCCGGGCCAGGCCGAGGATGAGCTGGAACAGGCCGGTGAGGAAGGTGAGGGTGAGCACCATGCCGATGTATTCCGGCGAGCCCGGTTCGGCGTAAGGTGACACCGAGGCGAAGACGACGATGGAAATCGCCGTGGTGGGGCCGGACACCAGGTGCCAGGAGGAGCCGAACAGGGCGGCGATGATGGTCGGCACCATGGCCGCGTAAAGGCCATACTCCAGCGGCAGGCCGGCGATGGCGGCGAAGGCCACTGCCTGCGGCAGGACGATGAGGGCGCCGGTGAGGCCGGCGATGCCGTCGTCCTTCAGGCTGGCACGGTTCACCCGGTGCCGCCACTTCAGGAAGGGCAGGAACTGGTAGAGCCAGAGGTTGCAGGCGAGGAGGTTGGCCCACTCTTCGCCGATGCGCTCGCGTTTCAGGAAGGACATGAAGAGGGTGAAGGGTGAAGGGGTCAGCCGAATGGTAATCCGGCTTTGTCGGCCAGGCAGCGCAGGTAGGCCTCGCCGTCGGGGGGGCGTTGGTAACGCTGGGCCTGCCAGAGCATTTCCGCCAGGCAGTCCATGACCGCGTGCTGGGCGGCGTGCCCGTCGCCCAGGCGGGTGACCAGGGCTTGGTAGCGGACCTTGACGCCGGCAGGCTGGTCGATCGACAACTGCTCGGCGATGGCCAGATGCATGGACAGGTGCAGGAAGGGATTGGTCTGGCCCATTTCCGGCAGCCAGTCGCGGTCGCGGTGGCGCTCCGGCTGTTCCAGCACGGCGTGGTATTCCGGGTGGCGGCCGATGTGCTCCGCCGCCATGGCTTCCAGGTCGGTCAACGGTTGGCCGGCGCGGAACTTCGCCCAGGCGTCGAAGAAGAACTGGCGGGCCTGGTCGCGGCTGGGATCAAACATGGGCGTCACCCAATGCCAGCACCACGCTGTATTGCAGCAGGCGATTGCCGCCGTCGAGGTGGGCGATCTCGCCGTTGCCGTAGAAGCCGGCGCAGGGCATGCCGGGAAAGCGCCGCTTCAGGGCGAGGATGTCGCGGTCCTCGCCGCCGTAGAAATAGGGGCCGCGGCCCATACAGGGAAACATCAGGGCGAAGGCGGGAGGGTCGGCGCGTTCGCCGGCCAGGCGCGCGAGCATGAGGTCCATGTCGTGCTCCGCCGCCTGCGGCTGGCGCAGAGCCCAGAACAGATCCATGCCCGGCGCCAGCTGGCCGGCGACGGTGACGGATTTGTCGGCCGGGTTGGCGGCCACCACTGGCAGCAGGTGAAAGCGGCCTTCCTCGACGGCGTGCTCGCGCTCGCCGTAGGGCAGCCCGGCCATGATCAGGTGGGTGGGCATGCGCTCCGGCGCGCGCAGGCTGAGGGGCAGTTCCCGCGCCAGGCTGGCCAGCGCCTCTATGCCGCCCAAGGCTTGCAGGTCGTGGCCTTGCACGCGTTCCACCGGCACCGGCCGCGACAGCGGCCGCACGCCCTGGGAAACGCCGACGCGCAGACTCGCGCCGGCGAGGTCGAGCTCGCAGTGTCCGTCATCGCGCACGCGGCCACCGCTCCACACCGAATACGGTCCCTGGCCGGTGGCGTCGCCGGAGACACCGCCGAAGCGGCGGCCGCCGGTGGCCAGCCAGGCCATGTCGAGGGCATTCGGCGCCGCCAGGGTGAGTTCCGCGACGACGTCGCCATCCCCTCGGCGCGCCGGTCGCAGGTCGACGCCGTCGCCCAGCACCAGGGCGGCGGCGGCCGGCGCGTCGAGCACCCAGTCCTGCTCGGTGAACACGCCCGCCGCGGTGCAGCCCGCCACCTGCAGGCAGCCGGCGGCGCGCGCGGCGGCGGTGAGGGCGGGTTGTGGATCGTCGGCGAAATCGGCGCTGAGGTACAGCAGCACCGCCTGCGGATGCTCCAGTTCCGCCCGCTGCATGGCGGCCCGCACTGCCTCGCGCGCCAGGCCGGGCTCGGCCACGCGGCCCTGGGCGAGTCCGGAACCGGCTTTCAAAGCGATTTGTCCCGGTAATCGCACAGGTCGCGCAGGATGCAGGCGGCGCAGTCGGGCTTGCGCGCCTTGCAGACATAGCGGCCGTGCAGGATCAGCCAGTGGTGGGCGTCGTGGCGGAATTCGGCGGAGGTGTTGCGCAGCAGTTTCCGCTCCACTTCCAGCACGGTCTTGCCCGGCGCCAGGCCGGTGCGGTTGGCGACCCGGAAGATGTGGGTATCGACGGCGATGGTGGGCTCGCCGAAGGCGGTGTTGAGGACCACGTTGGCGGTCTTGCGCCCCACGCCGGGCAGGGCTTCCAGGGCCTCGCGCCGGCGCGGCACCTCGCCGCCGTGCTGGTCCAGCAGGATCTGGCAGGTGGCCAGCAGGTTCTTCGCCTTGGTCTTGTACAGGCCGATGCGGCGGATGTGCTCGCTCAGCCCCGCCTCGCCCAGGGAGAGCAGCTTCTCCGGCGTGTCCGCAAGGGGAAACAGGGTGGCGGTGGCCAGGTTGACGCTCTTGTCGGTGGCCTGGGCGGACAGCACCACGGCTACCAGCAGCTCGAACGGCGTCTTGTAGTGCAGTTCGGTGGTCGGGGCCGGATTCGCGGCCCGCAGGCGGGCGTAGAGTTCCCGGCGACGCGCGGCGTTCATGCCGGGTCGCGCCCCATCTGGATGCGGTTGTACACGGCGATGAGCAGGCCCAGGCCGATGAAGGCGCCGGGCGGCAGGATGGCGAGCAGGAAGCCGCCGTAATCGGGCGCCAGGGGAATGACCCAGTCCTTCGCCATGGGACCCAGGGCGAGATCGACACCGGACAGCAGGGTGCCCTTGCCCAGGGCCTCGCGCAGCCCGCCCAGCACCACCAGCACGGCGGTGAGGCCGAGGCCCATCATGGTCGCGTCGAGGATGGAGTCGGCGGTGGAACGCTTGGAGGCGAAGGCCTCGACGCGTGCGAGGACGATGCAGTTGGTGGTGATGAGCGGGATGAACACGCCCAGCACCAGGTAGAGCGGGTGCATCCAGGCGTTCATCGCCAGCTGCACCACGGTGACCAGGGCGGCGATGATGAGCACGAAGGCGGGGATGCGGATCTCGTGCGGTATGTAGTTGCGCAGCAGGGCCACGGCGCCGCTGGCGGTGGCCATCACCAGGGTGGTGGCCAGGCCCAGGGACAGGCTGTTGACCACGGAGTTGCTGATCGCCAGCAGCGGGCACAGGCCCAGCAACTGGACGATGCCGGGGTTCTGCGTCCAAAGGCCCTTGACAATGATGTCGCGGGTTTCGCCCGAGAGCAGGCCGCCGGCGGCCGGCGGGGCGGGGATCGCCGTCTCGGCGGCGGTATCGCTGGCGCTCATGCTGGGCCTTTCATGGCAGAGGCGGAAATGGGTGGAGCCGGGGCGACCTCGAGCAGTTCCGTGCGGTGCGCGGCGAAATACTCGAGGGCGCGGCGCACCGCCTTCACCACCGCGCGTGGCGTCACCGTGGCGCCGGCCAGATAGTCGAAGCGACCGCCGTCCTTTTTTACGCGCCATTGCGCGGGCGGCGGATCGTCCAGGGAACGCCCGTCGAACTGGCGGATCCAGCGACCGCGCGTCGCTTCGATGTAGTCGCCCAGTCCGGGAGTTTCCTTGTGCGCGGTGACGCGTACCCCGGCCACCCGGCCGTCGGCATGGATGCCCACGAGCAGGCGGATTTCACCGCTGTAGCCGTCGGGTGCCACCACTTCCAGCACCACGGCGCGGGTTTCGCCGCCGATGCGCGCGGGGTAGGCACGCGCCGGCCGTTTCTGGCCCAGCAAGGGGTCGGCGGGCAGGGGCAGGGCGTCGCGGACAAGATCGTTGTCGAAGCTGCCGGGCGGCAGGGTCTGCGCCACGAAGGCCAGTTTCTCGGCCTGCTCGCTCTTCTCGATGATGGGATGCGTGAGCAGATGGGCGCCGGCCAGCAGCGTGGCGCCGGCCACCGAGAACACCAGCAGGGCCAGGCCGGTGGTGGCGGTCTCGCGCAGCGCCGGGGTCACGCCTGCCCCCGCTTGCCGCCGCGCTTGTGGCCGAACACGCGCGGTTGCGTATAGGCGTCGATGAAGGGGACGCAGATGTTGGCCAGCAGAATGGCGAAGGCCACTCCATCTGGATAGGCGCCGAAGGCGCGGATGATCATCAGCAGAAAGCCGGCCAGGGCCGCGTAGATCAGCTTGCCCAGCGGCGTGCTGGCGGCGGTCACCGGGTCGGTGGCGATGAAGAAGGCGCACAGCATGGCGCCGCCCGACAGCAGGTGGAACAGCGGCGGCGCGTGCTGGGCGGGGTTGGCCAGATGCAGCAGGCCGGCGGTAAGCGCCATGGCCGCCAGGAAGGTGACCGGAATGTGCCAGGTGATGACCCGGTTGGCGAGCAGCAGCAGGCCTCCCAGCAGATACATCAGGGCCACCATCTCCTGGCCGCGTGCGCCGGCCCAGCCGAAGATGGGCTGGGCGAGGATGTCCGCTTCGGCCATGCCCTGGCGCGCCTGCGTCTTCCAGGCATCCAGGGGCGTGGCGGAGGTGTAGGCATCGACGCTGATGGCGCCGGACCCGGCGAACACCAGGTCGAAGGCCTCGGCCAGGCTGGGCGTGAAATGCGCGACGCCGATGGGTGCCGCCCACTGCGTCATGTACACGGGGAAGCCGATGATCATGGCGGCGTAGCCGACCATGGCCGGGTTGAACAGGTTCTGGCCGAGGCCGCCATACAGATGCTTGGCCACCCCCACGGCGAACAGCGTGGCCATCAGGTACAGCCACCAGGGCGCCAGGGTGGGCAGGGCCAGGGCCAGCAGCGCGGCCGTCACCAGCGCCGAGCCGTCCGACAGGAAGGGCTTCAGCGGCAGGCCGCGCAGCAACAGCAGGAGGCACTCCAGGCCGACGGCGAAGAGCATGCACAACAGCAGGCTGACCCAGATGCCCGGCCCGAAGAACCAGGCATGGGCGATGATGCCCGGGATGAGGGCGGCCATGACCTTGGCCATGACGGCCGTCACCGAGTTGTGACCGAGGAGGGCGAAGGGGGAGCCGTTCATGGCGACAGTACTCGTCCCCCCCTTTGAAAAAGGGGGGTTAGGGGGGATTGGGCGAAGCTTGGTGGATGGGAAAGGGTGAAGAATCCCCCCCGGCCCCCCTTTTGCAAAGGGGGGAGTGTCCGCGGGACGCGCATCATCGGCTGCCTCATTCTTCCCCGCCTTGCTGCTTTGCCCCCATGCGCTCCCTGCGCGCGTCGATCTCGGCGATCTCCTTCTCCACGGCGGCCGGCAGGTTGTCCGTGTTCTTCGGGGTGACGCCCTCCTTGGCCAGCCGGGCGCGTTCCAGGGCGGCCTGCAGGATGGCCTTCTTGCGCGCCTCCTCGGGGTTCGCGGTCTCGGTGCCGGCGGCGGCCTTCTGCTTCTCCGCGGCCTTGGCGAATTTCTCCGCCTTCTCCTGCTTCTCCCGCTCCAGGCGGAATTCCTTGAACTCGTGGCGCCGGCGCGCCTGGTCGGCCTCGCGCTTGTCGCGCTCGCGCTCCCAGATCTCGCTCTTGGCGTAGCGGAAGTAATCCACCAGCGGGATGTGGCTGGGGCAGACGTAGGCGCAGCACCCGCACTCGATGCAGTCGAACAGGTCGTAGCTTTGCGCCTTGCCGAAATCCTTGGCGCGGCTGAACCAGTACATCTCGAAGGGTTGCAGGTCTGCCGGGCAGGCGCGGGCGCAGGCGCCGCAGCGGATGCAGGGCAGGGCCGCGGGGCGCGCGGGGAACAGGCGCGGATCCTTGACCAGCAGGCAGTTGACCGACTTCGTCACCGGCGCCACGCGGTCGAGCAGATCGAAGCCCATCATCGGCCCGCCGATGATCTCGCCGACGGCGCCGGGCAGGGCGCCGCCGGCGGCGGCCAGAAGATCGGCCAGGGGGGTGCCGATGCGCGTCTCGAAGTTGCCGGGCTCGGCGACGTGGCCGGTGACGGTCACCACCCGCGAGAGCAGGGGTTCGCCCAGGCAGACCGCGCGGTAGAGGCTGTAGGCGGTGCCGACGTTGAAGACCTGGATGCCGACGTCGGTGGAACGACCGCCGGTGGGGGTCTCGACGCCGGTGAGCAGGTAGGTGAGCTGCTTGCCGCCGCCCGACGGGTAGAGCGTCGGCACGCTGACCACTTCCATGTCGGTGGGAGCTGCGGCGCGCAGCGCGGCGAGCGCCTCGGGTTTGTTGTCCTCGACGCCGAACAGCACGGAGGCACAGCCGAGGGCGTGGCGCATGATTTCCGCGCCGAGCACGATTTCCGCTGCCCGCTCGCGCATCAGGCGGTCGTCGCAGGTGATCCAGGGCTCGCATTCGGCGCCGTTGAGGATCAGCGTGTGGATGGCCTGGGCACCGGGATTGAGCTTGATGTAGCTGGGGAACACCGCGCCGCCGAGGCCGGCCAGGCCCAGATCGCGGATGCGGTTGCGCAGGGCGGAGGCGTCCAGGTTGCGCCAGTCCAGCGGCTGCAACTCCACGGCACGGTCCTCGCCGTCGGCTTCGATGACCACGCACAGGTCGAACAGGCCGGAGGGATGCGGCACCGCGCGTGGCTCCACGGCGAGCACGCTGCCGGAGGTGGGAGCGTGCGCGGCGGTGGAGACATAGCCCTCGGCGGCGCCGATCATCTGTCCGCGCGCCACCCGTTCGCCGGCGCGCACCAGCGGCCGCGCCGGCGCGCCGATGTGCTGGCGCAGCGGCACCACGTAGCGCGGCAGCAGCGGCATGGCGCGGATGGGCGTGGCATTCGAGGGCTCCTTGTGGCCGTCCGGATGCACGCCGCCGTTGAAGGGATGCAGTTTTCGGCTCATGCAGCGCGTTTCATCATGTGCACCGGATAGCGCCACTTCCAGGTGGCCACGTCCTCGCGGATCACCTGCATGCTGATGCAGTCCACCGGACAGGGCGGCAGGCACAGCTCGCAGCCGGTGCACTGCTCGGCGATGATGCTGTGCATCTGCTTGGCGGCGCCGACGATGGCGTCCACCGGGCAGGCCTGTATGCACAGGGTGCAGCCGATGCAGGTGTTCTCGTCGATCACCGCGACCGCTTTCGGCTTCGGCTCCATGCCCGCACCCAGGGGTTTCGGTTCCACCCCCAGCAGCTCGGCCAGGCGCTTGACGCCGTCGTTGCCGCCGGGCGGACACAGGTTGATGTCCGCCTCGCCCTTGGAGATGGCTTCGGCATACGGCTTGCAGCCGGGAAAGCCGCACTGGCCGCACTGGGTCTGCGGCAGGATGGCGTCGATCTTCTCCACCAGCGGGTCGTCCTCCACCCGGTAGCGTATCGAGGCCCAGCCCAGCACGCCGCCCAGCACCAGACCGATGCCGGCCATGACCAGGATGGCCGAAATCATGCCCCGCTGCCCGTCATTTGATCAGCCCCGCGAAGCCCATGAAGGCCAGGCTCATGAGGCCGGCGGAGATCATGGCGATGCTGGTGCCGCGGAAGGGGGCCGGCACGTCGGCCGCCTCCAGGCGCTCGCGCATGGCGGCGAACAGCACCAGCACCAGGGTGAAGCCGAGGGCGCCGCCCAGGCCGAACACCAGCGACTCGACGAAGCCGTGCTGTTCCTGCACGTTGAGCAGGGGAATGCCGAGCACCGCGCAATTGGTCGTGATGAGGGGCAGGTAGATACCCAGCACGCGGAACAGCACCGGCGAGGTCTTCTTGATGAACATCTCGGTGAAACCGACGATGCCGGCGATCACCACGATGAACGACAAGGTGCGCAGATAAGCGAGTTCCTGGCCGAGCAGATAGGTGTCGATGAGGTGCGACAGGCCGGAGGCGAGGGTGAGCACGAAGGTGGTCGCGGCGCCCATGCCGATCGCGGTTTCGAGTTTTTTCGACACCCCCATGAAGGGGCACAGTCCAAGCATCTTGGACATCACGATGTTGTTCACGAACACCGTGCCGATCAGGATGAGCAGGTAGTTTTCCATGTCCGGACGCGTGGTTTCGCGCGATTATCCGTGAGCCGCCGGGGGGTGTACAACCGGACGCCAGCCGCCGCGCCGCGGTTTCACGCGTTTCTCCGCCGCCGCGCCAGCAGCCGGCCATACACCAGCAGGTTGAGCAGCAGGGCGCCCAGGCCCAGGCCGATCTGGATTTCCCGCGTCAGGCCGTCCGGGTAGATCACGGCGAGCAGATAGGCGCCGATGAAGTCGCCGTCGTAGCCGCCTTGCCCGGCGAGGGCGCGCAGGCGGTTCTCCAGCGGCGTCAGCGGGCAGATCCAGCTCATCAACTCCACCACGACACCCCAG
>Ga0194120_10001420_pt1 | contig 43679 bp, 35 predicted proteins | sample TA2MahCa65mmetaG_FD_148642 | JGI IMG/M metagenome (GOLD analysis project Ga0194120, IMG submission 148642) | Freshwater microbial communities from Lake Tanganyika, Tanzania - TA2015019 Mahale Deep Cast 65m | ecosystem: Environmental > Aquatic > Freshwater > Lake | place: Tanzania: Lake...
AGATCCGCGCGCGCGCTGGCGGCGTGGCAGGCGCGGCAGCCCGTACCCTGACCGGCCGCGGCGGCAGCGCCCGCCAACTGGACAACCGCGCCGCAGTGCCCCACGATGCGCGCGCTGCTGCGCAGCCAGCCCCGCAGATCCCTCGCAACAGACCGGAACCCGCGCCCGATGCGCAGCCGCCTTTTCGAACGACGTTTCGCCATCGTGTCCGGCAAGGGCGGCGTCGGCCGGTCTACCCTGTCGTTGGTCCTGGCCTGGGCGGCCGCCCGCTATGGGCTGCGCACGTGCCTGGTGCAGATGGGTGCCCGCGACTGGGCGGCGCGCGCGGCCGGGCACCGCCAGCCGAGCTACACGCCCGTGGCGATCGACCCGGTGTTGCCGCTGTACTGCGCCAACCTGACGCCGGCCGAGGCGCTACGCGAGTACGGCCAGATGAAACTGCGCTTTCGGGCGCTGCACAATCTCGTGTTCGAAAACGACGTCATGCGCAGGCTGACCCGCATGATCCCGGGCATGAACGAGATGCTGATGCTCGGCAAGGCTTGGCACATGGAGGCCGCCGACCGCCGCGCCGACGGCAGCCCGACGTGGGACCTCTTGGTCATCGACGCCCCGGCGACCGGCCACGGCGTCTCGCTTTTGCGCTTGCCGCAGACCATCTGCGACGCGGTGCCGGTGGGCCCCATGGCCGAGGACGCGCGCGCCATGCGCGGCTTGCTCGAAGACCCGCTGCGCACCGCGCTTCACGTTGTCACCCTGCCACAGGACCTGCCGGCGACAGAGGCCCTGGAACTGTCGGACCACGCGCGGACCACGCTGGGGGTGCCGACCGGCTACCTTTTCGTCAACCAAGTGCTGCCCAAGCTGTTGACCGAAGGCCAGCGGCGCACCCTGCAACGCCACCCAGGCACGGCGCCCATCGTGCGCAGCGCGGTGCACGCGGCCCAAGCCTACGAGCAGTGGCGCGCCGCCCAGCAGATGCAGTTGCAGCGCCTGCACCGCAATAGCCGGTTGCCGGTGGTTGAACTACCGCACCTGTTGACCCCGGTCGGTCCCCAACACCTCGACGAACTGGCCCAGGTCGCGGTAGCGGGGATGGAGGCGGCGGATTTGCGCGCCCAGGCCGGCGCGGAGGCGGCGGCGCACCCATGATCGCGCCGCGTGCGATGGCAGGGGCCGCGATGGGTGCTTTGTTGGTGCTGTCGCGCGCGGGCGCGGCCGGGGCGGCAGACGTGGGGACATCGACGAGCGGCGCGAACATGGCCGTGGCCGAGACGCGCGCGGCCCAGCTTGCGGCGGCCGGAGTGCGCGGCATCCGCCCGATCGAGGTGGTGCCGTTCGGTCCGGGGACCGCGGAGCGCTGGCGCCTCGACAACGGCCTGCACGCCATCGTCGCGGCGGATGGCGCGGCCGGCGTGGCGGCTGTGCACGTCTGGGTCAAGGTCGGGTCGGCCGACGAGACGGCCGGCAAGACCGGTCTCGCGCACCTGCTCGAACACCTGATGTTCAAGGGCACGCGGTCCCGGCCCGCGGGCGTGTACGATCGCGAGCTTGAAGCGCATGGCGCCAGCACCAACGCCGCCACCTGGGTCGATTGGACGATGTACCACCAGGTGGTGCCGCCCGAGGTCGTGCCGCTGGTCGTGCAGATGGAAGCCGACCGCTTCGTGCACCTGAACCTGACCGCGGCCGGCGTCCGGTCCGAGTTGGCCGTGGTGCAGAACGAGCGGCGCGAAACCGTGGACAGCGACCCGGATGGCCTGGTCGCCGAACACCTGGGGCGCCTCGTCCACGGCGGCGGCCCCTACGGTCACCCCGTCATCGGCTGGGCGGCGGACCTCGCAGCGCTCAAGCGCGACGACGTCATGGCCTTCTACCGCCAGCGCTACGTCCCGGGCAATGCCGCAGTGGTGGTCGCGGGCACCTTCGACCCGACGGCAGTCCTTGCGGAAATCGTCCATTCTTTTGGAGGGATTGCCGCACTGCCGCCACCCGACCGTCCCCAGTGCGCCCATGGCGGTGCGCGCCTGACCGCCGAGGTGCGGCAGGCGGTGGCCATCGACGCGCGCGCGGCACGCCTGGCGGTGGCGTGGCCCACGGTTCCGCGCGATCATGCCGATGCGCCGGCCCTGGAGTTGCTGGCCGAGGCGCTGTGCGGCGCGGCCTCGGCGCGGCTGGACCGGTTGCTCATCGACGACAAGCGCCTGGCGAGCGACGTCAACTGCCACCAGGATGACACGCGCCTGCCGGGAGCGTTCGACGTCTGGGTCACACTGCGGCCAGGTCGCACCGCATCCGAAGCGTTGACGGCGCTCGACGCCGCGGTCGCTGCCCTGGTCGGACCCTCGCCGCTGACGGCAGAGGAACTCGACCTTGCCCGGGTGCGCGCCACCACCGGCCTGTACCGGCAACTCGCCAGCGCCGACGGTCGCGCGGACGTGCTCGGTCAGACCTGGGCCGTCGCCGGCTCGCTTGCGGCGCATGGGCAGTGGTGGCAGCGCATGGCCCAGGTGTCGCCGGCCGAGGTGGCCGCGGCCGCCCGACGTTGGATTGGCGCACCCGGCCGCGCGGTCGTGCTCGCCGACCCGGCGCCGCCGGTGATTTCACAGCGGCCTGCGGGCCGATCTGGCCTTCGCGTGGCCGCCCGGATGCCGTGACCCCGTGGCGCACCCTGGCACACTGCGCGGGGCTCGTCGCCGTGGCCCTGGCGCCGATCTGCGCGCTCGCCGCGCCCAAGCCGCAGCGAGGCGCCATGCCTGAAATCCTGGTCGTACACCGCCCGTGGCCGCCGCTGGTGTCGGTGCGGGTGTTCGTCGGCGGCGGATCGGCGCTCGACCCGCCCGGCCGCGAAGGCCAGACGCTGCTCGGCTGGACCAGCGCGCTGCGCGGCACCGAGAAAAAAACCCGGCCGCAGTGGCAGGCGGCCCTGGACGCCATCGGCGCGCACGTCGAGGTCGCGGTCGACAAGTCCGGGGCGACGATCCTGGCAGACGCGGCAGCCGACCAGGTGGAAGCGCTGCTGCGTCTGGTCGCCGAAGCCGTGTTGACGCCGCGCTTTGACGCCGACGAGGTGGCCGCCCAACGCGACGAGTTGCTGGCCGACCTGCAGCACCTGGCCGACGACGACGGCGCGCTGTGCGACGACGCGCTGGGGCGCTACCTGTACCGCGGCCAGGCGGCGGGCCGGCCAGTCCAGGGTTCGGCGGCCAGCCTGCACGCCATCGCGGCGGCCGATCTGCCCGCCTGGCATGCCCGCCAGGTCACCGCCAGCAACCTGCGCATCGGCTTCGCTGGCGCGCTCGACGCTGCGCGGGCCCACGACCTGGTCAAGGCGACGTTCGTCGGCCTGCCGAACCGCGCCGCTCCCCGGCCGGTCGCCGTCAAGGCCGTGGCCGACGGCCGGCGGCTGCTGCTGCTCGACAAGCCGCGGCGCGCCCAGACGCAACTGGCGGTGGCCTTGACGACGGCGCCAGCGACCGCGCGCGACATCGCGGCGCTGTTGGTGGCCAGCGCGGTGCTGGGCGGTCCGTTCACCTCGCGCATCAGCCGCGACGTCCGGCAGTTGCGCGGTTGGGCCTACCACGCCGATGCGACGCTGGCCCTGGGCGCGCACACCTCAACCTGGGCGGCAACACTGGGCACTGCCACGACCGACGCGCCTGCGGCGCTGGAACTGGTGGTCCAGCTCTGGGAAGAACTCGGCCGCCACGGCGCGACGCCCGCCGAGGTGCAGTTTGCCAAGAACTGGCTGCTCGGTGCCCACAAGCTGTCGCAGGAGACTGCGGCGGCCGAGCTGGCCTACCAACTGCGCGGCCGGGCGCTCGGGCTGAACTTGGCCGAGATCGCCGCCATCCCCGCGCGCATTGCCGCGGTCGACCACAAGTCGGTGCAGCGCGCGCTCAAGGAGCGCCTGCGACCCGAGCACCTGGTCGCGGTGGTCGTGGGACCGGCCAGGCAACTGCGCGACAAGCTCTCTGAATCGTTGACCCAGTTCGCAGTGCAAGTCCTGGAACCCGACGGCGCGCCCGAGCGGACCACCGGCGCCGGCCGCGCCGTGACCAGCAAACCCATCGCCGTCGAGGCGACCCCGACCGCGGCGCCGGCCGAGGACGGCGAAGAAGCCGACCCCGACGACGTCGACGACGGCGCCGACCTGGAGGCAGCACCGTGACCCGTCGCATCGCCAAGGTGGACCTGGACGCCGTCGACGCTTTCGCCGAAGCCGCCCACCGCGGCCAGTGCCGCAACACGGGCGACGACAGCGCGCCCGAGATCCCGTACATCGTCCACCCGCGTGCGGTGCGCGACATCCTGGCGCACGAACACCCCGATCCGGCCGCTGGCGAATCCTGGATCCTGGCGGTGGCGCTGCTGCACGACGTGCTCGAAGACTGCGACGTACACCACGACACCCTCGCCGACGAGTTCGGAGAGAACGTCAGCGCGGCCGTGCGGGCGCTGTCCAAGCAGATCAAGGTGGTGCCGGCTGCGCGCAAGACCGACGCCCAGTATTGGCAGGTGCTGCGCCAGGCGCCGCTGGCCATCCGCCGGGTCAAGGCCGCCGACCGCGTCGACAACCTGCGGTCGTGCGTGCGATGGTCGCGCGAGAAACTGGCGCGCAAGTACCTGGACGAGACGCCGCGCGAGGTCCTGCCGCTGGTCGCCGACGACCCGTTCCTGCACGGTGTGCTGACGGCGTTGCTGGACGAGTTGCAGGCGCGCTATCCGCAAACGTGATCGCCGGGCGCGCTGGCGGCCATTTCTTGACACCGCGCCAGATTCCGCGATCTTGCACGCTGAATGCACGCTGGCGCGTTCGCGTTTGCCGGCTTGCGCCGCCGCTGCGGCAAGGACCGGATCATGACAAGCAACCCGTTGGTCGCCATGGTCATCGCCCTGGCCGTCGGCGTGGGCGCACCCTGCGCAGCGCGCGCCGCCGAGTCCAACCAGGAACTCAAAGACCAGATGGCCGCCGCCGAAAGTGAACTGCGCCGAGCGCAGGTCGGCAAGCTGCCGCCCGTCGAACTTTTGCCCGTGCGCGGCCGGCTGATGCGCCTGTACCACCAGGCGCACTGGGCCAAGAAGTTCGAGGAGCAAGCGCGCGAAATCCTGAAACTGTTCGTCAAGGCCAACCTGCCCAAGAACGGCGGACCCGAAAGCGCGTGGGCCGCCGAGGCCCAGTTCCTGCTGCTCGCCGGGCGGCTTGACCAGGCACTGCAGAGCAAGATCGCGGTGACCAAAGGGGCCAAGGCCTCCGAGGCGCTGGCGGCGCAGATTCGCGCGCTGCGGCAGAACGTCGCGGGCGAGGAGGTGCCCAACCCGGTCGGCGGCATCCCGGAACGCAAAGGAGGCTTGTGCGGCGACTACACCACCCTGGTCTCGTCGTACCGGGCCAGCGACTGGACCATCGCCGCGGCGGTCACGCAGTCGCGCCTGTTGTCGCATGTGGCAGAACTGATTCGCGATACGCCCAACCCGAGCGATCAGTCGGCCGACGACCTCGCCCAGTGGCGGCAGATCGTCGACGAGACCGCGCGCGACCTCGAAGCCCAGGCGCTGCGATTGGTGGAGGCGGCGTGGACCGAGATCGGCCGGCGCAACATGGACGGCCAGTGGCGCACCGAGGCCAAGCGCGAACTGAACCGCTACCTGCCGCGCCAGCATCCGCTCAGTCGCGTGCGCGCCGAGAAGTGGTTGATTGCCGTGGCCGAGGACACCCAGGGCACCCTCAAGACCGGCGGTGTGCTCGCCGACATCCACGGGTGCTACGATCGCCACCTGGCCGCGGCGCCCGACGAGATGCTGGGCGAGGTCCAGGTCAAGTTCACGTTGGGTCCGGACGGCACAGCCAAGATCGCGGCCGTCGAACACGCCAACCCCGTGGTCGGCCAGTGCCTCAGGCGTCTGTGGGCGCAACGCAAGGATCTGCCCCGGCTGGCTGCGCCGACCGAACTGCACGTGCGCCTCGAACTGGCCGCCTTGTGAGGCCCGCCGCAGCCGCGTACACTGCCCGCGCCCTGTCGAGGAGCCCCGCCATGACCCGCCCGCCCCTGTTCGCACCGCGCGCCTTTGCCATGGCCGGAGCCGTGTGCCTGTGCGCCAACGCCGTGCCCGCACCGGTCCAGGCCCTGTCCAAGATGGCGTCGTCGGTGCTGTGCGCCGATCTGCCGGCAGCAGAGGGCGACGCCGAGGCCGGCAAGCGGGCGCTCGGCGAGGCGGAAGCCCTTTTCGCGGCCCGCGGCGACGCCGCAAAAGCCGAGGCGGGCCTCGAAGCCTTCGACAAGGCGCTCGCCGCCGACCCGGGCAATGCGGCGGCGCGCATCAAGGCGGCGCGCCTGTACTACCTCGTGGCCGACGGCTACCACCGCTTTGCCGGAGAATCGAAGGAACCTGCGATGATCGCGGGCTTTGAGCGCGGCATGGCCCACGCGGCGGCGGCCCTGGCGGTGACCAGCCCCGTGCTCAAACGCAAGATCTGCAGCGGGGCGCCGATGGCCGATGTGGTGGCGTCGCTCGACGAGCGCGCAGTCGAACCCATCTACTGGTTCTGCACCCACATGGGCAAGTACGGCCTGGCCAAGGATCTGCTGGAGGTCCTGTCGAACAAGGACCTGATTTTCGCGGTGATGGCCAAGCTGCAGGCCATCAAGCCCGACTACTTCCACTTTGCACCGGATCGCTACCTGGGCGGCTACTACACCAAGGTGCCATTTCCCGACGGCGACCTCGCCCGGTCGTTTGCCCACTTCTCGGCGTCGATCAAGGGCGCCCCCAACTACCTGGCCACCTATACGCTGATGGCCGAGATGTACGTCATTCGCGCGGTGAACAAGGTCGATCCGCGCGCCCGGGTGTGCGCCATCGGCGCCAAGAAGATCGCCGACGACGCGCCGGACCCGGCCGTCCACCCGTGTCGCACCCTGTTCGAGTCGCTGCTCGCCACCGTCAAGAACGCCAAACCCGACGCGGTCCCCGACCTCGCGGCCGAGATGGCAGTCGAGAAGCGCAAGGCCGAGGCCCTGCTCAAGGACGTGGACACCTATTTCCCGGCGCCGTGATCGAAAACTACGACGGCTCTGCCAACCACGCTTTGAGTTCGCGCGGCTTGACGGCGTAGCTGGCGCGGCAGTAGTCGCACACCAGCTCCAGCGGCTCGCTGCCCGTCGACAGTTCCGCGATTTCGCGCGCAGGCAGGCTCGACAGCATCGACAGCATGCGGTCGCGGCTGCACCGGCAACGAAATGCCACCTCCTCGCGTGCGACCTGGTCCCAGGCGAACCCCTGCACCAGCGCGGCGGCCCACGCCCGGCCGTCCGGGTCGTCTTCGGCCATGCCCTCGTGCAGTGGCGGCAGCACTTCGAGGTTGGCGGTGATGTGGGCGATGTCTTCGCGGGTGCCTTCGGGCATCACCTGCACCAGGTAACCCAGCGCGTGGCCGACCGCGCCCGCGGCGTCGACCGACACCTCGGTCTTGACCAGCGACAGGATCTGCTCGCTCTCCAACAGGTAGTTCATCAGGTAGTCGTCGACGCCGTCGCCGTCGAGCTCGACCGCGCTGCTGTAGCTCTTGGCTGCCAGGGTCCGCGACACGTGAAGCGAACCCTCGCCGACGAGGAAGCCCGTCTCGGCGCGCAACGCCGCCGGGCGCGCGACGTACGCCCGAATGCCGCCGGCCTGCCAGGCGTCCACCGCCACCTTGCCGACCGGGCCGTGGTGCTCCAGGTAGGTTTGCAGGCGCTCGTCCGGGTTGAGGGCCGATCGCACCAGCAAGGTGCCGACCATCAACTCGCCCAGCAGCCGGGTGGCGTCGACCGATGTGCCCAGGCGCCGCGCCGCCTCCTGCACCGCCACGGTGGCGCGCACCACCAGCACCCGCGCCTGGCCGTCGCGCAACAGCCCGCGCCACAGCGTGTCACACTGCACCGGCGGTGGCGGATCGACATACGTCGTGGGCGCGGCGGCGCGCTGGGCTCGACGCTCGGCCAAGAGTTGCACGGCCTCGGCGGTCGGCACGCCGTCGTGGTCGAAGTAGCGCCGTTTGCTCACGATTCGGCCTCGGTGGTCACGCGCAGCACTTCGTCGAAGCTGGTCAGGCCGAGCGCCATCTTCTTGATCGCAGCCTCGCGCAGGCTGGTCATGCCGTCTTCGAGGGCCTGGCGGGTCAGCCGGCCGGCGTCGGCCTTCTCCGCGACAAGGCGCCGCAATTTGTCGCTGAGCGGCATGACCTCGTAGATGCCGGTCCGGCCCTTGAGCCCTGTGTCGCGACACTGTGCGCAGCCCTGGCCCTTGAACACCGCAAAGCGGTCGCCGCCGACCTCCAGGCCCAAGGCGGCGATTTGTTCGGGCGTCAAGTCGATTTCGCGGCGGCAATGCAGGCACACGTTGCGCAGCAAGCGCTGGGCGATGACACCCAGAAGTGTCGCGGCCAATAGATAGGGCTGCACACCGAGGTCGAAAAGCCGTGCGATGGTCGAGGGCGCGTCGTTGGTGTGCACCGTCGACAGCACCAGGTGCCCGGTCATGGCGGCCTGGATGGCGTTCTGCGCGGTCTCGGGGTCGCGGATCTCGCCGACCATGATGACGTCGGGGTCTTGCCGCAAAAGCGTGCGCAGGGCACCGGCAAAGGTCAGGCCGACCTTGGGCTGCACGGCGGTCTGGTTGAAGGCCTCGATCACCATCTCGATCGGGTCCTCAATGGTGGTGATGTTGATGTTCGGGTTGGCGATCGCGCGCAAGCACGAGTAGAGCGTGGTGGTCTTGCCGCTGCCGGTCGGACCGCACACCAGCACCAGACCGTGCGGCCGGCGGATCATGCGCTGGATGGTGTCGAGGTCGCGCGCAAACAGACCCAGCCCCCCCAGATCCTGCAACAGGATGGTCGGGTCGAAGATGCGCATCACGCATTTTTCGCCAAACGCGGTCGGCAGCGTCGAGATGCGCAGCTCGACTTCGCGCGGCGGCAAGTTGTTGGGGGTGTGCTGGATCTTGACGCGACCATCCTGCGGCCGGCGCTTCTCGGCGATGTCCAGGCGCGCCAGGGTCTTGATGCGCGACACCACCGCGTTGTGCACCACCTTGGGCAGCGAGTGCACGCCGTGCAGCACGCCGTCGATGCGCAACCGGACATTGGCCTGTTCGCGCTTGGGCTCCAGGTGGATGTCGCTCGCCCCCTGGTCCAATGCGTACTGCAAGAGGAAATCGACGGCGCGGATCACGTTGCGGTCGTCGCCCTCGACCTCTTTGCCCTGCTGGCCGATGCGGACCAGTTGCTCGAAGTTGCCGATGTCGATGTTGGGGTCGCCGAGGTCCGCGGCCGCGTTGCGCACGGTGGCGCGAAACACGAACACGTCGTCGATCATGCGCAGGATGTCATTGCGGATCGAGAGGACCAGGTCGGCGGGCTGGCCGTCGCGGGCTTCCAGCGTCTCCAATGCCGTGGCGATGAACGGGCTGTCGGTGGCGATGACCAGCCGGCCATTGGCGCGGCCGAGCGGTAGGCAGCAATTGCGTCGCGCGTAGCTTCTGGAAACGACGGACGAAATCCACTTGGCGTCGAGCTTGAGCGGGTCGATGCGCACGAACCGATAGTTCGCGGCCTTGGCCAACGCACCCTGGATGCGCTCTTCAGTCAGCGGGCTGCCGCCGGGCGACACCATCTGCAGGCTGGCGATGACCTCGGCGGCGCTGCACGGCACGCTGTCGTCGCCGCCTTCCTGCTGGCGCTGGCGGTCGAGGATGAGCTTGCGACGGTCGGCCATGCGCACGACGTCGCTCAACTGGTCGGCGGTCAGAAGCCCTTGGTTTTCGAGGACACCGCACAACGTGTGGGCGTCCAGGCTGCCCGGCCAGCCGGCGCCGACGCGACCCGGATCGATGCGTCCCGTGTCGGTCCGGCCGGCATCGCCGTTGCGCAGATCAGAATCGCCAGCGGCCATGGTTATCCGAACGCGTCCTCTTCGCGATCGTCACTGGCCGCTGCACCTGAGAAATCGTACAGGTCGCGGTCGAGCAGGAAGCGCGGTTTGACGTTTTGGACGGCTTGCAGCGCCGACGGCAGGGCGCCCGGATAGCGGCGGTCGATGTCGGCCAGCAGCGCGTTCATCTGTGCGCGCTTGAGGTCGGGTTGGCGGCTGCACAGGTTGCAAGGGATGAGCGGGTACTGCTTGATGTGCGCCCACTTGACCAGCATCGCCTCGGGCACGTAGGCCAGTGGCCGGATGACCGTGTTGTAGCCGTCGTCGGCGCGCAGCTTGGGCGGCATGGCCTTGAGCTGGCCGCAGAAGAAGAGGTTGAGCAGGAGCGTTGCGGCCATGTCGTCGCGGTGATGGCCGAGCGCGACCTTGTTGCAGCCGAGCCGCCTGGCGGTGTCGTACAGCACGCCGCGCCGCAGCCGCGAGCACAGCGAACAGGTGGTCTTGCCGGGCTCCAGCTTCTGCAAGACGATGTCGTAGGTGTGGTAGTGGACGATTTCGTAGGGCGATCCGCAGCCCTTGAGGTAGTCCTCCAGCGTCGCCAGCGGAAAGCCCGGGTGACCCTGGTCCAGGTGGACGGCTACGAGGTCAAACTTGATCGGCGAATGGCGTTGCGCCCGTTGCATGAAGTGCAGCAGACCGTAGCTGTCCTTGCCACCGGACATGCAGACCATGACCTTGTCGCCGGGCTCCAGCAGCCCAAAGTCCTTGCTCGCCTTGGTAAAAAGGTGCGAGATGCGCCGCTCGAGAATCGCCGGGTCCTCGGGGATGCGCTGGCGGCGCGGCACGGCGATGGCGTGCGGCCCCGACAGATCGAACGAGAAATCTTCTTCGATCTCGATGGGCTCGGTGACCTCGCCGTCGTCGCGCAAACTGCGCAGCGTGGCCACGGTGTGGGCCGGCATGGCCTTGTCGGGCGCCGTGCTTGCAGGCACTGTGCGGCCGGGCACTGTGCGGCCGGGCACTGTGCGGCCGGGCACTGGGCTGGCGGGCACTGGGCTGACGGTGGTCGGAGGGGCTGGCAGGGACAAGGGAACTCCAGCCGGCGCACATCGCGCGCGGGTGGGCGCATCCTAGCACCTGCGGGAGGCGTTGGGCGATGGTCGCGTGCGCGGGCCTGGCAGTACCCCGCCGCGCACGGCCTGAACTAGGCCTCTTTCTTCTTGCCCTTCTTTTCCGCGGGCTTGTCGGCGACCTCGTCGGCGGCGGCTTCGGCCGGGGCGGCTTCGGCAGGCGCGGCCTCGGCGGCGGGGGCGGCCTCGGCTTTCGGTTCCGGCTTGGGTTCTGCCTTGGGCTCGGGCGCCTTGGCGGCGGGCGCGGCGCTGGCCGGTCCGGCGGCGAGGCGCGCCAGGATCGGCTGCGGACGCGGCAGCTTCTCGACGGCCGCCGCGATCCTGGCGAGCGCGGCGCCATCGTAGGCCCCCGACTTGCCGACGCCAGCCGAGTCGAGGACTTCGCCGAGCATCGTGCGCGCAGTCAAGTAGTCGAAGCGCGCTTCGAAGGCGCTGATCATCTGGTCGTGGGACAACGCGGTGGCGGCCATGCATTTCCTCCGGGCGGCGGTCTGGGTGTGGGTAGGGCAGGAACGGGGCGGCGCCATGCAGCGAGGCGGGCGGTGAACCGAACCGGCCGGCGAGGCGTGCCAACGAGGGCAACGAACCGCTGCGCGCGCGCGGCGGCAAGGTTAGCAGGGCGCGAAAAAAGCGCAACCCGCTGGGCGTGGACGAGGTGCCGACGGGCAAGGACGCGTGATTCCAGCGCTTCGACTCGTGCGTGTGGTCGTGCAATTGCCCTATGGCACGCCGGTGACACCGCGGCGCGCGCGCCCCCTTTGCCCGCCGATTTGCAGGCGCTAGCCTGCCCGCGACGGTCCTCCGTCTGTGAGGCGCCCCCCGTGTTTGCGCCTGAGCCGCCCCCCACCCTGGTCCACCGCCGCGTGCTGGCGTTGGTGGGGCCGTACGGTTCGGGCAAGACCGAACTGGCCCTGGCGCTGGCGGCCGCCGCTGCGGCCCGCGGCGACCGCGCACTGGTCGCCGATCTCGACGTGATCAAGCCGTACTTCCGCTCGCGCGAGGCGACCTTGCGCAGCGCGGCCGCAGGTGTGACGACCCTGGCCCCGCCGGGCGCCCTCGCGTTCGCCGATCTGCCGATCGTGCCGGCCGACCTGCGCGCGGCCCTGCGCGACCTGGATCGGACCGTGATCATCGACGTGGGCGGCGACGTCGCGGGTGCGCGCGTGCTGGGGTCGGTCGCCGACGCCTTGCCGGCGGAGTCCAGCGAGGTGTGGTTCGTGGTCAACCGCCACCGCCCTTTCGTGCAGACCGTCGCGCGCGCCGTGACCCTGGCGCGGGCGATCGCCGCCGCAACCGGCATGGCGCTGTCCGGCGTGGTCGCCAACGGCCACCTGCTCGACTACACCACGGCGGGCATCGTGCTGGACGGTCTGGAGTTCTCGCGCGCGGTCGCCGCCGAGGTCGGCGTGCCGATCGTCGCGCTCATGGCCCCGGCCGAACTCGCGCATGAATTGGTCGGAGCGCCGGACCTGCCGCCGCTGGTGCCGGTGGTGCGCGCCATGGCGTTGCAGAGTTTGGGCGGCGTGGTCAACGCCCACGGAGGCTGCGCGTGAACCGTGTGCAAATCGACCGCGAGCGCTGCAAGGCCTGCGGTCTGTGCATCGCCGTGTGCAACAAGCACCTGCTGGCCTTTGGCGGTGCCCTGAACAGCCACGGCTACCAACCGGTCGAACTGCACGACGCGCCAACCTGCACCGCGTGCGCGCTGTGCGGTGTGGTCTGTCCCGAAGCGGGCGTGCAGGTCTACAAGGCAGCCAAGCCCAAGCCGGCTGCCGCAGGAGACACCCCATGACCGGCGAACGGCAACTTTTCAAGGGCGCCGAAGCCATCGCTGAAGCCGCCATCCGCGCCGGCTGCCGGCACTTCTTCGGCTACCCGATCACGCCACAGAACGAGATCCCGGAATACATGGCCAAACGCATGCCCGAGGTCGGCGGTACCTACTTGCAAGCCGAAAGTGAACTCGCCTCGATCCACATGGTCTTTGGCGGCGCCAGCACCGGCGCCCGGGTGATGACTTCGTCGTCCAGTCCCGGATTGTCGTTGATGGCCGAGGGCGCCAGCTACCTCGTCGGCGCCGAGTTGCCGGCCGTCATCGTCAACATCATGCGCGGCGGACCGGGCCTGGGCGACATTGCGCCGGCACAAGGCGACTGGGCGATGATGACGCGCGGTTGGGGCCACGGCGACAAGCGGTACCTGGTGCTGTGCCCATCCACGGTGCAAGAGGCGGTAGAGCTGATGGCCCAGGCGTTCGATCTGGCCGAGAAGTACCGCAACCCCGTGGTCCTGCTCGGCGACGGCCTGCTGGGCCAAATGATGGAGCCCGTGGTGTTCCCGGAGGCCATCGCAGTGCCCGATCCGCCCGGCTGGGCAGCGCGCGGCAAGCCCAAGGACCGGCGGCGCGTCATCATCCGGTCGTTGTACCTGGACCCCGCGCAGCTCGAAACCCACGTGGACGGGCTTTTCGCCAAGTTCGCGGCGATGGAGCGCGACGAACCGCGCGCCGAAAGTTGGTGCTGTCAAGACCGCCCGCCGGTGGTGGTGTGTGCTTTCGGCACCGTGGCGCGCATCGCCCGCACCGCCATTGCCCAGGCGCGCGCCGAGGGGTTGCCCGTCGGGCTGTGGCGGCCGATTACCGCCTGGCCGTTTGCGGCGCCCAGCCTGCGCGAGGTCGCGCGCCACGCCAACCGGTTGCTGTGCATCGAAATGAGCAAGGGCCAGTTGGTCGACGACGTGCGCGCCGTGTTGGGCCCCGATCACGCCGTGGCGTTCTGGGGCCGGGCCGGCGGCGTGGTCCCGACGGTCGAAGACATGCTGGCGCAGATCCGCGCCCAGTTCGCACAGGCGTAGGGGGCCAGCCATGACCGAAGCTGTCGCTTTCGCCCGCACGCCGGTGCTGACTGACTCCTACATGCATTATTGCCCCGGGTGCACCCATGGCACCGCGCACCGCCTGGTGGCCGAGGTCATCGACGAGTTGGGCATCCAGGACCGGACGGTCGGAGTTTCGCCGGTCGGCTGCGCAGTGCTGGCCTACAACTACATCGACGTCGATTTCCTGGAAGCGGCCCACGGGCGCGCCCCGGCCGCCGCCACCGGCCTGCGCCGCACCCTGCCGGCAGACCGCTACGTCTTCGCCTACCAGGGCGACGGCGATCTGGCGTCGATCGGCATGGCCGAAATCCTGCACGCTGCCAACCGCGGCGAGAAGATCACCGTCGTTTTCATCAACAACGCCATCTACGGCATGACCGGCGGCCAGATGGCGCCGACCACCCTGCCCGGCATGCGCACCACCACCTCGCCGCAGGGCCGCGACAGCGCGGACAGCGGCCACCCGATTCGCGTCTGCGAATTGCTCGACACCTTGGTGGCGCCCGTCTTCCTGGCCCGCGGGACGCTCAGTTCGGCCAAGGGCGTGCTCAAGGCCAAGAAACTGCTGCGCCGGGCCTTCGAGTTGCAGCACCAGGGCTTCACGCTGGTCGAACTGCTGTCCACCTGCCCGACCGGCTGGGGCCTGACGCCGGGCGACTCGCTGGCGTGGCTCGACCGCAACATGACGCCGTTCTTTCCGATCCGCACCTTTCGCGAGCCGGGGGCGATGCCGCCGCAGGCCGATCCGTATCGCCCAGACCTGCGGGTGCGCGACGACGGCCCGACCGACGAACCCGAGGAGTGATCCATGGCGCAGCACGACGTGGTGATGGCCGGGTTTGGCGGCCAGGGCTTGATGGCCATCGGCAAGCTGCTGGCCAAGGCAGCGATGTGCGAGGGGCGCCACGTCACCTGGCTGCCGAGCTACGGACCGGAGATGCGCGGCGGCACCGCCAACTGCGTGGTGGTGGTGGACGACGCGCCGATCGGATCGCCCTTCGTGCAGCACGCCCAGGCCGCCCTGGTGATGAACCGGCCAAGTTTCGACAAGTTTGCGCCGCTCTTGGCACCCGGTGGGACGATCGTAGTCAACGGTTCGCTGGTCGACGACCTGCCCGTGCGCTCCGACGTGCGGGTGGTCCGCATCGCCGCCAACGACTTGGCCGCACGGGCCGGCAGCGCCAAGGCCGCCAACATGGCCATGCTCGGCGCCTACCTCGCGCACTGCCCCGTGGTGCGGCACGACACGGTGCGCGACCACATCGCGGCCGCTTTCGCTGGCAAGAATTCCGCGGTTGGCGAAGCGAACGTGCGCGCGTTTGAGGCGGGCTTGGCTGCGGCGACGCGCGCTACCTGACCCAGAATCCCCAGCTTGCCGCGCGCGCCGGATCCTTGAGCCCACCCGAAGTGGTCGGGGTGTACCCGTCGCCGTACCACACGACCATGCCGTTGCTGGTGACGGGGTCTGCACCGCACGCGCCGTAGCAGGTCGAACTGTTGAAGCCGATGAACTGGCGCTCGTACTGCGTGCCGCCGGAGTGACCGCTGCACGACAGCTGCGGGCGGTTGTCGAAGGTCTGGGCGTTGAACTGGCTGCCGGTCTTGAGCTCGGTGACCGAGACCGTGATACAGCTCGTGCTGGACAAGGCCAGGTTGAACTGGTTGTAGCCGCTCGCCTTGGCCCAGCGGTAGGCCAGCTCGTACGACAGCGCGTTGCCAGCAACGGGCTTGGTGCCATTGTTGGTCACGGTCAGCAACACCTGCGACGCAGTCTGCAGCAGCGCCGTGCCGTCGATGGCGGCCTTGCCGGCGCGCACGGCCGGATCCCAGGTGCCGGCCGCGGCGTTGGGCAGGTAGTACACGTCGCTGCCGCCGGACTGCGGCCGGTAGGCGTAGGTCAGCAGGGTCCAGCCGCCGCCGTCGGTGGTCATGTCGCAGTAGGCGTGCACCGGCAGGCCGGCGATGCTGATGTAGTACTGGCCGTCCTTGGCGCCCGGCACTTTGGTCAGGACGTCTTTGCACGACTTGGCCGGGTTGGTCTTGGTGCCGTAGCCGCCGATCGAGATCGGGAACCACTCGCTGCCGTTGCACACGTACAGCGTCTGGTCCTTCTCGCCGACGTAGGCCGCGCCGAGCAAGGTCGCCTCGCACTTCTTGGGGTCGGCTGCCGCCACCGTGAACTGGAAAAGCTGCTTGGTCGGGTCGTAGCCGGCCGTGCACTGCAAGCTGCCGTCGGCCGCAATGCCGCTGACCAGCAGCCCCGTGCCGCACGCGGTGCCGACCTTGGCGAGCACCGGAGGGTTCTGGACGTCGGACCACAAGCCGGTGGTCGCGACCTTGGCCAGCTTGGGCGTCCCTTGCAGATCGGCGTACTGGCCCGTCTTGGCCACGTCGGAGAGCGCGGGCAGGCCTTGCAGATCGGCGAATTGTCCGCTGCCGGCGACCTTGGCCAGCGCCGACGCCTGCACGTACTGACTCAGGTCGGGCGCACCGACCAGGTCCGCGTAGGCGCCGCTGCCGGCGACCTTGTGCAGTTGCGCCTTCTTGGCGTACGCGTCGAGCGCCTGCGGGTCCAGGTGGCTGGCACCGACGCAACCGCTGCATTCGAGCGACTCGGCGACCGCGCTGCGCAGGGCGCTGGCGACACTGGCCAGGGGGCGGCGCGGCAGTTCAGGTTCGCCATTGACCGAGACGCCGAACCACAGCGCACCCGCCGCACCGATTTTGGCCGGTATCGGGGTCTTCTCGCCGATGACGAGCGCGAACTGGCCCGCCTTGACCGAGACGGTCGTCGCCGACTCTTGCCAGAGCGCCGTGCCGCCGGTGTCCGTGGGATACAGCGCGGCCTTGAGCTCGTAGGCGCCATCCGCCACGGGCCCGCCGGCCGACGCGGTGAGCGCGCCGACCACCGACAGCGAACCGGCGACGGCGGCGTGGGCAGCGATGGACACGTGCAGGGCGACCACCGAGGCGGCCAGGATCCAGGGGCAGAACGATGCGATGCGCATGGGCGGCTCCGAACGGTGACGGGGCGAACCCCGACGCAGCGACCGCAGGAGCGTAGCGCGGACCTTGACAGTTTGCCAGCGACCGGCGCAGCCTTGCGGTGGAGCGTTGGCCCTGTGCAATGGGCGCGCATGGGCGCGCGCACCCGGCTGTGGCGCGCGCACGCGGGAGGAGTCCATGCGGGGTCGAGGCATCTTGGGCGCAGGGCTGTTTTGGGTCGTCGCAGGGTGCGCCTGCGGGACCACACCCGCGCCCACCAGCACGGCGAGCGCGGACAGCGTATCGGCCGTCGATGCAGTCGCCGCCGCGGATGCGGCCGCCAAGGACGCCGCCGCGGACGCGCCGGACCCGTGCAAGGGCCAGACCTGTTCTGGCGTCGGCATATGCAAGGTCGCCGCCGGTGGCAAGGCGTATTGCGATTGCGCCGGGCCTGCCTGCCTCTACCCGACGGCAGACCTGCGCTGCGTCTCGGCCGGCGACCTGTGCAGCGAGGCTGGCCTGGCCTGCGAGGGCGGCTCGACCTGCGGCGTGGACGACGACCCGAGCGGCTGCGGCTGCGATTCCGCCAAAATCCACAAGGCCGTGTGCCGCTGCGACAACGGCGCCAAATACGACGCCGGCCAGTGCAAAAGCGACGTCGCCGCGTGCCACTCGCTGCACAAGTGCGTGCCCACCAAGGGCGAGCGCTTCAACCTGGTGGTCTCGGGCGCCGTCACCCTAACGCTTGTGGACCGCAAGGAGTTTGGCGGGGGCCAGGAGTGGACGGCCGGCGGCAACCTGACGCTTTTCAACGTCTGGCCCAAGGAACTGTGCGGGGCGCTCAAACTGGCCAGCGGCCAGGATCTCAAGGTGGGCAGCTCCGATGTCGGCCAGCTCAAGCTGTCGTTCGCCCACGGCGGCAAACAGTACAACTCTGAGAAAGTCGGCGCCGGCGGCAAAGTCGAGGTCAAGGCCGCCACGTGGTGCGACAAGCCGGGGTGCACGGTGTTGGATCTGGCCATCGACGCGGACCTCGGCGGCTTCGACGGGTCGGTGGTACACGTCAAGGGTGTAATCAAAGGCTCGGATTTCTGACCGGGCGCCAGCAAGCAGGCCGCCGAGCGTCACCGGTCTGACCGCGTGCGATCGCCCTTGACGCCCGCCCATTGGCCCCGCACGATGCCCCCCGCGCCGCCGCGTCCCCGCACTGGCGGCCCAGAGGCAACGTGACCCACCGACAACCCCGATTGATCTGGCTGACCGCGCTGCTGGCCTGTACTGAGGCCGAAGCCCCGCCAGCGACCTTGGCCGCCGATACCGCCTCGGCAGGGGCGACGAGCGGGGTCGATGTCACGGCCAAGGCCGACGCGGCCCAGACCGAATCTTCCGTCGGCGACAGCGCTGCCTTGCTCGACCAGCCGGCCGCGGCGGACACTGACATGGCCAAGGACGCCGCCGCGCCGCCCGACGCCGCGGACGCTGCCGATGTCCCCCCAAAGCCGTCCTACACCGCGGTCAGCGTCGCCTGTGGAGCGACCCCGACCGCCGGGGCTGTCCTCGCTGCCCCGCCAAAGGCGTACTCCAGCGGCAAATGCCCGGTGCTGGTGGCGGATGGCAAGACCTTGAATACCTTGAACAGCAAGGGCAACACCCGGCATTTCAAGCTCATCGCCCCGGCCGACAAGAAACCCGGCGAGGCGCTGCCTGTCTTGTTCGCGTGGCACTGGCTCAAAGGATCGGCGAAAAGCTTCATCGAAACCGGCGAGTTGGCTTCAGCGGTCGCCCAGCAGCGCTTCGTCGCGGTGGTGCCCGAATCCAAGGGCGACATCGAGATTCCGCTGGCCAAGGCGTCGTTTCCGTGGCCAATCACCTCGCTGTCGCCGGCTGCGCGCTTCGAGGAGGAATTCACCTTCTTCGACGACATGCTGGCATGCGTGGCCGAGCAATACGCCATCGACGCCCAGTGCGTCTCGGTGGTCGGCGTGAGCGCGGGGGCGCTTTTCGGGGCGCAGCTGGCCCAGGCCCGCAGTGAGCACATCGCTAGTTTCCTGTCGCTGTCCGGAGGCACCCAAAGCGACGGCTTGTCCAACCTCGCGCTTTTGCCCTGGAAAGGCGCCAAGCACAAGCTGCCGGTGCTGGTGCTGTGGGGCGGTCCGCAGGACAGTTGCGCGCTCGTCAACTTTCAGTCGGCCTCGCTGGCCATGCAGAAGGCCCTGGACAAGGAGGGCCATTTCCAGGTCGAGTGCATCCACAACTGCCAGCACGGCGTGCCGCCCGTCGATGCCCCAGAAGGCGTGAGCCAGTTCAAAGCGTTGTGGGATTTCGCGTGGTCGCACCCGTATTGGCTGCCACCGGGGCACTCGCCGTGGGCCAAGGGACTGCCGGCCGATGCGCCGCCGTGGTGCGCGGTGGGTCCGGGCACGGCCAAGATCCGCACGGGCCAGTGCCCACCGCCTAGCTGCCCACTTTGACGAGGGTGCGCTGACGTTTCGATCGTGCCATTGGCGCTACTTGCACGCGCCCGCCACGCACTTGCCGCCCGCAGGACACTCGCAGTCGACCGTGCACGCCTTGGGCGGGGCGACCGGCAGCGAGCAGTACCCGGTGATGCAGGTCTCGCCGACGTGGCATTCGCACGAGGCCTTGCAGCGCACCAGGCAGTAGCCAAGTACGCAATCCTCGCTGAGCGCGCAGTCCTTGTGGGCGGTGCAGACATAGCCGCCACCCTTGCCGACGCCTGCGGCCTGCTGGCCAGAACCGCTGCTGCTGCTCGAGTCGGCGCCCGTTGCGGCGCTGCCACTGCCCGATCCGGCGCTGCCACTGCCCGATCCGGCGCTGCCACTGCTGCCAGCATCCGTTGCCGCCGTGGATCCGGCGTCCTTGGTGGTCGAAGGGGACGCGGTGCCGGTCACCTTCGACATCGGCGCCCCGGCGCACCCGTAGCCACCGTCGGGCTGGCAGCTCTGCTTGATGACACACTTGCAGCCGTCGCGGGCGGTGTCTTCGTCGGCCTTGAACTCGGCCTTGCAGCCGTCGATGCACGTTTCGAACGACGACGGACCGATGTTGCCGCACGTGAACAACTGCGTGCAGAACTTGCCGCACACCTCGCCGGGACTGGCGGTGTCGTCGGCTTCGGCCCAATGGCCGCGGTGCCCATAGTTCTCGACGTGGCAGGCGGAAATCAAGCCCAGCGCACTCAGGATGGCGACAGAACCAGCGGAAAGTAAACGCATGACATCCTCCAGGACAAGGCAGACCCGTACCAGTGCCTCGCGCCCGGCCGGACACCATGTCGGCCAGGGCGGGCATTCGGGGCGGGACCGGGCACGCCGTGGTGCCTGCGGTTCGACCCTTCATGCCCGCGGGGCGGCGGTTCGTTCAAACTTGCACAAACTTTTTGCAACGGCGCCTGTTTTCAACGGCTTGATCCGAATTTGCCGGCCGGCGGCGGGCGCGCTACCTTGCCGGCGCAGCGGCCGGTCGGCGTCCATTCGCGGCCCGCGGCCTTTTTCGCACCCGGATTGAACGGAATGCGCGCAGCCGGGCAAACAGGGTTGACCGTGCGGCCAGATGTGGGCCGCAAGGAGCGACCCCGCGCCCATGACCGCCTTTGCCCAAACGCTCGAGGCCCCGTTGTTCTGGCGGCGTAGCGCGCCCACCGGCGACGCGCTGATCGATGCGCTGCGGCGCGGCGACCTCGCGGCAGTCGGCACGGCGTACGACCTGCACCACCAAGCCGTGCGGGCGTTTGCGCGCAGGCTGACCGGCGACGCCGACGCGGCCGAAGATCTCGTGCAAGAGGTGTTCATCACCCTGGCCAAGGCGGGCGGCAAGTTCGACGGCCGCTGCGCGTTGCGCACCTTCCTCATCGGCATCGCCATCAACCACGCGCGCCACCATGTGCGGGCCGCCGCGCGCCGCCGCCGGGCGTGGCTGCACGCGAGCGACGGCCAGACCGACCACGCGCCAGCGGCCGACGCGTCGAGCGCCCAAGCCGAACTCGCGGGCCTGTTGTCGCAGGCGCTCGACGAACTGCCGATCGACCAGCGCGTTGCGTTCATCTTGTGCGAGGTCGAGGAGCGCACGGCTGCCGAGGCCGCCGACCTCACCGGCGCGCCCGAGGCCACCATGCGCACGCGGCTTTTCCACGCGCGCAAGAAGCTGCGCGAGGCGCTGCAGCGCAAGGGGTTGTCGTGAACGAGCCGTTGCCCCCCGAGGATGCGCTCTTGCGCGCGGCCCGCGCGCTGCGCGAGGCCTCCGAGGCCCGCAGGGACGGGTCGCCGGCCCAGCGCGGCCGCATCCTGGCACAGGTCCACGCCCACCGTCAGAGCGCCGAGCGCCGGGCCGCGGCCGGTCTCGCCCTGTCGGCGGTGTTGGTGACGTCCACTGCCATCGCGGCCGCCACCGGCACTCTGCCCAAGGTGGTGGCCGCGGTGCAGCGTGCCGTCGGTCTGGCGCCGGCCGAGGCACCTGTCGCGCCCGCATCGGTCCAGAGCGTCGCCGCCACCCCAAGCAACGCCAAGCGGACGCGACCGGCAGACCAGGTCCCCCCGTCGAGCGAACCGGCGGCCGACGCCCAGCCGGCGCCGCCCGAACCGCCCACGCCCGAGCCGCCCCAACCCGAGCCGCCAGTTGTCGAACCGCCGGCGCTGCAAGTTCTCGAGCCTCCGCCCGCCGATCCGGCGCGATCGGCCAAGCCGCGCGCGACCTCGCCCAGGCCGGTGCCGGCCAAGCCTGCCGTGCCCGACCCGGTCCCCCCCAACGACCCGCAGCCGGCCGCGGCCCAACCGGCGCCGCCCCCAGTCGCGCCCGCGCCGCCGCACGACGAGACCCTGGCCCTTTTCCGATCGGCCCAGGCCCTGCAGTTCCGCGACAAGGCCTATGCCAAGGCCCTGGCCGGCTGGGAAGCCTACCTGCGCGCCGCGCCGGCCGGTGCGCTGGCCCCCGAGGCCCGCTGGAACCGCGCCGTGTGCTTGCTGCGCTTGGGCCGCAAGGCCGAGGCCCGCATCGCGCTCGAGCCTTTCGCGCAGGGCATGGAAGGCGGCTACCGCCAGGCCGAGGCAGCGCGCCTGATGGCCGCCATGCAGGAGGGCGAGCCATGAGCCGCAGCACCGCCCTGACCCTGTCGCTGGCATGGACTGTGTGGGCCAGCCCGGCCACCAGCCAGCCAACGCCGCCGTCCCTGTGCCTGCACGTCGAGTCAGCCGACGGCGTGCCGCCGGCGAGCGCGCTGCAACTGGCCATCGAGCACGAACTCGAGGTGCCGGTGCGCACCGAGATGCCGTGCCCGGCCGCGAGTGGGGCCTTGACGGTGACCCCCGCCGGTCCCGGTCAGGCCCATGTCGCGTTCGTGGCACCCGATGGCCACAAGGCCGGCCGCGCCATCCGGTTGCCCGCCGAGACCGCGCGCGCCGCCGAAACGATCGCGCTCCTGGCCAGCAGCCTGGTGCGCGACGAGGCCGGCGAGTTGCTCGACACCCTGCGGAAAAGCAAACCCGCGCCCAAGAAAGCGGAAGTGCCGCCTGCGCCCTCGCCACCGCCGACGCCGCCCGTGCCGGCGCCCCTCCCGGCGGGCACGCCACCCGCGCCGCCCCCGCCCTTGCCCGCCGGTGTGCCCCCGCCGTCGCCTGCACCGCCCGGACCGCCCGCGGCCACTGCGGCCGACGGCGACGACGACGCATGGCGTCCAGATGGCGGGGGCCTCAGCATTGCAGTCGACCTGGTGCCCGGCGTCTCGCTGCCGCCGGGTCGCTTCACCTCGCCCACCCGCTCCTTGTCGTTCGGCGTCATCGGGGCGTGGTCGCCCGGGCTGCGCGGCATCGAGGCCGCCCACGTGTTCGCGCTCAAGTCGCGCAGTGCCCGCGGCATCCAGATGGCCGGCGGGTTCTGCATAGTGGCCGAGGAACTGCGCGGCATCCAACTGGCGGGAGGCCTGAACGTGGTCGGCGGCCGCCTGCGCGGCATCCAAGGGTCGTTCGGCGTCAACATCGCCCGCAGCATCGACCGCGGCGTGCAGTTCGGTTCGCTGAACCTCGCCGGCGCCTCCGATCGCGTGGTCCAGTTCGGGTTCGCCAACCTGGCCGTCGGCGAACTGCGCGGCATCCAGGGCGGCTTTTTCAACGCGGCGCGCGGCGACCTCCGCGGCGTGCAACTCGGCCTCGCCAACCTGGCCACCGGCAGCGTGCGCGGCGTGCAGGTCGGCTTGCTGAACCTCGCGCGCGACGCCGACGCCGGTATCGGCCTGCTATCGCTGTACTGGAAAGGTCGCACCCACCTCGAAATGTGGTCCCAGGACTGGGCCCGGGCGATGATCGGGCTCAAGCACGGCAGCCGCTACATCCACAACATCGTCGCCGTCGGCGGTCGCAGCGTCGGCGACCGATGGCTGCCGGTGGTCGCGCTCGGCCTCGGCCTGCGAGCGCGGCTCGGCGACCGACTGCACGTCGACGTGGACGCCGTGCACCACCTGCTGTTGCAGGGCCAGAGCGCCGAGGACCAGGCGCCCGACCACCTTTCGCAAGCCAAGGCCACGGTCGGCCTGCGACTTTTCCGGTCGGCCACGGTGTTCGCCGGCCTGAGCCTGAACGCGCTATGGCTGCCGACCCGCGACCTCGTCGAAAGCCTGACGCCGTTTGAGCGCGACGACAGCACGCGCAAGGACGTGTGCCAGAACTGCGCCGAGCGCCGCTCCGCCGACCTGTGGCCCGGCGTGGTGGTCGGCGTGGCAGGATTCTGACGCTGGCGCGGCGGCTTGGTTGCGAATGGCATCTGGTACAACGGACACCGCGACCGTGCGGGGCTTTCAGGGTCAGCCGGCAGCGCCGGACGGCGGCAGACCAGGAGCAGGCCCAGGAGCAGGGTCAGGGACAGGACCAGGACCAGGGGCAGGGACAGGGACAGGAGCAGGGACAGGGTCAGGGACAGGCCCAGGAGCAGGGACAGGCCCAGGAGCAGGGTCAGGGACAGGACCAGGAGCAGGGTCCTACTTCATTCGCTCCAGCGCCACCGCGTGCCACTGCGGGTAGCCCTGCAAGCCGTAGAGAGCCGATTGCGCCTGCCTTTGCTCCACCGCAGCGAGCTCCGCGATGTGTTCGGCCGTCCACTGCGGATCCAAATCGGCCAGCGCTTGCACGAGCATGCCTGCGCCCGGCGGCTTGAGCGCGACTTTCTGAATCAAGGCCACTGCCCTTTGCTGGTCGTCTCTTGCGCCGATGTCGGGCGGGGCAATCGCCGTGCACGCCCTGGCCACCCACCAGTCCGGATCGTCTTGGCCGGGCTGCGGCGGCCGCCCCAAGTCGGTCCACTGCGGTTCGGCCAACACCAGCTGCGCCAAGCGCCGTGGCCACTGCGGGGCGACATCAAGCAACGCGAACGCCTTGACCGTGCCCAAGCGCACGGCAGGGTCCGGGTGGCGCACGGCAGCCAACATCGCGTGCCCAAACGCTTCTTGGTCTTCACCGCGCAAGCCGGCAAACACCAGGCCGAGCGCCGTACCGATCGACCCTTGCCGTTCGAGCGAATTGTCCGTTGCCAACGTTGCCACCGCATCGTCCCAATGTCCGGCACCCAAAGGCACGCCCAAGGCCTCGCACGGCGCGACCAGCGCTGGATGCCCCGCGCAACGCCACGGTGTCGTGGCGCCCCAATTCGCGTCGGGCTCCGGCGCCGGACACGCGCTGACGCGCGACTCCTGGTGGCAATGGCAGGCGTAAAGCCGCGCCAGACCAGCGCCGCCCGCTTGGGGACCCGACACTGCCATGAGCTGCCATGCCGCGAGCGCAGTCGCCTCTTGTCGATGCACGTCGCGCGCCACCGACCGGACGGGGCGGCCGCAGTCGCCGCACACCAGGTTGTTGCAGCCCGGTCCGTGGTTTTGGCGGGTCCACTTGCGCGCAAAGGGCCAAAGCGGCAGCAGTTGACTGCCACTGACCAGATAGCCGTCGTCGATGCAATACTGAAGCGGCGTCAGCAGTTCCGCGGCCAAAGATCGCTCCGCTAGGTCGTACCGGCTTGGGCAGTCGCGGCTCCGGCAGGCGTCGGCGCGGCTTCATCCGGGAAGCGTTTCTTGCCATCGGGCTTGGCCGGCGTCAGGCCGCAGGCTTCGCGCAGGGACTCTTCGGTGTACGGCGCGATGTTGCGGTACATCTGCTGGCCGGCGGTGTAGCCCGCGCCGTGCGTGGCGGCCGAAGTCATGACCTCGACCAGGGTGTGGGCATGGATCGGCAGCAGGTAGCCGATGCAAGCCAAGCGCGCCTCGTTCGAGCCCACGCCTTGGACCACGTCGTTGACGTTCATCAGCATGTTGGTGGTGCCTGACGGCCCGCCGGCCAGCGGCAAGCTCATCGCCCGCATCGCCACCACCCACGGATCCAGCTCGTTGATCATCAGGCGTTTGGTGCCTTCGGACCACGCGATCAGGGTGTCGCGGTCGCCCGGTTGCAGGCCCATGCGCTCGCGCTCGCGCGGACCCGGCTGCACCTGCGCGTCGAGCGATCCGACTGGCCGCGCCGACATGTCGCAGCCCGCGCCGTCCGGTGTGCCGTTGATTCGGTTGTGGATCGGTTGCGCCACGCCGCGGGTCTGGGCCTGGCCGTTCAACACATCCGCAGATTGGCCAGCGATGGCCGGCGCGCCCTGCGGCAACTGCACTTGCCCAGGGTTGTCGCGCTGGACCAGCCACATCGAATCGGCCTGGATCCTGTCGAGCAGCGGCAAGTTCAGGTTCGCGGCCTGCGCCACCTGCTGCAATTGGGCACGAGCGCTGGCGTCCTGGGCCTTGACGTGCTCGCCGTTGAGGATTTCGGCCCCAAAGTTGTAGATGAAGGTCATCATCTCGCGGATGGTGGCCGCGCCGGCCGCTTGGGCCGCGACCTGCCGCGCGGCGTCGAAGTTGGCGAGGTTCGCCTGGATTTGCAGGGCGCTCGCCATCACCGCCTCCATCGCAGCCACGGTGTTGGGCACCGCGCCTGCAAAGTTGTTCCGGGTGGTCATGCACTTCTGATACAGACCTTGGAGCGCGGCCTGGGCGGTCGCAGCGTCGCCCCCAGCGGTCAGGCTGACCCGGGCATCGAAATACGCCCGCACCCGCGCCATGATCGCTGCGGCGTGCGGCACGCCGTCGATGGCGGCCTTGCTGCCGAGGTTGCGCTCGAAGTCCAGCGCTTCGCGCTCAAAGGCCGGGTTTGCGGCGTTGGTCGTCAGCGCCGTCTGGCCGGGCGCCATTTGCCCTGGCGCCATGCGTGACTCGGCTTCGTGCGAGGCCGGGTTGACCGCGTTGGCGTTGAACTGGCCCGGCGCGGCATTTGCACCGCGGTCGTCCGTCCTGCCTTGCTGGGTCTGCACGTTCTGGTTCGACTGCGCGACCGGCACCTGCCGTTGCAGCTGTTGGGCCACTTCGGGTGCCAGGGTCGTCGGCTCGCTGGTCGCCACGGCCTGGCCGTTGGCCAAAATGTGGTAGGTGTGCCCCGGATCGTCGCGGCGCACGTTTTCGCTTGGCACCGTCGCCACCACCTGCGACTGCCAGCCGCCCGGAGCGTTGCCGACCGCGTGGCGCGATCGGGCGTTCGGCATCGCGGCCGACGTTTCGCGCGCGGCTCCCGGCACGGTCGGCGCTGGGCTGGGGTTTTGACGCTCGTTGGCGGTGGTGCTCAGGATGTCGTTGTACATCCCGCGGGCTTCGGGCGCCGTATGGAGGATCGACGTATCGGCATTGTTGCCGCGCGCGAGTTCCTCGGTCGGCGAGCTGCCCGGCACCGCGTTGTTGACCTGCGAGGCCACGCGCTGGATATCGGCGAGGAAATCGTCGCTCGGGATGACCGCCTGTGCGGACACGACCTCGTTGTAGGTCACGCCCTTCTCCAGGAACTCGCCGATGCCGCCGTCGGTGACGCCGTAGTCGTTTTCGCCGACGTTGCGCGAGACCCACAACACGCTCATCAACCCGTCGAACGCGGTCGGCTTGCGGATGTCGCGAGCGCCGGCCTCCAGCGTGCGCTGGATGTTGAGCACCACGGTGCCGTTGGGGTACCACTCGGGCTGCAGGGCGCCCAACTGCATCATGCTGGCAAACTGGGTCTCGTTGCTGCCGGGCGGCACGGTGATTTCGCCCGGCTTGTACCACGCGGCGTAGGGCGAGATCGGCTTGGACTTGTCGAGCGTGGTCAGCGGGTCGCGCGACGCGATGATGTGGCGGTAGGCCTTGAGGCGAGTCGCGCGGTCGGCCTTCTTGGCCGCGATGGTGTCGGGTCGGGCGCGTGCGGCGGCCAGCGGGGTCTCGATGGCGGCGTCGATCTCCGGGGCGATGGTGTTGATGTCGTAGACCTTGTCGACGCTCTGGTTGCGCGAACTGTAGGGCGTGATGCGGTCCGGGGTGATGGGATTGCCCTTGAACGAGAACTGGGCCGGCGGGGCCGCGGCCTTCATCGCGTTGTAGGTGCGCGTGCGGTCGGTGAAGCTCGGCTTCTTCATCTCGGTGACGAGGTTCAGGTAGAAACTGTCCTTGAGCCCCGGATCGCTCAAGTGCGCCTCGCCGTCGATGTCGGCGAACTTCTGGACCGCGATGGGGTCGGGCGCGCCGACGGTCTGGGTCGCCGGACGCGGCTGACCGACGTCGAGAAAGGCCGCAATGGCATCGTGGCGCAGCACACCGACGTCGGCATACAGGCCGTCAAAGTCCGCCTGGGTCTTGCTGGCGGTGGCGAGCTTGGTGGCCAGCGGCTGCGCGATGTCGCCCAGCGCCTGGTCCTTGGCGAGGATCGACGACAGCGCCGCTCCCTCGGTCAGCGGCTGCGGCGCGGTGGCGGTGCCCGCTGCGGCGTCCGGTCCTTGCGCCGCTGGTTCGCGCGGAGCAGGGACGGCGCCGGGCCCGGCGGGAGCAGGGGCGGCAGGCGCAGGGGCGGAAGCGGCTTCGGGCGGTGGCATCGCAACCTCGACAGCAGGGCGGATGGGCCGCCACGCGGGACGGACCGGGTCGCAGTGTACGCCCCGATCGCGACCTGCGGCAAAGCCGATCGCCCGGGCGGGGCAGCGGCCTGGGGTCGCCAGACCAGTGAACGCGCCCAAACGGAGGCCTGGGAGGTGGGGTGCCACGTCGCGTAGGAGAGGATACGGCCAAAACCCCGTCCCGCTTGGGTGAGATCCCGATCCATCGCATGCTTGGCCTCGCGGCCCGGCACCTGCCGGTGGAACACCCCCTCTCGTGCGCCGGCCGTGCCTTGCTGCCGGCCGAGGTTTAGGAACTGGAAAATAATAAGTCTATCACTCTCACATCAGGACGGAGCCGCGAGTCGGACCTTTGGTCCGCGAGCTGGCGACCCACGGAGCAAGCAAACGGGCCCGAGAAATGATTGAGTAAATCATTTCCTGGCCCTTACGCGAGGGCGCCGCCGCGCGCGCTCCTGACCCCGTCGCACGCCACGGATCGGCCGCCGGTCAGCAGGTTGCGGGTTTCGGTGTGGCCCAGGACCACCTCGATGTCGCGCCCACAGCCGCATCGCGCCCGATGGGTGGTCGTGTACCACAGTTCCAGGCGGCCAAAGTGGTCGTCGTCGTGGGTGTCGAACACGGGCGGCGCCACGGTCTCGCGGCTTGTTCCACAGCCGGCGCAGCGCACGGTCGCGCGGGCCAGACGCAGTTCTTCTTCGGGTTCCACAACCACGGCCTGGCCGACTGCGACGGACACGTCGCGAACACCCAGGGTCAGAGACACGCGCGGCGACGCCATGGGCCGATTGTGCGCGGTCGTGACCGCCGCGGCAACCCGCTGGGGCCCATTGGGGCGCGGTTCCAGATCAGGGGCCTGGCTGCCTCCATGGAGGCTTGGTGTGTTTCGCCAAGAGGGTGTTGATGAATGAAACGCCCGTTCCGCCTGGAGGGTCAGCCTGCGCTACATCAACTTGGACTTTGCCGACAGGCTCTTGAGCACCGGCGTCAGCTTCTTGTCCTTGGTCGTCAACTGTACCTCGACCTGCAAGAGGTTGCCGACGATGTTCTTGGTGGCCAGGTTGTAGGGGAACTTGTCGGGCGGGAACTCGACGGGTTCCGACCACGCGGCCTTTTCGAGCAGGTCCTTGCTGTTGGCAGCCCGGAAGCGCATGCGCAGCGCAGTGCCCTCGGGAAGATCTGCTTCGGCGCTGACCGACTGCCAGATCTGCTTGGGAATGTTCTGGGTGATCGGGTTGACCGTCACGCCGCCAAAGAACACGGTCGTGTATTGGCCCTTGGGCGCGGTGAAGTAGTTGAGCGTGTAGCCCGTCATGTCCGAGTAGGTGTAGGGCGAACTGCCTACGGCCACCGTGCCCACGGCCGAATTCGTCTTGGGGTCGAACTTGGTGGTGCTGCTGCCGCCTTGGTTGACCGCCCACACGAACCCGTCGTAGTCCAAGGCCACACCCACCGGGTATTGCGCGCCAGCAATCTTGGCTTCGACATTGGGCGGGTTGTTGTTGGCGTTGATCTTGGTGACCATGCTCGACCCGTCGGCGGCGGTGTAGACGTAGCCGTCGTTGCTGGTGGCCACGCCGCGACCGCCGCCAGCGATGCCCGAGACCACCGTCCAGGCATTGGGTCCGGGATTGGAGGTGTCAAAGCGCGAGGCGCTGCCACCCGACGCCACCCAGATGTTGCCGAATTTGTCGACGTTGATGCCGTAGGCCCCGGCCTTGTACGGGTACTTGGTGACGTTCTTGGTGGCCGGGTCGACGCGGATGAGCTGGCCGCAGCCGGCGCCCTGGACCCAGATGATGCCCTTCTGGTCGATGACCAGCCCGTAGGGGCTGCAACCGATGTTGACGCTGTCCACCGACTTGCCCTGCAAGGGTTCGAGGCGGTGCAGGTTCTTGCTGTTCCAGAAGCCGATCCACACGTGGTTGTCTTTGTCGACGCCCGCGGCGCGAGCGATGGTGGCGCCGTCGGGGTACGAGATGAACTTGACGCACTCGTCGGTGCCCGCCGGCAGGACCGCGCCAGCGCCAGCGCCGCTCGACGTCTCGATGACGCCGTTGCCGTTCTTGTCCACGCAGTTCTTGGTCTCGGCCATGATCTTGGCCACGCCGCCGTCGCCGCGACAGCCGACCCACACGTTGCCGTCCAAATCGACCGAGGTGCGCGATGGATCCTTGCACACCGCGAAGCGGCCCACTTCCTTGATGGTCTTGCAATCGACCTTGGACACGGTGTTGTTCGGCGAATTGGCGACCCAGATGAACTTGAGGTTGAGGCTGATCTGGGTTTGGTCCAGTACGAGGTTGCCGTTGCTGATGCCAAGGCCCGTCGAGTTTTCGCTGTTGAGGTTCCACTCGTTGGTCGAACCGGCGCCGATCTTCTGTTCGTTGCAGGTCAGGTCGCAGGTGCCGCAGCTCGACTTGACGCCCTCGTCGGTCAGCCCGTCGCAGTCGTTGTCCTTGGCGTCGCACTTCTCGGGGTCGGGGAACACCTCGTTTTGGCACTGCGTCCAGAACCCGTCCTTGCACTGGTGCTGGCCGGCGAGGCATTGGCCCTTGCCGAGCCAACTCGGGTCGCCCGAGTAGCAGCTGAGCGGTTTGCTGCTGGCGGCGCACGAGCAGCCGGGCGTGCCGGCCTTCTTGCAGTCCGGGCAGGTCACGTTGAAGTTCGGGTTGGTGTCGTCGCAGTCCTCGCCCTTGGGGCAGCCGGGGCCGTAGTCGTCGCCGTCGAGGTCTTCGATGCACACCTGCGCGGCGTCGGGCGAAGCATCCGGAGCGGGCGTGCCGGTATCCTGGTCGGTGCCCGGGTCGGCGTCGGGGTCGGGCGTGGCGGCGTCCTGATCAGTGCCGGGTCCAGCGTCCGGGTCGGGCGCGGCGGCGTCCTGGTCGGCGCCAGCCTGGGCCGCGTCTTGATCGGTGCCGGTCTGGGCCGCGTCCTGATCCGTGCCGGCCGGAGCGGTGTCCGCACCACCCTGGCTGGTGCCGGTGTCGGCGCCGCCACCCTTGGAGGCGTCGACGCTCGCGGTGCTGCTGCCGCCGTCGGTGGTGGGCAGCCCGCCGCCGAGGTTGCCCCCGCCATTGGGAAGCAGCGGCCCTGCGCCCGAGCCACCCGTGCCACTGTCCGGATTGGAACAACCGAGCGCGACGACCATCGCTGCAAGCGCAGCCTGCACGCGACGATCCGTGGCCCAGGGCAAGCAAATCGGCAACAGCATCACGCCCTCCTCGGGGCCCGACGCGCGTGCATCGGAAATACCACGACTCCGCGCGCACGAAGCCACCGTGCAAGGTATGGGTTTTGTCGATGCGCGGCAAGCACAATGCGCAGCCTCCGCAACGGCATGGGCGCGCTGCTGGGGCCGCCTGTCACCGCGAGAGATCCCGCGCATTGACGCGCAGATTGTTGAGTTCATTGAATTGGATCGACTTGACGCGTCGCGCGTCCCCGCGAACCCGGCCGTTGCCAGTGCGCGCGCTGCGCTACGGTGGACGCGGAGGAGCCATGCACGCCATGCCCAAACCCACGCCGACCGCCGCGCTTGGCCTCCCGGATCGCTGGGGCGCGGTGATCGTTTGGGCGGCCTCAACCGGCCTCCTTTTTGCAAGCTGCGGATCATACAGCAGTTCTTCCTACGACCAGGAAGGAGGCTGGGCCGAGGCGCAACAAGAGACCGGCGATCGCGGCGGCGGTGAAGAATTGCAAGCGACCGCCGCCGTGGCCAGCGAGGCCGACGCGCGCCCAAGTCCACCGCCAAGGCCCGCGGGACGACCTTCGCCCAGCCCGCCGCGCGACTACGCTCCCGCCACGCCCGCCCGCGACTACGCCAAGAAGGCGTACAGCAGCGGTCCCTCTGGCGGGCAGATGGCCAAGTCCGGGCGATCGTACGCCGACCCACAGCCTCAAGCGCAAAGCGCCCGGCCCGGCGAAGTCAAGGGCGCCAAAGAAGTCAGCCAGCCGATGGTCGTGTACTTCGGCTATCTGCGGCTGCGGGTGCGCCGGCAGATCGAGTCCTTTGACGCCATCACCAAACTGGCGCAGGCGGCCGGCGGCTACGTGCAGTCGCTGTCGGGCCAGACCATCGTGGTCCGGGTGCCGGCGACCGATTTCGACGCGGCGATGGCGCGCTTTGCCGCCGTCGGCGAGATGCTCGACCGCCGCATCAAGGCCGTGGACGTGGCGCGCCAGTTCACAGACACCGAATCGCGGCTGCAGGTCGCGGTGCAGGCGCGTGCGCGGTTGTTGCAACTGCTCGAGCGCGTCAAGAACACCGACGAGCGCCTGCAGATCCTGCAAGAAATCAAGCGCCTGACCGAGATGATCGAGACCGCCGAAGGCACGCTGGCGACCCTTCGCAACCTGGCGAACTTCTTTACCATCACCATCGATGTCGAACCCGTCGTGGCGGACGGCGGCCACATCGTGCACCGCTCGCCTTTCGGGTGGATTCAGGCGCTGACGGCGCACTTGGTCACCCTGGTCGAGGGCAAGAAAGCCGTCAAGATGACCATGCCCAAGGGATTCGTGCACTTCGACCAGGACGACGTGTTCCGGGCCCAGGCCGCCGACACGTCGCTGTTGCGCGTCGGCCGAGTCAAGAACGAGCCGCGCGGCGATGCGGCGTTCTGGTCACAGGCCGTCCAGCACGAGATGGAGGGCCGCGACGAGGAACTGGTCGACAAGCGCACGGTCGGCGGTTGGCCGATCCTGGTCACCGACACCGACCTGCACCTCGAAGTGCCGCAAGATGTCCTGGCGGCAACCGTCGACGAACTGGCGGCGGCCGGCATCGTATTGCAAAAATCGCTGCAGCGCGTGGACCTGACCGAGCAGATCGCGCAACTGCAAGCCAAGCTCAAGAGCAAGCGCGAGATCCTGGAGCGCCTGCGCAGCTTCTTTGCCGACTCGGACACCCACAGCACGCTGCGCATCGAGCAGTCGATGACGCAACTGGTGGTCGAGATCGAGCACCTGCAAGGCGAGCTGAACGTTGCCGAGTCCAGCGCGCGCATGGCCCACGTCCAGGTCAGCTTCCAGTACCACCAGAAGCAGCGCATCACCTACGTGCGGTCGCCGTTCGAGTGGCTGAACACCTTGGACATCGACCGGTTCGTGGCGGAGTTCTGATGAATCGCATGGCCGCGTGGGCCCTGCTCGGCGCATTGGCCGGGTGCGCGCCCGTCTACACCATGACCCCACCCGAGGGCTTCGTGCGCTACGAAAAGCGCAAGGGCCTGGCCTTCATCACCGCCGACGGTGTGCAGGTGCGCGGCCGCACGGTCAAGAACTATCCCAAGGCAGATTTGCCGTTCTGGGCCGACGCCATGGAACGCCACCTGGTCGCGCGCGGCTACCTGCTGCACGGCAAGACCTGCTTCAAGACGGCGGCGGGCCGCGATGGCTGCACCGCAGAGTTCGTGTTGCCGCACGGCGGCGAGGACTGGGTGCTTGCCGAGACGGTGTTCGTACACGGCGACCACTTGGCGCTCGTCGAGGCGACCGGACCGTTCGACCGCTACAAGAAGGCGGCGCCGGCGATCGCCAAGGCCTTGCAGTCGTTCGAGATCGCCGAGTAGACGCGGGTCGCTGGGCCCTTCGCAACCGGGTCGCTGCTCGCCATGACCCGGCTGGAGCGGCAGCGGTCGGCGGACGGTTGCCCGATCGCCTCACGGCTAGGCGCTGCGACATTGCCCTTTTCACGGCCAGCCGCGACACTGCCACCGCGGGCCAGCGTGGCCTGCCGCTGCCCACGTGACCGACGCCGCCGCGAACCCGCTGCAGCCGCCCCCGCCGACGACCCGCCGCATCCGGGTGCAATGGCGCGATCCGCGCGCGGTGGCCGCCGCGCTGCCGAGCGACCCGATCCTGCGGGCCCGCCACCGGGCATTGGCCGACCTGCGCCGCCAACGCCTGGGTTTCTGGCGGTCGATCGGCCGCAGCAACCGGCTGTTCCCGCGCAAGCTGGTGGTGACGCGCGAGGGCAAGTGGATCATCGGCATCGCGCTCCTGCTCGGCGCCGCGGCAGTCAATACCGGCAACAACCTGCTCTACCTCGTGCTGTCGCTGGCGATTTCGGTCATCGCGATCTCGGGCATGTTGAGCGAGTGGTGCCTGCGCGAGCTTGAGCTGCTGCGCTGCTACCCGGCCGAGCTGGTGGCGGGTGCCGTGACCGCGCTGCGCATCGAGGTCTTCAACGACAAAGGCCGGCCCGCGCTGCACCTGGAGGTGGGCGAGGTCACCGACGGAGCGACCGACGTGCAGGTGCGCGATGGCTACGTGCTGCACCTCGGCCCGCGCGAGGTCGGCCAGGCGTTCGGGGCGATTCGGCCGTTGCGGCGCGGCCCCATCGCCACGGCCGGGCTGCAACTGACGACCGGCTATCCCTTTGGCTTCGCGCGCAAATCGCGGCTTTTCGACGAGCCGGCGGCGTTCCTGGCGCTGCCGACCGTGACGCCCACGGACCTCGAATCGCTGGGCGCCCACGACCGCGGCGCCACCGAACTGTCGCGCAAAGTGGGCCAAGGCGACACCTTTGCCGGGCTGCGCGATGCTCGGCCTGGCGACGCCCAGCGCGACATCTATTGGAAGGCCTCGGCGCGCCGGCAGCGGATGATTGCCCGCGAGTGGCAGGCCGAGGCCAACCGCGTGGCCGTGGTGCGCTTTGCCCACGTCGCCCCCGGCCCGAGCCAGGATCCGGCGGCGCTCGACGCGGCCTGTGCGCGGGTGGCCGGCATCTGCGAGGCGCTGTTGCGCGGTCTTTTCGCGGTCGGGTTGCAGACCTTTGCCGGCAGCGTCGCGCCCGAAGCCGACCCGGCGGGCCGCGGCGATCCGCTGTTGCGCATCCGAAGGCTGCTGGCGTGGCTGACCCCGGCCGACCAGCCGCCGCCGCCGCAGTGGCCGTTGGCCGACGCCGACTGGGCCGCCACCGTTCGCGCCGCCTATGACACCCAGGCGCGCCTGCAGCGCGGCGAGGCGCTGCCCTGGGCGCCGCTCACCACGGCCGCGCCGGCAGAGGTGGTGCTGGTGCGCTTCGACAGCCGCGACGACGTGCGGACCTTGGGCCCGTGCGACCGCGAAATCGTCATCGACGCGGCCGGCCACATCGTGCGCACGCTGCACCACCGCAGCGCACACCAGGCGGCATAGATGACCCACTCGGCGGCACACGCTGGTGGCTGGACGGTGCACCACAGCCTGCTTGCCGTGGCGTACGGGATGGTCGCGGCTGGCATCTTGCCCATCGCTGCCTCGGGAGAGCTCGGCTGGCTGCCGCCGGCGGCGTTCGTGGCGGCGATGCTGGTGTCGCTGTTGCGCGACCCGCGGGTGTCGCCGGTGCGGCCGGTGACCGCACAACTGTGGACCGCGGTGCTCGTCCTGTCGTTTGCCGCAACCATCGTCCGGTCGCTGCAAGACAGCCTGTGGCTCGTGCACGCCATGGAGTTCGCGCTGCTCGTGACCGTGAGCCGCTTCTTCCAGCGCCGCTTTGCCAAGGACTATCTGCAGCTGTTGGGCCTGTCGTTCATCCTGCTGCTGACCGGCGCCATCGTCCAGCCCGGCCCGATGTTCGCCGTGTGCTTCTTGGCCTACACCGTCCTGACCATGTGGGGACTGACGCTGCTGCACCTGGTGCGCGAACTTGAGTTGCAGACCCACACCGGTCCCGAGCACCTGCTGCCGCCGCCGCCGCCCAAGCGCCGTTGGCTGGGCCTGCTGCCCCCCAAGGTCGCGCCGCCGCCGGTGCAGTGGCCGGAGCTGCCGGTCCACGCCGGCACCATCGAGTGGCGGTCGCGGCGCCTGATTGGCCCGCGCTATTTCGCGGCCACCAGTGTGCTGTCGCTGCTGGTGCTGGCCGGGTCGGCGCTTTTCTTCTTCCTTTTCCCGCGTCTTGGCGTCGGGTTCTTCTTTGCGCAGACGCGGCCGGCCAAAAGCGTGGTCGGGTTTTCCACCGATGCCCAGTTGGGTCAGTTTGGCGCCATCAAAAGCAACGCCGAAGTCGTGGCGCGCGTAACCTTTCCCGACGACCCCGCGCGGTTGCTGGCCGGGGTGCGCCTGCGCGGCGTCGCATTCGACCACTACGCCAACAACGGCTGGACCCGGCTCAAGGAAGAACCGTGGCCGCTGCGCTACCGCGACGGCAAGCTGGTGCTGCCGCGCGCCGATCCGCCCGAGCCGGGCGTCAGCCGCGCAGTGCGCGCCGAGATCTACCTGGAGCCGCTGGACAACGCCAACCGCGTGCTTTTCGCGCCGCCTGGCACCTGGGCCGTCGAACTGCTCGACACCCGCTTCGACTACCTGCGCGGCCGCAAGAAAAGCGTGATGCGCACGCCCTCGGGCGACTTGACCTACCTCGCGCCGCCGGACACCGCGCTGCACTACGCCGTCCACGTCGCTGAACCCGTTGGCATCGCCGCCGAAGCCAAGCGGCTGCGCGCCGCCGAGGGCGATGCGCCGGCCCAGTTGCTGACCCGCTACACCCACCTGCCGGAAACGCTCGACCCGCGGGTGGCGCAGTTGGCGCAAAAGCTCGCCGGCCGGGCGCCGACCTGGTTCGACAAGGCGGCGGCCATCGAGGCGGCGCTGCGCGAAGGCTGGACCTATTCGTTGGCGGGCGACCAGGACGCCCAAAAGCCACTGGAGGACTTCCTTTTTGGCAAGAAATCAGGGCATTGCGAGTACTTCGCCAGTTCGATGGTGCTGATGATGCGCACCCAGGGTATCCCGACACGGCTGGTGCACGGCTTTTCGGGCGGCCAGTTCAACCCCATCGGCAACTATCGGATGATCCGGCAGGCCGACGCGCACAGTTGGGTCGAGGTGTTCTTCCCGCGCATCGGCTGGCGCACCTTCGACCCGACGCCGGCCTCGGGCCAGGAGGCGCCGCCCGACACTGGCCTCGTGCAGCAACTGCGCCACCTCGCCGACGGCGCGTCGCTGTTGTGGTACCAATGGGTGGTCGAGTACGACCTGGACCGGCAGGTCGAGATGCTGCGCGGGCTGGGCAAGCGGGTCGGTCAACTGCGGTCGCCAAAGATGGGCAGCTTGTTTGGGGGTTCCTCCGACCAGCCGGCCCAGGCCAAGAACAAGGCGCCGGTGCCATGGTGGGCGATTGCCGCGCTGGTCGCCCTGGCCGGGGTCGCCGGGGTGCGGCTGGCCTGGGTGGCGTGGCGCGACCGGCCCAAGGTGCGCGTGGACCGACAGGTGGACCGCGCGGTGGATCAGCTGCAAGCGGCGCTGCACAAGCGCGGCGACGGTCGGGCGCCGCACGAGACCTGGTCGGCGGTGGCCAGTCGGTTGCGTCCGCGCGCTCCCGAGGCGGCGGGCGCCGTGGCCGAGTTCGCGGTGGCGTGGAACCAGGTGCGCTTTGCCCCGGCCGAGTTGCGGTTGGACCGCGGCCAGCTGCTCGCGGCGGTCGGTCGGGCCCGCGAAGCGGTGCTGCGCCTGCCCACCAAGGGGCGCTGAACGGAGGGGGGGATCGTTCAAGCGCCTGACATCCTTGTGGATGGTCGGGAGATTGGGCACGACGGCGCGCTCGATCTCGACGACCTCGCGGCCTGCGCGCCGTGGCCAGCCGAACGGGCCCGCGCGGCCGGCGGGCGCTGTCGGTCGGCCCTGGTCGAGGGCTGGCGCGACCTGGTGCCAGCGGCCGTGGCTGCTGCGGTCACCGCCGACCTCGCCGCCGACGGTCTTCCGTTGGGCGCCGACGCCGGGTCCTGGCTGCCGCTGGCCGGGTGGTTGCGGTTGCACGACCACCTGGCCGCGCGGTTGTGCGACGGCGATCGCCCGGCCTTTGGCCGCTTGTGGTTGGCCGAGGTTGGCGTTCGCGTGCCGTGGCTCGGTCGGGCCGGGCTCCGGGCGCTGGGCCTGCGCGGCGCGGTGCGGTACCTGCCCGCCGTGTGGTCCGCCGGCTTCGACCTGCCGGCACCCGCCGTCACCGTGGCCGACGACGCGGTGCATGCGGTCTGGCGCGGCCACCCGGCCTTCGCCGTGCCGACCTTTCGCTGGCTGGTCGCCCTGCAAGGTGCCCTGCTGGCGCCCGCTTGTGGGGGGTGGCGGGCCGCGGGCCTTCGCGCAGGCACACAAGCGGACCGTTTTGAAATTACCTGGTTTTCCCGCGAACCTTGACGGCCGCGCGCGGCCCGCGCACCATCGCGCCGTGGACCCGCAGACCCTGCCGCCCGACCTCCTGCACAGCGACCGCGACAAGTTGAGCCGCGGCGATCCGAGTTCTGAGGATCCGGGTCCCGAGGACCCGATCGCCCTGCTCGGCGAGGTCGCCGCGGCCCTGCGCATGGCGCGCTTCGGCGGCGTGCAAGCGGTCCCGCGCCCGACCGCTGCCGCGCGCCCAGCTCCGCAGGCGATGGACCGACCACCCGCAGAGGCACCCACCGTGCGGGCCCCGCAACCCGCCGCGCCGCCGCGACCCAGCCAGCCGCTGCCGGCGCGCGTCACAGCCCCGCAGCCGGGCGTCGTGGCCCAGTCGCTCGCCCAGCAGCGGCAACTGGTGCGCGACCATTTGCACGACATCTTTGGCCGGGCGGCGCTGTGCACCAAGTGCCCGCGCCACCACGGTCGCCTGCGCACTGTCGCCGGCCAGGGCAACGTCGGCGCTCGGCTGATCTTTGTGCTCGAGAGCCCCGACGAAGCCAGCGAAAAGGCCGCCCGACCCGCCAGCGGCCCCCCCGGCGAGTTGCTCGACAAGATGCTGCACGCGATGGGGTTGCACCGCGACGAAGTGTGGCTGACCTACCTGTGCCTGTGCCGCGGCGGCGACCAGCCGATTTCCGCCGCGGACGCCGTCACTTGCAGCAGTTGGCTGCGCCAACAGTGGGACGCCATCCCACCGCAGGTCGTGGTCGTGCTCGGCGAGCGGGCGTGCCAGGTGCTGCTGCGGCAGCAGGCACCGATGGCTGAATTGCGCGGGCGCTGGCAGACGGTCAAAGGCGTGCCGACGCGCGCGACCTGGGGGCTCGGCGAGATGCTGGCCGACCCCGCCAAGAAGCGCGACGTGTGGGTGGACCTGCAGGCGGTGATGGGCAAGCTGGGGTTGGTGCGTGGGGGGTGACGCCCCGTGGTCTGCCGTGGCGTGGCGGGCGTCGGATTGCCGTCAGACCGGCTCCGCGCGTTCCCATGGTGCTGGATCGTCCAATTTGTCGCGCGGCTTGCGCGGTGTGATATCGGAACTTATCCAGCACCCTGCTGGCCGATTCTGGCGCACTCGATGGAACAGCGAAGACCGCCTGCACATGGTGGGTGTGTGCCCAATCCCACCGCATCGTCGACCTGCCTGAGGTTTGGGATTACGCCATCGACAGCACCTCGACCTGAGCGCCTCGCTTGCGGGCATCAGCGGACCGCCGCTCCAACTCAGCGGCAACGGCGTCGTCGATCCATTCCTCGCCGCATTGGCCGCAGACCGATGCCGGGACCTGCCGGATCACGACGACTCCGCCACCGTGATCGGCGGAGAACGTGACTCTGCCAGGCGTCCGGTCGCCGCCGCACAGGGGGCAATGGCCGGGTCCGAACGTGCGGGTCATGGTTTCCTCCGTGTTCGCCAGTCCGGCTCGAATTTGTCCAGACTCGGCTCGTAGACGGTGATGACATAGGCTTCAGGTCCCGTCGCATCAAGGCCAACGACGACGTGCAGCGGGCGGGGGCCGACGAACCCGAGGACGAGACAGCTCGGGTAGGGTTGGTCGTCGGCATAGTCCTCTATGACTTGCCCACACGCCTAGGGCTCGGTAACGTCGGACCGGCTGATCGACCGCTCTACCATGCGCCGCAGGGCGTGGAGTCGCCACACGACTCGCCCTGCTCGGACTGCAGCCAAGGTCTGGCCGAGATCAAGCGACTGCGGCATAGACTAGGCTCCGTTGGCGGGCGCCACCCCAGCGTCACACATTGAACCGAAAGTTCACCACATCGCCATCGCGCATCACATAGTCCTTGCCTTCCATGCGCTTCTTGCCCGCAGCCGCGACCGCCGTCTCGCTGCCCAGGTTGAACAGGTCCTGGCAGTCGTAGACCTCGGCCTTGATGAAGCCGCGCTCGAAATCGGTGTGGATGACGCCAGCGGCTTGCGGTGCGGTCCAGCCGCGGCGGATGGTCCAGGCCCGCGCCTCCTTGACCCCGGCCGTGAAGTACGTCTGCAGCCCCAAAAGCTCAAACGCCACCCGCGCCAGGCGATCCAGGCCCGATTCGGTGAGGCCGAGCGCGGTCAGAAATTCGGCGCGGTCCTCCGCGGTGTCGAGTTCGGCGATCTCAGCTTCGGTTTTGCACGACAGCTCGACCACTGCGGCGCCCTCGGCGGCGGCCATGGCGCGGACGCGGTCGACGTACGGGTTGGCGGTGCCCGGCTCGGCCGTGTTGGCGACGTAGAGCATCGGTTTGGCGGTCAGCAACTGAAAACCCTTCAGGATCGGCTCCTCTTCTTTGGAGATCTCGACCGCGCGCGCCGGTCGGCCCTGGTCCAGCGCCGCGTAGAGCCGTTCGAGCAACGCCAATTCCGCCGTTGCGACCTTGTCTCCGCTTTTGGCACCCTTTTGGGCCTTTTGCATGCGGCGGTCCACCTGCTCCAGGTCGGCCAGGGCCAGCTCGGTGTGGATGACTGCGGCGTCGCGCACCGGGTCCACCGATCCGTCGACGTGCACGACGTCGCCGTCGTCGAAACAGCGCAGCACGTGGGCGATGGCGTCGGTCTCGCGGATGTTCGCCAGGAACTTGTTGCCCAGACCCTCGCCCTTGCTCGCGCCCTTGACCAGGCCGGCGATGTCCACGAACTCCATGGCGGCGTACAGGATGACCTTGGTGCCGACGAGGCCGGCGATGCGATCGAGGCGGCCGTCGCGCACCGGCACCACGCCGATGTTGGGCTCGATGGTGCAGAACGGATAGTTGGCGGCCTGGGCGCCGGCGTTGGTCAGCGCGTTGAACAGGGTGGACTTGCCGACGTTGGGCAGTCCTACGATTCCACAAGAAAGTCCCACGGTTGCTCCGAAGCCCCGCTGGCGGCGAGGCGCGGGATTTCAACACTTTGGCGGCAGCCGGGCAACTCTGGCGGCGGGCGATCCAGGGTGTGGCTGGGGGCGAGGTGTTCGCAAATCGTTTCAACGACTTGAATGATCCCCCCCTTCATTCAAGTCCTTGAAATCACGCGAACGGGCCGCGACCCTCTGCCCGTGCCATGTGCTGGCGCGGCAGCCTGGACCCGCACGCCGAGATTTCGACAAACCCGCCATTCTGGGGTTGACTACCCGCGGCGCGGCGCGCGGAGCAGGCATGGCGGGTTGGCAGTGGACTTCCGTGGGTTGGCGCAGGACTGCGGCGGGTCAGCACTGGCCAGCCGCGGCGGTGATGGCGTGCGCCCTGGCGGCGTGCGGCGGCCGGCAAGCGATCGACGCCACGGCAGCGGATCCACAGGGCCCCAAGCGCTGCCTGCTGCTGACCACCAACGACAGCGAGGCCCACTTCGATGGCCCGAAAGCGCCGACCCCAACCGGCGACGGATCGCTGGGATCGATTGCGCGGGTGGCGGCGCACAAGCAGGCCAAGCTGAGCGAGCGACCCGGTGGCGTACTGCTGCTTGAAGGCGGCGACGTGCTGCAGGGTCGCTTCATGGAGCGCGCGGACGGCAACCGCGCTGAAGCTGCGCGGCTGGCGTGGCAGATCTACGACGCCGCGGGCTACGACTACGGCACGCTCGGCAACCACGAGTTCGACGCCGGCCCGCAGGTGGTGCGCGATGCGCTCAAGGGCCTAAAACGCTATCGGATTTTGACGGCCAACCTGGAAGCGGACGGGACATCCCTCGACCCGCGCGAGCCGGGCTGGCCCGATGGCCTGTACGGCAAATGGGCAGTGGTGCCGTGTGGGGGCATCCGCGTCGGCCTTTTCGGGCTGCTGACGCCGAGCACGCGGACCATCAGCCAGATTGGCGACGTGCGCTTTGGCGACGACCCGGTCCACGATCCGGCGCGGGCGGCAGTGGCGGCGCTGCGGGCCCAAGGCGCGCAGGTGGTGGTGGCGCTGACCCACCTCGGCGTCCAGGACGACATCGCACTGGCCAAGGACGTGTCGGGCATCGACGCCATCGTCGGCGGCCACTCGCACACGCCGATGCCCAAAGCCCAGATCGTCCACGGCACCTGGATCACCCAGGCCGGCAGCCGCTTTGCGTTCGTCGGCGAACTGGACCTGGCGCTCGCCGCGGGCGGTCAAGGCCTGGATGCCGCCGCGACAAGCTGGCGGATGCGCCCCGTCGATGACCGGCTGCCCACCGACCGCGACCTTGAGGCACACATCGCACACGTGCGCACCCATCTGGTGCCCGAGGTGGTGGTCGGCCAGCGCAAGGAACCGTGGGACCTGACCCAGCCGCGCGGCGCCTACGGCCAGAAGGCGGCGCGCATGGCGATGGTGGTCGCCAGCAAGGCCATGCCGCAGCTGGAGAGCACGGCGCCCGTCGTCGGCGGGTTGCTCAATACCGGCGGATTTCGCAGCCACACGGTCTATCCGGCGGGCCCGGTGACCAACCTCGACCTGCACGCCATCCACCCGTTCCGCAACCGCCTGGTGGTGGTCACGCTGACGGGTCAAGGTCTGCGCGACACCTTGGAGCACGGCTGCGCCCCGGGCAGCGACGGCCACGGCCAGGGCCTGGTGCTGTGGGGGCTGCAGATGCAATGCGACCGCCGCAAGCCCGCGCAGACCTACCGCGAGGTCGACGGCAAGCCGGTCGAAATCGTGCGCCGCGGCGAGCGCCTGGTGGCAGCCAGCGTCGGCGGCCAGCCGATCGACCCCGCCCGCCGCTACACCATCGCCACCCTGGACTACCTGGCCAAGGGCGGCAGCGGCTACCTGCCGATCAAGCTCGGCGACCGCAAGTGCCTGGATGGGAAAGTGTTCGGCGAGGATCCGCCGTGCTCGTCGCCGCTTTTCAGCGAGGCCTTGGAAGGCGCCGTGCGCCAGGGCTGGTTTGACGATCCGCTATAGCCATGGGCCAGGCGCAGGTTCGGCGCCGCGCCTGGTCCGCCACATCCACAGCGCGCACACGGCCAACCCCACCAGCGACACCACAGCGCCCCAGGCGACCGACGCTGGCCGGTAGGTGAACGCCACCTCGACCCGGCCCGCCGGCACCCGCACCGCACGGCCGACCGCGTTGGCGGGCGCCACCTCGACCGCCCCGCCGTTGACCGTGGCGTGCCACCCCGGGTACGGCAGGTCCATCAGCACCAACCAGCCGGGCCACGGCAGCTCCGCGCGCAACTGGACGTCACTGAGGTCGTCGCGCACCCATTGCACCGCGCCGACTGCGGGCGCCGCGCACGCCGGCAGACCGCTGACCCCTTCGACCCACAGCGCAGGGCCAGCGGAGCGCATGACCTCGTCCAGGGCCGCGACCGGGTCGGCCACCGGCCACGCGCACGACACCGCGAAGGCCCGCGGCCACGGCGCGGCTGTGGTCCACGTCCCATCGTCGCCCGCGCCGGTCGACGGACGCAGACCGGGCTGGGGCGCCAATGAGGGGTCCGCGACGACCGTGCGCACGGCCAAGGCGTCCCACAGCGGCGACCAGGGGGCCGACCGTCCCGGCCAGATCGCGAACATCTTGGGCCACGGGCCGGCGGCGCTGCCCAGGGTCAAGGCCTTCTGCAAGACGGCGGTGCGCCACGCGGCAAAGGGCTCGTAGGCGCCAAGCTGGCGCACGCCGACCGCCATGCCGGTGTTCCAGCGGCGGTGCGCAAGCCACACGGCGCGATCGTGCGGGTGGTCGGCCATGGCTCGTCGGCCGGCCGCGACCGCGGGCACGGCCAGCGGGTCGGGCGCCGTG
>Ga0194120_10001423_pt1 | contig 43650 bp, 40 predicted proteins | sample TA2MahCa65mmetaG_FD_148642 | JGI IMG/M metagenome (GOLD analysis project Ga0194120, IMG submission 148642) | Freshwater microbial communities from Lake Tanganyika, Tanzania - TA2015019 Mahale Deep Cast 65m | ecosystem: Environmental > Aquatic > Freshwater > Lake | place: Tanzania: Lake...
CAGTTGGGCAAAGGCATGAGCGGGACTATGCCAGTTCAAAATCTTTCGGGGCCGATCGTTGAACATCGCCTGGATCCGTTTGATCTCGGCACGAGAGATCTGCGCAAACCGTGTCCCTTTAGGAAAGAACTGGCGCAACAGCCCATTGGTGTTTTCGTTGGTCCCACGCTCCCACGGGCAATGAGGATGTGCAAAGTACACCTTCATCTTCGTCTGCTTCGTGAAGAGTCGGTGCTGACGCATTTCTGGGCCTTGGTCATAGGTCAGCGAGCGGCGGAGCTGCGAGGGTAACGTGCGCACTTCCCGCGCGAAGGCCCGCCGCACCGTCACCGCATCCTTCGCCTTCAGGGGCACGAGCAGGGTAAAGCGGGTGGTCCGTTCGACCAGGGTGCCCAGCGCCGACGCGTTGGCATGGCCGACCAGCAGATCGCCCTCCCAATGGCCGGGCACCGTCCGATCCGCTACCTCCGCGGGCCGCTCCTCAAGGCTGACAAGATCCTGCCCGATCGGTCGGGAGCGAAGCCGCACCTTGTGCGGCCGGCGAAACCGATGGCGCCGACGGAGATAACGGGCGAGTTCCCGCTTCAAGGCGCCGCTGGGCAGCACATAGAGATAGGTATAGATGGCTTCATGGGAGATGCGCATGGTCGGGTCGTCAGGATACCGCTGCGGCAAGCCGTGCGCAATCTGTTCGGGCGACCAGCGCTGGGCCAGCAGGTGCAAGACGGTGGCGCGCAAGCGTGCATGGATGGCGAGGGTGCGCGGTTTGCGGGGCTGACGAGCCCACCGCTGCGCCCGTTGATGGGCGGGCACCGCGCGATAGGTGACGGGCGACGCCCGATGGCGGGTGAGTTCCCGCGACAGCGTGCTTGGGGCTCGGTGCAGGGCCAGAGCCGTCGCTCGCAGGCTATATCCGGCGGCCAGCATCCGACTCAGTTCTTCCCGTTCCATGAGCGTGAGGCGTCGATAGTGGGCCATGTGCAACTCCTTCGTTCCTGGATGCTCCAGGATACTGGTGTTGCACTAGAACCTTGAACCCGCAAAGCGACCTTTGGGCACGAACCAAGATTTGTGCTGTTGGAACAGCCATTTGGCAGAAGACATTCGAATTGGAGGGCTGCCAAATCTCTCTTCTTGCACACAGATATGTTCAAGTCAGGATCTCCTGTCGGCTCTCCTGACCTCCGCAATGTCGTGCCGGTCTATCAGCTACCTCTTTCGCACCAAGATCGGGACTATTTGGTTCGATGGGCCAGGCAGTATCGCGATCATGACAGCATCTGGGTTGGGAGCGGGAAGCTTGAGGTTGCCGCCTATCGAGAGATGGCAGACCCGACGAGTCAATTATCTTGTCAAGGACGAGAGCACTGTCAGATCATAGAAAAAGCGACAGGAATCCCCACCTACTACTATCTCTTTCGCTATTATGGGCGGTTGAAGGAGAAATGGCGTCTCTGCCCCCTGTGCGGCGAGCGGTGGCGCGTAGCTTCTCCAAGGGGGACAACCAAGTTTTCGCAGTTTGAGTTTCGATGTAAGCCTTGTCGCCTTGTTTCCAATGTGGCCTGCTCAATCGGAAATGACAAGGACGAGCGCCTTGCCATTATAGGAGAACCTCGCCGAACAGTCAGACGGCAGAATAGCCGCTGAATCTCCTCACGATGGACTGATTCAGGTTCTTCGCCTACGCGTCTGCTACAGATGTTTCGGCCACAAGGAGCTCAGCTCCGGGTGCCGTTCACGATAGTCGGCGTGACTGGCACGGATGACGCTGAGGGCTTCCTCCCGTCCGTACACCCCGGTGATTTCCACTTTATGCTGCGTCGTTCCCGGTGCGCTTTTATAGGTGAGAAAATAATGCCGGAGCCGATCCATGAGCGCCTTCGGACATTGCGTAATGTCGGTACAATCCCCGTAGACGGCATCGTCCCGCATCACGGCGATGATCTTGTCGTCGGCCTCGCCACCGTCCGCCAGACTCAACCCGCCGATCGGCAGCGCGGTCAAGAGGATATCGCTGTGGGGAATGCTCTTCTCCGAAAGCACGCAGATGTCCAGCGGATCGCCGTCTCCCACCATGCCCTTGCGGCGGGCCCGCTTGGCAAACATACCGGCCACCCGCTCTCCGGAATAGGTCTGCGGGATGAGTCCGTAGTAGACCGGACAGAAATTTGAAAACCGCTGCGGCCGGTCCACCTTGAGAAACCCGCTGCTCTTGTCTACTTCGTATTTGACCGTGTCGGTGGGGACGATCTCGATGTAGGCCGTCACCACGTCGGGCGCTTCCTCTCCAATAGACACGCCGTGCCACGGATGCGCCTTGAACATCAGTCCGAGCAGCCGTTGAAAGGGATCGCCGCCCCCGCGTCTCTGGCGCGTCTGCTCTACATCCCCTCTCCGCTCTTGCTTGTCTTTCATGACTCCTCCGTCTATCGGCCGGGCAGCGCGCGTTGCCTCGTGTCACCGGCAGTTGAAGTGGCAATATTCGACGGGACTGGGAGGTGCGCCGAGCGCCATCTTGATGGTGTCGATGTCATACCCGATCGCTCCCAGATCTTTGTGCGCAGCCGTGATCTCTTCTTCGGTCAGATAGGCCACGGTGTCGGGGACACCGTTGTCTTTCAACGACCGCAGAATCGCGCCCAAGGTCTCCCGCTCGTCCGGCGGCATGTTTGTGGGCAATGGAAACTCGAACCGCCTGAGGTAGGGGCTCTCATACGTCTCATTCAGCGCCTTGATGGTCTTCAGTACAAGCCGGTCCTGCTCCCAGGGCTCCAGCGTCGGCCCGGCGGAAGGATGAGTCGCCAGCAGATCCATGAGCGTGAGCACGTTGGTGTTCAAGGACCGGCCGACGAATTCGCGCTGCGGTTCAATAGCCGTGCGCGCAATCCCAAGATGCTTGGCCACGGCTTCGACCAAAGCAAAGTTAATCATGAAATTGTATTGCCCGCCAAATTGGCCGTAGCAAGGCTTGTCCGGATCGTTCAAGACCTGCATCTCCGCCGTGCCGGCATCGAAGGCACTCAGCCCGACCGCATCGGGAGCCAACAGCCGCTGGGCCTCTTTCACAACCGCGAAGGCGCCCAGATTGACCGGCAGCAACACCTGCTCGTCGATCGTCTTGAGATGCTCCGTGATGGTCTTTCGGAAGGGCACGTCCTTCCATTCGACCTTGCGATATTCTTTTTCCCATACGAGATCATCCAGAAACGGCGGAACCGTCTTCAGCACATCAACGTCCTTTGCCTCGAAGGCGCGTACGAAGGCCGACCAATCCCGTATTTTGGCGTGCAGAGACTCACTCACGTTGGGCCGGATATATTCTTCTTCGATGTCGCCGGCATTCTTGGCCATCAGCTTGGTCGGGAGATCGTTCCAGAGTTCATTGCAGATGATGCGATCGACCGATCCATCGACCATCCCTGTGAGTTGTTCGATCGAACCGCATTGGATCTCCACATGATTCCGATGCGCCGCCAGGTCAGGATGGGCCAGCGCCCCATCCAATATAGGCTGCTCCCAATCGACCATGACATAGTGCACCCTCGGATACACGGCGCCTTGCTTGTCGATAGTTTTGAGATGGCTGAGGAAGCAGGCAGCGAGATTGCCGTTGCCGGGGCCGAGTTCTAGAACCGTAAGGGGTGAGGGGCGATGAGACTCCTGGCGAGAGGCGAGCGGTCCGAGGCTAGGGGTGGATTCCTCTTCGGATGTTTTCCCCCTTGCCTCTTGCCCCTTGCCTCTTGCCTTACCACGAGCGATGACTCGCTCGTAATAATCCGCCGCGAGCGCATGGGCGAGCCGGTAATCGGCTGACGCGAATGTTTGATAGTACGACCGTAACTGGTTCCCGCGCAGCCCATAGAAGAGCCGGTTGAGATGGGTCTGCCATTGATCAATCGGTTTGAAGTCCCCGATCAGTTGGGGAAGCGCATCAGCATCTTGCAGCATCGGACACACTCACTTGTGATGAAGGTTCGCGGCGCGAAATCCTAGCAAATGGTGGAAAGAAGCCGCAATGAAATAGATAGAGGAGCGTTCAGCTATCAGCGGTCAACTCTGGATGGTTGAGAACGGCCTGCCAATTCTTGACAGTGTCCAGCGACACGTTGTACCACACGCACATGGAACAAGAAACGAGACGACGCGCGGTTGTGGCCGCCTTCGCAGCATGGGCCGCGATGCTCTTTATGCATCCGACAGGCTGGACCGAGGATCTGCCGCTAACCAAGAACCAGCCGATCACGGAATTTCAAAACCGCGCCCAAGACGCCAAACCTTACGATTTCGATGCGCCGCCGGAAGGGTTTTTCCGTTCCATTGTGACGGCGGAAGACTTTGAAGAAGAGATCGGGCCCCTTCGCTCTCATGTGATTGTCCCGGTCAAACCGACCGACCGGTTCACCATCAATACCCCGGCGGTGTTCATCGTGTTTGCCCTCCATCAGCACTACCAGGGGTTCAAGATCTTTGGCCGTGGCTTTCCTGAATCCGTGCCGGGCCTGGCGCCGGACCGGATGGTGACCGAGGACGTGATGCAGGTGGCCCTGGAGGACGAAAGCGGCTATCTCAAATTGTCGCCGCCTTCCGGAGGCTGGCGCCCCGGCCGTTACAAGGTGGAAATCCACGCCGGCGAACAAGTCAACGAGATGAGCCTGATGGGCGCGATGCGGTTCACGATCACGGCGGAAAAGAAATAGTCTATCGGCATCTGAGTGGGCTGTCCTCTGTTGGTATTGTCTTTCACACCTCTCCTCAGGCCTCGGCCAGCCGGATCACTTCCACATGTACCCTGGCGGTCCCCTGCTCGACAAATCCTAGTTGTTCGGCAGCGCCCCGGCTGAGGTCGATGATTCGTTTGCCAGAATCAGGGTTATGATCACTGGGAAAGGGGCCTCGGTCGTTCACGCGGACAATGATCGATTTGCCGTTTTCGAGATTCGTCACCTGCACATGGATCGGCAGCGGCAAATATTTATGCGCTGCGGTCAGCCCACTGGGATTGAACAGCTCGCCGTTGGCCGTCATGTGCCCACCCGGCAGATGCCTGGTTTCCTCCCCATACCACGAGGCCAAGCCCGTCTCGTCGTAGGTCTGTGCGCTGTCCATGTTCATCGGCACGTACCGCTGGCCCTTCACGGTATAGGGCGCAGCCTTAACCCGTCCAAGCCGGATGGCCTCCTTGACGGGAAGCCCATCGATGGTCTGAATGTCGTCCCGGATCAACGGATACTCCAGTGGAGCCCGAACCACCTCAAAGGTAAACTTCCCGATGCGATAGACCAGCTTGGTGGCCCCCTTCGTCAATTCATAGGTCCCGCTCACAGCCCAGATCGTGCCTTTGACCGTTGTTTTGACGACACGATAGCTGGTCTTCGCTGCCCAGAAGGTGGTCTTGATCGCGGTGAAGGCCCCCTCAACGACGGAGCAGGAGGTAGTGGTCAGGAGGAGAGCAAGCAGCAGCAGTGGCAGGACACGTTTCGTTGTTCGCAGAGATTCCTCCGCACGTCCAACAGATGAGGGTCGAGCCGTCATGCACCTGCTCCTCTGTTCCAGCCAGACTTCTTCATCTCACTCATGTCCCTCCCCGCTCCTGGGCATACTATGTATCACATCCTCTCCAGAGTCGGATGGCGGGACTGTGTTTCTGAGGAGGGATCTTTCCGCATCGCGACTGGTGGTCAGATGTCTGAGAACTAGTGGTCGTGACAGAGAAAAAGGATCGTCCCCGTTCCCCCAGCGTTGTTTGACGCTCCTTCGACCATCCGTTAGAATGCGCGCGTGGTTACGCCTGGCACAGACTGCTTCCGGAGTATTCGTCCGTCATGACACCGTCCAGCCCCTGGGCTTCCGTCCTCGTCCCCATCAAGGATGAGCGAGACAACTTGTCGCCCCTGCTCGAAAGCCTACTGAAAGTGCTGGATTCGCACGAGCACTCCCGGTCGAGGCCGTTCGAAATTATTTTGGTGGACGACGGCAGCAGCGACGGCAGCAGCGAGGAGCTCGACCGGTTGGCACTGCTCCACCCGCAAGTGAAGGTTTTTCACTTCGATCGGAATTACGGCAAGACCTGCGCGTTGGACGCGGGATTCCGCCATTCGGCCGGCGAGATCATTATTCAGATCGACGGCGATCTCCAGCAGGACAGTGAAGACATCCTGAAACTCCTTCCCCTCCTCTCTACCCACGACCTTGTATGTGGCTGGAGGCAGCAGCGGCAGGACGGCCTGGTCAAGATGATCTCCTCCCGGATTGCGAATCGCGTACGCAACGTTTTCACGCATGACGGTGTCCACGATACGGGTTGCCCCCTGAAAGTATTCCGGCGGGCCGTGCTGGAACGGGTCCGTCTCTACGAAGGCATGCACCGGTTTTTCCCCGCGCTCGCCGCGATGCATGGGTTCACCGTCACCGAAGTGCCGGTCCGGCACTATCCGCGCATTCACGGCTTGTCGAAGTACGGCATGGGAAACCGGCTCTTCAAATCACTCTACGATCTGATCGCCGTGCGCTGGATGATGGATCGGGTGTTGCGTTATAAATTCCGTGATAAGTGATCTGTGATGGGTGATCAGTGAGCGGAAACACCGTGGTCACGCATAAAGATCTCGACGTGTGGAAGAAATCCTTGGATCTCGCAGCGCACATTTACTCATTGACCTCGCGCTTTCCCAAAGAAGAACTCTACGGCCTCACGTCGCAGATGCGACGCGCTGCGGTCTCTATCCCAAGCAATATCTCGGAAGGAGCCGCGAGACATTCGAGAAAGGAATTTGTTCAATTCCTTCATGTGGCCTCGGGTTCAGTCGCCGAATTGGAGACCCAACTGGTTCTTGCGTCTCGGATGGGGCTTCTCCCTCCGAACACCTCTATGGCTCAAGTTGAAGAGATCAGAAAAATGCTCCTCGGGTTACTCCGCTCTCTGAAAAAGAAATCCATCACCCATCACTCATCACCCATCACGCCGCTTCTATGAGTCTTGAAACCATCTGGCTCGGCATCGGCTTCTTCGGCCAGGCCCTCTTTTTCGGCCGCTGGCTGGTCCAATGGATCGCGTCCGAGAAAAAGTCTGAGAGCCAGGTTCCTGTGTCGTTTTGGTATATGAGCCTGATCGGCGGGCTCATCACCTTGGCCTACGCGATCTATCGCCGAGACCCGGTCTTCATTGCCGGGCAAGGCGTGGGGTCTGTTGTGTACATTCGCAATCTGATGCTGATCCATCGTGCAAACCAAGCCAAGAATCAGAGCGGTCCGCCGACTCAACAATCATGATCGCTCGACCATCCACCTATCTACTCATGCGCACATCGCGCACGCCGTAGGATCACCCCGTGCTTGCTGACCGACAACCCAACCAGTTCGCGATGGTGGCGGCGCTTCTGGCCTTGTCGGGCCTGCTCTTCTTTCTCGGCCTCGGCGACATGGGGCTCACCGATCGCGATGAAGGACGGAACGCGGAAGCCGGCCGAGAAATGTTCGCCTCCGGCGATCTGATTACACCCACCTTCAACGGCGAACTGCGCGTCGCCAAACCGGTGTTTGTCTATTGGTTGATGACTGTGTCCTATCATGTGTTTGGGGTCAACGAATTCGCGGCCCGCGCGCCCTCCGCCCTGTTCGGAGTGGCGCTGATTCTGATGCACTATCTGTTTCTCACCCGGCTGCGCGGCTCTACCGTCGGGCTGTTCGGCGCGCTCATGCTCTTGTTGAACATCGAGATGCTCGCGCTGGGGCGCATGGCCATCACCGACAGCGCGCTGATCTTCTTCACGACCTTGTCGCTCTATGGATTCTGGCTGGGCCTGCATGAGCCGGGAGCAGGACGGCATTGGATGTGGGGGTTCTACGTCGGCATGGCCCTCGCCACCTTGACCAAAGGACCGATCGGATTTCTGATTCCTCCGCTTGCCGCCGGACTGTATTTAACAGCGACCCGCCGCTGGACGATCTTCTGGCAACGGGGCTTTCCCATCGCCGGCATACTGGTATTCCTCGTGCTCGCCGGCCCCTGGTACGTTGCCATGTTCCTCATCCATGGCGACGCCTATGGATCGCAGGCCAAAGTCCACACCGTCGGGCGATTCCTCGCTCCGATGGAGGGCCATGGAGTCGGCGTCTGGTTTTATATTCCGGTATTGCTTCTCGGCTTCTTTCCCTGGAGCCTGTTGTTGCCGGCTGGAATCTATCAAGCCTATCAGAGTTGGAAGGCCTGGCGGCGCAATGGGCAGGCCGATTCCGAGTCAGCAGACTCACGTGATTCAGCACAATCAGGAAATGGGCTGGAATGGTTTGCCGCACTGTGGCTGATCGGCACCTTCATATTTTTCACCCTGTCTTCCACCCGCCTGCCCCACTACATCGGCCCGTTATTCCCCGCCGCATCGTTGTTGGCAGCACTCTATTGGTCACGGGCGATGCACGACCCCTCCACCCCCTGGATACGAGGCTCGATTCACGCCATGACCGGTGTCGGTTATCTGTTAGCCATAGGATTTGCCTGCCTCCCATCGCTCTATAGAACGTTCGCCGGCAAAATGGTGAAGGAATTTCCCATGGCCCTCCAATTCGATTTGGGGATCGGCCCCTATATCCTCGCGGCAGTGGTCCTGATCGCGATGGGACTGGTCAGTTATTTCGGACTGAATGAGGAACGGCGGGGCATCGCCTTCGGCATCGCGGGAGGCGCCGTGACGACGGCATTTCTGCTGGCCCTGCTCACCGTCATCCCCGGCCTCAATCGCTATGCCATTGCCCCTCCGCAAGAATTGGCCTACGCGGCCGGATTGAATCTTGAACCGTCGGATCAGTTGATCGCCTTTGGAACCTTACGCCCTTCGATCTCGTTCTACTCACGGCGAACGGTGCTGTACGTGCCAACCAACGAACTCGACCGGTTGAAAGCCGCGCTGACACGACCAGGCCGCACGATGATCCTCACCCAGGAGGCGATGCAGGATTCCTTACCGAAAGAAGCGGAGACGTTTCAGCCCATCCTCAAGCGGCACGGCTATGTCCTCCTTGCCAGCCAACCGATCGTGACAATCCCAGAACGCGCGACGGCTCCGTCCCAAGCCTCTCCATCGAAGCCGTTCGGCCACTGACACAACACGTCGTTCGTATCTCGTCCAATGAACAGAGCCTATGGCGTATGGCTGATGGCAATACGTTCCGATCCGATCTCGTGCGACAAGCCATAGGCTATACGCTCTTTTCCCAACAGGATACGCTTCACGAGCAACGAATGATTATCAGAAGGGCAGGATGCCTCGTCCCGCGTAGTGGGTCAGAAGACCCAGTGCCACACCGACAAGCAAAGCACTTTCCCGTATCACCATCCCTCCACGCCCGTCAGATGGTTCCTCTTCCGGCGAGTTCACGGCGTTGAGCCAAGAGGCCACACCAGCCAATCCGGCCGCCGCGACGACATAGAGCGACGTGGTCAATGACGCCAGCCCATAACACAGCAACAGCAACGACATCAGGGCACGCCGGCGTGAAGCTGATCGTTCGGTGCCCATCCACTCGGTTCGCCGCAGCCACAAACCAGTCACGATGGCCACGAAACCAAGTCCCGTCAGCAGCAGACCGACGGGGCCTTGCTCTGGAGTACGGGCCAAGAACCAGAGAAGCGTCAACAGTGCGAGGGCGCCAACAGCGGAATGCCCGATCCCGTCCCGAAGGGAGGTGCGCCAGGCTTTCAATGGCGCTGCGCCAATCGCCCCGCTGATCACGCCCACGACAGCCCCGCCTACGACGTCGGTTGGGAAATGGGACCCGCGGAGGACACGGCTGAGCATGACGAATGCCGCCACCCCGATGCACAGGGGGGCAACGGCTGGAAATCGTTTGGCCAAGACCGTGGCCACGGCGAAACTGGCGGCGGAATGCCCGGAGGGAAACGAATCGTACCCTGACGTCCACGAGGGATCGAACTGCCAGTCGCCGGAATGGGCGAACTTTGGACGGGGCCTGCCGATCAGATGCTTGAGCCCATTGACCAGCAAGGCCGCGAGACCATGCGCCAGGAGCGTCTGGATTCCTGCATGTCTGACCACCGCCCATGAAAACAGCCATCCGGCTCCCACCAGGACGAGGCTCAAGCCAACAAGGTGCGTGCCTTCACCGATCCAATCGCCCGCATCGCTGGTGAAGGCCATCCATGGGATGGTGAGCTGGTTCCATGGAAGATGGATCGTGACCGAGCGCACATAACGGACAATCGAGAGATCGAACTGGGAGAGTCCGAGGAAGGTGATGACCAAGGAGAGGCAGGAACAGACTAGGAACGTGACTCCCATCCAGTGATCTGTGATGGGTGATGGGTGACCAGTCGTCGGACTACGGGAAAGCCCTTGATCTGCTTCTTCACGCATCACTCACGACTCATCACCGATCACGCATCACTGATCACCCATCACATCGAACGGGTTACGGGACCCAGTCCGCTAAGAAGACGTTGAATTCACCCGGCTCCTTCGCATGGCGATCCGACACCCACACCAAGCGTTTCCCGTCGGGAGAAAACATGGGGAAACTGTTGAACTTGCCTTCCACCGTGAGCCGTTCCAACCCTGTTCCGTCGTCATTCACCAGATAGAGATGGAAACTCGGCCGCCCGCCCTCTCCCCTGGTTTCCACATTGGAGGAAAAGATGATCCGCTTGCCATCGGGGTGAAAAAATGGGGAAAACGTCGAGGCATTGTTCGCTGTCACCTGCTTCTTGCCTGACCCATCGGCATTCATGACGTAGATCTCGAGCTGCCCCGGCTCCACCAGCCGTTGCGCCAAGAGTTCTTGATAGCGGGTGACTTCCGCGGGATCAGTCGGATGGGCGCCGCGATACACGATGCGCCGGCTGTCCGGCGAGAAAAACGCGCCGCCGTCGTACCCCACGTCGTCGGTAAGCCGCCGGATCCCCGTCCCGTCGAGATTCATGGCATAGAGATCGAGGTCTCCGTCCTTCACGGACGTCCACACAATGGTCTTCCCATCCGGCGAAATGGTCGCTTCCGCGTCATACCCGGGTGTCGACGTCAATCGCTGGAGATTCCGCCCATCGAGGTCCACAGCATAGAGATCGTAGTCATCGAGTGCCCATCGGTAGGCGCCGTCTCGTTTGGGCTTGGGAGGACACTCGGGTCCGGCCGCATGCGTCGAGGAGTAGAGGATGCGACGATCGCCTGGATAGAAGTAGCCACAGGTGGTGGAACCCTCGCCGGTGCTGACCAGTTGCACCTGTTTGCCCTCCACGTCCATCACATACATCTGATAACAGCCCAACCCCGCCTCGGCCGGCTTGCGTACAGACACCGATGAGTCCTTCGCCCATTTATTAGTCGATTGGAAAATTAGCTTGGTGCCGTCGAAGGAAAAATAGGCCTCGGCATTTTGGCGGCCGACGGTCAGTTGGCGAATATTGGCCAAGTGGCGCTCGGCTGAACCGGAGACGGCCTTTGCCGGCTCCTTCGGCACATCGGCGGCCCAGGCTCCGGCTTGCAGGCATCCCACGGCGCAGAGGCTCCACGACAGATTCTTCATCGACTTACTGAGTCGCATCGATCCGCACCTCCTTCGTCTCCGGCTGATTCTGCCACACGTCGCGTGTGATCGCCGCTCCGTCCTTGAAAATCACGTAACTCTGCCATCCGTAGTAAAACAAGTACCGTGAAGCATTGGCAACCGCTCCAGGGCTCACGCCATACAGGACCGTGAGGATACTGCCCGGCACCGACGCTCGATGACAGGAGAAGAGTGCCGCCATCTCCTGTCCCTCATAAGTCCGGCCATTGATGTCAAAACCCGTCGGTCTCAACGCAACCAGATTGCCGCACGACTGTTTCACGATCTGTTGGACGGCTCGTGCTTCGTCCGCGCCTGCCAATATCAGCACGGACCCGGTGGACGGAAGCGCCTCTCCTGCGGCAGACAACACTTTGGTCTTGCGAGATTCCGGTACCGATGTCTCTTGATCGGCCACGCGAGCGATGACCTGCTGCAATGGCGACGCCTCGTCAGCAAAGACCCTCACGATCGTCTTGTTCCGATCGGTCACATAGCCGTTCAGCATCGGCGGAAGTTGGGAACGTGCCAGCCGGCGGAATCCCATCAAGTCCGGATCCAGCCGCACCAGTATCGGCTGATCTGACACGGTAAACTCCGCTGCTGTTTCCGGTGACGAGTTGAGCGACACCCATCTGGTTTCTGTCGTCCCTGTAGTGGCGATGGTGACAGGAAGCGCCATCCGAAACGGTGTCCCGGCCTGTTGGACATGCACCGTCAGCTGCCACATGTTTCGACCGTCTTTGTCGGCGACGCGATGGGCATGGACCTCACCCAACGACAGGACCGGCGCGCCGGGCCGTTCAACCCATTGCTCGAAAAACCACCGCAGATCCCGTCGGGCCTCTTGTGCAAACACGGTCTCGATACTCTCCCAATCGGCGGGACGATCGCGATACCGGCCCACAAACGTCTTCAGCGCCCGCCAGAATGCCTCGTCGCCAATCTCACGCCGCAGCAGGTGAAACAGAAAGGCGGATTTTTGATAGCCGATGGCATTGTCCCGCTCATCGCTCTTCCTGACGAACTGCGCCACCGGGTAATCTTGGTCCGGAGCCACATAGACACTATACCCCTGGAGCATCATCCGCCGTTGCTCGATCGCCTGCTTGTCGTCATGATGTAATTCGTGCCAATAGTAGTTCGCCAGATAGGTCGTGAGTCCTTCGACCCAATTCCCTGAGCCATCTCGATTGAAAACCGAATTACCGATCCACGAATGGACGATTTCATGCCCCAGCGCATAGGGCTGCACGTAATGCCGCTTGATGCTGCCGCTGCCGAGGAGCGTGAACGACGGCATCCCAAGTCCGCTGGCGAAGAAGTTTTCCACGACCGCGAATTTGCCGAACGGGAAGGCGCCCAAAATCGGAATGTAGGCATCGAGATATTTCGCCGTGGCGTCCAGGTATTCATCCGCCAAAGCCGCGTTGTCGGGAAAGACATACGTCGCCAGTTCGACGCGCTGTCCGTCGCGGCTGGTCCATTCGCGTGACGTGACCGTAAACCGGTTGGCAACCAATGTCAGGGCCTCGGAGCGGTCCGCAACCACCCACGTCGATGACGTGCCGGTGCCGGTCGTCGCACTCTCCGTTTGTCGTCCCTGCGTGAGCGCAGTCCACCCATGAGGAACCTGGACCGTGAGTCGGTAGGTGCTATAGGACCCCTCGATGTCCGGATACCACTGGCTCTCGCCCCCCAAATACACCCCCTCCGGCCCGACATGTCCGGCGGTTTCGCTAGGTGTCACGAAGCGCAAGTGGCGGGGCTCTTTCGGAGGATCGTCGATGAAGCCCCGGTATGTCCAGGCCAATTTCACGCGCGTGCCATGCGCCTTGGGAAGTGTGACGAGGACGCGCTGGCGGGACTGTTGCGCGAAGAGTTCCGTGGTAAACGCCGCGGTCGAATCCGAAGGGCGAGACGTGCTCTGCCCCGTCGAAGACAGGACGGTCACGGACTCGACGCGCAACGACGGGGCAAGCGTAAAGGCCAGGCGCGTTGTCTCGATCGGGGCCTCGATGACGGTCTCATCGGTCGCCAGCAACTCGTGGGTGCCTGGAAACAGCTCGACGACAAGCTCGTGGCTGAGAATCAGGGGACGTGCCTCAACAGGCTGCGCAGCCAAGCCGCGTGCCATGCCGGGGCCGATGAGGAACAGGGTGAGAATTGCGGGGACACAGTATTTCCCGAGGGCCATCGGGAAACTTTTAGCACTCGCGGCAGACGAGTACAAGCTGGATCGCCGTGAGGAGGCGCTCCAGGTCGATCGGCTTGACTAGGACCTCCTGAGGGCCTAACGCCCAGGCCTCTTCCAGCAACTCTTCGTTGTGGCTCCCAGTCATGATGATGATGCCACCGGAAAATTCTTTCTCGCGCAAGGCGCGTAACACCTGTAACCCCGACATCCCCGGCATCACGAGATCCAGCAAGATGGCATCCGGCAACACGTCTTCGGCCATGCGCAAGGCGTCTTGCCCGTCATTCACGCCGAGCGCGCGGTAGCCGCGCAAACTCAAGAATTGGACGAGCAGATCACACACCAGGGGATCGTCGTCGATCACGAGGACCGATTCATCGGTCGGCTTCATCGGATGGCCGTTGTCTAACGCAACCGATACCGCACTCGGTCGCGCTGGAAGCTGTGAGACCCGGTGCACGGCCTCGACCAGGACATCCAACGACAACCCCTTGCGGATAAAATCGGTGACGCGCAAATCCCGCGCTTGGTTCTCTTGGACCTCCGTCGCCCCGCCGCCAAGGACAATCACCGGCGCATGGGGATCAATGGCACGGATCTCCTTCAACACCGTCAAGCCGTCCATTTCGGGCATGCGCAAGTCCAACAGCGTGACTCGCGGCATATGTTTGCGAAAGAGATTCAGCCCATCAATCCCGCTCGTGGCGGACAGCACGTGATACCCATGGCGGGTGAAGACGTGCTGGAGCAAATCGCAGTTCATTTGATCGTCGTCGACGATCAAGAGCGTCATCATCGCCATCCATTCCCTTCGCTCAACCGAGGCCGAACACCCAGCCGACCTGGCCCTACGCGCAAAAGAATAGCACGGACCAGGAGAAGCAAGAAGCAAAATGCAGGGTTAGCCCTCGGCTGAGGACTGTCCAAACAGTGCCGCAACGAACGCCTCGGGGTTGAAATCTTGCAAGTCGTCGATCCCCTCGCCGACCCCGACCAGCCGAACAGGGATCTTGAACTCCTCGGCAATGGCCACAACGATGCCGCCGCGCGCGGTGCCATCCAGCTTCGTCAAGACCAGCCCTGTCACGCCCACCGCCTCATGGAACAATCGGGCTTGCGCCAAGGCGTTCTGCCCGACCGTGGCGTCCAGGACCAGCAGGACTTCATGTGGCGCCCCGGGAAGTTCGCGTTCGATCACACGTTTGACCTTGCGCAGTTCATCCATCAGATTGGCCTTCGTATGCAGGCGGCCGGCCGTATCGATCAGCACAATGTCCGCCGACCGCGCTTTGGCCGCCGCCATGCCGTCGAACGCCACCGCCGCCGGATCGGCCCCGTGCCGCTGGCGAATCATCTGGACACCGATCCGATCGGCCCAGACTTGCAATTGATCGATTGCCGCGGCCCGAAACGTGTCACCGGCCACCAGCAGCGGCTGCCGCCCGCGCTGGGTCAGGCGTTGTGCCAGCTTGGCAATCGTCGTGGTTTTCCCAACTCCGTTCACGCCAACCACCAAGGTGACGAACGGTTTGGAGCTCTGTTCGACCAACTGTTCGAACGACGGACCGGACACCTGTGCGAGGATGTCGTACAGGCTGCGGCTCAGGACGTTCTGAAGTCCCTGGACGGTCGCCGCCTGCTCACCACGCGCTTGCTCGTTGACTTGCCGCATCAGCCGATCCACGACGCGGCCGCCTAAATCGGCGCCCAGCAGCGCCGCTTCAAGTTCTTCCAACAGCGCCGGTTCCGGCGTGCGGCCCAAGAACCGGTCAAGCGATTGCCGCACGGCAAACCGGGTCTTGCTGAGCCCTTCATTCAGTCGCTGGAACCATCCCACGATTAGTGTGTCCTTACACGCCGGCCCACGCGGCGGATAACGAGACGCGGCACGGGATTCAACATGTTGACGATCGCCGTTTCGCGGCGGCGCATGCGCACCGCCTCCCGTGCGCTTCGTTCGTGGTCATACCCACACAGATGGAGCACCCCGTGCACCAGCAACGCAGCCAGTTCGTCCCCCAAAGATCGTCCGGACGCGTGGGCTTGGCGACGCGCCGTCGGCACCGAGATCACCACGTCACCCAGCATGTCCGGCACGAGATGAGCGGCCCGCGACGGAAGCATCTTCCGTTTCACTCGTGGCCTCTTACCTCTTGCCCCTTGCCTCACGCCCGCATGAATGTCTCGCATGGGAAACGCCAGGACATCTGTGGTGCGATCTTTTTTGCGATACATGCGGTTCAATCGGCGCATGCGGCGGTCGCCCACCAACTCCAGACTCAGTTCCGATTGCGACTCCCCGACGGACGTCAAAATGGACTCCGCCGCGCGCACCAACGAGGCTTGCTGCTTGGCGACATGCCGAAGCCATACGCGAAGATAGACAGCCATCAGCTCACATTATTCAGGACGGTTCGTGACCCTTCGACAAGCTCAGGGTCCCGAGCATCGTCGAGGGACGAAACCGCCCAGACGCCAGGCGAGACGGGCGCGCGGAATCCCGAGAGGCCGAGGCATACTTGAAACAGTATGTTGAGGTCACGAGGGGCGAGCCTGCCAAACCGAGCTTGCTCGTGCCGACGCGTTCGATCACCTCGCGACGGATAGTTCTTTTGCATTCGACTTCGCGGCCAGGCTTGTCGTAGCGGCGTATCGGCGGTTGCAGTAGAATCGCTCATGAATAATGTGGGCTAGTGAGGTTGGCCCGAGGAGTCTCGATGCGGTGGCGTAACCGGGGACGGCTTGCGAGCGAGAGACGAAGCCCCGTGCCGTCCGGCTGGTCGTGAGGCACTGCCGGCATCCGGTTGATGACGATCATAGGCCTTGATGATCTCCTGGACCAACCGATGCCGCACCACGTCCGTCTCGTCGAAATAGACGAAGGTGATGCCCTCGATATCGCACAAGATGTCTTTGATTTCGATGAGCCCGGAGACACGATCGCTCGGCAAGTCTACCTGTGTAATATCGCCCGTCACGACGACTTTCGAGTGAAAGCCCAGCCGAGTCAAAAACATCTTCATCTGTTCAGCCGTGGCGTTTTGCGCCTCGTCCAGAATGACGAAGGAGTCGTTGAGCGTCCGTCCGCGCATGAACGCCAGCGGCGCGATTTCGATATCGCCCCGTTCGATCAGACGGTTGGCCCGTTCCATATCCATCATGTCGAACAACGCGTCGTAGAGCGGACGCAGGTAGGGATTCACCTTCTCGTAGATGTCGCCCGGCAAAAAACCGAGTTTCTCTCCGGCCTCGACCGCCGGCCGGGCCAAAATGATTCGGCTTACCTCTTTGTTCATCAACGCGCTCACCGCCATGGCCATGGCGAGGTAGGTCTTGCCCGTTCCTGCGGGCCCAATGGCAATGACGACATCATGCCGCTCGATCGCGTCGATATAAGTTTTCTGTGTGGGAGTTTTGGGACCGATGAACCGTTTGTTCGTCACGATCGCAGCCTGGCCGCCGAGCACGTCCTTCACGGAAGCATCGGGACTATGGCGTAAGGCGTTGAGCGCTTGCGTCACATCTTCGGCATGCAGCGAGACACCGTCTTGCGTCAACGAGGCGAGTTCCAGAAGGATGCGTTCCGCTTGGCGAACGGCTTCAGGGAGACCGTCCAGCGTCAGTTCCTCCCCGCGCGCCGACAGTCGCACACCCAATTCGGCTTCGATTAACTTCAAGTGCCGGTCATGATGACCGAACAGAACGGCGGTGTTGGTGCCTTCTCGTAGTTTGAGCTTACGCACGAGTGCGACGTGGGATCGCCCCCCTAGGACAACTGCCGGAATTCTAACAAACGGTTGGAAGATCTGGCAAGAACCGTCGCTCTTCGATCCGAGTCAGGTCTCGAATCACGAGCCGTTACCGCTGCGTGAACTCTCTTGCGGAGCCTGTACGCTCGTCGGGACGGACAGGTCAAACTCTTGCCACGTCCGGCCTCCTTTTCCATCGAGAGCCACGACCTTAACACGATGCGTTCCTTGAATGGCAGAGGATGGTTTCCAGGTCAGGCGCCCCGTGGAACGATCGATGCTCATCCCGCTGGGGGCTGTCTCCAATTCGAAGGCTACCGCGTCGCCTTCAGGATCCTTTGCTTCAACCGCATATTCATATGATTCCGCATTGGCCATCATCATCGGCGTCGAGAGAATCTTAGGAGGATTGTTGCCGCGCGGCGCTGATCAGACCGACCACAATGCCAGGAAAGGTCACCACATTCGGAATAATCTTGTGGGAGAGGTCCGTCCCGGTCACGACGAGCAACGCCGAGTAGAGCATTCCATAGACAGCCGTGGACCACTCAGGTCCGAAGAACCAGAGCAACCCCACATAGCCGACTGCATTGAGAAGCTCCACCGCCGGATAGCGCCAAGAGATGCGGGTCTGACAGTGCCGGCACCGGCCGGCCAGCACGAGGTAGCTGACGATCGGAATATTGTCGTACCAGGCAATGGCATGAGAACAGCTCGGGCAATGAGACCCGGGCCACGCAATCGATTCGCGCCGTGGCAGGCGGTAAATGCAGACATTGAGGAAACTGCCGATCAGCGCGCCGAATAAGCCGACAATCAGATAGACAGACAGCATGCGATCAACCCTGACAGGAAAACTCACTGGCGATTCTGACTGGTCTACACATTCCTTCACCGTTGGAGTCACAACCCGGGCCTCTGACTCGGGCCGGCGCCCTCCATTTACATTTCTTAGCAAGTATCCCTATAATGTATCCTTCGTTTCCCAGCATCGATGGTCCCTGACAGTCGACTGCCAGTATACCTTAATTGCCTGCCAAGCAAAGGAGAAGCGAGCATCATGGCGAAAGCAACTGGAAAACCCAAAGCCAGAAAGTCTCTGGCGGACCTTGAGCCGCCTCCACGCGCCAAGCGGCCGGAGTCACTGACGTCACGCGAGCAGGAAATTCTGGAATTGATCTGGGCTGGCTTCAAGAACAAGGAAATCGGTCAGCGGTTGAAAATCAGTGTGAAGACCGTCGAAGCCCACCGGGCGAATATGATGAAGAAGTTGCGGGTCTCGAACACCGCCCAACTGCTCAAGACCGCCATCCAGAGCGGGGCACTCAAGATCCGATAGGCTTCGGCTTTCCTCGCTGCCGGACCGCTTCGAATACCACGACCGCCACGGCTGCCGATACGTTCAAGGACTCAACGTGCCCCTTCATCGGGATGCTGATGTGCCCATCGCACGCTTTCAGCACACCTGGCCTGATCCCCTCCCCTTCTCCGCCGAACACAAGAGCCGTCGGCCCAGCCATGTCGAGGCTCGTATAGACCGTTGCCGCGGAGGGCTCGACTCCGTAGATCCACAGGCCACGCTCCTTGAGTTCTCCAATGAGATGGGTCACATTCACGACCCGTCCGACCAACATGTGATCGATGGCGCCGGCTGAGACCTTGGCGACGACCGAGGTCAGCCCCGCTGCACGACGCTCCGGAATGAATACCCCGTGGACTCCCGCCGCTTCAGCGGTCCGCAACGCCGCGCCCAAGTTGTGGGGATCCTCGACGCCGTCCAGGATCAACACGAACGGCGGTTCGCCTCGTGTCCGAGCCCGCTCAAGAATCTCATCAATCGAGCTGTAGGATTTGGCCGCGACAAACGCGACGATACCTTGATGGTTGCCTTGAGGAACCAGCCGATCGAATGCGGCTGGCGGTTCGACATGGACTGGAATACGCTTCGCTCTCGCCGATTCGACGAGATCCCCGAATTGCCGATCAGTCCGCAAAACCAACAGACGTTGAAGCGGACGCGTTCCGGCTTTGAGCGCCTCGCGGACGGCGTGCAGGCCATACAGAATCTCTGGCGGCCTATCGCTTCCACCGGCTGGTGCCGTCGGGTTTGTCTTCGATCGTGATCCCCAGCGCATTGAGTTCTTTCCTGATCGCGTCGGCGCGTGTGAAGTCTTTTCGCTTTTTGGCTTCTCGCCTCTCGACAAGCTTTGATTCGATTTCGCTCCCGGAAATCTGATTGTGCCCAGGTTCGGCCTTTATTCCATACTCCCAGCGATCTAACTGAAAGAGCCCCAGCACAGCTCCCAACTCTCGGAAAGCTTGCAGGGCATCCTGTCTACCCTGCGCTGACAATCCAACGCCAAGCAGTCTATTCACCTCGCCTCGAAGGAGTTGGAGCTCGGCAATCGCCATAGGCGTATTCAAGTCGGTGTCCATCGACGACTTGAATCCTTCTCGTGTTTTATCGATCACAGATTGGAGACTCTTGTCATCTTCAGTACGGCCGTCTCGCTCCCTCAATCGATTGAACAATCCGTAAAATCCTTCCAGAACTTGTTTCGCTTCATCGATTGCCCTATCTGAGAAATCCAGAGGACCGTGATAATGGGTTGATAAGAGAAAGAATCTCAGCACCTCCCCCGTCACGTCACTTGACCACTTAGACTTCTCGAAAATCTCTCGGATCGTAAAGAAGTTCCCCAAGGACTTCGACATCTTCTCCTGGTTGATCTGTACGAAGCCGTTATGGATCCAGTAGCGAGCGAATTCTTTCCCGGTCGCGCCGCATGATTGAGCGATCTCGTTTTCATGGTGCGGAAAGATGAGATCCATTCCGCCCCCATGAATATCGAAGGTCTCACCGAGATGCCGGATCGACATGGCGGAACACTCGATATGCCAGCCCGGACGGCCGGCCCCCCATGGACTTGGCCAGGACGGCTCGCCCGGCTTGCTGCTTTTCCACAGGGCGAAATCCATCGGATGCCGTTTACGTTCATCGACGTCCACGCGCGCCCCGGCTTGCAGGTCTTCCAGCCGCCTCTTTGAAAGACGCCCATACTCGGGATACTTGGCCACATCAAAATACACGTCACCGTCGATGTGATAGGCCAAACCCTTCTTAATCAATGTCCCTGTCAGCTCAATCATGTCGGCCATATGTTCTGTGGCCTTGGGCTCGACCGATGCCGGACGTACGCCGAGCTTTCCCATATCCTCGTGGTAGGCATCGATGTACTTCGTGGTAATAGCCTCGCAAGTAACTCCTTGCTCATGAGCCCGCTTGATGATCTTGTCGTCCACATCGGTGAAATTCTTCACGAAGGTCACGTGATACCCGCTGTATTCCAGGTATCGGCGGAGCACATCGAACACCAGCGCGCTGCGCGCATGGCCGATGTGGCAATAGTCATAGACCGTCACCCCGCAGACATACAGGCGGACCTTCTTCGGCTCGATCGGCTCGAAGGGTTCCCGTTTCCCGGTGAGCGTATTGAAAAGCTGGAGCATGGGATTACGATCCAGGATTGGGGCTGCGCCTCGGCCAGTGAGACCAGAGGAAGTAGCCCACGGCCAATGCAATCGCGATTCCGATGACGACATCAAACTGATGGAAGTAGCCCCGCAGATTATCCCACTCTTCGCCCATCCGGACACCGATATAGGCCAGCAGATAACACCAGGGCAGGGCCCCAATAAAGGTAAAAATCACGAATCGGGGAAAGTTCATTTTCGCAATCCCGGCAGGCAAGGAGATAAAGGTCCGCACGACCGGCAGCATCCGTCCGAAAAATACGGCAGCTTCTCCATGCTTCGCGAACCACCGGTCGGCAACATCGAGATCATGGTGGGAGACCAGGAAATATCGCCCATATCGCTCGACGAAAGGGCGCCCGCCCCACACGCCCGCATAGTACGCGACGATCGATCCCAGTACATTGCCTACGGCTCCCGCTAACGTCACACCCAGCATGGTGAACTGTCCGGTCGTGACCAGATAACCGGAAAACGGCATGATGATCTCGCTCGGCAACGGAATACAGGCGCTCTCGATCGCCATCGTCAGCAAGATGCCGCTGTAGCCCATCAAGGAGATCGTGTTGATCACGAACTTGCTCAGCTCGGTGATGATCCATTCGATCACGTTTCCGATCATGCTCATCGGCGATCCTTTGGCCGTCTCGGCGACCGATGGCCGCTCGCGCCTCGTCTCGCGCGCAGCGCGTATTCCCATGCTCTGAATCGGTCGAGCGCTTCATAATGCGTGCTGTCGAGTCTGATGGGCGTCAGCGACGCAGCCCCGTCGGCAATGGCCTCATGATCCGCATCTTTGCTGCGGCTCCAGGACGTGCGAGTCCCGGCGATCCAATAGTAGTTGCGCCCATGGGGGTCCACTTTTTCGATGATGGGATTGTCAAACCGCCGGCGGCTGAGACAGGTCACGCGCACACCACGCGTCGCACTCAGCGGCCGGTCTGGGACATTGAGGTTGAGCAGCGTCTCTTCCGGCAGACCCTGTTCGAGAATGAGCCGCGCAACCCGAACGGCATAATGCGCCCCGACTGGGAATCGAAAACGTTCCCGCCCTTCCTGCGACACGGCCAATGACGGCACACCGAGAATCGTGCCTTCCACCGCCGCCGACACCGTCCCCGAATACAACACATCGTCGCCCAGGTTCACCCCCTTGTTGATGCCGGACACGAGCAAATGCGGGCGCTTGGGCATGATCTTGAGCAGCGCCAAGTTGACGCAATCCACGGGCGTGCCGTTGACAAAATAGGTCCGTACTCCTGTGTGGTGAACCCGTAGCGGTTTATGGAGCGTCACGGCATGCGCGACCGCCGTGCGCTCTCGGTCGGGAGCCACGACCCACACCTCACCCAGTTTCGAGAGGGCGGACGCCAATGCCATCAGGCCGGCGGACTGGATGCCGTCGTCATTGGTCACGAGAATTCGGATACGGCCGGTCGGCATAAAAAAAGCTGCCTAGCGCAGCTCCTTCTTTCAAAGCTGAAGAATCTTAGCCGAGTCTTCAACTTTCTTCTTCGTCTCAGTCCTCAGTCCTCAATACTCGGCACTTCCTATTATTTGGTCGGGGCGGCGGGATTTGAACCCACGACCACTCGCACCCCAAGCGAGTACGCTACCGGGCTGCGCTACGCCCCGACGTGTTTTCTCTGGAATTACAATCTGCGCTATTGTCCCTTGCGGCGCTATGGAAAGGCAATGGGAAGGTTCGGTTCGCCCCTACCGTGCATGCGACTCAATGATTTTTACAATGGCTTGCAAATCGCCCCTGAGTTTTTTTGCCATCTCTTTCGGCCGCAACGGCCGGGATGCAGCCCGCCCACGCCTGGCCCAATAGCGCTTCACCCCTTCCAATGTATGCCCTTCCTCATAGAGCATGCGCTTAATTTCCAATACGGTCTCAATGTCGCGCTGCACATACAGCCGCTGATTTCCTCTGCTTTTCTTGGGCTTGAGAAAACTGAATTCGGATTCCCAGAACCGCAGCACGTAGGCCGGCAGTTTGGTCATCCGGCTCACTTCCCCGATTTTATAGAAGATTTTGCTTCCCAGCCTGGGCTCAGTTCCCATGACCGGCCCTCAGTCACGTTTCACAATACTAGAGAGGGATGCGAGGAGGAAGCGGGTGGTTGTCTTCAGCATCCTGCTACGAATTGACGTACTTCTTGAACACTTGGCTTGGACGGAACGTCACGACACGACGGGGCGTAATACCGATCTCCTCTCCCGTCCGAGGATTCCGGCCCTTGCGGGCCCCCTTGCTGCGCACGACAAAATTGCCGAATCCCGCAATCTTGACCGACTCCCCTTTGTGCAACACGGACTTCAACATGTTGAGGACCAGCTCGACGATGTCGGCCGCTTCATTTTTTGAGATGCCGACCTGCTTGAAAATTTCGTTCGCAATATCAGCCTTCCTCATGCATCCCCCTTAGACACCCACTGCCATCCCCATGGCCTATTGCGAGAGGCCCGACCTTCATGCGGAGAGTTTAGCTTAAGTTACGTAAGGTTATGAGTCCTGTCAAGAATAAATTTGGTGAGGCCCAACCCCTGAGGTCACTTTTTCGCCAAGAGTTTATATTCGATGCTGTCGGCCAACGCCTGCCACGTCGCTTCGATAATGTTCTCCGAGACCCCGACCGTTCCCCACTTATCCTTGTGATCGCCCGATTCGATCAAGACGCGAACTTTTGATCCTGTGCCTTGATTCGCCGCCAAGACCCGCACCTTGTAGTCGAGCAATTTCACTTCCGCGAGTTGGGGGTAGAATTTTTCCAACGACTTGCGCAGCGCATGGTCCAACGCACTGACCGGCCCGGCTCCAACGGCCGCCGTATGTTCCACCACGTCGCCGACCTTGATCATCACCGTCGCCTCTGAAAACGGGGCGCCGTCGTCCTGCTTCTTTTCGACGATGACCCGAAATCCCAACAACTGAAACGAGGGCTTGTGGCTTCCCATGGCCTTCCGCATGAGCAGTTCGAATGAGCCTTCCGCGCCCTCGAACTGATAGCCTTGGCTTTCCCGGTCCTTGAGGGTGTTGATTAACTCATGGACCTTGGAGTGATCCTTCGACAGCTTGATGCCGAAGGCCTCGATCTTGTCCAGGAGGCCGCTGCGGCCCGCGTAGTCAGAAACTAACACCCGCTGCCGATTACCCACGTGGGTTGGATTGATATGTTCGTAGGTCACCGGATTCTTGAGGACCGCATGGATATGCACCCCGCCCTTGTGCGCAAAGGCTGAATCACCGACGTAGGGCTGGTGCTTGTTGGGCATCAGATTGGCGATCTCGGTGACAAACCCCGAGACTTCCTTCAAGCGGCTCAGCCGATCCGTCAGCGCCGGCCGTTTCATCTTCAATTCCAAATTAGGAACGATCGAACAGAGATTGGCGTTGCCGCACCGCTCCCCGATGCCGTTGATCGTCCCTTGCACCTGCACAATCCCCGTTTCGATCGCCACCAGTGAGTTCGCCACCGCCATGTCGCAATCGTTGTGCGCATGGATGCCCAACGGCACGGGACATTCTTGGCGGACAACCCCGCAGATCTCCCGGATTTCCCACGGCATGGTTCCACCGTTGGTGTCGCAGAGAATCACCCGCTCCGCCCCGGCTTCCACCGCTTTTCTGATGGTGTTGAGGGCGTACTCGGGATTCGTCTTGTACCCGTCGAAAAAATGCTCCGCATCATAGAACACCCGGCGTCCCTTGCTCTTGAGATACGCGACGGAATCGCCGATCAATTCCAGATTCTTGGCCAGGGAGATGCCGAGCGCGTCGGTCACGTGCAACGACCAGGTCTTCCCAAAGAGGGTAATCGTCTTGGTTTCTGCGGCAATCAGCGCTTGGAGATTGGGGTCCTCACGCACGGAGTGGCTGGCCTTCCTTGTCGAACCAAAGGCAATGACGGTCGCATGCTTCAACGGAACCGTTTTGATCATCCGGAAGAATTCGATGTCCTTTGGATTGGCACCAGGCCACCCGCCCTCGATGAAATGGACGCCGAGCTCATCAAGCTTTTGCGCAACACGGACCTTGTCTTCTGCCGAAAAGCTGACATCTTCCGCCTGCGCGCCGTCGCGGAGCGTTGTGTCATAGATTTCCAACTTCGCCGCCTGATCGGCGGATGGTCTGACGACAGAAACCGGAGCCCGTTCACGGGCAGCGCGGGAAGTACGCGATTGTTTGGTCTTTCTAGCCATGGGGAGAAAGGGTACCAGGAGAGGGGCTCCCCTGTCGAGCCGTCAAAGGTCTAGGGCTTCCCGGTCGGGCCGTCGCCTGACTTTCTCGCCGACCGGGACGATGCGGCCGTCGGTGAAGGTCTTCTGTTCCGTGAACGAGTGCGGATCGTTGTCCCATCCCGATTGGACGAGTTTCGGAAGCACATATTTGCGGCAGGTGTCGGCTTCTGTGATCATGCCTCGCCAACCAAAGGATAGGCCTTGAAGCGCTGAAGCTTACCCCTTTCCTGTAGAGAAATCACTCTGAGGCTCAGTAATGGGCGGCAAAGACGGTCGGTTGATGGGATGGGAGCTTGAAGGATCGGACGGGGGGAGAAGAGATTCCGGCCCCATTACTCACGAAGCGCGAGGTGCTTGTGAGTGTCAGGCCTTGGCCGGACCGTTTCAGGATTGCACTTGATCAAGACCGAACGCCGAATGTAGGGAGCGCATCGCGAGCTCAAGGTACTTTTCGTCGACCACGCAGGAGATTTTGATCTCGGAGGTGCTGATCATCATGATGTTGATCCCCTCGCGCGCGAGCACCTCGAACATCTTGGCCGCCACGCCCGAATGGGATCGCATCCCCACCCCGATGAGCGAGACTTTGGCGATCGCCTCGGTCACGGCCACCGACTTGGCCTCAATATCCTTGGCCACGGCTTGGATGATCGGCACGGCCTTTTTCAGGTCGGCTTTGGGGACCGTGAAGGAGAGATCCGTCGCGGCGGTCTGGCTGATATTCTGAATGATCATGTCCACATTGATGTGGGCCTCCGCCACGGTGCCGAAAATCCGCGCGGCGACTCCCGGCTTGTCCGGCACGCCGACGATCGTGATCTTCGCCTGATTGCGGTCTCCAGTGACTCCGGCGACCGCCGCCGCTTCCATATCCGTATCTTCTTTCGTCACGAGGGTTCCCTTCCCTTCTTTGAAGCTCGAGTTCACCTCCACCGGCACGTTGAATTTGGCGGCGAACTCCACCGACCTGGTCTGGAGGACTTTGGCGCCCAGGCTGGCCATTTCGAGCATCTCTTCGTAGGAGATCCTGTCAATGCGTCTCGCCGCCGGCACGATATTCGGGTCCGCCGTGTAGACGCCATCGACGTCGGTGTAGATGATGCACCGGTCGGCCTTCAACGCCGCGGCCAGCGCCACAGCGGACAAGTCAGACCCACCGCGCCCCAACGTCGTCACATCGGACTGCTCGTTGATGCCCTGAAAGCCCGCCACGACTGGAACAATCCCTTCCTCCAGCGCCTCGCGAATTCGATCGGCCGTAACCCGCGCGATGCGCGCGTTGGTATGGGCGCTGTCGGTGATGATGCCGACTTGCCGGCCCGTATAGGACCGCGCATTGATCCCCCGCCCACGGAGCTCCATGGCCAGCAGCGCGATGGTGACTCGCTCGCCGGTGGAGAGCAGCATGTCCATTTCCCGCTCGTCCGGAGTCGGCGTGGCTTGCTGGGCCAGCTTGATCAGACGGTCCGTTTCGCCGCTCATCGCGGACAGCACCACAACGGTCCGAGACCCCTCCTGTAGCGTCCGCGCCACCCGGTCCGCGACCCGGTGAATCCGCTCTATTGATCCGACGGACGTCCCGCCGTATTTCTGGACGATCAAGGCCACCGATTTCACCCGTTCGCAAAGAGGCGGTTGATGAATTTGGTGGCGTCACGAGGCGGAAGGTTCGAGGCCTGCGCGTCGGACTCCGTGAACCGCCGACCGGCGGCTACAGAACCCTGTTTACCGCCTTCTCCAAACGCATAGATGGGCAACCCCTCCGCTTTGCCATGATCACTCACCACCAAATACCGATACGGCCCCTGTTTGGCCAATCCCTCGATCAATGGTCCGACCAAATCTCGATCGAACGCCTCGATGCCTCGCACCTTCGCGTTCATGTCGGCGCTGTGGATCACGTCGTCCGTCAGGCCCGCATGCACGTAGATGAAGTCTTTCTTGGCGCATTCCGCCAGCGCCGCGTCCGCCTTCGCGCGGAGGTCTCCACCGGCCAACCGATCGGGGTCCACTGCGTCAAGTCCCGCACAGATGCCGATGCCGCGTGGCACATCGCTCGTCGCCACCACCGTGCCCTTGATCCGGTACTTTTCCGGCAGGCTCGGCCACATCACGGCCCGGCCTTCGCCCCAGAGCCAAACGCAGTTCGCAGGTTTTTTCCCCGCCGCCATGCGCTCATCATTGACGGGATGATCACGCAGAATCAAATGCGAGGCATCCATCAGCTTTCGCAGAATATCCGCCCCGTCCCCTTTGGGCAACGCATCCGTAATAGCCCGGCCAAGCACCGTCCGCGGATCGGCGCAGAGGGCTCTCGGTTTTCCATTCACCCACACCATGAGATGACGATGGCCGGTTCCGGGGAAAAATTGGATGGTCTCGGACCCGAGCTGTTCATTGATGGCCTCGATCAATTCCCGCGCGTCTTCGGTCTCGATCAAGCCTCCCGTCGCATCGTCCATGACGACATGCGGGCCCAATTTCTTGATGTCGCCGCCGGGCTTTCCACCTTCTGGTTTCAGGGTGACCATGGTGCAGCGATACACCACGTCATGTTCCGTCACGGACACTCCTAGGCTCGCCGCTTCGAGCGGGCCTGGACCTTGGTAGTACTTTTTGGGGTCATATCCGAGGATCGCCGTGCCGCTCAAGCCGCTGCCGTGCATCACACGGTCGGAGGGAATCACGAGCTGGCCGAGTTCTCCGGCCTGCGCCAGACGGTCGAGATGCGGAGTGACCGAGGCTTGGAGCGGAGTGCGCCCGCCGAGTTCTTGCCGGGGTTGATCGGCCATTCCGCCGGCATGCACGATCACGTATTTCATCTGGACTGCACCACGCTCATATCTGCAACAGCCGGGCGACATCCTCGCGTGTCGCCTTGACGGTTAGGGGAGGTTTCGACACACCGATGGCGGTATCGGCGTCTTTTAGGCCATGCCCGGTCAGCGTGCACACCACGGTGTCGCCTTCCCGCAACGCACCCGCCCGATGCAATTTCGCCACGCCCGCAACTGATGCGGCGGACGCCGGTTCGCAAAACACGCCTTCCGCCGCCGCCACAGCCGCATAGGCCTGAAGAATTTCCTCATCCGTCACCATGTCGATGGCGCCGGAAGATTCTTGGACCGCGGTCACAGCCGAGGACCAGCTGGCCGGATTGCCGATCCGAATCGCCGTAGCCACGGTGTGCGGCTGCTCGACGACCCGGCCCAGCACGATCGGAGCCGCCCCCGCCGCTTGAAATCCCATCATGCGGGGCAGCTTGGCAATTTGATTGGCCTGGCGATATTCGCGGTAGCCCTTCCAGTAGGCCGTGATGTTCCCGGCGTTGCCGACCGGCAGCACATGGAGGTTCGGAGCCTCACCGAGCTGATCGCAGACCTCGAATGCGGCGGTCTTCTGCCCCTCGATACGGAAAGGATTCAAGGAATTCACCAACTCGATGTGATGGGCGGCTGAGAGATCCTTGACCAGCGTCAAGGCTTGATCGAAATTCCCTTCGATTTGAATCACCGTCGCCTGGTGCATCATCGCTTGGGAAAGTTTCCCCATCGCGATTTTCCCGGCCGGGATCAAGACGTAGACGGCCAGCCCTGCGCGGGCCCCATAGGCGGCCGCCGACGCGGACGTATTGCCGGTGGAGGCGCACATGACGGCTCGCGCGCCGTGTTCGGCCGCTTTCGATATGGCCATCGTCATGCCGCGGTCTTTGAAGGAGCCGGTGGGATTCATCCCCTCGAACTTGAGATACAGATCGATGCCCGGCGCAATCGCCTTGGCCAGCCGCGCGGCGCGAATCAGCGGCGTATTGCCCTCCGCCAAACTGATGATCGGCGTCTTCTCCGACACCGGAAGAAACTTCCGATACTCCTCGATGATGCCGCGCCAGCGATTCATCCGATCACTCGCCTGTCACTCGTCTCTGCCTTCTACCCGAATCAGGATCGCCGGTTCGGACACGAAGGGTTTGCGGTTGATCTCGCGAAGCGCGGTCTGCACGTCGCGCTCTCGGGCCATATGCGTCTTGATGACCACCGGCACGGTTTGCCCTTCCCGGCGTCCCTGCTGCAGCATCGATGAGATACTGATTCCGCAGCGGCCCAGCTCACCAGCGATTTGCGCCAACACGCCAGGACGGTCTACCACCATGAACCGCAGATAGTAGAGCGAACTGATCTCTTCCATCGGTTTCATGCGCAGCGGCCGCCGCTGGTCCTGTTGGAACGACGCGGGAGGCACACGTCCCACCGCGCTCTTGAGCAGATTCCGTCCGATGGCGATCACGTCGCTCACCACGGCGCTTCCGGTCGGCATCGAGCCGGCCCCCCGGCCATAGAGCACCACGTCCCCAACCGCATCGCCAACCAACTGGATCGCGTTGTAGACCCCCTCAACTTGCGCGAGAGGGGAGCGCGAGGACAACATCGTGGGGTGCACTCGGGCTTCTACTTCACCGTCCACGAGCTTGGCAATGCCCAACAGCTTGATGGTAAAGCCGAACTCTTTCGCATAGGCGATGTCGGTCGGCGTGATGTGGGTGATGCCTTCCGTGTAGATCTCTTTGAAATTCACGGGCGTGCCATAGGCAAGGCTGACCAGAATCGCAAGCTTGTGCGCCGAATCGATGCCCCCCACGTCGAAGGCGGGGTCCGCCTCGGCATACCCGGCTTGCTGCGCGTCTTTGAGCACGGCCTCGAAACCATGGCCGTCATGTGTCATCCGCGACAGAATGTAATTCGATGTGCCGTTGATAATGCCGTAAATGGATTGGAGCGTATTACCCGCCAAGCCTTCCGTCAGCGCCCGAATGACGGGGATACCCCCGCCCACACTGGCCTCGAATCCCACATCCACGCCCTTGCGCGACGCGGCCTCGAAAATCTCTTCGCCGTGGAGTGCTAACAGCGCCTTGTTGGCCGTGACCACGTGTTTGCCGGCGCCGATCGCCTCGAGGATAACCCGTTTGGCGATGTCGTAGCCGCCGATCAACTCGATGACGATATCGATAGCGGGATCGTTGAGCACCTGCTTCGCGTCGGTCGTCAACACACCGGGAGGAAGTGACAGGCCGCGGTCTCGTGTGATGTCGAGGTCCGCGATGCGGACCAGCTCGACCGGCACCCCAACACGGCGGCGGATGAGCGCAGCATTGTCGAGCAGCACTTTCGCCGTTCCGGCGCCCACTGTGCCGAATCCGATGATGCCGACTCCGATACGGGATGTCATTCTTCGGCTCCGTCGAGCTTCAGCGCTTTCCGGATGCCTCTGACGGCCTGGCGAGTGCGATGTTCGTTCTCCACCAGCCCGAAGCGCACATATTCATCGCCGCCTTCGCCAAAACCGATCCCCGGCGACACCGCGACTTTCGCTTCCTTGAGGAGCAGCTTTGAGAATTCCAGCGAACCCATGTGGCGATACGGCAGGGGGATGCGGGCCCACACGAACATCGTGGCCAATGGTTTGGCCACGTTCCACCCGATGCGGTTCAGCCCGCCGACCAGCACATCACGCCGTTTCTGATAGCGCAGGACCGTCTCCTTGACACAGTCCTGCGGCCCGTTGAGCGCAATAACGCTGGCGATCTGAACCGGTTGGAAGATCCCATAGTCGAGATAGCTCTTGATCTTCGCCAGCGCCCCCACCACCTCGCGGTTGCCCACACAGAACCCCACGCGCCATCCCGGCATGTTGTAGGCCTTGGAGAGGGTGTAGAACTCCACCCCGATGTCTTTTGCACCGGGGACTTGAAGAAAACTCGGCGCCTTGTACCCATCGAATACCAGGTCGGCATAGGCCAGATCGTGAATGACGATGACGTTGTGTTCCTTGGCAAAAGCGACGATCTTTTTGAAGAATCCCAGATCCACGACGGCCGTCGTGGGATTGTGCGGGAAATTGATGACGAGGATCTTCGGCCGCGGAAACGTCTGGCGGTAGACTCGTGTGAGATCTTCAAAAAAATCGCTGTCCTGACGCAGTTCGATCCCACGAACCTCGCCGCCCGCAATGATGAAACTATACATATGGATCGGGTAGGTCGGAGTCGGCGTCAACACGACGTCGCCGGGACCGATCATGGCCAAGGCTAAATGCGCCAGGCCCTCTTTCGATCCAATCGTCACGATCGCTTCCGTTTCCGGGTCCAAATCGACGTCGTAGTTGCGTTTGTACCACCCGCAGATCGCATGGCGCAGCTTGGTAATGCCGCGCGACGCGGAGTAGCGATGATTCTTCCCCTTGCGGGCCGCTTCGATCATCTTGTCGACGATGTGGGACGGCGTCGGCTGGTCGGGATTCCCCATACCGAAATCGATGATGTCCTCACCACGTTGCCGAGCGTCGAGTTTCAGCGATTGCACCTGCGCGAAGACATACGGAGGGAGTCGTTTGATTCGATAAAACCCGTCACCCAGCCCCATAACCACTCCCTGGCTTGTTTGATAGACGCGAAATGTTGTTCTCGGTCCCCTGTCCTGATCGCAGCTCTCCGGGGACCATCGGGATGGGCCTATTGTAATGGAGGGCCCTGACCGAGTCAATTTGCCTTGTGATTCTGTGGGGTTCTGAATCCTTGCGCTCAGACACCTTCGCACCTGTTCGGCACACGACCTGACGAGTTCGACCTTGCTCCCCCTCACGGCTTTCTGCTACTAATAGACCCCAATTCCACATCCTTTCGTTGTCCTGCTTTCCCCGGCACCCAGAGAGAGCTGAAGGGAGAATCAGTGGCCCGGCTTGGTGTCAATATCGATCATGTCGCGACGTTGCGGCAGGCACGGGGAGGGAACGACCCGGACCCCCTCGCAGCGGCCATCCTCGTCGAACTGGCCGGGGCAGATGGACTGGTCGTCCATCTGCGCGAAGACCGTCGGCACATCCAAGACCGGGACCTCCGGCTCTTGCGCGAAATCACCCGCACTAAACTCGATCTGGAAATGGCCGCAGACGACGCCATGGCGAAGATCGCGCTCACGGTGAAACCGGATCTCGTCACGCTGGTCCCCGAAAAACGGCAGGAACTCACCACGGAGGGCGGGCTGGACGTTGCCGGCCAGCGCGATCGTATCGAGGGTATCATTACGTTACTGCACAACGGCGGGATTCCCGTCAGCCTCTTCGTCGAGCCGGATCTCACTCAGATCAAGGCCGCGCACAAAGTGTCCGCGGATTTCGTGGAGCTGCACACGGGCCGCTATGCGAATGCGAGCCGTTCCAAAGAGGCCGATGCCGAATACGAGGCCATCACCCAGGCGGCGAAGTTCGCGTACAAGCTGGGGATCGGCGTCAATGCGGGCCACGGGTTGAATTACCGCAATGTGAAGCGCCTAACGCATATTCCTGAAATCGTCGAATACAACATCGGGCATAGCATCATTGCGCGGGCCGTGCTGGTCGGCCTCGAGCAAGCCGTGAAAGAAATGAAATCCTTGCTCGGTTAACGCTGCCGGCCACTGAGTCTGCCTGTTCACCATCCTCGGTTCACCATGACGAAAATCATCACCGGCACGCAGATGCAGGAGCTGGATCGCCGCACGATCGGCGAGGCCCGCATCCCTGCAAAGGTGCTGATGGAACGGGCCGGCTCAGGCCTTGTGGCCTGCCTTGAACAGGCCTTCGGTTCCGCACAGGGAAAGCATGTGATGATCCTCTGCGGGAAGGGCAACAACGGCGGCGATGGGCTTGTCGCGGCCCGGTTACTCCACCGCCGCCGAGCACGGGTCCAGGTCTTCATGATGTCGCCCGCCTCCGAATTAAGCCGTGACGCCGCCGTGATGTACCGGCAATTCGTCCGCACGGCGGGCAAGTCGGCCGTGCACCTCTATGCCTCCAAACCCCACATGTCCACGCTGCTCCGTGAAAGCGACCTCATCATCGATGCGCTGTTAGGAACCGGCCTCTCCTCCGATGTCACTGGGCGTTACGCCGACGCGATCGACAGTATCAATGAGGCGGGACGCCTGGTCGTGGCCGCCGATCTTCCATCGGGTCTCCATGCCGATACCGGTGCTATTCTGGGTCGAGCCGTCCGAGCCTCACTGACCGTGACATTCGGGCTCCCGAAATTGGGACTCTATCAGTATCATGGGATCGATCTTGCCGGATCGATCAACCTTGTTGATATCGGCATTCCTCCAGCCTACATCGAGACCGTCACAAGCCACACAACCCTGATGACACCGGCCTCCGTACGCGCCGCTCTCCCGGCACGCAGGCCCGCGAGCCACAAAGGGACCTTCGGCCATGCCGGCATTATCGCGGGCTCCGTGGGCAAGACCGGCGCCGCGGCCATGGCCGCCAAGGCCGCGCTTCGCACCGGAGCCGGTCTCGTCACCGTCGCCGCCCCAGCCGGCGTCAATGACGTGTTGGAATCAAAGCTGCTGGAGGCCATGACCATCCCGATGCCGGACACAAAGGCACGGACCTTTTCCCGATCGGCACTCGACCGGTTGAAAACCTTCATCGCCGCCCGAACGGCCGTGGCGATTGGCCCCGGACTCTCCACGCATCCGGAAACGGTCGAATTGGTTCAATCGCTGATGAAAGATCTCGATCGGCCGGCCGTCCTGGATGCCGATGCGCTCAATGCCCTGGCCGGACGCGCCTCGGTGTTGACCGCGTGCAAGACCCCGCCGATCCTTACGCCTCATCCGGGCGAAATGGCTCGGCTGGAAACCAATGCCACCCCCCAGAGCATCAACGTGGATCGTATCGGCACCGCCGTTCGGTTTGCACGAGAACGAGGAGCGTTTGTCGTACTGAAAGGCGCCCGGACGGTCGTCGCCAGACCGGATGGAGCCGCAGCGGTTTGTCCGACCGGCAATCCCGGCATGGCCACGGCTGGTACGGGCGACGTCTTGACGGGAATCATCGTCGGCCTGCTGGCGCAAGGGCTGGCATCCTGGGAAGCCGCCTGCGCGGGCACCTATCTGCATGGAATGGCCGGAGACCTGGCCGCGGCTGACAAGGGACAAGCAGGACTCATTGCCGGAGATGTGATTGAGCAGATACCCTATGCCCTCAAGACCTTCCAGCAGGCCTAGCCGACCCACGACCGGCACCGATCAAGGCACACGGCTGTCAAAGGCGTCATGCCGTCCATCTGTTGAGTGCCTCGAGTCGATCCTCTCCTCCCGCTCCCAGACCGAACGCCTTGGACACGTCATCGGCTCTTTGCTCACCGGCGGAGAAGTCCTTGCGTTGATCGGTTCTCTCGGCGCCGGAAAAACCGCCCTGGTTCGAGGCATTGCGGCAGGTCTCGACGTGCCGCCGGAATCAGTCAGTAGTCCCACTTTCGTCTTGGCCCATGAATATCACGGGCGAGTCCCGCTGGTGCACATCGATCTCTATCGGTTACGTACCGGCGCGGAGGCTGAGTCGATCGGATTGAACGACTATCTTGACGGCTCGATCGTTGTCGCCATCGAGTGGGCTGACCGCTTTCCAGAATGGCTCCCTGCGGACAGACTGGAAGTGCAGTTGGCCCACCGGACCCCAACGACACGGAGCGCACTGGTCACGGCACAGGGCTCCCGGTCGTCCTTACTCTTGACTCGGATCGTACGAGCCTGGCAGGTAGTCAGACACACACCAGTATCGCGGAAACCGGCGCGCCCTGCTGGAAGAAAGGCTCCAGTTCGATGATTCGGTTGATTCTCGTCGGTATTCTTCTGCTCCTCTCCCTGGCGTTCTTTCTCCAAAACCAGGAACAAGAGGTCACGCTCCGGTACTTCTTCGGATTGCTCGAAGCGTCAACTCCCGTCTACAAGCCCATTATGGCCGGCTTTGTCGTCGGACTCTTGGTCGCAGGCATCTTGCTTTTTCCACCGTGGATCCGCGGGCGCATTGAACTGCGGCGTAAAACAAAGGCCCTGCAGGAAGCCGATGTCGACCTGGAACGCCTTCGCCAATCGCTCGGGAAAGTCACCGACCGGACCGCCACCCCTGCGTCATCCGAATCGCCGCAGAGTTTCGCCGATGACTAATTTGGATGCGAGCCCCCTCATGCGCCAGTATCGCGACATCAAGCGGGGGTATCCGCAAGCAATCCTGTTTTTTCGTGTCGGCGATTTCTATGAGATGTTCTATGAGGACGCCCAGGAAGCCTCTCGGCTCCTGTCTATCGCGCTCACGTCCCGAGACAAACAGAGCCCGGACCCTGTTCCGCTGTGCGGCGTCCCCTATCATGCCGCAACCGGCTATATCGCCAAACTTCTTAAAGCCGGACGAACCGTCGCCCTCTGCGAACAGGTTGAAGATCCCAAGCTTGCCAAAGGGTTGGTACGCCGCGAGGTGGTCCGGCTGTACACGCCAGGCACGCTGGTCGAGACGGAATTCCTTTCTCCGCTTGAATCCAGTCATCTCGTAGCCCTGTCGTTCCGTCCATCGGCAGCTGGACCGGCCCTGATCGGACTGGCGGCGCTCGAAGTTTCGACGGGCGAGTTCTGGGCGATGGAGTTCAGCGGGGCACCAGCCGAATCGCGCATCGTGGATGAATTGTCCAGGCTTGACGCACGCGAAGTCTTGTATCCTGCCGGACTGCCGCCACACACCGCCGCATGGCTCGGCCGCATCACAGACACTCGGCTGTGTGAGCGGCCGGCCGATTCGTTCGAGTACGACAAGAACAAACAGGCGCTGGAAAACCAATTCCGCGTGCAGACACTTGATGGGTTCGGATGCCGCGACCTGACAGTCGGTCTTGAGGCCGCCGGGGCGGTGCTGGGCTATTTCCGGGAAACTCAGCCGGCTGCACCGCTTGGCCATATTCGCCGTCTCCACGTCCGTCAGATCGGCGATGCTATGAATCTGGACGGCATCACGATTCGAAATCTTGAACTCGTGAAGCCCATGCCATCGGCGGATGGTCGATCGGATTCGTCATCCTCCACCCTGACATCCGTGCTTGATCGCACTGTCACGGTGATGGGCAGCCGGCTGTTACGGCAGTGGCTGGTCAGACCCTTGATTCATTGTGACCCCATCCGATCGCGACTGGATGCGGTCGGAGAACTGAAGGACCGGCAGCAGATACGAGTCGCCTTGCGGGCAGCATTGCGAAACGTGCAAGACATGGCACGCTTGGGTAGCCGCATTGTGTTGGGGTATGCCGGCCCGCGTGAACTGCTCGCACTCAAACAGTCCCTGGCCGCGTTGCCGGAAGTCGGCACGCATCTCCAGTCACTTGAGAACCGCCTATGCGCCGAGGTGTGTTCGTCGTGGGATGATGGACGTGACGTGTTCGAGATCATCGAGCAATCGATTCATCCCGACGCACCGCTGGCCGTGCGTGACGGTCACGTCATCAAAGAGGGGTACCATGCCGGCATCGACGAGCTGCGCAAGGCCTCCACGGAAGGGAAACTCTGGATCGCAGGGCTCGAGAGTCAGGAGCGGGAGCGCACCGGGATCGACTCACTCAAGGTCCGCTACAACCAGGTGTTCGGCTACTACATTGAAGTGACGAAAGCGAATCTAGCGCGCGTCCCGTCCGACTATATCCGCAAACAAACGCTTGTCAATGCCGAACGCTATATGACCGCCGAATTGAAAGAACTCGAAGAACGTGTGACTGGAGCCGACGCCAGGCTGTTGGCACTTGAGCAGGAGGTCTTTGCCGATGTCAGAAACCGTCTCGCCCGGGAAGTGCAGCGTCTGGACACGATCGCGCGATCTCTCGCGGTGATCGATGTCTTGGCGGGCCTCGCCGAGACTGCGGCGTTGAATCAATACACCAGACCTGTCGTCGATGAATCCGGCGCGATCTCGATCCGTGACGGCCGCCACCCGGTAGTCGAGCGGCTTCGCGACACCTCATTCGTGCCCAATGACACGGAGCTGGATACTGAGGGCCAACGCCTCGTGATCTTGACCGGTCCCAACATGGCGGGCAAGAGTACCTATCTCCGACAGGTCGCGCTGATCGTGCTGATGGCACAGATCGGGAGCTTTGTCCCTGCGGCTGATGCCCGAATTGGGTTGGTCGACCGTATTTTCACCCGTGTGGGCGCTTCTGACAATTTAGCCGGAGGCCTCAGCACGTTCATGGTCGAGATGGTGGAAACGGCCAACATCTTAAACAGCGCGACCTCACGCAGCTTGATTCTGCTGGATGAAATCGGGCGCGGGACCAGCACCTACGACGGGCTGAGTATTGCGTGGGCGGTGGCAGAACATATTCATGATCGAACCCGTATCGGCGCCCGCACATTGTTCGCCACGCATTATCATGAAATGGCCCAGCTTGAGCAGCAGCGGGATGGGATCGCAAACTATCGGGTTGCCGTCCACGAGCGGGATGGCGAAATCGTGTTTCTTCGGAAGATTGTGGCGGGGGGGGCGGATCGGAGCTATGGCATTCATGTCGCCAAACTGGCAGGGATCCCTGAGAGTGTCATTGAACGGGCGGGCTCAGTGCTGGCCCAGTTGGAACAACCAGAGTCCTCAGTCAGAGAGTCGCTTTTCGATCAGCTGAAGGACTCGACTCCATCCCTCGCCCCTCCCCTTCCTCAGCCTCACCCCCTGATTGAGGAAGTCAAACAGATCGACTTGTTTTCAATGACGCCGCTCGATGCCCTTAACCGTCTGGCAGAATGGCAGCGCAGGGCTCAGACGGATGAATCGCAGCGCTTGTAGCGACGGAAGAGTTCGCGCAGCACTCTGGAAATAACAAAGGCGGCGCTCCGATCGGAGGCGCCGCCTTTGTTCTATCGGTCCGTGCGTTCAGTGAGCGCGATTGTACTTCGGAGTCCAGGGAATCATTCCGCCCAGGGGCTTCCCACCCGGAGCCATGACATCGTATTGCATGCCCGGCTCTCCCGCTGGCGCGTCGTTCTGTGCGGTCTTGGCCGTCGCACAGCCTGATTCAAACTCATGCTTGCCCGCGCATTCCTTAAAACGAAGTCCGGCAATGCTCAACGGCTTGCCGATAGAGCCGGAGACTTCGGGAAGTTTCTTGACCGAGGAAATCACCCGATGGTTCTGCTCGGTTTCCACGGCAATGAACTCGATCAGATCCGTGGTGCTACCCGGAGGCACTTCCTTGGCCGCAGTCGGTCCTGAGTGGGGACGGCCCATCTTCTTCAAATCTTCCCACGCACCCTTCTCAGCATAAAATTTCAGAGTCTTGCCAGGGTGGGACTTTTGCCACCACAATCCGCTTTCCGCATTGCCGCCATACACGGCTACATTGATCCAGACCGCTTCATCATAGGGATCCAGCACGATCACACGGCCCTGAATGGTCGTGGGCTTGCTCATATCCCCCCATTCAAACCGTTCTTGGAACGATTCAATCGCCACTGCGGTGGAGGCCATACCGGCAACCAGCGCCAGGGCGGCAAGGGTAATCCCACCTTGTTTCTGCAGCGTCATCATCACGTCCTCCTTCAACGACGTTCGAGGGTGAAAATTGATGGGGACTACTCCTTGATCACCTTAAAGCCGGTGATGGTCCGTCCGTCCAACGTCACTTCCATGGCCACGAGTTCTTGAGAGGCCTTAATGATCTGATCCATCAAGGCTTTATCCTTCACCGCGAGGCGGACAGTCGTCGCAGCATGGTACCATCCAGAATAAGAGCCGTTCTTCTCGGTGCCGCCGGTAAATCCCCATGCGCAACAGGTCAGCAGAGGATCGGGCGGCTTGACGTCGAGCATCGTGGACGAGCGGCCGCCGGATTCTCCTGACGCAGGTTCGCCGGTATTCCAGAATTGTATGCCGAACAGCAATTCATGGTCGGGGTTATCTGCCCACTGTGACCAGACACGGCCTTGGAGCGTCTTCGCCGCTTCAGCCTTGAGGGGCTTTCCACCCACAATAGCATCAGCCGGTCCTCCTGGCTTGGCACCACCCTCATCAGCCGACACAAGGCCAGTTTGGGATAACCCGAACATCAAGAACGCGGCGGCAGCGAGCACAACTTGCCTCTTCATACCTCGTCCCTCCTTCGTAACAAACGGTAACACGGTCAACAGACTCTCACCCTGACCAACAGGATTGTTCATCTAAGGATGAGAGCAATCATTGGAATCGGCCCACGTCGTACCGTAAGCTTCGTGGTGTATCGTTCTCGCCGGTTAATCAGGTCTTCCGCGACCACAGATCTTCTTCGATCTTGCACCCAAAACCGAGAGCAATGAAACGGTACTGAAACTGCCCTTTTATGTCAAGAAAATGTTTGGCGACCGTTTGAAACGGTCCACACTATACTGCCAGATAACTATGTAAATCAACCTGTTGCTTGCATCTGCGCTTGTGATTCTGCGCCGCTCAGCTGCCCAGTGTAAAGAGGGCTATTGCATGGCCTTCACAGCTGTCATTTGGCGAGACGAGAGCGGACCCAACCCGGTGATCGCCATCGTTCCGGGGGCGAACAGTTCCCGAGCCACCCTGGCGACTTGTTGCTCGGTGACGGCATCGATGTCCGAGAGCATCTCTTCCAAGGTCGTATGCGCACCGGTAATCAGCTCGTCCTTGGCCAACTTGTTCATGCGGCTGTGGGAGCTTTCCAAACTCAACATCAGACTGCCCTTCATTTGCTCCTTGGTTCGCGTGAGTTCCTCACGCTTGATCCCGCGCTTCGCCATCTGTCTGACCTCACGCCGAATCAGATCCAGCACACGCTCGACTTCACGCGCGCGGGTGCCCGCATAAATCGTGACCGTTCCGCCGTCGGAATAACCGGACAAAAATGAATAGATGGAGTAAGCCAATCCCCGCTTTTCACGCACTTCCTGGAAGAGGCGGGAGCTCACGCTTCCTCCCAGCACACTGTTCAGCACATACGCCGCATACCGGTCTTTGTGGCCGGCGGGAATACCCTTGAGCCCTACACAAAGATGAACCTGCTCCAACGGTTTTTGTTGCACTCGCACGCCGCTGCACACATCCGCCGGCCACCGTTTGCAGGATTCGGCGCGTACGCTCGCACGACGGGCGCCAAACGTGCGGGCCATGGTCCGTTCGAGCCGGCGCCGGTCGAAGTTGCCCGCAACCGCCAGCACCATTTCCTGCGGACGGTAGTGCGTGTCGATATAGTCGAGGAGATCCTGCCGACGCAGCCGGGCGATCGTCTCGGTCTGCCCCAGAATGGGCCGGCTCAGAGGATGCCGCCCCATGACCAATCCCGTATGAAGTTCCTGGACCAGGTCCTCGGGATCATCCTGCACCATGCGGATTTCTTCGAGCACGACCTGCTTTTCTTTTGTGATTTCTTTCGGACCGAACCGGGAATGATGGAAGAGATCTGAGAGCAGATCCAGCGCTTTCGGCAAATGCTGGTCGAGCACCTTGACATAGAAGGTGGTCGTTTCGCGCGTGGTGAAGGCGTTCATCTCGCCTCCGAGCGCGTCGATCTCGCGGGAGATGTCCGTGGCCGACCGCGTGGCCGTCCCCTTGAAGAACATATGCTCGATAAAGTGGGAGTATCCCGCTTGCGCGGGACTTTCGTCCCGGGAGCCGGCATTGACCCACATGCCGACCGTGACGGACTTGAGCGTCGGAATCTGCTCGGTGACCAAGCGGACGCCGTTGTCGAGAATGACTTTGCGATACAAGGGGATTACCCCTCCGCGGAGTCCTTCGCCCCACCCGCAGCCGGCGCCGGCAACACTTCTTTCCGGCTGAGCCGAATCTTGCCCTGTCTGTCGATCTCCAGCACCTTCACGAGAATCTGATCGCCTTCGGCCACTTCATCGGACACGGCCTTGACCCGATGATGCGCGAGTTGCGAGATGTGCACCAGCCCATCGGTGCCCGGCAAGACTTCGACGAACGCGCCGAAATCCATGATCTTCCTGACCGTACCCGTGTAGACCTTGCCGATCTCGACTTCCTCGGTCAGCCGGCTGATGATGTCTTTGGCCTTCTGCAGGGACTCGCCGTCGGAAGAGGCAATGGTGACAACCCCCGTATCCTCGACGTTGATCTTGACGCCGCAATCGGCCTGGATACCCCGAATGGTTTTCCCGCCCTGGCCGATGATGTCCCGGATTTTGTCCTGCTTGACCTTCATCGTGTAGATCCGAGGCGCGAACGGCGACAGATCGGTCCGTGCGCCCGTGAGGGCCTTGGCCATATGACCCAAAATGTGGAGACGGCCCAGGCGAGCCTGCTCCAAGGCCTGTTGCATGAGGGCCGTCGTAATCCCGCCGATTTTGATGTCCATCTGCAACGCGGTGACCCCGTTTTTCGTCCCGCACACCTTGAAATCCATGTCGCCCAAGTGGTCTTCCAGTCCAAGAATGTCGGACAGGATCATCACCCGTTCATCTTCCTTGATGAGCCCCATGGCAATGCCGGCGACCGGCTCCTTGACCGGCACACCCGCATCCATCATGGCCAGCGTCCCTCCACAGACCGTCGCCATGGAGGATGACCCGTTGGACTCCAGAATTTCCGACACGAGACGGAGCGTATAGGGGAAGACGTCCTTGCCAGGAAGGACCGGCTTCAAGGCTCGCTCAGCCAGCGCCCCATGGCCCACTTCTCGCCGGCCTGGAGACCGGAGCGGCCTCGCCTCACCCACACTGAACGGTGGAAAATTGTAATGCAGCATGAACGTTCTGGTGTATTCCCCTTCGAGGGCATCGATGCGCTGTTCATCGTCGGTGGTGCCCAACGTGACAACGGCGAGACTTTGCGTTTCACCGCGCGTGAAGATCGCGGAGCCGTGTGTGCGCGGCAACACTCCCACTTCGCACGTGATCGGCCGAATGTCAGCCGGTCCACGTCCATCCGCGCGCGATCCCTTTTCGAGAATCATGTTCCGAACTTCCGTGTATTCCAAACCGTGAAAGACGATCTTGATGTGCCGTTCGCTCGTGGGCTGGTCCGGATTCTTGAACTTCGCGACCGCCTCCGACAAGACCTGGTCCAGCCGCTCCTGGCGCGCTGTCTTGTTGGGGATCATGATCGCATCGCGGATCGGCTGGGCGACCAGCGCTTTCACCTGCGCCGCCAGAGTGGCATCGATCGGTTCCGCCTTCACCTCGCGCTTCTTATTCCCGACCTTCTTCGCCAGTTCCTCGATCTTAGCCACGATCTTTTTGATCTCGGCATGCGCCAGTTCGAGCGCCTGGAGCATCGTGGCCTCCGACAACTCGTTGGCTCCCGCCTCGACCATCATGACGGCATCCGCAGTCCCCGCCACGACCAGATGCAATTCACTCTTGTCCATGGTCTCAAGATCGGGGTTGACGACGAACTGCCCGTTCACCCGGCCGATCTTGACGCCGGCCACCGGCCCCTGGAAAGGAATATTCGAGATCGCCAAGGCCGCCGACGCCGCGGTGATGCCGATCACGTCGGACGAGCCGGTCTTGTCGACGGAGAGGACCGACGCAATCACCTGTGTTTCGAAGTAGTAATTTTCCGGAAACAGAGGCCGCAGCGGGCGATCGATCAGCCGGCTGGTGAGCACTTCCTTCTCAGACGGCCGTCCCTCCCGCTTGAAATACCCGCCGGGAATTTTGCCGGCGGCGTAGGTCTTCTCCTGATAATCGACCGTCAGCGGAAGAAAATCGATGCCCGGCTTTGCCGTCTGCGCGGACACGGCAGTCGCTAAGACGACTGTTTCACCGTACGAGGCCCAAATCGCGCCGTCCGCTTGCTTGGCGATGCGGCCGGTTTCCAGTCGGAGCGTTCGCCCCGCGATGTCGAGTTCAATAGTATGTACCATCTCTGGTCTCCTTCTCGTGAGTCCCACAGATGCCCACAGAGATAGGCTCCACTTTCACAGTGTTCAATGATGAATGTTTAATGTTAAATGACAACCCCGGCTGGCATTCATCATTCAACATTACACACTAACCATTGGTTAGAAGCCCATGTCCGTGTTCACCTGTGCGACGGGTGATTTCCGCGCGGCGCGCGGACACGCACAGCCGCATGCGGCCGGCTTACTTGCGAATACCAAGGCGATCGATCACCGCCCGATACCGCGCATCGTTGATGCCACGGAGATAATCCAGCAACCGCCGGCGCCGTCCCACCAACTGCAACAATCCGCGCCGCGAGTGATGGTCCTTTTTGTGTGTTTTGAAGTGTTCGGTCAGATACGTAATGCGGGTGGTCAACACCGCAATCTGAACCTCCGGCGACCCCGAGTCCGTCTCATGACGCCGATGTTGCGTGATCAATGCCGTCTTTGCTTCTTTGAGTAACGCCATGGTCTGCTCCTCTTCCTAGTTCAATTCAGCGATTCGTTCTCGGCTAATACTTTATGGACTCTGACGAGACCAGCTGTCTTCCCACCATACACGCCGATCGCAAGCAACCGGCCTTCCCGATCAACGAGACGGATCGAGACCGGCTCACTCGAGGAAATCAACGGCTCGGTCCCGGCTGGAGACACCGCGCCTCCATGCAGGA
>Ga0194120_10001424_pt1 | contig 43613 bp, 47 predicted proteins | sample TA2MahCa65mmetaG_FD_148642 | JGI IMG/M metagenome (GOLD analysis project Ga0194120, IMG submission 148642) | Freshwater microbial communities from Lake Tanganyika, Tanzania - TA2015019 Mahale Deep Cast 65m | ecosystem: Environmental > Aquatic > Freshwater > Lake | place: Tanzania: Lake...
AGCAGCGCTTCCTCCTAGTAAGGTTTGTGCAGCTGTGTTTACACAGCTACCTCCAACAACGATTAAGTTCTTTGAGGACATTCCAGAGCCCTCAAGCTCATCGTCCATAACTCTCACGTTTCCAAGTGTACTTGAACTTGATCCTTCAGTCAAACCGTCTACGTAAATCATAGCAACAGCTTGTTCTTCAGGATAGCTCAATACAACATTATACTGGTCTGAGTCAGTTTGGTCCATTGTTGCCAATGTTCCCCATTGGTCAAGTTTGACATAAATGTCATCTGTTGACTCCATCTCAATACCAGCATCTCCGTAAGCAGAACCCTTCATATCACGGTCAGCATTCCAAGAGAATGTTACTTCTGAAACACTTACTCCGTTGTCACTCACTCCAGCTCCAGATGTCTCCACAATTACTGTGTTGTATGTATCTGATTCGTCTTGTTCTTCGAACAATACTACTGCAGGACGAGTTATGATCGCACCACCTTCCATCAAATGAACTCTTACAGTGTTAGCAGTTCCTGAGGTACTAAAGTTGTACGTAAGTGTACCAATTGTAGCAGTGCTCGAAACAGTACCAGCGCTAGCAGAAAGATTCATTGATATACCAGAGGCAAAAGTATAGTTGGTTCCATTTGTAGGACCACTTATTGCGACATCAGTATAACCGTCTCCATCAGGGAATCTGAAGCCAGTTCCGTCTGTACCAGCGCCATCAACATCACCTAAGTTGATTGTTAATGGTTCATACAATGCAAGGTTCGCTCCCTTATCAGTCTCAATTGAAGGGAAAATTACTAATTGTCCAGCAGAAGATGAATCTGGGAAGTTCAATCTAACATTTTGAGAGTTGTCTCCAGCCTTGTTATGCCAGTAGGATAAGGTGTAAGCACCTCCTTCAATGTTAATTGTTCCAGATCCTTCAGAAGTGATAGATGCGCTGTACTTGTCACCTGTGATTACGTTTGTAAATTCAACATCATCATCAGAATAACCAGTTGTTCCGTTAGTTAATGTTGTTAACTCAACGATAACAGCTTCATCTTCATTTCCAACTACAGAATAGGCAGATTCATTGATCTGTCCTAACTCTCTAACTATAATAGGCCATTCATTACTGTCTCCAAGGAACGCTGAAGGATTTCCTCCTGATTTGTTGTTCAACCATTCCCAACTTGAAAGAGTTTCCCCCTGCCAACTTGTAAATGAAATGGATGCCATATCGGTTCCAGATGGAGCTATCTCAATTTCTTCTCTTTCTTCAGAGTTATCAAGATCAACAGCTAATCCTTCGAAAAGCAATCTGAATGAACCGAAGACAGGGTCTACGAATTCATCTCCAGCTGCAATAAAGTCGCTGCTTCCATCTTCAGCAAAAACCTGGATAGTGAACTGTGTCATGTTTCCAGGGTAATCTGTGTTTTGGAATGTAACTTGTGTTCCATCAATAGCGTCGTTATCAGTACCAACTTTAACTTCCTCTCCATTTTGAAGAGTAATTCTATTAGCACCAACAAGAATTTCTGCTTGGATTATATTTGTAGCAGTAGATTCGTCTGCAGTGTTTACTGCAACCTCAACTCCTAAGATTTTCTTAGAAGCAGCTTCGTCAATTTCCTTTTGGTCTGATTGACCAGCAGAATTTGTAACTTTAATTGTTGCAGAATCATCTGATGCAGCTACAAGTTCTACGGTGTAGGTTTCTCCCTCAACTTCAACAGTTTGAGAAGGAACTGAGCTTGCGCTTCCTACGCTTAAGAACAGAGTTTCAGCTGATCTGAATAATACAAGTTTTGTATTGTCAGTTGCAGATGAAACTGTGAAATCTGTACCGAACAAAGTTATACTTTCACCTTCAGAATCTGAATGTGTAAAGTTAACTGTTTCATCGAAAGTAACTGTAGCATTGTACAAGTAAGTTGCAGCAGTTGTACCATAGAACAATCCAACGCTAGGGTCAGATGATGTTGTAGGTTCCTTTGCAAAAATCACTCTTGGGTTACTTCCGAAAACTAACTGATGTTGAACCTCAGCATCAACGTTTCCAGAGAAATCTGTGTCTCCAAGAACCATTGGGAGGTTTGTATCAGTTGCAGATGATCTAACAGAGTTCAATGAGTTGTTTAGTTGAAGAGGTGTAGATGAAGTGAAAAGCTCGTAAGCTTCGTTACTTGCAGGTGAACCACTTGAACCGCTTGATGATAAAGCAGAACTCAATGCTGTAGATATATCAGTAACAGCAGAAAGATCTAGGCTATTACCATATACTATAGCAACGTCAGCCATACCATTCTGTACGAATGGAGCAGGGAAGTTAGCAGCTGCAGCAGTTGCAACTGTCAATCCAAGCATAGCTGTTGAAGCCATAGCAGATGTAATTTTCCTAAAATTAAATTTCATTATTTTAAATAAACCTCCTTTCAGCTTTCTCGCGTGGCAACTCCGCAGAGTTCCTCATCAAGGAAGTCGCATGTTTAATCAGCGACCCGCCAAGTGAGCCGTGCAATATACGATTTGTTTCGTTTTGTATCGGTCTCATTTTATTTATTCGCCCAAAAGAGCGTTAAGTAGTCTACTCAAAGCCTCTTTAAAAAGCTTTCTGTACCTGTTCGTTTATTATATACTACAAAAGTCCAAGTTACAGATTACTATATAAACCTTGGCTTGTCACTACCAAATGATTAAACAAAAACACCGTTGTTATTCATATTAATATATGGTATTTTTAGAATATATGGTATGGAAAGACATATAAATGCACAACACTATTATAGGCTATAAAATGGCTCAAAAAACACGCATAAAGGAGATAACTATAACAGAAGACAGAGGAACCTTTTCATCTTTCTTCAAAAAGTTTTCTTCAGAAAAAGAAGGCTTTGATTTCAAAGGTCTGGCATCCTTAAGGTCATTATTATCAAACGAAAAAGCAAGAATAATTCATGTAATAAAATCCAGAAATCCCAAGTCAATATATGATGTTGCTAAGCTTGTTAATAGAGACTTTAAGTCAGTCTCTGAAGACATAAAGTTACTGGAGGAGTTTGGATTCATAGACTTAATAAAAGAATCAACAGGAAAGAGAGAAAGACTTAAACCTGTTATAATAATAGACACCCTGAAGATTGATATTGTTCTATAATCAATAGCATATCTTTGCCCTTACTATTATATTTCCAGGGAACTGAGGTATAAAGTAAGAGTTTCCAATGTAATTATTAGCGCAGTTTCCTGAACTTACAAATAATATTTCTTCACTTCCTGAAGAATTGGTACTATATTCAGCCAGTATTTCATATCCTTTATATGGATATTCTGGACCTACATTCCATGCAGAATCAGTAATTTCTTTAATAGTATCTTTAGCAACATCACAAGAACTTTTTCCATTCATACAATTATTATCAAAAGAGTGACATTCCTTAATTAATTCATTAAGGGCTCTACTGTTTTGTCTTACTACACATTCAGTAGTTTGCTCCATAGAACTTTCAATGAACTGATATAGTATTTCACTTTCTTTTTGAGATGGCTCGGGATTCCTCAATTTTATGCCTAAGAATATTACTATGGCTATAGCTAATATTACTACAATAAGCACAAAACCTACTATCTCTTCCTGTCCTTTTTTCTTTTTCATCATTTTACTGTATCAAATCCCATTAATATCTTACCTATCTCACATTTATTTTGTTTAAGTTCTTGATCGAATCTGCATAATGAAACAAAAGATTCATAAGCCTCAAAATTTCCTGAATTTACTAATGTTATTTGGTTACATTTAGGATAATTTTCAGTCGTACATTCACTACTTTCTTCTAATGGATAAACCCTACTAACTCTAAGTAAACTCGTATCTGTCCAGAATCCTCTGTAGGTGTTTCTTTCCTTCAATAAGAATACTTTATCTAAATCAATGCAAGAGGCACAATCATCACTAGCTATCCAATTAAATTCAGGAGTTCCAGCTATCTTTCTTACTTGACTGAGTACAGCATCCTTTCTTAAATCCTCAACATCACCTCTTAATGATCCAAACCTTATAGATACAAAGAATACAGACACTATTCCAAATAGTATTATTATGGCAACTATTATGAAAACCATTTGCTGTATTTTAAATTGTCCTTTACTCATTAGAATACTCTGCACGAACCAAGTTCGTTACTCCTCCTTTCTAACCCCTCTGCTATAAGCATTACTTGTCTTGCAAAGTCTCTAGAGCTACTTACGTTAGCAGCTAAAACAAAACTCTGTAAATCAGAGGCTAAATTATTAGAACATCCGCTTCCTTGCAAGTAAATAGCTTTCTTAGCGTAAACGGCTCCTAGTTCAGAAGCTCTTTTCATTAATCTGCTTATCTGACATTCATAAATTTCATAATCTGAAAATATTGCAGCAAACATTAAACCGTCACCTTCATAATACATATCGTTTCCATCTTTTGTAACTGTTTCAGATTGTGTATTTACATTAATGTCACAACCTATTCTATTGAAACATACACTGGTAACATTACGTGCACAATCATTTATTGAATTGGTTTTATTTATTCCAATATCTTGTTTACCATCAATGGATAAATCGTTAATTAAATCTTCAACACCATCAGGTGGATTTACAAAACAATATTTCGCTCCGTAAATTGATATTACATCCCCTACTTTAAATGGTGCAAATAGAGGATTCACCATAATATGGAGCTTTTTATCTTCAGTTTCCTCAATTTCTCTTGAAAACAAATATTTATCATAAACAGATTTTCTTATACTTTCTTCAGACCACTGATTTCTTGTTTTAGAAGAGGTACTTAATCTTTGGACCCCAAAGGTTCCTTGAGTAGAACATTCATTATAAACTCGAGTATCTGTTGCAAAGTTAATTACTGAGTATCTATTATCTTCAAGATTTGTCTGAATTGGATTAAGAAGATTTGCAACCTCTCCAGCAACTAAAGTATCTCTTTGAGTATCGCTCGAGCCTATCAACTGAGTTGTTATGTATATTGCAGCCCCAAGTATAGCTGCTCCAGCAATAATTGCAAAAATCCAACTAAAAGTGAAATCAACTCCTTTCCTATTCATTGCAAAGACCCCACCAACTGTTTCACTTTATCTTCTATTTTCTTTATAATTCTCTCTATTTCTTTATTGTCTCCAGTATAATCGTCCTCTATTCCCCAAATTATCTCATCCCTGCCATATTTTTTATTGTTAAATATTTCAGAAGGAACATTATCTGCAACAATAACCATCAAATTAACTTTGTATCTCAATAAATCAGTAGTTATGGGTTTAGGCCTTCCAGATATTCTTATCCCAAATTTTTTAGCAGTTTGGACTTGGATTTTATCTAAAGGGTAAGCCCCAGGCAATAATCCTGCACTCATGCAAATAAATTCTTTATTTTTATTAAATTTATTAAAGAATGCTTCAGCAACTTTACTTCTAAATCTATTATGTTTGCATACAAATAATACTATCTTTGGATTATTCATTTTACTACCTCATTATTTTAACAAGAGACTCAAACTCTCCCTTAGATAATCTTATACTAACCTTTCTGTTTCTTACTTCAAAACATTCGAATGTGTCTAATGAAGAAGTATCTATTTTTTCTATTTTTTGAAAAGCAAAATCTTTTGCTTTTTCAGGAGGATAGAGAAATACATTGGTGCTTTGCTGTTGAAATCCAGAGGAAGCAGTTCTCAAGGCTCTTAATTGAGATGTGTATCTTCCAGCATCAATATTATTTTCTATACTTCCAAAACAAACAAATTCTATTCCACTAGGTATTGAAAAGTTAACAACTCTCTTTGTTGTCGCACTTGACCATATTTCATCGACTGTTTTCTGAAATTCCCTGTAGAATAGTCCAACTTCCGCTGTTTTTCCAACTTGCAAAAATACAGTTATTCCATAAACTGCAACACCTATTAATGTAATTATAATAATCACTGAGAAAATCATTCCAAATGATATTTCAACACTTCCTTTTTTCATATAATTCATTAATAATCCAAGCATTAAAAGGTTTATGTAATAACTCTTTAGGGTTCTAATAAATTATTTAATATTAGTTGCGCTAGCCACCAATGAACATGTATTGGGTCCTGGTTCATTGTTGAAGACATCTCTACATTTAATATAGTAGGCAAGGTTAGGTTTCCATTCGGAATAATGACTCTTTTTATTTGAAGCAGATAGATAAAACATCTCTAATCCCTCATCAATATTAAAGTTGCAACTATTCAAAGAGTATCTACATTCCGCGTCTTCATTTGTAACTATCTTAAGAGCATCGTTTGAAGAATCTCTATAAGCTCTAGTCACAATAGGAGCAAAAGTGTCTACGATTACAGTAAATTCAGTTTCAGCCTCAGCAGCGTTTCCGCCATAATCAACGCATCTAAATTTGTAATTATAATTTCCTGTAGGTAAGTTAAGTCTCTGAGTATGTTCTACAGCATCTGTTTCAAACATCAAGACATAACTATCAGGAAATCCTGTCGCACTAAATGAACATATAGCAATTCCTTCACCCGCTCCGTCATCAGTAGTTACTTTTAATTCAACAGGGACAGTATTTGAGTTTCCAGTAGCTGTTCCATTCGGAGAAGTAAATATTATATTCAAAGGTTGAGAACCTCTAAGATTGTATTTGTAACTTACAACATTAACATTTCTATCCTTTTCAGGTTTTTGAGGCTGATCCTTACATCTTACAAAGAAATTGTTAACTTGTCTATCTACAATTCCTGTGAAATTAGTCTGACAAGTGTACAATTCACGAGCATTAACTTGCTTCAACGTCGTAGCACAATTCATATTATTTTCCATTACATCATATGACTTATCTTGAGTGCTCCATTTACAAGTAGATGGTTCATTAACATAGAAACTTACTGGAACACTTCCTGCATTGAATTTAACATAACTATCGCTAGGTATCGAATTATCTACTATTACAGGTGCAGTTGTATCTGGAGATGGGTTAACACATAATTGTATTGCATATTCATCAACATTTTCATTTCCGTTTTTATCTCTGCATCTTACGAAGAAATCATATTTTCCATCAGTAAGTAATTCAGGAGCTTCAGCATTCAATGCTTCAGGACTAGGTAATGAAAATTGTTGAGTATGGTTATATAAGAATAAGTTTGTTCCTCCAAAGAAGAATTGCATATCATCAAATTTATCTTTATGGTCAATATCTATTTTACATTGAGCAGGTTCATTAGTAGTGATTCCAAATTTAAGAGGAGTAAATGCTTGTAAACAACCATTTGCATTATTATTATAAACAATTTTAGTTCCAAGTGAAGTGGGTCTTGTATCATGATTAGTGTATCTGTGATTCTCAGTCAATGCATCTGTTGAAGGAGTTATTGTAGGCGAAGTTGCATCGTTAGGATTAACCCAAACGCATTTCTCCTCAGTAGTTCCAGTGTTAACAAGTTCACATGATTGTCCAAGAGCACGACATCTGTATTCAGAACAAGGTCTAAATGGATCTCCATTACACTCTTCACAATATTTTCCTCCAACCGGTGCTTCATAAGGAAGGCATTGGAAATTATATATTTTTTGAGATTCTTTTTTGTAAGTAATGGCAAAAACGACGACTGCAACGCCTATTCCTATTAAGCCAGCATAAGTAAATTCTCCGCCAGTTAATACAGGGCCATAGACTCCTTTTCCTGCTGTTCCAAAAAATTCAAATCCTCGTGGACCAAGGGAATTAATGATGCTAGTTGTCATTATTCCAGCACCTGCAGCAATGCTTAACGCTTTAGTTAATCCGTCGTCCCAGCCTGCAAGTCCCCCTATAAGTTGAATTGCTCCCACGATTCCTGCAGCGAAAAGAAGCCCATCTGTTAGATATCCCACGCCTCCGCTAGCAAAAGTTCCTGAGTATGGTTTAACAGTTTCAAAACCAAGAAGTTTTTTCCCCCAGTCGAAAAGCCTTTCTACTACTCCAGGTTGAGAACCTGCAGTACCCTGCGCACTAACATTAGGGGTTTCAGCAATTAAAAACGCAAAACTAAATATCGCCAAAATTAAAATAAATATCTGAGAAACAGCATACGCTTTCTTATCAACACCTCTACGATAAAACATAAAATCTTAATGGATTAATTGTTTATAAATATAGTGAAAGACTTTTATTTAGTATGTCTTTCACTAATAGAAAAGGTGCAACAACTTCAAAGAGCATCCTTTTCTATAATTGCTTGATTTAATAGTTAGCAATTATGCCCTAGAAAATTTCAATTTTATTCGTAAATATAGTGAAAGACTTTCATTTAGCGAGTTTTTTCATCAATAGAAAAGGCGAAAAAATCCAAACATTTATGAATTATAAAAATACTAATTCCTCTATAGTAAATAGGGCGGAACAAAGAGTTATCTTACTGAAAATTTCTTTTTTCCTATTTGCTCCCCTCTAAGGCCAACAATTACTTGATAATTTCCTGGGCCAAGTTTTCTACTGAATGAACCATTGTTATAAGATATTTCAACACCATCAGAATTATTAACTGTCTTTTGATTTATCGTTTCTCCAGAAGAATCACACAGCCACAATCCAAATTCCCCCAATGGCTGACTAAGTGAAACATATAGCTTTATAGGTTCATTTGCAGAGAATAGACTACCCAATCCATTCATTTCACGATGGTCTAAATAGCCATTTCCATTAGTGTCTTGTCCTGAAACATAACATCCTATTTCTATTGCTATGGGCCCAGATCTTGCATATCCGCTTCTGGCTGCTTCTGTCTGAAGAGCATGTCCGGCAGCATTCAAAGAAGCTGCTTGTTGGACTGTTCTAGATTTATGAACTCCTGCAAAAGAAAGAAAGCTTAATACATTAAGCCTATTTCCTCTTTGTCTTTGCTCTGTTTCTTCTTGGGTTTCATTATAAAATGTACCTCTATAAACATCGTTGCGTAAATTAGCACATCCAGAATTAATCAATGGTAAAGTTGCGACAACTCCGCCTAAAGCCAACCTCCTCAACAATCCAGAATTTTTAGCCCTAGATTTCATCCACAATCTAAAAATTAACCGAATATATAAATCTTAATATTACTCTATAGTTACAACTTCAAAATAAAATGTTTCTTGATAAAAATATTCCCAGCAAAATAACGAACACTTGAAATGACAATATAAGTCTTACTGCATTTTTCTCAGTAGATTTAATCCCTATTTTCTTTAAAGTAGAAATAGAAACATGATTCAAACTATACCACTTATCGTATTGATTATCTAAAGTTCCATCCTTCATCGGTTTACCAAATGAATTCTTCTTCAATTTCCCTCGTGATTTCAATATTACTTCTAAAATATAAGGGATATAAAAGAACATTGCTATTCTTTCAAAGTTTCCTAAAATTGCAACGGCTGCAATAATCGCACCTACAGAGTAAGTCATTACATCCCCTGGAAGAACACTAGCAGGAAATTTATTATAAACGAAAAAACCGATTAGTGCTAAGACCATACATAAGCAAACAACTGCAAGCCACGGGCTCCCAGTCATATAGGAAACAAAAGCTAAACCTGAAAGAAGTATTATTCCTTGTCCAGCTTCAAGACCATTGAATCCAGCAAGCATGTTAAATGTAGTTGTAGTTGCAACAACTCCTAATGGTATGAATATTAAAGGATATAGTAAACCCAAATCCATACTTCCAAAGAATGGAAGACCTATTGTGCTATCCCCTGCCTCTATTGCAACTAAAGGTATTGCTCCAAAAATTGCTAAAAGTATTCTAGATCTTGCAGAAAGTCCTCCCTTTCTCCACCCAAATAAATCGTCTATAAATCCAACAAAACCCATGAATGTAACCATTATGAGAATTACAAATATCTCCAACAAAGATCCATTCTCACTTTCAAGAATAAAAACTCTATATGCAACATAACAAAGAACACTAAGAAGAAAAGCAAGTAAAACAATTAACCCTCCAGAACCAGAAACTTTTTCTCCATTTATTTTATTCATATTTTCCCAAACTAATCCAATGGATTTCACTTTTCTTATCCACCAATTCATTAATGATAAAACAACTATGATGCTTATAGCAAGTGGAAGAATTAGAAAATAATTCATATTTAAGACAATCTTTTATTATTTATAAGACTTATTAGTTAACTTTCTCCTTATCCACAAAAAGACTGTATCCTCCATGTCCTTCTTTACCTGCCCAGTTAATTGTGTTTCCGCAATCACCCATTTGACTGCAAACCGCCAGTTTTTTCCTAACCCATCCATCACTAACTTCCTTTTTATTTTTATCCCAACATTTTTCTCCAGAAGTTATTTTTTCATTTCCTCCAAATACATCTTTCTCAAAAGTTACTATACAAGTCTCACTAGCTAAAGCACAAATATCAGAACTTTCTGTATCCTCCCAGAAGTTGAATCCTGGTTTATTTTGTGGAAAACAAGTTCCAGTAATTTTTAGTTTAGAATTATTGCCTAATGCTTGCAATATTGTTCCTTCTTCCCATCTACAATCTCTAACATCTTCATTTTCACAAGATTTTTGGTCTTGTTGATTAATACAATCTTGCCATCTGTTTACCTTACAAGCTGCTTGAGAAAAGTCTCCTATTTTATCTTCAATACATTCCTCTGCTCTAAAATCTTCGCATTGTTCAAGAACTTCTTTTCCATTTATGCAAATATGTTTGTAGAATCTACTTCCTACAGAATTATCCGAGTTTCCTTGTCCTCCAGCATCGCTGTTAACGCACCAGCTTTCTCCATGTCTGTAGTTATTTCCATTCTTAGTATTCTTACAATTTAAATCAGCGCAAATGAAATCTCCATAAGTTGGAGATTTACCAGCATCATCTTCACTTCTGCAAATACTTCCTTGTAGATAATTACAGTTTCCACAAGAAGAACTTCCTGCGTTACTTGCTGAAGGATTACAGGAATTGCTAACATCTATTAGATCACTCCAATATAATTGATCTTCAACTTTAGATGAATCATAAATATTTGCAGGGTTTCCACAAGAGTCAACAAAATAAACTCCATCTTTTCCATCAACACATGTTGTCTTTCTTGTTGGCCCACATATAGTTCCCAATTCTTCAGCAGAACATAATTTTCCAGCATAAAATGTTCCTCCTACAAGAGAGGCATTTCCTGTTTGAGTATTACATTCGGATCTGGTTCCAAATTTACATGTCCTTTCAAACTCAAATTCATATACGCAAGCGCCAACTTCCTGTTGCTGTACTTTTTCTATACATGCTAATTCACTTGTAACGCTGGTATCATAATTAGTTTCCAATCCTAAATAAGAACTTAATCTCTTGCACCTCACAAGGGAAACATAAGCGGCTTGATCCCCAAGAATACAACATCCTAAAGCACATTGAGGAGGTTCTTCCTCACTCCAGACACCTCCGTTTGCGTTGCAAACTAATTGAGGAGTATTATCTAAGCAAGTACCTTCAGTAGAATCATAGCAAGTTCCAGCCTTACAATAACTTGTAGAAGCACATGAAGTAGGAACCTGTCTACTTCCCTGTTTACATTGAGTAGCAGGCACATTTTGACAAAAAGCTCCAGAGTTTGTCCTTTCACAACAAACTGTAGAAGATTGAGTTCCCACATTAGGGTTATTAGGATTTCCAGTCTGCTGTGCTAAAACTAACGTTGCTAATAAGAATACACTTAAAACAATTATTATTTTTTTATTTATCATATCAATCCTTGGGGCCAAACAAGACTTCTTGTTGCGAAAGCAAATCTTTCTTCAGTTGTGACATCTGAAAGCTTATATATTGTTGAACCATCATCGCGTCTTGTTTTTTCTATAATCAAATCTGGGTAATAGGAAATATATAAACTTGTCTCGCTATCCCCGAATGTTGATTCATATTGGATAATATTTGTTGCTATGTTAATTAAGTCATACCATTCGGAATTCACACCAATAGCGAATTTATCAAATGTTTGAACATCTTCTTTTCTCAAAGTCATAGGTGCAATAAACTCCACAATTATATTTCCAGGGACTATTCCTACTGAAATTTGACTTTGACCCGCAGATACTTCATAACCTCTAGATTCATATTGATCTTTTAGATCCTCAAAGCATTGTTTTGCTCTAGGTTCAATGTATTTTTTAACTTCATCTTGCATATGCTTTAGCAAAAGTGGTTGTTGAACAGAGCAAGGAACATAATATTGAGAAGTATAACACAAGTACTGCAATTTCAAATCTTGATACATCGCGTAATTATCAGGTGTTGAATATCCTCCTTGATCACTAAGGATGTCCTTTATTATATTAATTTCTGGTTCAATGCAACTTCTCAAATAAGAGCTAGGATTTACTTCTGAAGAAAAGACATTGGCTGAAGGAAAAGCAAATATTACAATTACAACTGCCACAACAATCAAAGCAAGTATAACAAATATAGTTACTTGTCCAGACCTCTCTTTTAACATATTTTGAAAGAGCATATTTCCCTTATAAATCTACCTTTAATATCCTGCGCTTACAGTTATGCAAGATCCAACATTTGCAAAACTATCTTTGCATTTAATTTTGTAAACATTTCCGGTAGTATATGGCATTGTATGAACTTTTCCAGCTCCAGATAAAGCAGTTCCATTTCCAAATTCAAAGTTGCATGAATTTAATGAAGATTCACAAACAGATGCTTCATTCGTAATTACAGTCAAAGAATTTCCAGAATTGTATAATCTTGTTATTATAGGTCCAAGATTATCTACTTGTATGCTAAATTGCGAATTTCCTTCAGCGGAATTCCCTGCTCTATCCGTACAATTAATTGGAATAGTATAATCTCCTGCGAATAAAGAATTGAATTTTTGTTTATGATTACTCAAACTTGTGGTGAAGAAAGGAACGTATGTATTTCCAGAATCTAATGAATATTTACAAAATGCTTTTCCATTATCTATTCCTCCAGAAGTAATGACCTCCAGATCTACTGAAACAGGTTCAGTAGCAGAGGATATCGTAGCGCCATTAGGTTTTACTGAACTTATTGTCAATGGAGTAGTCGTCTTTCTTATTATATATCCATCTATCGGCATACTCTGACCATTAGCATTTCTTCCAGCAGATAATGTAATGGAATTTTGTTGTACATTCTGGCCAAGCCATGGTTTATCCGCACATCTAAAGTAATACTTGCTATTATTTCCTGTTATTGGTAAACTCGCAGAACATAACCAACCATAATTCTCTCCAACAATTACTGGAGAAGTCAAAGCATTATTACAATTAGTTTCACCTTCCATTAACTCATAAGCTACATCTAAAGAGCTAAACCTACAAGTTGCAGGTTCATCAGTAACAAATTGTAAATTAAATGTGGTAGAAGTCAATCCAACAACTCCAGGAGATTCTGGAATAAATTTGGTTATTACAGGTGGTTGAATATCATTGGCAGGGGAAACTTTAAACCTAATATTATATTCTGCATCATTATCATTTCCCCAATCATCTTTACAAAGAACATACAAGTTATAATCTCCTCTTCTGTTTGGGTCTGCACTTAATCCAGAAGCGCCTAAATCATCTAGTGTAGGCATAGCTTGAACATCAGTATGTGAAGTTACATAAAAATTCAAAGAACTATCAAAGAAAGTATCTTCCATATCATCATATCCATTTGTAGGCCTAGTTGCAGATATTTTACATTGACTATGTTCATTAGTTAGAATTCCAAAAGTAACTGCAGTGTGCTCTTGTATAGAGAAATCAGAAGAATTCCCTCTTATTTCAACGCCTGTATCAGATTCAACAAAAGTGTATCCTGTAGGGATAGAAGTTGCATTGAATGAAATATCCGGTGCAGTTGAATCATCAGGTGCACTATTCACACATGTTCTAAAAGCTTCATCTTCAGGATTCAATAGTTTGCATGTCTTTCCAAGAGAAGCACATTTGTAAGCAGTACATTTTTCTCCAAGTTCATCGCATTTATCACAATTAGCTCCTCCTGAAGGCGGCTGCCATGGCAGGCATGTAAATGTTACTTTCTTTTCTCTATATTCTCCAACTCCGAAAACTTCAAGAATAAAATGAACAATCATAATAAATACTAATACCCAAGGGTTAATAAGAAGTGACTGGATTGTAGGGCCAAGCCACCCATACATACCAGCAAGTCCAAATCCCGCACCGACGAGAATAGCAGTTGTTAATTTATCACCTTCTAAACCAAATGCCAATCCCACAATATATCCTATTCCAGCTCCAATAGCAGCAGCGTTTAAAGTATTTGAAAAACCGACCCAATTTGTCTGAGATAAAGTAAGTGGTCCAACTTCAGGTATCCCTAATTGTGTCCAAACATATAGATATACTGCGCCAGCAGCACCTAAACCAATTTGAGCTATTCGTGCCGCAACTTTTTCAGGATCATCGAAGTTAAAATCAATTCCAAACAAAGCCTCAATTTGTCCTTCAGTAAAGCCTTCAACTCTCTGACCATCTTTAGGAGTTGTATACTTTCTTAATCCTTCAATATAAGAATTTGATATTTTTGGTTGTCTATCTCCTTTAGTTGAATATCCTTCTCCTAGTTCTCCGGCCAAATTAACATGTGAGCCACAGTCACCAAGCGACATGCATAAATTATTCATTGTTTCTGCAAATTTTGCCTCCTTACATCCACAATTTATTTTACAAGTCCATCTTCCTTCTATATTCTTTTTTTCATAAAATGTACATGTTTGAGTCGCAGCTTTACATATTGCAACAGAGTCAGGTTTGGGTTCATTACCTAATTTAAGTCCAGGAGGATATTTTGGAACACAAACATCAAACTTGAATTTATCAATTTCTACGTGCTTTAAGTAACAGTCAGGGATTTCTTCACATTTTGCAAGTTTATCTGCATTTTCATTATATGAGGTGCATAATGCTCCCATATTTGTTCTACAATTAGCGTTAGTAAATTCGCTAGTAACATCTTGTTCAACACAAACTCCATTTCTGTATTCAGGACACGGCTCAGTTCTTATCTCTCCTTCCAAACAGCGTTTTTTGTAATGCCTACTTCCAGGAACATCTACTGCTCTCTCCTCATTTGTCCCATCAGCACCGTCTAATCCAATCCAAGAATCAAAAGCACACCAACTTTCTCCATGTTCTCTTCTTTCCCCCTCATCATCAATACAGTATAAATCTCTGCAAACATATTGTCCATTATTTGTAGGATTTGTATCAATATTTGCTCTTACGCGTCCACAGATGCTTCCTCTTAGATAGTCGCAATTACCACAAGATTGTTCATTTGTTATTTCTCCTTGACCATTTCTATTCAAACTGCAACTTTGCTCAATAGAAACAACGCTCTGCCAGTAAGAGTTCAAATTTCTTTTTTGATAATCATATATATTTGCTCTATTTTTACATGAGTCTATAAAATATAATCCATCTTTATCCTCAAAACATTGAGCGTTTTCAGTCATTTCACATCTTGTGTTCAATTGAGAATTAGTGCATAATTGTCCAGGATAAAAATCTCCTCCCCTATTTCCAAGACAGCTAATTTCAGTAGTGAAAATACAATTGTTCAAAGTTTCTCCATCAAGAGGAGAAAGAACACAAGCACCCTCTCTTTGAGTTCTTACTTTTTCAATGCATTGAATTTCTCCAATAATTTGAGGGTCCCATCTAACTTTGACCCCGACAGTTTGACCTAAAACATTACATTGTCTATTTGTCGTTAACTGTGCTTGCGATGCTCCTCCAGAGCTGTCTTCTCCTACTAAACAACATCCTCTATTACACTGAGGAGGTTGTTCCGGATACCAAGTTCCTCCGGAGCCTTGACAACTTGAGAAAGGAGAACCAGCAGCACACAATCCAAGATTAGTATCAAAACAAGTTCCTAGCCGACATGAAGAAAACTCTGCTCTTCTTCCAGGAAAACAAGAGGAATTACATTCAGAATTACAGACAGTTGAAGGATATTCCTGACAATAACTTCCTTTCTTATCAAGAAGACATGTTTGAATAGAAGTAGTCTGAGCAGATACAAGTCCATGAGATAAATAATCCAAAGCCTTTTCTCTAATAAAAGAAATAAATTTAGATTCTTTATGATTATTGTAATAATCTAATCCATTAGTCTCGCCCATTATATGCGCAAAAGCTACCGCGCTTAACAAAATCAAACTTATCTCAAATAGTGCAATTTTTTTCTTATTTAGAACCATCCTGCTGGTAACGCACACCCCCTTGTAGCAAATTGCACACCCTCATCTGTTTTCTTATTTTTAACAGTATATATCTTTGTTGTATCTTCCATAGTGTAAACCCTTATATCGTATTCAGGATATAAAATCATAAAACCATCATTACTAAAATAACACCATTTAGCTTCTTGAGTTAATATCTCATTAACTACAAATCCTATACTTTGTATTTTTGTAAATACAAACGTATCAAATCTTGAGAATTTCTTAGATTCTCCTGACTTAGTCATAATAAATTCATTCTCAAAACTAATTGATACAACTTCAGGTTTAAATTTAGCCTCAATATTAACATCTCCCTTGCTTGAAATTTCATAATTTCTATCTTCTAACTCGGAAAGTAATGATGAAAAACATTCTTCTGCATCAGTTTGTATTGCTTCATCAAATTCTTTTTCCATGCGAGTAACATAAAGAGGGAATTGGTTAATACAAGGTTCAAAGTTGTTTATATTTTTACATAAATAGGAAACTTCCCTTGTATTGTATAATACTTTGTCTTCAGTGGATAGGAGCCCTCCATTATCAAGCATATTATCCAGAATAACTCTTGCTCTTTCATTTATGCAGGTGCTCAGATAAACCTCAGGATTATCAAAGTCTTGCTCTCTTAGAGAAACACTACTTTTATTCAAAAGCGTAACTACAAAAATAACTGCAACAATTATCAAAGCAACAATAACAAACATAGTTACTTGCCCTTTTTTATCCATCAATATTTTACTAACAATTATTCATTTTTATATCTTCCGTTTTGCTGAGAATTTTTTAGATTGTATTTTAAAAAGGTTTAAATAATACACAAGATGTATTATGTATTATGAAAGAAAAGTTAACAACTATCCGTTTGAGCATTAATTTGGATAAGGAGCTAGAAAAACTAGCAGTCCTTAAAGATACTGATAAGTCTAAATTAATAAGAGATCTTCTAATTTTAGGAATAAGAGAAAAGAAAATTCAAGAGGCATTAATTTTATATTCTAAGGGGAAAATTAGTCTTGGCAAAGCTGCTAGAGTAGCAGGGCTTTCTTTGTGGGAGATGATGGAGATAGTTGCAGAAAGAAAGATTCCAATGCCATACGGAATTAGGGAATTAGAAGAAGACTTAAAGGGACTGAAAGAGTAGCATGATTGTTTCAAATACAAGTCCATTGCTATACTTGGCAAAACTTGGGAACCTAGAGATATTAAAAATAATTTTTAACAAAATTTATATTCCAGAAGCTGTGTATGAAGAAGCAGTATTGAATGGAAAGGAAAAAGGTTTTCTAGACGCAAGAATAATAGAAAAGGCAGTTAGTGATGGGTGGATAGAAGTTAGAAAAGTTTCAGATAATTTTGATAAAACTCTGTATGGAGAAATAGATATGGGGGAAATTCAAGCCATAAAATTAGCTAAAGAAATAAAATCAAAATTATTGTTAATCGATGATGCCATTGCTAGAATTATCTCGCAAAGTTTAGGCTTAAACTCAAAAGGGATATTATATGTATTATTAAGGGCCTATCATAAAAAGATAATTAATAAAAAAGAAATTAAAAGAGGCATTTCAAGATTAATTTCTTTAGGTTTTAGAATTTCTCCAGAGTTATATGGTAAAATATTGGAAGAAATAGAAGACTAATAAAATCTTCAATGTTCTCTCATTAATCATCTTGTTCTACTCTAGGCGCAAGTACAAAAGATAGCATTACCTTACCACTTGGAAAATTAAGCCTCATTGGATGATTATCTGAAAAATTAATCTCAGCCCTATTTGCAATCTTAGCCCCTTTTACAAATTTACTCAAATATTGAAGAGAAAAGCGGGCTGAGCTTGCATCAGAAAATATCTGTGCTTCATCACTTGAAAACTCAGTTTTAGCTGAGTGTAAGTTGCTAGATTCTATTATAAATTTGTCAGGCTGTGCAATAAATGTGCATGCATCTGCAACAACTGCACAATCTTCTATCGCATCAACAAATGCTTGAGCATCAAGTTTAACCACGCTCTTAAATTCCCAGGCAGGCATTTGTTTATCATCTCCTTCAACGTCAATCAAAGCGAGAGAAAATTCTCTCTTTATCTTATCATTAATTATTATCTTTAATGAGCTATCTTCTTTTTCAATTATAAGAGAACTACCCATTTTACACCTCTTCATTATAGAATTCAAATTTTCTAAGTTAACTCCTAGTGTTTCATCTTTTTCTACAACAAATTCAGAGAATAAATCGTTAGGAATATTGAAATAACACATAGCAACATTTGCAGGGTCAAGTGCAGTCAAGCTCATCCCTTCTTTAGTAACCTTAATTCTAACTTCAGTAACCAATTCTGAAATTATGCTTATCAAATGAGCAAGAATTCTAGGGTCCTCTAATTTTAATCTCATGTTATTTAGGGCTATAATTTACTTTTAAGCATTATGGTGCTAAGAATAACAATTCATATAAACATACTAGATACTAAAAAATTATGGAAGAGGTATCAGAGAAAGAAAAGAGAATAAGATCAATAACAAAACTATACTACTCAAACCCAAAGGTTCAACAGGCAATTCTTGAATTCGCGCGCGATAGAGAAGTTGTACCTAGATATTTCGAAGGATTTGGTAAAAGACCTGATACAATACAGTATATCTCTGACATAATGGGTTTAGTAAATAAAGGAGCAACATCTTTTCATGCTTCAGAAGAAATTTGGAATGACCCATTGGCAATAAATTCGGACATGACTCAAAAAGAAATGTCTGAAAACAGAAAGTCGTGGGATCTTCTGATAGATATAGACTCACCATTTCTTGACTATTCTAAAATTGCAGCCCTTTTATTGGTAGAAGAACTAGAGAATTTTGGGATAACGAGTTACGGTCTAAAGTTTTCAGGATCTAAAGGTTTGCACATAATAGTTCCTTCAAGTGCATTCCCTATCGAATTTAGAGGTTTGAAAACAAAAGACATGTTTCCTGAATGGCCTAGAGCCATAGTCGAGTTCCTTATGCAAAAGATAAAGCCTAAGTTCAGTTTAAAATTAAAAGAATTAGGGATAAACTTTGAAGCAGTTAAAGAAAGAATGAATCTTTCTAAAGAAGATTTATTGACAATTACATGTCCAAAATGTTCTAGTGGTGCTAATAAGAAAAGTTCAGTATTATTCAAATGTAACGTTTGCTCAACACCTCTAGAAAGGCCAGATTACAAAATTACAGCAAAGAAACTGCGATGTACTAATGATATATGCAGAGGATTCTTTGAAGTAATAAGCTCCAAAGAATATTTCGAGTGTGAAAAATGTGGTTTCTCTAATTTAAATAAATCTGAAGTCGAGTCTAGAAATAAAGTGACTATATCTTCTAAATCTGAATATGCTAAAGAATTTGCAGAAGATATCAAAACAGAAGATATAGCTCCACTAGACTTAGTATTAGTAGCCCCTCGTCATTTATTCAGAATGCCTTATTCTCTTCATGAAAAGACATCCCTTTCTAGCGTAGTATTAGATAAAGACGAAATATTATCTTTTACTCCAGCAAATGCGAATCCTCTAAGAATAATAATCAAGCCATTCTATAAACAAGCAAAAGAAAATGAATCGCAACATTTACTTGAAACCTCTCTCAATTGGAAATCCGAAAGTCAACCAAAAGAAGAAAAGAAAAGAATATCTGAAGAATATGTTGCAGATTATACAGGAGTTACAGAAGATATGTACCCTCAATCAATAAAGAAATTGTTGAAAGGGCTTCCAGAGGGAAGAAAAAGAGGACTTTTTGTTCTTCTAACTTTTCTGAGATGTCTTAATTATCCTGATGATTATGTATCCCAAAAAATAAGAGATTGGAATAAACTAAACGACCCTCCCCTTAAAGAAGGTTACATAAAATCTCAACTTGATTGGCATTTTAGACAGAAAAAAAAGATTCTGCCTCCTAACTACAGCAACGACTCTTTTTACAAAGACCTTAAATTAATAGATAAAGCTCCAGATATAAAGAATCCGTTAGTTGAAGTATCCAGAAGACTAAGAAAATCAAAAAGTTCTTTAGTTAATTCAAATCAATAGTAATAAATTGTCTTTGCATTTCTTGATTGGCTCTTCTAACTGCAAGCTGATTTCTTATTACTTTAATTACTATAGATATTCCAAAGCTCAGTAATACAACTATTCCAAACCATGCAATAGTTCTAAGATTGTTATCTGATATTGCAAAACCAGATATTCCTCCAGTGGTCAATCTAACGTCTTGTTGTTTTTGTACAGTATCTAAGTTATCAGAAACTTCCATTATGAGGGTATACTCTCCTAGTGAATTTCTAGGAAGTTCAAATTCTCCTTCAAATTCTTTTCTTTCCCTAGTTAATAATCTAGCAGAATCAAATAAGCCTTCAGAAACGATTTGACTATCAGAATCAATTAACTTATAATTAACATTTAGTTCTTTTTCAGATTCTCCAAAGTTTTCTATAGCGTAACTTACTCTTAGCTTTGTTCCTACTCTTTCTGATTCTAATATATTAAGTTCAAATTCTCCACCTAAAACACTTATCTGATATGTGAAACTTGAGTTTACTTCTTGACAACTAACACCAAGAGTTACAAAATAATCTCCGACCTCTGCATCAATTGGAACATTTACAGAAAATATGTAATTAATTGTTTGTCCAGGGCTTAGCGAGTAAATATCCTGTCCAGATATCCACTCCGAAACTCCAGCACTCTTAGTGAATAAGCAATTATTCAAGAATCTCAACCCATTATTTTTAACAGGCAATTCTATTGATTCAGATTCCCCTCTTCTTATTTTAATCTCATCTATTGTCTGGAGCTGGGCTAAATATGATTGTCTAATACTCGATGACGGGCACGAAGCATAATTAGTATTATTAAAAGGATAAGTCAAATTAATCGTAGGAGGAGCATTTGTAACAACATAACTTGTCGTTACATTATATAATTTAGGAGTTATTGTTGTGTTCTCAGTATTGAAATCAAACTTATATTGAAAGTATCTATTGCTAATTAAATTCAAGTTCTGAGGAGATATTCCATTTATTTTATTGAAACTTTCCCCAACACAAGAAGAATCATTACAACTTCTAACGCTTAAGTTTAATCTTAATGCTCCTCTAGCATATCTGTCTTGAATTTCTTGAGCACTCAATGACCTATTATATATTGCTAATTCATCAATTAATCCATCAAATGGAAAGGCATTAGGGTTAGACGCGCTCCATCCAGATCCAACAACTAAATCCAAGCTATTTGTAGAGACAGTTCCAGTTCTTGCTACAGGAGTATTGTCAAGTTCCCCGTTTAAGTATAATCTAACTTGAGAGCCATTATATGTAGCAACTACATGATACCATTGACCGGTATCCATATCCGTGTTTGCTGTATAAGTGGTTGCTGATCCGGAACTAGTATCCAAAATAAATGTTAAAAGATTACTTGCTCCAGAAGAAACGAAAAATGATAATAATGAAGTTCCTTTATCTATAATTGTAGGGTCAGAAGGAAAACTCTCAGCCATTATCCATGACTCTAAAGTAATCTGATTACTCAAACTATTCATTGGAGCAGGTGTAGAAAAATTAATATATTCTCCGTTTGACCCTATTCCGTTTTCAAAGTCTATACTGGTATTGAATCTTCCAATGGCTCCATATTCTGTTCCTTCAAACAAAGCAACTTTCCCAGTAATATTATATGGGGAGTAATCAGTTATATTCCCGCTCAATTCATTCATGTGCAAAAGCAAGATATTCCCGCTCATGTTTAAAGGCCTTACAAAATTTCCAGTTTCAATTAAAGAATTTCCAATTAATTCACAACCATAACATAATTCACTAGTCCACGAAATATTATTCCAAGTAAAATTTATTCCTGAATCAAAAATTCTTGATGAATAATTTCCAGAGTTAAATCCTTGTGATATGTTTAATTGTAAAAAGTGTACCGAATTAGAAGTATTATAGAAAGTTCTATAAAAACTTCCTTGAGAAAAATCGCTAGAATCATTATCTTCAAATATTGCCGCAGTAGCTATAGCAATAAAAATGAAAATTAAGATGCTTACAAATAATACATTCCTCTTTCTTAACATATAACCCAAAGAATCTCTTTAATTTTAAACATTACTCTTTACTAAAATTTTTAATAATCTTTATAAACACCTTATTCTCTAATAGATAATGCATAAAAAGGGTGTCTTGATATTTTTATTGTTTGTATCTTTTATATCTATTGCTATTGCGCAAAATGCATCTACAAATAATCCTTCGTCAAACTCTGGAAACACAAATTTTGTAGCAAAAGCATACCAATGCTTGCAGTCTCAAGTAGAATCAAAAGCTCAAAGTTCAATTTCTCTTCAGGAAGCAGTTTTTGGAGTTTTAGCCTTGGGAGGAAACTCAAAATTAATTTCAGTAATAGAAAGTAAAGCTGTTTCAGGAAATCACTGGCAAGAATCTTCTAATCCTCTTAAAGATACAGCCCAGGGGTTGCTTGCATACAATAGAATAGGAAGAAATACTAATGAAATTAAAAGCTGGATATTATCAAAGAGTAAACCAGCAACCGAATTAACTTGGTATATAGAAATAGATATAGAGAATCACGAGTCATCTGGGTGTAATTTATCTTATTCAAATGAACAACAGAGATCTATAACAATTAATGAGGATATGACTATATCCGGGAATCCAGGATCTTGTCTTTCAATAGCCCAAGAAGGATTCTGGCTTCGCGTCGCTAATACGTGCATAGATTATAATTACACTATTTCTTGTAATAAAGACTTTACAACTTCTACATTATACCAAAGAACAGGTTCGTCAACAATTTATGTTTCTCCAGTAGCTCATTCAACATCCGCTCTTGGAACAACGACTGAAAGGATAAATTCCAAGTGTCTTACTTCATCATCTACATCATGTGATTATGAAGGGACATTATGGGCTACTATTGCTCTTGACAAATTAGGGTTATCAGTAAGTGAATATATTCCTTATCTTCTTGCTTTGTCTGAGTCAAACAAGAAGTTCCTTCCAAGTAGCTTACTTCATATATTAACAGATGGTCAGGATCAATATTCAGAACTAGTTCAACAACAGCAACAGTTAAAGTTCTGGGAAGCTCCTAATACCCCATACAATAGATACTATGATTCTGCCCTAGCTATATTATCATTACAAGGAACAAACTCAGCAGAGGAAACTAACTCTAAGAAATACTTTGAGACAATAACAACTAGCGAAGGTTGTTGGAATAACAATAATATAAGAGATACAGGATTCCTTCTTTATGCTGGAGAGTCAAGAGCTGTAGCTGGTCCTGGTCCTGGTCCTAGTCCTGCTGATCCTTGTGAACCCGCTGGATATTATTGCACATCAGCACTAAACTGTGCCCAGTTAGAAGGGGAGGTATTAAATGAATACTTGTGTCCTGGAACAAAGGAATGTTGTTCTAAGGCTCCAGCATTACAATCATGTTCTGCATTATCTGGAAAACTTTGTTTAACTGGAGAAGTATGTTCTGGTTCAACTCAAAAGTCCACTGAAGGAACATGCTGTCTAGGAACTTGCGGACCTGCTCCTCAAACAAATGAATGTACAACTGCGGGAGGAACATGTGATGATTCATGTCTTGATATTGAAGAGCAAATACCATCCTCATGCCCTATAAAAGGAAATGTTTGTTGCAGAGTAAAGAGTACATCATCGGAATCGTCAGGGTTAGGAGTTTGGATGATTTTACTTATAATCCTTATAATTTTAGTTGTGGTAGGAATATTATTCCGTAATAAATTAAAGATGATGCTATTCAAGTCAAGAAATAATAAGTCTCCTGCATCAGGGGGGCCTAGCAGACCATCGCCTCCTGGAAGACCTCCTTTCCCACCATACAGAGGACCAATGCCTTACCCAAGAGCACAACCTAGAATAATCTCACCATCATCTACTCCTCCAATAAGAAGACCTTTATCAAGTAAAGATAAGGAAATGGAAGATACAATGGCAAAGCTCAAAGAAATGAGCAAGTAAAATGAAGATATTATTACTTTTAATTATATTATTGATTTTACCTTTAGTATCCTCTGTAAGCACAACAATGCTTCCATTTTATCAGCGTTCTGAAACGATGATTATAGAAATACAAGGAAATATATTAGAGCCAATAGAAAGATCCGATATTATTTTTAAGAGAGGTCATGTAGCGATAGCAGTCGACTATGACTTAAGAAGAATATTGGATAAATATTACTTATATGCTCAAGTACCTTCGACTTCAAATAATTATACTCTTTTCATAAACAATATAGCTACAACAGTGAATGGTCAAACCAAATTAGTGAACTTTAATCAAACATTCGAAGTAACAAGTAACTTGACTGACTATTCAATAAATCCTGGGTTTATAATTACAAATCAAGACTTCTCTATATCTATAAACTCAAATCTTGACTTCTCTCAAACTATAAACTCTGACTTCCCAGAAGAAATGTCTATAATATTAAATCCTGGAATTAACAATGTAAATTTTGATACAGATTCTAAAGAATCAGGATTTTATATAGCAACAATAGGGAAATATCAAGTTCCAATTTTCATTACAGATTCTCAGTCCACTCAAGAAAGAATATCTTTAACAGTTTATCCTAAAATATTAAGAGAAACATTAAAAATAAACTCTCCTAAATCTTATAATATTTCTATAAGAAACAATGGTCAACAAGCAGTCGAAGGAATTTATTTTGTATATAACGAAGACATATTTTCTTTAAGTAATAATTCAATAAATCTTGGTGCAAATCAAACTGTAAATTTATCCATATCTCTTATAAATACAAACACAGATATTTTAGAGACAATCTTAATATCTAAAGGGTCTGAAGCAATAGAGAACATATCTTTCCAGATATATTTTACTCAAAATGATAGTCAAGTTACAAATAGTTCAAATCCAGAGTACTATTGCTCTGAACTCGGAGGAAAGTTCTGCTCGGCTACAGAAACCTGTTCAGGACAAAACGTTCAGACTCTAGATGGATCATGCTGTGTCGGAATATGTAGTATTGTAGAAGAAGAATCAAGCTCCTGGATTCTTTATCTTTTCATAGGTGTAGTTTTAATAGTAATAATATTCATATTTCTAAGATACAGAAAAACAAAACTTCCAAGTCCAAAAAATTTACCTATAAGTTCAATTCTTAAGAAATCTATTTGATGTCGATAGTCTCTCACACAAACCACACCATTTATATGGGTTTTACTTCTTCTTTTTCTTTTTAGTCTCTTTCTTCGTCTCAGTTTTTTGTTCTTGGGGAATAACTGGAGTTTGTTGCGGAGCAAAAACATCTTTTGGGTTTCCGCCTTTACGTATATAGTCAAGTTTACTTATTAATATCTCTCGTTCTCCCATCATTCTCTTCGCCAAAGCATCAAAATTATGCAATCGAGACACTACAAAGTTAACAAACTCATTCATTTCAAATGTATTAATTTTAAACATATCAGGTTCATAGACTTCAACGTGGGCAGGCATATAATTTATTACAGTATTCATAAAAACAGGAAGGCTTTCAAAACTCAAATCTATGTCTGCGAAAGTAGTCCATAAATTCTCAGCTTTCTCTACTTTTTTAGGTTTGTTTATTTCTTTCTTTAACAAAGAGACTCCTTTTTCAGTTCCCATCTTTTCGACTAAATCAGCTAATGTTTTCTCAAGATGTTCAACAGGTCTTCCAAGAATCTCAATTATGAACTTTGCCTTTAATGCAACCATTTAATCTAAAAATTAAATGTCGTTTTAAACCTTCCGAAGTTTATTTAAGCACATATTTGATAATTAATATATGGAACATAAAGCATTCATGTTTACCTCAATTCCTTTGATAGGAATTATACTAATTTTTGGATACCTTAATGTTCAGCAGAACTCTACATTTGAGGAAAATCAATACTCTCACCAATGTCAAGATATTGAAATAAATGGCCAAGATAGGATTGATTTATTATTTATTTCATCCCTAGAAGATGCAAAAAGATACACCGATTATCTCTTTACTGTTGAGCCATATAAAACCTATAAGTCATACTTCAACACCAGAGTAATTACACAAGAAGTAGAATGTGAGATCTACCAAGACATAGCAATACTATGTTACAATAAGGAAATTTTAGATCTTGCAGACCAATGTGAACATGATTATGTTATTGTTATAAAAGAAGATTCTAAACAAATAAGGAGCTCAGCATACGGCAAGGTAATAAGTCTAAATAAAGCTCACGAGGACTCAGTTTTAATACACGAATTAGGCCACGCTATTGGAAACTTAGCGGAAGAATATGGTCCTGCAAAAATTCCAAGAGGGTCTAAAAATTGCGTATCTTCATGCAATCGTTTCAGCGGACAAGTAGATGGTTGCACACAAGAATGTTCAGAATCATCTTATTATAGATCCATTGCATTAGGAGTAATGAGATCATTAATTACAGATAATTATGGTATTTATAATATAAATCTAATCTCTGAATTATTAAACAAAAACAAACCAAAAGATTCAGTAATAACTGGCAATCAAATATCTACTTATTTATGTATTAAAAAAGTACAAGAAGTGAAAATTTACCAAGACGAAGGTGGTTTTAGAGTAACAACAAATAATGTTCTAAAGGAGGCCTGTATTCCGGATAGGGGTCTTGCAGGGCCATTATGTGTTGAAGAGGTCTGCAACACTAATGTTTTATTTACAGATGCACAAGACATCGAAACAGACGAAACTTTACACGGAGAGACCATTGAAAATCTAGACATTCCAATAATCATGCATGTAGAAAAAAACTTAGAAAATCAAATAGTTAAAGTTTTATTTGATGGAGAAACAATAGGCACCATAAACACAGCAGAAGCGGGAGCAACAGCATGCGTAATTTAAACAAAAAAGGAATGTCTTCCGTTGTTCAAATTAGTTTACTTACAATTTTAAGTGTAACAGCAATTTCGATGGTATGGGGTTATGTAAGTGATTTCTCAAATAGTCTCAATCAACTCTCTCCGGCGGTAGATTGCATATCTCAAAAGTCGAAATTAACAAGCGCTTGTGTTAATTCTGAGGGGAAAGTAAAACTAAATATAGATGTAGGTCTAGAAGAGTACATTTACAATTTAAATATTAATTATCTAGAAGAATCTTTCTTTTGTGGTCAGACATGTGGCTCATGTAGTGTAATCGACGAGCAAGGAAGAAAAGTTATTTATATAAACACTCAAGAAAATGTAAATCTTCAAGACACTATAACCGTCTCAATAAACAAATGCCTCGAAGAAACTGCAACTATATCCCAATGTTAGAGTTTTCTTAAAGCAATAAGAATAACGAGAAATACACAAAAACCAATAAAGAAATATATTACCCCAATTCTTGTTTTGTAAGTTTTAGTTATTTCTTGAGTTTCACCTTTTTTGCTAAGTGATATTTTTTCTATTTTATTTTTGACCTCTTTTTCATACACTATCTTATCAGAAGAAATAATTGTGTTATTAAAAACGTCTTCTTTATCACTTTCATCTTGGACTTCTATTTGATTATTATTATTTGTACTTGATTGAGTACTACTTGGAGAGCCATCACATGAATTTTGTTCATTCTTAGTTTCTATATCAAACTTCCACTGGTCATTGCAGAAGTTGTATGTTTTCTCGACTTTATTATCACTAAAAGGCCCAATAGTTTGAATTATTTGTTCCCCATATTTCAAATATACTGTCTCGTTTGTGTTTCTTAACCATTGAGTCTGAAATGTTAAAACAAAGAAACCCAAAAAAGAACCACTTAAATTAATTGAATCTCCTCTACCCTCATGGTCAAGAATATATCCCTCAAGACTAACTTCAGTTTCAGAATAAAACTCAATCCACTCAAATCCCGAATCTTCACCTTCAGGATTAGACTCAATTTCATTTATTCTTAATGAAGAAACATTATCCGTAAGAATTATAGTAAACAAGAAGACCAGCAGAATCACGGATGAAAACTTCATCATGGTCATCATTCCATATTTTTTCTCTTCCCCAATATAATTCTTTTTCGTTATCTTCCCCCTTCTTGGAATAAAGCCTGAAAGAATCTCCGATGTCCTCTTCAAAACTATAAGTTTTAGTGCTCTCATCCTTTATGCTCCATCCCTTGAAGTTTATCTTGCATGATTCTTCAACATCTAAGTATTCGTCATATTTATTTATTTCGACTTTAAGACAATCATAAAATTCAGATCTATCCCAAATATTTAGTTCATTTTTTCTAGCATATTCCTCAGCATCATCGAATAACTTTTCTTCTTTATCTGAAACCAAATAACTATGTGCATATCCTCTTCTTACAATCTCAAGATTAATGTAAGTTTCTTGATAGTATAATCTTCCAAGTGTTCTTTGATATCTATCAAGACCATCACTTTCAAGTTCAACTTCCTTAAAACTAGATAAATAATCTTTTCCCAATTCAGAGTAAGAAACTTCTTTTTCAGGAGTATTTATGTTCAAAAGTCTTATCTTTCTCCCATCACTAAGTTCAACAGTATCTCCATCCAAAACTCTCGAAATTTCTACTTTTTCCCTAACTAAACCATCATCTGCAAAGAATAAATAATTACCAGTAATAATTGCTGTAATTGCCAAAGCTAGAAAAAATGATGCTTTCTTATTCATACTATTAAATCAGATTTGGCTAATTGTCCTATTTCTATCCCAAGATTCTTACTTACCCCTTTATTTATCTCAAGAACATATTTTGCATATCCAGCATGACTGTAAATAGTACATGGGTCAAACTTACAAGGATCAGCTTCTTTAATATCTATTATTCTTCCGGAAGAATCAATCCAAATCATATCTAAAGGTATGAGCGTATTTTTCATCCAAAAAGAATAATTGCCTTCATTCTCGAAAATGAAAAGCATTCCATTATCAAGATCAAGACTTTCTCTAAACATCAATCCTTTTTCACGAGTTTGAGGATTGTCTACAACCTCAACATTAAAACAATTATTTCCTATGCAAACTCTTTCAGATTCATCTTTTGAAATAAATCTTATTGAAATCAGAGTTAAAATAACTACACCAATAATAATTAATATCTTTAATTTCATTGTAAATTATAAATCAAACATAAGTTTATATAACTTTATTGGCAGTTTTCTAAAATGAAAAAAGAAGGTAACGATTACGATTTCATAATAATTGGTGCAGGAGGTGCAGGCATGAGTGCTGCAATGTATGGTGCTAGGCTAGGGATGAAAACTCTCTGTCTAGGAGCATCCCATGGAACAGAACTCCCTCTTGGAGGAGTTATTACCACAACAAATGTTGTTGAAAACTACCCTGGTTTTATTCGGTTGACAGGAACTGAAATTGCTGACAAAATAAGGGAACACGCGCAATCATACCCTGAAGTCACATTAAAAGAAGAAAAAGTATTGTCGGTAGAAAAAAAAGAAAATAAATTTATTGTAAAAACAGAGGAAAATATCTACAAGGGAAAAACTATTTTGTTTGCGACAGGGACAAAATGGAGAAAACTTGAGGTTACAGGCAGCAAGGAATATGAAAATAAAGGCGTAGCCTATTGCGCTTTATGTGATGCACCATTGTTCAAAAATAAAGTTGTTTGTGTCGTCGGAGGATCAGACAGCGCAGCAAAAGACGCAATGGTCTTGGCAGAACACTCAAAGAAAGTTTACATAATTTACAGAGGTGAAAAAATAAGACCAGAGCCGATAAACTATGAAAGAATAATGAAAAACAAGAAAATAGAAGTAATAAACAATACAAACATAGTTGAAGTTAAAGGTAAACAGTTTGTAGACCGAGTAGTTTTAGACAAACCTTACAAAGGAAGTAAAGAATTAGAGTTACAAGGAGTATTTGTAGCAATAGGACACATAATTTTGTCAGACCTTCCAAAGTCATTAGGCGTAAAAACAAACGAAAAAGGTGAAGTAGAAATTAATCATAAAACTAGCGAAACAAACATTCCTGGAGTGTTCGCAGCAGGGGACCTCACAGATAAACCATTCAAACAATTAATTACTGGTGTAGCAGAAGGCTGTACTGCAGCATTCTCTGCATATGAATACATTTCAAAAAATCTCAAATAATCTCTTCAGCTTGAGTTTCAAAAAATTGCCCAAACCTCTTTCCCTTTTCTTTAGCACTTTTTAGGTTAACTACCCAGTTTACCCCAGAATCTTCAAGTTGATCTGGATCAAAAGGATTAATAAAAATCCAGCCCTCTCGATTGAATCTAACTGCAACAACAGGAGTTAATCCCATAACCTCTGAAAACTTAACAAAATCTTCAATTTGTTTCTTCGTGATGTAAATGCGAGGATTTTTGGAAGATTTAGCTTCAATCGTGTAAGATTTCCTTCCGTTTTTTCCAGCAATTAAATCGCAAAAAGTATTATCATTTACTCCAGAACCCGCAACGCGTGCAGCACTCCAGCCATTTTGAGTAAATAAATCAAGTAATTCACGCTCGGCCCTAGACCCCTTTGCCTTTGACATGAATATCAAATAACTATCCTATATTTTAATCTATTCAAAATCTAAAAAATAAAAATCTATTTACTCGCGTCCGAAGATTCTGCTAAAGAATTTAAAGAATCCTCTTTCATTAGTGTCAGAACCAGAATTGCTTCCGCTCCTATCTTCTTTATTTTGCCTAGAGTTGTCTTCATCATCAGAGTTAATAGTTACACTCCTGTCAAATGCAATCTTTATTCGTGCTTCAGTAGGGTCTCCACTAGCATCGTCAATGAATTTCAAGAATTGGGTATAAATACAATCCAAACAAAACAAAGTCAAATACCATTATAACCTTTATTCCTAAAGGAATTCCCTTACTCACAGTTTTCAAAGCCACTAAAGGATTGAAGCAAATTCCTTTAAATACCTTATCTCAATAAATTATAGATGGAAAAACCCATTAAAGAACTATTAAAATTTTCGATAATAAATATAGATAAGCCTTCAGGGCCTACTAGTTTTACTGTATCTACCTATATAGCTAAAGAATTGAAAGCAACAAAAGCCTCCCATTTTGGAACCTTAGATCCTCAAGTTTCAGGAGTCCTACCCATAGCATTAAACAGAGCTTGCAGACTAAGCACTTTTTTTATGAATAAAGATAAATCTTACGTTGGAATAATAAGAGTTCATAAGGAGATTTCTTTAGAAGAATTGCAAAAAGAAGCTAAAAAATTCATTGGAAAAATTACTCAACTTCCCCCAGTCAGGTCAAGCGTAAAAAGGGCAGTAAGGGAAAGAGAGGTCAAGTCTTTTGAAATTTTAGAGAAAAGAGATAAAGACTTTCTTTTTATGACAGAAGTGCAAGCTGGAACATACATAAGAAAACTTTGTTCAGATTTAGGAGAGAAAATAGGCGGAGCACACATGCTAGAATTACGAAGAACGAAAGCAGGAATCTTTTCAGAAAATAAATCAATAACTCTTTACGAATTTGATAAAATTATCAAAGATTATAAATCTGGAAATGATGGACCTTTAAGAAATGTTCTTATTTCCGGGGAGGAAGCGTGCAAGATATTCCCAAAAATAAAAGTGCGTAAAGATGTAGTTAAGAAAATAATTACGGGCAGTCCAATATTCAAATCATTCCTTTCAGAGTCACCAGGTAAAGATATTCAAAAAGGACAAAAAGTAGTAGTTTATGCAGAAGACAGGTTCATAGGAGTTTATGAATTCATAAATTCCAAAGACTTAATAGCTAAACCTGAGTTTGTACTAAATTAAACATCAAAAAATTTTTGAGTTTCCTGTTTAAACTTTTGGATGCTCAATATGCTACAACATATTTAAATCATGATTTGTAAGCATATTGACATGAGAGAATTCATTTACTATTCAAGAACAGCTCCAACAGCAGGACAAGCAATAAAAGAAGATTTAATGAAATCAGGAAGACTAGATATAGCAATTCATTCAGTTATAGCCTCATTTTTCTTAAGCCACAAAATGAGAACAGATGTGAAGTTACATCTTATCTTTGCAGGTCCTCCTGACCCAGTAAAACATCTAGAGATGAAACCTGTAATGGAAGGAATTACAGGAATAGACAAAATTTACTTGAGTAAAAAAAATGTTCAAGATGTAATTAAAAAGATGCTTTACAAATATAAAGAAGGGAAGAAAAATCAAGTTTTTCCAGGATATTGGATAGAGAAGAAAAATTTTATGGAAGTGGTTAATGAGCTAATTGATGAAGGAAAACAAGTCTTTATTCTTGATGCGGATGGGCAAGATATAAGAGAAGTAGATATAAAACCAAATCCAGTTTTTATTTTAGGAGACCATAGGGGCCTTCCAGATAAAGAATACAAACGCCTTAAGAAGCTAGCAACACCAGTTACAATAGGACCAAACACTTATTTTGCATCCCACACAGTTGCAATAGTCAATAATGAATTGGATAGACGAGGAATTTAAAATCAATTAATAAAAGCTACATCAAATCATCTAAAAGTCCTTTTTTTCATACTGGTTTTTAGGAATTTTATGATTCCGAGATTCAAAGTATATTCTAGCATATAAGAGTCTCGGCACAACAATGGTTAAAAACTCAAGACCTAAGAATCTGTGATGGTAAAGGGTTTGGCTGTTAGATTAAAGTCGTATGATGAAACAATTTCTAAGGTTTTAAACTTGATAAAATTGAATGAAGAATTAAAGAAACATAAAAATATAGTGGTAAAGATACACTTAATACCAGGTCAACCTCAAAACTCAACAAAACTAGAGTTTCTTGAACCCCTAATTCAGTTTTTAGTGGCAAACAAGAACCCTAGTTCTGATATAATCCTGGCAGAAGGATGTGATGGTGCAGAAACAAGAGATCTCTTTGATGAGCTAGGTTTTACAAGACTTGCTGAGAAATACAGCATAGGTCTTATAGACTTAAATGAATCTAGCTCAGTAGAGGTCCAAAACCCTGAATTCTTAAGATTCAAATCGATACAATACCCAGAAATACTTCTGAATAGTTTTGTTATTACAGCTACTCCGGTTAGAGAGCATTCCGAGTTAGGATTATCGGCTTCCTTAGATACAATGCTTGGAGCATTTCCGGGTTACAAGTACAGAGGATTTTTCTCAAATGCCAAAAAGAAGCTTAGAGATTACCCAACAAAATACCAGATTCATGATATTCTAAAGTGTAAAATGCCTGACCTAGCAATAATCGATGCAGGTGACAAAGGATTTATTATAACAGGTAAACCTCTTGATATGGATAAACAAGCTACTAAGCTATTTGGCTTAGATTGGAATAATATTCCACATATAAGACTTGTTGATGAAAGTTTTAATCAGGCTCCCAAAGTAGAAAGCGTAGATCATCTAGTTGGAAAGCTTCCCGAAAATAGTAAATAATATTAACATAGGTTATTATCTAAAAACATGAAAAAATCAGTTAGATTAACTATACAAGGTTCAATACAACCAGTTTTCTTTAATAGATTCATAAAGGAAAATGCAGAAAAGTTTTCAATAAAAGGATTCATAAGAAACAAAGGAGATGGAATAGTAGAAATATTTGTAGAGGGTAATATTAATGATGTAAATGCAATGACTCTAGCCTGCAAAACAGGACCTCAACATTCCATGATAAGAAATATACAAGAAAAAGAAGAAAAATTTCAAGGATTCAAAGACTTTAAAATAATGGACTTTTAATTAAAAATCAATATTCTTCGTCTTCTTCATCCTCTTCTTCATCTTCGTCTGCGTCTTCTTCAAAGTCATCTTCTTCAAACTCTTTTACCATTATGTGATTTCAAATAAATACTATATAAATTTTTCTTAAGAAAAGCATATAAATCACATAAATCATCTTCACACATGGGTAGAGAAGAATTAATCATTCAAGAACGTTTGAAAAAACTACACTCTTTAAGAAGTGCAAAAATAGATCCCTATCCACAATTGTTTGAAGTTAAAGATTACGCGTCAGATTTAAAGGAAGAGAATAAGTCTCTAAAGAATGGTGCAAAATCTAAAAAGAAAGCAATAATTGCGGGTCGTCTCATGAGTATTCGTGACTTTGGTAAAATTGCTTTCGGAGTAATTCAAGATAAATCAGGTTATATTCAAATTGCAATCAAAGCAGAAGAAACTCCAGAAAGTGCTCAAAATCTATTCAAAAAATACTGTGATACTGGAGATATAGTGGGAGTAGAAGGAGTAATATGGAGAACAGAAAGAGGAGAATTATCGGTCTTAGTTAAAAAAATAACAATGCTTACAAAATCAATACTTCCTCTTCCTGAAAAATGGCACGGGTTACAAGATAAAGAAGAAAGATATAGAAAAAGATATCTTGACTTAATGATGGATCCAGCAGTAAAATCCGTATTCTTAACAAGAGAGAAAATTGTTAATTGTGTAAGAGATTTACTTAGAGAAAAAGAATTTGTTGAAGTAGAGACTCCTACTTTGCAATCAATGTATGGTGGAGCAAGTGCAGCCCCATTCAAAACTCACTTGAACGCACTTGATATAGATCTCTATCTCTCAATTTCTCCAGAGCTTTACCTCAAGAGGCTAGTTGTAGGTGGAATAGATAGAGTATTTACTATTTGTAAAAACTTCAGAAATGAAGGAATAGATCACCAGCATAATCCTGAATTTACAATGATGGAATATTATGCAGCTTACAAAGACTATGAGTTCCACATGGAATTTACAGAAGAATTATTCAACAAGTTAAGAAAAGAGTTAAAGCTAGATGATTCAATTACTTACAGAGGAAATAAGATCTCCCTTAAAACACCTTTCAAAAGAATTACTTTTAGAGATCTTCTTCTAAAAGAATCTGGAATAGATATCAATGTCGCAAATACATTTGAGAAATTAAAGAAAGCAATTCATGATAAGAAAATACAAGGAGTAAGCACAGCAGAGGCTCATCACTATGGAGCACTTCTTGATGAATTATATAAAAGAGTTGCAAGACCTAATTTAATACAGCCTACTTTCCTGACCCACTACCCTGTTGAAATGATTGCCTTAGCAAAAAGAAATAAAGAAGACGAAAGCAAAATAAATTCAGTTCAATTAATTATAGATGGAGCGGAAGTTATCAAAGCCTATGATGAGCTTAATGATCCGCTAGATCAAGAAGCTAGACTCAAAGAACAACAAGAGTATCTTGCGGGCGGAGACGAATCAGCAATGCCATTGGACGAAGATTTCATCAATTCTCTAAAGTATGGAATGCCTCCAACAGCAGGTTATGGCCTGGGTATAGATAGACTAACAATGATATTAACAGGCCAAGAATCACTAAGAGATGTAATACTTTTCCCATTCATGCGCCCAAGTAAAGAAGGTAAAAAATGACTGACATAGACTTAATAATAAAAAGCAAAATAAAATCTGCAGTACCTGACATGAGCGTAGCAGGAGAAGTTCCAGAAGCATTAAACAAAAAAGTCAAGGAAATTTTAGATAAAGCTTCTGAAAGGGCAAAGGCAAATGGCAGACGAACAGTTCAAGCCCGTGATCTTTAATCTGACCCGAGCTAGAAAAATATATAAACTATAGATATTCTATAGATACATGCAAAATCAAATAAGTACAATTCAATTAAGGGATAAAGTAAAACAAGCTTTAGATAAATTAAAGCAAAAACCTAACGAGAGCTATGAAGATGTGATCTCTAAGTTAATTGAAGAAAAAGAAAAAAAGAATATTAAAAGCCTACTTAAGGATCAATGCATTGAAATGTACTACTTAGATAAAGAAATAGCGAAAGAATGGGACAATACCTTACTTGATGGTTTAGATAAAGATGAAAAATGGTGAAAGTTAATAGGGGAGAGATCTTCCTAGTAAACTTAGAACCAGTAAAGGGTAGAGAACAAGGAGGGATTAGACCATTTCTAATAATTCAAAATGACATCTCAAATGAATATAGTCCATTAACAATAGGTGCTGCAATAACATCTATCATAAAAAGCACAAAGTTCATAACAAATATACCCATATCCAAAGGCAAAACAGGTTTGGATAAAGATTCAATAGTCTTATTAAATCAAATAAAAACGATTGATAAATCAAGAATAATTAAGAGAATAGGTTCAATAAATAAAGAATTAATGATGGAAATAGATACAGCATTGAAAATAAGTTTAGATTTGGATTAGATATATGCCCAGACCTTACATTATAATCTCTAATTAGAAGCAATTGTTCTTCGTCTTTGAATAGGCGCTTTCTTATTAGCCATGTTATCTTTAGCAACATGTTTCTGCTCTTTAGCTTTTACTTCAGCTAATTTTTCATTTGCAATAGCAGCAGACTGTTCTTTTTCAGATTCTTCTTTCTTTTGTTCTTCAGTTTTTTCTTCTTTCTTAACTTCAGGAGCAGTTACGGTCTTTTGAGTCTTAACATTTCTTCTTGTATGTCTTTCTCTTGCAAACTTTACATGATCTGGATCGTTAACAAAAGTAACTTTAACTTCATCTCCAGTTTTAATTGCTTTAACTGTAACGCGAGCAGGAGGTGTTGCGCTTCCCCTATACCAAACTTCATTATTAAAGTAAGAATCTATCTTAACAAGATTCAAATCTCTATTAGGAACTTTCATATGCTTAGCAATAAATTCTTTTATTGCCTTAACGCTCTTAGCAGTTCTCTTGTACGAAGGAACTTTAGTCCATTCTTTTCTAAGAGGTATTGTATATTCTCTTTCAAGCTTGTCTGTTTTTACTTCAGCCATTTAACCTAGGTGCCTCTTTGTAGCTCTTCTTGGTTTAACCTTCAATTTTGTTCTTCTCCAGTTCCTTCTTACAGCAGTAATCGCAGATGGGTGAACTCTCTTTCCCTTTCCAAATCTTCTTACAACTGCCCAAACAGGAGCCCACTTAGTTCTTTTTGTATGAGTTCCTAAAACAATCTTTTTATGATATTCGGCCATTATGCTTTAACTCCTTCAAGTAACTTCTTTCCTTTTTCAGTAAGCATTCTACCTTTCTTTTCAGTTTCAGATTTTGAAACCAAATGAGCAGATTCAGCTTGTTGTAAAATTAGCCTTATTATCTTTCCACTTGATCTTGTAAAATGAGCAGGTTGTTTTCCTCTATTTTTTCTGTTCCCATATCTTGTTCTAAGCCTTTGAGTTCCAACAACTCCCCTCAAATAAATCTGCCTTAGAATACTTGCAGCTCTGTTATACCAAAAGTCTTGATCTTCAATAGGTCTTTGTTTTCCATGTCCGCTTTTAACAAAATCAATCCATTCAGGAGCCTTGAATTCCTTATGGTTTTTTAATTCACTAGCTAGTAAATGGTTATATTTTCCAGCTTGAATAGACTTAATTGCATTCATGAATTGTACTAAAAAACACGCTTTATAAAACTTGCTTATTTAAATCTAGCAAGTTTTATGCCTGAAAATAACAATGTATTTTCATTGTATAAAGATTACCAAAGCAGATGTTTGGATAAGTTTTAGTCTCTGTAATCTCTACTATATAATCTACCACTAAAAATATGTTCTTGTAAGTAACCATCCACAGCACGTTGAGAATCTACTTCATGTTGCATAGAGTCCGGAAGAAATAATGTTCTATCAACAAAATCAATTTTAACCTCTCTTTTATGAGGAGGTTTAGGATTCATATGATATCCTCCTCTTTTAGGTTTAGATATCAATCTCTTAACCATAACCGTATATATTTTGAGAGATTATAAATATATACAATTAACTTTTATTTGATCTTTTCATTAAAATTATTGTAAATCCAATAATTCTATAATTATACTTTCCAGGTAATTCTGTAATCAAAGTTTCAGCAATTTCTTCAATTTTTTCTCTACTTGAGACTGCGCTTTTCAAAAGTTGAACTTTTATTACTCTTCGTGTTTTGAAAGCACTTGCTAAATGTTCTATTCCTGTTTTAGTCAGACCATTTTTTCCAATCTGAAATGCTAGTGTATCGGGTTTCATGTTTTAACAAATTTAACGCCTCCAGCAGGAAGAGCAGAAACAAGCTGCTCTTTGTTTACTTTTAAACCTTCTGTTCTAATATTTGTTTTATCAATCTTGCCAGGATAAACTAAAGCAATTATTTCATCTTCATTTACAGAAATAACAGGCACAGCCCTAACAATTTTATTTTGATAAGCAATAGCAAGTTTTAGCTCGACACTAAAATTTTTAACTCTTCCAGAAACACTCCAAGTTCCTTCCTTCATATCCACATTTTTATTTAATTGAGATAGTTTGAAAGAATGAACGTTAGTATTTTTTTTGCCTTCTTTCCAAGCTCTACTAAAACAACCAGTAAAAACAGCACATTCCATCATATCTTCTTCAGAAACGGCATTAACCGGAGCAATAATAGCACAAAAAGGAGAACCAGGAGATTTGGTGTGCATCACAATTAATTCTTTTTTCATTTTCTTCAATTCATTAAGAAGAGAATCATTGCTCTCAGCACTTTTGCCTCCCACAACAAGTTTTCCAGACTTAGTAAAAAACCATTTGTATTTCTTGTAATCAATCATAAGCAAAAATAACTAATCAAATATATTAAACTATGTAACTTTAAATAGAGTGACTTATAGAAAAAACAATGATTGGGATAGCAGACTATTAATCCCATTTTACTCTATACATTTTGACAAATACGCACCTTAAACAGGCTTCATTCCACCCCATTTATCAAGGGCTTCTCTAAGTTCTTTATTGTATTTGGCATGCTCTTCTAAAGTCTCGCCTTCGTGCCATGCGTCAATTGCCTGTCGTGCCGCCATTGCTCCTGCCCGAGTTCCTCGAGGATGTCCATGAATTCCACCCGAAACAAGTATTACACATTCATCTCCAAATAGTTTCATTAAATCAGGCAATAGGCCTGGATGAACGCCCCCTGAAGAAACAGGGAAAGCTTGCTTAAGACCAAACCAATCCTGGCTAAGTCTAATATTTCTCTTTTCTTTCACTTTATTCTCTCTTAATGTGTCAGAAACATTTCTTACTTCTTCTGCTGTTCCTACAAGTTTACCCACAGCTGTTCCTGCATGTATCTGGTCTACTCCAGCCATTCTCATTAATTTAGCAAGCATATACATGCTCATTCCATGTTTTGGGTTTTTATCAAACATCGCGTGCATTGCCCTGTGAGCATGAATTGCCATCCCATAATCTCCAAGAGTATTACGTAAAGTCTGCACTCCGGAATTTCCAACAACAACTACATCAATCATGGCGTGCTTAAATCCATAATCATGAAGCAATTTAGCTCTTCTTTTCATCTCGTCTGTTTCTGCAGTAATATTGATATAAGCATCTTTTGTGTCTCCAGTTAATTTCTCTGCCTTTTCTCTTAACTTAGCAATATACTTTACTCTTTTATCAAAATTATTAAATGATGTAGAAGTCAAATTCTCGTCGTCCTTTACACAATCAAATCCACCCATCCATGTCTCAAATCCAATTTCAGAATGTTCCTTATCGCTAAAGCCAATTTTAGGTTTAGGCACAGAACCCAAAATAGGTCGCTTATAGACATTCATCATTTTTCTTATTCCATGCATTCCCTGTCTAGGTCCAGGAAAACTTCTCAAGTAACTTTTAGGAAATTGAATATCCATAAGTCTCAAGTTTTCTAAAGCTTTCATACCAAAGATATTTCCACCAATCCCGCTTAAGAGTTGTGGCAAGTTTCCTTTCTCCCATAAATCTAAAGGATAAGCTACTTTGACATAATTGCCATCTTTATGGAACGGATGAGCCATCAGTTTTTTCATGCGAGGGGGCATCTTAAAGAGCGTCGTCCATGTTCCTGTCGAGCTTTCAGAGGCAATTCTTCCCATTGCTTCATTATTAGATATGCCTTTCGCAGACTCAAAATAAAATAAAGCAACCAGCTCATCACTCTTTGGTTTATAGTGAGGATCCACAAACTCCAAGTACCATTCAACTTTCTTTTCACTCATCAACTAATTTAACTGATTTTATTTTATAAACTTATGTCAAAGCTTATTTTGACAGAACTCTGATTATTCAAAAGTCTAAATAATAAACTCAAGAATTTTTTATGTTAGAATATTCCCTCGCGAGCTACTTCCAAAATAAATGATTTACCCTCACTTGCAGTCTGAGTCTCTTTAAGTTTCATATCTACATTAACTTTTTGAGTACATCTCGATGTTCCGCTAGGCACTTGAACTTGAACTAATGCAAAAGCAGTTGAACCAGAAAATTCATCAAATGAATTCCAATTATTCAATCTAGTAATAAATAATCTTTCAGCTCTTTCTTTTCCTAAAACCCTTAAACAATTATTACCACTGTCATCAGCAAGAGTAAGCTTGTATTGCAAGCTATCCCTTCCGGTTAGTGCAAGTCCATCGGGATGCCTAACTCCTATTCCAAGCTTAAAGGGATCGCTTCCAGGTTTAACTTTAGCAGTATCAGCAGAACCTAATTTAATTACCAGGTTTCCATTTCCATCTCCGAATAATCCAAGAATCTCACTCTGTACCTGATCATTTAAACTGTCAATACTTTGAGTTGAACCTGAGAATATAGTCCTTACCAAAACAAGACCTAGAATAAGCATACTCATACCTATGACAATTACAACAATCGTCCCTATTGAAAGCTCAAGAGCTCCCTCTCTGTTTTTATTTACCATAATTAACCAGATATTCCTTTCAAACCAGCAACTGCGTTTCTAACATACACAGATATGTAAACTGCAAAGATAATTCCTAGAACAAACCCTACAACATTAAGTACAATTCCCCATTTAGACCAACTGTTCTTAGCTTTCTTATTTTGATTTAATGAAAAGAAGAAACCTACCAATCCAAGCAATATTCCTGGAGCTCCAAAAAGAATAGCCATTATCCCAAAAATGACACCCGCAACCCCTGAGCTATTATCATGGTGCCTAATCTCTCTATCTATCATCTCTTTTTTCATACTCAGAAAAACAAGCCGATGTTTATAAATATTCCTAAATTTTAACTAACTAATGATTGAGTTGGTGAATGTGTCCAAAAAGTTAGGGGGTAGAAAAATTTTAGATAACGTCAGTCTTAAGTTCGGAGGAAATGATGTTGTTGGAGTTTTAGGACCAAACGGCGCAGGAAAATCAGTTTTACTAAAAACAATAGCAGGTTTTCTTAAACCAGATAAAGGAAAAATTTATTCTAAAGGAGAGATAGGGATTTCAATTCAAGATAATTCATTTTATGAGTCTTTAACTGTGGAACAAAATCTTTATTATTTTGCAAGAATTTACAGAATAAAAGAAAAAAAGAAAAAAATAAACGAGCTTCTCAAAGAACTGGGTCTGGAAAAATTTGTTAAGTCTGGTGCAAACACTTTATCTGGAGGAACAAAAAAGAAATTAGATCTCGCTTGTTCTCTTCTTAATAGTCCTTCTACCATTATCTTAGATGAACCATTTACAGGGCTTGACAAAATGTTTGTAGATGAACTCAACACCCTACTAAAAACAATTCATAGTTTGGGGGTAACCATAATTATTTCATCACACATAATTCCTAGCATGATAGATATATGTAACAGATTCATTTTAGTACAAGATGGAGAAATAAAAGAAGTTTCTAGGGAAGAAGTAAAGAGGTTTTTGTAATGTTCAGTTTTTTTAGTATTCTAATAAAAAATTTACATAATATGTTCAAGTCAAAGTTTGTTATAAGTTTAATAGTCTTAGGTCCGCTAGTTTTAGTTTCGTTGTTTAGTTTTGGAATTATAGGCACGGGAATTTCAAATATAGAAGCTAGTTTCTATAGTGAAGATGACGGAGATTATAGAAGTTTATTCATTACAGCATTAGAATCTAATTCTTTCATAATTGCATATACAGACAATAGAGGAGAGTGTGTTCAACAAGTTCTAAACGGAAATACTAATGTTTGCATAATCTTAAAAAACGATCCAAATGGAATACCTCTACCGGAAAATATAAACGATAGAAATATTAGAAACTTTAGAAAATCTTACGGGGTAGAAGTACAAGTAGATTTTTCAAAGCAAAGGGTAGTTTGGGGAATAATAAACAAAGTTCAAGCAGTAGTTGATGGATTTTCAAAAGAAATACAGAGGATAGCAATAGAAGAGGTTACTTCAAAATTTGACTCGAGCTTAAGCCAACTTGAAACGCTCGAGGATAATATAGATTTCATGAAGTCCAGAGTAGATGGAAGCAAAAGTCAAATAGCTGTAACGTCTCAAGAGATAAATTCTTTTAGAACTAATTCATTAAATCAGTTAAATGTAATTAGCAACAACTTAAACCTAATTAGCCCTTCTGCAATGGCAGTTTACCCTAATCAAGTAAACGAGATAAATTCTGCATTAACTAATCTAAACAATGCACTCTCCTCTAATTTGGGTACAAATTCACTTGCATCAATAGAAAGCAACATAGATTTAGTTTCAAATAACATAGATCTAATTAGATCTAGAATAGTAAGTACAAAAGATGAAGTAGAGGAGATAAAAGATACTATCTCTGATAAAGGAAGTCTAAGTATCAACAAATTTGTAGAACCAATTCCTTTATCCTATTCATCAGTTACAGATGAAGCAGCTAACCTATATGATAAAAATTTGGAAAGATCCAATCCATTAAACTTAGTAGACTATCTTCTTCCTAGCCTTTTATCTTTTTTTATAGTATTTACCTCTTTAATGTTCGGTTCTTCACTAGTAATAAAAGAAAGATCTTCAAATGCACATATTAGAAATTATTTAAGCAAAACTTCTTCTACAAGTTTTGTATTAGGGAATCTATCTTATCTTATTATTATAATAATGCTCCAAGTTGTAATTCTATTAATCTTCGCGAATTTCTTTATTAATAGTTCAATTTCTCAAAATTGGTTTTCTATCTTAATTTATATAAGTCTAGGGGTAACAGTATTTTCAATCCTCGGAATGGTTATAGGTTATTCATTTAACAACAGAGATACAGTAATATTATCTGCAGTTTGTATTTCTTTAATTTTCATAATATTTTCGCCTCTAATAAATCCAATAGAAACAATGCCAGAGACACTAAGGACTATTTTCTCTAAAAGCCCAGCAGTAATAGTAGAACAAGGAGTGTCAAAATCCCTTTTCTTCAATAAAGGAATACAAAGCATTTGGGATATAATTCTTCTACCTATAATGGCAATAGTCTTATTTATAACCTCAATAATGTTACATAAATTCAGTAAGGAGAGACTAATAAAAGAATGAGAAAAGGAGTATCTCCCATAATTGCGACAGTGATTCTAATTGTTATAACAG